>Ga0210404_10000075_pt1 | contig 76462 bp, 59 predicted proteins | sample IncBWH28MmetaG_FD_155455 | JGI IMG/M metagenome (GOLD analysis project Ga0210404, IMG submission 155455) | Forest soil microbial communities from Barre Woods Harvard Forest LTER site, Petersham, Massachusetts, United States - Inc-BW-H-28-M | ecosystem: Environmental > Terrestrial > Soil >... | reverse complement strand
GTATAACCAAGCTCCGGGCTAGCGACGGCATGAACCTGGGGGATTTCCAAGTTGGTAACACTCCTCTGTTCGTAGCTTTTGACGGGGCAAACATCTGGGTGGCCAACAGCGGCTCCGACACTGTTACGAAGCTGCGGGCGAGCGATGGTAAAGAACTCGGGACCTTCCGCTCTGGGACACGACCCTTTGGCCTGGCCTTTGACGGAGCGAACATTTGGGTTACGAACACAGGCAGCAACACCGTCACCAAGTTGCGGGCGAGCGATGGCGAGGCGCTGGGAACCTTCGCTGTAGGCGTCTATCCGTTAGGCGTTGTCTTCGACGGCAACAACATCTGGGTGGCAAATGTCGACAGCAACAATGTGATGAAGTTGCGGGCTAGCGATGGAGCGTTGCTCGGAACCTTCAGCGTAGGGCGGGCACCCGATTTCTTGGCCTTTGATGGAGCCAATATCTGGGTGTCTACCGGGTTAGGGCTTTCGAAGCTATAAGACCGGAAAGCTCAACTCTGAATCGCGGGGCGCTTTCTAGGTCTCTCCGACTCAATCGGAACAGGTGCGCTGCCGCAAGCTGCGCTGCTTGGGCAGAGGGGATTTACATGCAGATATTTAAGATGTTCTTGACCACTCTTGCTCTTGTTACATCTCAAGCCAGCTTTTCGCAGACCAGCGCGCCAGATGCCAGCGAATCTTACATTCCCCACTTCACGCTAGCCTTCATAACGATTGATTGCGCACCCGATGCCGTCTATACAACCGCAACGGGTATCAACAATGCGGGCAAGGTCGTGGGAAACTGTGCGACAAATAGTTTACACGGGTACGAGTGGACTCCAGGCACCGTCCGCCATGTTGATTTTCCCAGGGCAGCGGCCACAGGCGCGGCCGACATCAACTCCTTGGGTGAAGTCGCCGGGATCTATGACCTTATAACAAACGGCAATGCTCACGGTTTTCAGTTGGACAAAAGCGGATACACCACGATTGATGCCAGTGGAGCTATTCAAACCGTGGTCATCGGCACTAATACTTTCGGTGAGATGGTTGGATATTGGAACGACAAGAATTACAACATTTACGGTTTCCTTTATAGCAAAGGAGCCTTCACTCCGATTTCCGTTCCCGGCAGTCTGTACACGATTCCGAACGGACTTAACTCCTCGGCAGTTGTTGGGTCCTATCGCACGTCCACGACCTCTTACGCTTTCATGTTGCAAGGCGGCGTTCTCACTAGTTTTGACTTTCCAGGCGCGATGTTTTCGTATGCATACTCGATCAATACATCCGGCGAGGTTATCGGGCTATATGAAGACAGCAAGTTTCAGTACCACGGATTCCTGTGGCGGGACGGGGCGTTTGTCGAGACGTTTGATCTGCAGGATGGCGCAATGATGGCCGACGGTTACACTCGCTTGAGCCTGAACGACATGCGCCAAATCGTGGGAACGTATGTGGACGACAAGGGCATCCGCCACGGATTCTTGGCCAACCTTCCCAAGCTCAACTAGGAGCGGCTGGCACCTAGGTTGGACTGATCAGTCGTGACACAACTCATCGTGAATTTGACTAGGAGGCTGGCCCGCCCTTTCCACTCATTGTAACTTCAGCGGGTACCCTGTCCTTGTCGTGTTCTTTGCGAAAGGGCGGGGATTTTGACTCCTTTTCTGAGAGTTGTGCCGGTGATTCGAGGGTCAAAATCCCCGCCCCTTCGGCTTCGCTCAGGGCAGGCTCTGTCTCTCCAAAGAACAGAGAGACAAGGACGGAGCGCCCGGCCAGCCCCCGATTCAGCGGTCAGGGATTCGACTGGGAAGCCTAAAGTCTCCTTGAACGCTTTTCTGGCGGCAGATAACATGCCCTGTGTCTGGCAAAGGGCGATTAATGGCGCAATTGCGGCAAAATCGGGGCTGGATTTTCCGAGTTCACTCCCGGGCATCCTGTAGCGCGCGGACCGCGTTATTGGCGGCGATGTGTGTGATTGCTGCCACGCATTTGGCGCAAGCTCAGACCTTCAGCTCGGTCTACTCGTTTCAAGGCAAGACGGACGGACGCAATCCGCAACTGGGCGTGTTCACTGACGCCATTTACGGGAGTACGTTCCTGGGCGGCGACCCTACGTGTGGTTGCGGAACAATCTTCAAGCTGCTTACCACTGGAGCCATCAAAACGTTGCATACGTTTGTTGGGACGGACGGGGCTAATCCCACGCCCGGGTTGGTCGCGGACAAGAATGGCAATTTATTCGGAACCACTTCCCAAGGTGGCGTGGGGACCTCAAGTGCCGGAACTGTGTTCAAGCTGGCTCCGCCGGGCACGGTGGGTGGGGCCTGGACAGAGACCGTGCTGCACACCTTCACGGGCGGAGCGGATGGGGCTCATCCGTACGCTGGCGTGATCCTCGATACTGCCGGCAACCTCTATGGCACCACCAACGCGGGTGGCGCTTTCAATTACGGCACAGTTTTTAGACTGGACTCGACCGGCAACGAGACCGTTCTGTACAGTTTCACTGGACAACCGGATGGGGCGTACCCCTACGCCGGAGTGGTGCGGGACAGTGCGGGGAACCTCTACGGCACTACCAGCGCAGGCGGCGCCTTCAGCCATGGCACCGCGTACAAACTCGATACGTCGGGCAGGGAGACTGTACTCCACAGTTTCAACGGAGGGACTGATGGAGCATATCCCAGCGCGGGTTTGACGCTGGATGCAGCCGGGAACCTTTATGGCACGGCGAACGAAGGCGGCGGCGCTGGCGATGACGGAACCATATTCGAAATAAGTAGCACCGGCATCTTCACGGTGCTGCATACCTTCACGGGAAGTGCGGGAGGAGCGAATCCGGCAGCGGGCATGATCCTCAACTTGGCTGGCAAACTTTGCGGGGTGACGAGTGAGGGCGGTGACCCTGATGATGACGGAATCGCGTTCGAACTGGATCCTGCAACCAGCACCTTTACTGTGCTGCACAGCTTTACCTCCGGCAGTGGAGGGACATATCCCTATACAGGGTTGATTTTGGACTCGGCCGGGAACCTGTACGGCGCCACCGTGTCTGGCGGAACTGGCATGGGAAGGGGACTCGCATACAAGATCATCCCGTAGGCAAGTGGCGGTGGATGGCGCGATCGACGATGAGAGGATCAATGAAGAGCAGAATGGGCCCGTGGGGAAAGGCTGTTAGACAAGCCTGTCTGCCCGCATGCGCCATTGCGCTAATGCTGGCCTGGGCTCTCCCGCTCGGGGCGCAGACATTTACTGTGGGAAGCATGCCCTGGGTTTCACTCTTTGACGGGACGAACATCTGGGTCTCGATCCGGGGTGACAACACGGTGATGAAGTTGCGACCCAGCGATGGCGCGGTGCTCGGTACGTTTGCTGTGGGCGCCGGTCCCACCGGCCTGGCCTTTGATGGAGCCAACATCTGGGTAGCGAATCGGGACGGCAACACAATAAGTAAACTTAGGGCCGCGGATGGCGTGGTGTTGGGGACCTACACCGCAGGCACCCAACCTCACGAACTGGTGTACGACGGCGCCAATATCTGGGTCACTAACGGGCGCAGCAACAACATCAGCAAGCTGAGAGCCAGTGACGGCGCAATCTTAGGGACCTTCGCCGTGGGTCAGTTCCCCTACGGCATCACTTTCGACGGGGCCAACATCTGGGTGGCGAACTATGTCAGCAACAGCGTAACCGAGCGCAGGGCCAGCGACGGCGCACTGCTCGGAACCTTTGCCGTGGGCCGTCATCCGCTGGAGATCACGTTTGACGGCCAGCACATTTGGACCGCCAATCACGGCAGCAGCAACATCAGCGAACTGCAGGCAAGCAACGGCGCAGTCCTGCAAACCTTCAACATGGAAGTGAAGGAGTATGGGATAGCGTTCGACGGCACCGATCTCTGGTTGGCCAATGACGGTTGTAATTGCGTGATCCACATGCAGACTGATGGCACGGTGCTTCGGACGTATGGGGTGGGAACTGCGCCGACGTCGCTGGCTTTCGATGGGACCAGCGTGTGGGCCACGAACTCCAAGAGCAGGAGCGTGACGAAGCTCCCGGCTCACTAAGTCCTCCATCAATTGGAGTGGCCTCAGTGGGGCGCGGTTTGGGTGGCGTCTGGGGGCTTGGGGGGCGGCGGGGGCGTTGACGATTTGTCGTCCTTGAAGATTCCGGCGATTTTGCCGAAGAAACCCTTCTTCTTTTGTGGGTCGACGTTTTGCGGGTCTTGTGGGTTCATCAAGTTCGGAGGCGGCAAGACCTTGGGTCCGCCGCCAAAGAAGCGCGAGAATAATCCCGCCACTCCGCTCTGCTGATCGCAGGTCTCGCGCGGCTCCGTGCCGGCCACGAAGGCTGCTGTGTAATCGTCGGGACAGGTAGGCGTCGCCAGGCGGTTCGTGGCCTTATCCAGCTGTACGTCGACCACGCCCGTGGGCTGCGCGAAGCCTCTCATGTCGGCATACTGCGGCAGCGCAGACGCCTTCTTCATGAACTCGGTCCAGACAGGCGCAGCCGTCATCGCGCCGCTGAGTCGAAGATCGCTGTAGTCGTCGTAACCCACCCAGACGATGCATAACAGGTTGGACGTGTAGCCCGCGAACCAGCCATCGTGCGAACTGCCGGTCTTCCCTGCCGCCGGCGGAGTGAACCCGCGCAAGCGAACCGCCGTATAGCCTAGCCCGTTGTTGATCACGCCTTCCATCATGTTGGTCATGATGTAGGCAATCCGCGGGTCGAGCACCTGCCGCTGGTCGGTTTTGAAGTTCGCCACCACGTCGCCCTTGGCGTTGCGCACCGAGTTCACCAGGATCGGCGAAAGTCGCGTGCCACTGTTGGCGAAGGACGTGTAGGCTCCCGCCATGTCGAGAGGGGCGGCTTCGTACGATCCCAAGGCCATGGCCGGCGTCGCCTTCACCGATACGATTCCCGCTGACTTCGCCAGGTCCGCCACCTTGTCATAGCCCACTTCTTCGGCGACCTTGACCGTGGCGTTGTTGAGCGACATGGCCAGCGCATAGCGCAGGGTTACGTCGCCCTTGTACTCCTCTTTATAGTTGCGCGGCTCGTAGATCTGGTCGCCGTACGCAAAGCTCGAGGGAGCATCGGTCACCGTGGAAGCCGGAGTGATCACCGTGGGTGAGCCGTCAAGTGCCGTGTTCATGGCAGCGGCATAAACGAACGGCTTGAAAATGGAACCAGTCGGCCGCTTCGACAAGGCGTGATTCAACTGGCTGAAGCCGTAATCCCGTCCACCCACCAATGCGAGCACCGCGCCCGTGTGCGGGTCGAGCGCTACCAGCGCCACTTGCGCCTGCGGGCCCGGCGCGACTTGCGTTTCCACTTTCTTGCCCACCTTCACCCGCTTGGTGCGCATCTTGGTGACCTGATCGTCCACCAGCTTCATGCCCATCTCGACCGCCTGCGCCGCCGCCCGCTGCAGATCCGGATCGAGCGTGGTGTAAATGCGGTAGGACTGATCGTTCAGATCATGTTCGCTGAACTTGTTGATCACCGTGTCGCGCACCATGTCGACGAAATAGGGCGCGTCGCTGGCTTCCACATTCGGCGGCGCCAGCTTCAGCGGCGAGGCCTTCGCCTTCTCGGCCTGTTCCCGGGGAATGGCGTGAGTTTCCACCATCGAATCCAACACCAGATTGCGTCGATCCATGGCACGATCCTGATGCCGGTAAGGAGACAGATAGCTGGGCCGCTGAATAATTCCCGCCAGCAGAGCGGCTTCGGGCAGGGTGATGTCCTTGAGATCCTTGTTGAAATAAGCGCGCGACGCCTCGGCGAATCCGCTGATGGCGAACGATCCGCGCTGCCCCAGGTTTACCCAGTTGCCATAGAACTCGAAGATCTGCTGTTTGCTGAACTTCTGTTCCAGTTCCTCGGCAATCAGCATCTCGGTCAGCTTCCGTCTTACAGTTTTCTCTGGAGTCAGGAAAAAACCACGAGCCAACTGCTGGGTGAGGGTGGACCCGCCCTGCTCACGCCGCTGGTGAATCACATCGCCGAAAGCGGCTTCCACCGTGCGTACAAAGTTCACGCCGCTGTGCTCGAAGAATCGCCGGTCTTCGATCGCCAGCACCGCATCCACCATCACCTTGGGGATGTCGGTGTACTTCACCACCTGGCGCTTGGAACGCTGTTCGGAGTCGAACAACGCGGTCACCAGTTGAGGTTCCAACTCGTACGCGGAAAGCTCGTTGCCCTTGCTGACGATCCGTTCGACGTGTCCATCCTGAATCGCAATGTGTGCCGCTTCCGGGCTGTGGTAGCTCTCCGGCCCCGGCGTGATCTCGATCCCATCGCTGACCAGGTGAAAGCTGCCAAGCGGCGATTGGCTGTCCTTGTCGGAATAGCCGGCGCGGCGCAGGAGTCCGGCGATTTCCTTGGCGTCGGCCTTGTCGCCGTCGCGCACCGTCCGCGGCAGGGCATAGATTTTCGCCGAGTTGCTGAAGACGGGCGACCGGAAGCGTTGCTCAATTATCAGGTCGTACTTGATGTAGGCGTAGGAAAGGAATCCGCCCACGCCAATCGCCGCGATGAGGAATACGACCAGAGCGGCTCGAATCACGGGATCGCGCGGCCAGCCGCGCCACCTCTTGCCGCCATTGCCTCCGCGATTCGGGATCTTGATCTTAATGGCCACGGTTCGACTCGACACCTGCTGAAAAAACTTCCCACTGGTCAGACGATGGGACGCGCTAAAAGGTTTGACCGCCTGCTCTTCCCTTTGTCCCTTGCCGGCTCCCCTGCCTGCGGTTCAAAGGGATGCGCAGTATCAGGGGGCTTTGCCTCTATTGTACCGCTACGCCCACAAACAAAAAGAGACCCGCAGTTCACGCGGGTCCCTAAGCTGTTAACAGGTACGAAACGTCAAGCGAGCCGGGATTCAGCAATCCGGATTCCGTTAGGGTGCGTCGGTCGCCGCCCAGAATCCGCCGTAAACCAGGTTGGTGGCCGCTTGCGTAAGATTGCCGCCCGATCCCACATCGAGGACCTGCATCTGAAACACAACGGTGCCATTGGAGCTGGCGATGCCGCCGTAAGTGAAAAGCAAACTGCCGCTTTGATCGAACTGTACCAAGTTACCCATCGCCGCGTTGGTAAAAGGTGACCCGGTTACCTGTGTAAGGGCTCCGCTGGAGTTCAGGGCGAAACCTTCGGCGGGGTTAAACGCCAGTGCCGCATCGTCCAAGCCGACGGAGTAAACCAGATTTCCGCCTGTGTTCGACTGCACCGCGATCTCGAAGGGCGAGTTAGTAGTGGGGGTCGGCGAACCCACGAGCGTGATTGCCCCTGGGGCCGCCGCTCCTGGTTGCGCAATGCTGAAAACGTAAAGATGGTCGTCGTCCGACCCGTTCACTGACAGGCTCAAGCCTTTGGTGCCAACCAGAAACTTCCCCGAAGGATCGCCTTGCACCTTCCACATCTCAAAGTTGGTGGCGGAGAATGGGCTGCCCGTTACCGCCGTCAGCGTACAAACGCCCCCGGACGTCGCACAACTGCTCCCGATGGCGTAAGCCCCGATCCCGATCACGGAGCCAGTATGATTAGTGAACGCCGAGTCGGTGATATAGAGATATTTTCCCAACCCGTCCGTTGCCATGTTCCCTGCGAACGAGACGGGGAACGGAGAGCCGGTCACTGCAGTCAAAACTCCGCCGGTGCCGATCTGGTACACGTAGACTTGGGACGCGGCCGAAAAAAACAGAAGCGTTCCCGCCGGGTTGGTGATGATGCTCTGTGAGCCGAATGCCGCCGACACAGAACCCATGAACAGCGCAGAATACGGGCTGCCGCTCACCGCGGTCAAACTCCCGGTCGGGCTGATCGACCAGCCATCAATCGTGTTGGTCGTGCCAAATCCGGTATACAGGAACTGTTTTTGAGCCACCACCATGCCCACGCCTGGGTCCCCTGTGGGAGTGGTGGGCGCCGTGTAGGGAGAAGTGGGCAGCAACGTTGAGTTAGTCGTATTCAGCGTGTAGCCATCGATTCTGCCGGCTGAACCGCTCGTGGCTTGCGCCAGGAATACAAATGCCGCGCTCGCGCTGCCACCGTTGTTCCCCGTGATGCCCACGGTTCCGGGAGTGCAGGTGGAATTGCCAAAGTTGGCGCCGCATATGTAATGACCGCAACTCGCCAGGCCCATCATCGCCAGCGCCACCGTCAGCATCAAAACTACTTGAACTCGCTTCGTCATGAACTGCCTCCACCTGAGCTTCCCTTGCCGTTTATGTTGCCGGAAACATCCCAAATCTGGATTTCGGTTGAACCTTAGTGAACCTGACAGAGCCCGCTGGCTGCGCGGCCCTGAGAAACCTCTCACCTATCGGCGATATTAGGGGGAAGGTAACGCGACGGCAAGGTTACGAATGTCACTGGTAGGAAGATCAGTGGCCAGTGGCCAGTGGCCAGTGGTCCGTGACCAGCCCAGCAATGATTTGCCGGATTCGATTCTGGCGATTCGAAGAGTGCCGTTTAGAGCAGAAAGGGGCATAGGTGCGGCCCCTGAGGCCGACTACGCATTCCTGATGGTCAAAGGTTTTACTGGCCACTGACCACTGTTCTTCGGCCACTGACCACTGATTTTCTACTTGTTGCCGCTGGTCGGATTGAAGTGCATCTCGAAGGAATAGAACGGCAGGCTCACAGTCACTGAATAGTCCGCCGCGACGTAAATCGCCGACAGGCCGGGCGTATTGATCCGCTGCACCGTCACCTGCTTCGGCTCGATCGGGAGGTTTTGCTCTTTAACCTTCCGCATCACATCGTTGCGGACATCCTCGTCCGTCTTCTGGAAGTTCGCCCCATCCATCAGCGCGACATTCCTGAGGTCGTCCTGAAAACTGTAGTTGGCCATCAGCGGCGGCGCCACTTCAAAGCAGGCCACCACCACCAGAATGATCGCAAGAAATCCGCCAAGTGCTTTTATGGTTCCCATAGCCTCAAACTGCGCCGCCAAGCCAACGGCGCATGTTTCAGGCCTTGGCTGGCAGCACTCCTTGAAAATATTCCACTACCGCCGCGATCCTAACATCGCGTACTTCCCGAGTCGAGCGTAGAACCACTTCTACAGTACCTTCGGTAACCTTGTTTCCGACCGTGATTCTAAAGGGGATACCGACCAAGTCGGCGTCCTTGAACTTCACCCCCGGTCGCTCATTGCGGTCATCAAGGATCACGTCAAACCCCGCGGCTTCCAACCGCGTTCCAATGTCGACCGCGGCGCTGAGCAGGGTGGCATCCTTCACGTTGGTAGGAGTGACCACAATTTCAAACGGCGCAATCGATGGCGGCAGCCAGAATCCGTTCTCGTCGTTACTCTGCTCCACGGCCGCCGTCAGAATGCGCTCGATGCCAATGCCGTAGCTGCCCATGATCGGCGTGACTTCCCTGCCGTTCCTATCGAGAACGCGCGCGCCCATCGACTCTGAATAGCGGTAGCCGAGCTTGAAGATGTGCCCAATCTCAACCGCGGTATCAATGCGCAGCGTGTTCCCGCAATTCGGACAACCTTCTCCCGCCGTGACAGCCCGCAGATCGGCATACGCGGTAGGATGAAAGTCCTTCCCCGGCGTGAGATTCTTCAGGTGGTAGTCCTCTTTATTGGCGCCCGCAATCAGGTTAATGCGGTCTTCGAGAGCCTTGTCGACAAGAAGAACTGGAAGCGCCGCATCTTTCTTCAGATCCTTCGCCCACTCAATCCCCAGCGGCCCCAAATATCCGGCTGGAGATTTGAACAGGGCCTTGATCTCGACTTCTTCCATGGGCCGCGTCGCGACGGCTACGGTGGAGTTGAGTTTCGCCTCATTAAGCTGGTGATCGCCTCGCATCAGCACCACAATGGCCCGGGACCTGGTCTTGTTGGTCTTCTCATCTTTCCTATCCGATTTCTTATCAGAGGGCAGCTCATCCGCCATGTAAGCCAGCGTCTTGATCTTGTTCTTCGGCGAAACGCCCAGAAACCGAGCCACATCTTCAATCGTCTTCTGCCCCGGAGTGTGTACCTCCAGCGGCTTGCCATCTCCCTCCGGCTTCAAGTCATCAACGGAATCGAGCTTCGACGTAGCCTTCTCCATGTTCGCCGCGTAGTTGCAGCCGTCGCAGCTAACGATCTGATCTTCCCCGGCCGGCGTGCGCACCATGAATTCGTGCGATTCCTTCCCGCCCATCGCTCCTGAATCCGCCTCGACCACCATGTACTTCAACCCGCAGCGGTCAAAAATGCGGCAGTACGTTTCGTAATGCTTCTTGTAGGAAACATCCAGCCCGGCCGCATCGATGTCGAACGAGTACGCGTCCTTCATCATGAACTGCCGGACTCGAAGCAGCCCGGACTTCGGCCGCGGCTCGTCGCGAAACTTCGGAGCAATCTGGTACCAGATCTGCGGCAACTGCTTGTAGCTGCGCAACTCTTTCAGCGCAATCGAGGTCATCACTTCTTCTGCGGTAAAGCCGAGCGCGAGGTCGGCGCCCTTGCGGTCCTTCAGCTTGAACAGGTTGTCACCCATCAAAGCCCAGCGCCCGCTGGCCTCCCAAATCCCGCGCGGATGCAGAAGCGGCAAATAAAATTCCTGCCCGATCTTGTCCATCTCGTCGCGGACGATGGCCATGATCTTGTTGAACGACCGGTTGCCGAGAAAAAGATACGAGTAAACCCCCGCGGCCAGTTGCCGGATGTAGCCCGCCCGCACCAGAAACTTGTGGCTGGCGACTTCCGCGTCGGCAGGGGCCTCGCGCAATGTAGGAATGAAGAGTTCTGACCATCGATGCATAGAATTTAAGTACCGTGTACCGAGTTACGGGTGCCGAGTGCGGGATGCCCGGTGATCCCTTAGGGGAATTGGTTATTGTAAATGATTGGTGGTGGAGCCCCGGACTCCGGCGGCGAAAGCGGCAATACCCTCAGGTTTGACTCGCTAGCTCGATACTATGTACTCGCGACTCGGTATTAGGAAGTCAGCTGCCGCAGAATCTCTTTCCCCAACTTCTGCGTTTCTCCAAAGAACTTCTGATACTCGACGAACAGCCGGTTCAATTCCAGCGATCGGTCGGGCGTGAGCTTTTTGCGCAAAATCATGTCGCGCACGTGCACCGGGTTCGGCAGAGTTGCGTCTTCCGTCAATTCTTCCAGTGCCGTATTGGGATCGTAGTGATACATAGGATACCTCTCCTACACTAATTCCGTACTCCAGAGATCGTGCAAGTGCACAATACCCTCCAGCTTGCCGTTTCCGTCGACCACCATCAGGGACGTAATCTTCTTCTCTTCCATCAAGGCCAGTGCTGTCGCCGCAAACTCGCCAGCCGCAATCGTCCGCGGACTCTTCGTCATGGCTTCGCCCGCCGTGAGATCGAGCACATCTTTCCCGCGCTTCTCCAGTAGTCGCCGCAGATCGCCATCGCTGATGATGCCCACCAGCTTTTCGCCTTCGACCACCGCCGTCACGCCCAGCTTCTTGCGCGACATTTCATAGATCACATCTGGCATCGTCGTCTGTGGGGCAACTCGCGGCAGCGCATCGCCCGAGTGCATTAGCGACTCCACCCGCGCCAGCCGCTTCCCCAGCTTCCCTCCGGGATGCAGGTTGGCAAAATCTTCTTCCTTGAACCCGCGCTTCTCGCTGAGCGTTACCGCCAGCGCATCTCCCAGCGCCAGCATCGTCGTAGTCGAGGCCGTAGGAGCCAGCCCCAGCGAGCAAGCCTCCTCCGCGATCGAACAATCCAGAGCCACGTCAGCAGCCGAAGCCAGCGTCGATGCTCGTGTGGGCGCGGGTGACTCGCCCGCGCTCTTCTCTACAATCGCATCGCCCGTCATCGCAATCAACGGCACCTGCAGCCGCTTGATCGTCGCCAGCAACGCCAGAATCTCCTCTGTCTCCCCGCTCGCCGAAAGCGCCAGCACCACATCCCCGCGCACGACCATCCCCAAATCTCCGTGCAGGGCCTCCACCGGATGCAAATACAGAGCCGGAGTCCCCGTCGAACTCAGCGTCGCCGCAATCTTGCGCGCAATCAGACCGCTCTTCCCCATCCCCGTAACCACCACCCGCCCGGCGCACGAGAACATCAGGTCCACCGCCCGCTGAAACGCTGCCGCCATCGGCCCGCCAATGCGGTCCGCCAGCGCGCGCAACGCTTCCGCCTCGATGCGCACCACGTTCTCACCAATATTTTTCATGCATGAAATATCTGGGAAAAGAATGGTAGCACGCACCTGCCCAGGATTCTGCGCCGCTAGAAATGATCTTCACTGCTCCTCGACTGCACCGGCTTCTGACCCAGCACAGCCAGCCCCTTGGCCTGGATCATCCGGTCCCAGGGCCCCGCCTGCCAGTTGTCCCGCGTCTTTTCCGGATGCTTCCACGGCGGCAGCGCCACCATCAGGTTTTTTGCCGTCGAGTGTACATAAGGTTCGTACATCGACCGCAACTTGTTCAGCTTTTGCCGCGCTTCATCGCCCGTTCGTAACTTCAATCCCGCGGCCGCCAGTGTCTCTCGCAACGCGTCGAAATCGGCGTCCGTCAGCCGTTCCGGCGCCTGCGGATCGTAGCGCGCGTTGACCACCTGCGCCAGATCCACCGACGCATGACGCGCCATGGCGAAAGTCAGCCGCGCCTGTCCGGGATGAATGCCTTCGATCCCGGTGATCACCAGCGAAGTCACATCGAGCATGATCATCAGCGCTCCCAGCCACGACTGGTTGCTGTGCTGCGAACGAAAAAAACTCAACACTGGATAGGAAATGCCGCTCTCCAGCAACTCCCCCGCCCAGCGCTCCCAATCGCGCAAAACTTCATCGAGAACGATTTGGTCGATCGCCGGATTCTCCGAAGTCCCCGCCAGCCGCACCAGCAACTCAGTCGCCGTCGGTGGCGAACCTGCGCGGGCGTCGAGCATCGAGATCTGAATCTCGCGCCGCGAAAACGAAGCGTATACCACCGGCAGGTAGCCAATCACGACCCCGAGAAACGCAAAACCCATGAACGCTTCGAGCACCGAGAGTGCCCGTGCCAGGCTCGAGGTCGGCACAATGTCGCCATAACCCAGGGTGAAAAACGTCTCTCCGCTGTGATAGATGATTCTGCCAAATGTGATGGGCTCGGTGCCCAGCTGTTCGTGCCCGCCAATGCCGTATTGCAGCAGGGCAAATCCGAAGATCAGGCACGCCGCCCAAAACGCCAGCAGCATGATCAGCGACAGTGGTCCGAAGTACCCCAGAAAACTCTGCTGCCGCGCAGAGTTTGCGATACGCCCGGCAATTTTCCTCCACGGAATCCAGGTGCGCCGGTAGAACCATGCCGTCAGCCGGAAGTGCCGTGTCACGCGCCGCGGCAACACCACGGTCTCGAAGGCGTCCAGAAGCACAATGAAGATGATGACGACGCCGAAAATAGCCGCGGGTACGCTGCCGTGAAAGCTCATGCCGGAGTCTCAGATGAAATCTGGTGCGGAAGGAAGGTTAACAGATTCGGCTGCCGGGCATCTGCTGTCAATGCGCTATCGCGACGCGCCTCCACACTGGGGCCAGAAACATCGCTTGCAACGTCTTGCCTGCGCCGCCAACACGTAGCAAGCCAGTCTCTACTGCTTGGGTTGTGCGGGCGGACTCTGTGCCGGTGTCGTGGCGGGCACCGGTGTGATTGCCGGCTTCTTCGCCGCAGGCTTCTTCTTCACGGCAGGCTTCTTCGCCGGCTCGTTATCGTCCACGACGGTTTTCTTCGGAGGCTCAGCCGGAATCGCCGCCTGCGCCGTCTTCAGGTCCGTGCGCAAGCGCACAATCTCCTGCTCCTTGGTCGCGGCCAGTTTCTCCACGCGCTCCCCTAACAGTTTCCGCGTCCCCTCAAAGCTGCTCAGATCATTCGACAACGCCTGGAAATCGTCTTTTGACCCGAACGCTCCCGTCGACTCCACCACACTTCCCAGCACGTCGTAGAGCGCATCCAGATTGCGGTACAGCTTGAAGGTCGCGGGCAGATCTTCCGGCGCATTGCGCAAGTGCCCAATCATCTCCGGCAAAGCATTCTGCAGATTGCGCTGGACGGAATCCACATTCCCCAGGGCCTGCTTCTTGGAGGAACCGTCCGTCTTCCAGCGCTCAATGCGCAGCTTCGTAAGGTCGGCCTGCGTGGCCTTCGATGCGGCCTCCAATTGCGCCAGGAACCCGTTCAGCTGCGACACCGATGCATAAGAAACCGCCGTACCCTGCGGTGGTGATGCCGCGGAAGCAACGTTGCCCTGCGTCGAATACTGCGGATCAGCATGAGCCGCAGGCGCCGCGACTGCCAACGCAGCAGATTGACCGAACGCTGTCGCGGCCCACAGCACCGTATACAGCACGAAGGAACAGGGGATAAGTTTATCGTTCATTGAATGTGGAGTCGGTGGCGCTACCTGCGTGCCCAGAATATCGACAAGCCGAGGATACTACAAGAGCGACTTGAGTTTCACGGCCGCCGCCGCCGGCACCGTCCACATCACGCTTATTTCAGTGCATGCCTCTGGACGCACTGATTCACCATGTCATCTTCAATCGCAGTTTGCCCTAGCACGCCCTGTGGCGTGTGCCCAGACGTCACCCCCTCGGCCCCCGCGCAATTCGTGATGGCGGTGAGCGAATAGGGCGTTACGAGAGTCGAGAAAAACAGGTAACTCTGCCCCGCCGAAGGATTAAGACCGTTGTTGCACACCCAGCCCGCCAGATTCGTGCTTGGAAAGCTAACGGTCGCTCCCGGCTGCACTGTGCTTTGCGCGCTCCAGGCATCCTCTGACGCATCTGGGGATTGGTTCTTCGGCAAGCATTGCTTCCCCGTCCACACGGTCAGCGAGGGAGCTTCCGTGAAGTAAGCGATCTTGTCTGACCAAGGCTGCCCATCGGTGGGAACAATGCGCACCGTTGGAGTGCTGTTCGGGACCTTGCACCCATCCGTTATGTTCGAGAAAACCGGGCCCGATAGCAGTTCAACGTTGTCCAGTTCACTTCCTAAACCGTACCAGCTGAGAGCGTAGGCAAGTGCTCCCGAGCCCGCACTGAGACCTTGAGAACAAAATGCTCCCTGGGTTTGTTTGGAATGAAAGTAATCCAGCAGCGTCGCCGAGCGGCACGCCGCGTTCAAAATATTTGCCGCGTAGGGTGCCCCCGCGGTCTCCCAGTCGCTGTTCCACGCAACTTCAATCGAGGCCAGCCCGGCCTGGGTGTATCGTGGTTGAAAAGAACTTCCGTAGGGAATGGTTCCACCGTTACCGTTGAGAAATACTACAGTGCCGTTTGTGCCCGACCCTGTAACACCCCACATCACCCCAATGTTTGCCGTCTTCGGACACGATACCGTGGCTTGATAACAAACTGAGCTATTGAATTGGGAAGTACACTTCACCGAAGAAATATTTGAAACACTTCCCAGGGGTAGCGGGTTGGTTTGAGCGGCCGAGCCGAGGCTCAGCAAGAGAACTGCCAGGAAACAACTCGCGAAGAATTTCAAGATTGCCTCCCGATAACGTTAAAGATTAAGGCTTCCTAGCCTAACCCAGTTTTGTTTAACAGCTATTCCTGGCAAGTTCAAGGTCTCAGAGGTGCTCGCACGCGGCTGGGCACGCTGGATTTCCCGGAACGACCTGGCGGATTTCCCCCGTGTTCTGAAGGATTCAAGGTTTTCCTGCTCCTTCGTGAGAAGCGTGCAACGCCGCGTTCGCCGGGGACCATCTCAGCACACGCGAAGAACATTCGACTCTTCCCGCAGCCGGGACGATAATTGGAACAACCTATGTTTTCCCACCTAGAACGTTGGCGGCGTTTCCGTTGGTTCACACTATTGGGAGTTGCCGTCGTTATCGTGCTGCTTGCATTTCCTTTGCATGTCTCCGCCCAGGACCTCGCCCGCCGCCTCATCCTCAAAGACGGCTCTTACCAGGCGGTCACCAAGTATGAAGTCAAAGGCGACCGCGTGCGCTACAAGAGCGCGGAGCGCGACGAGTGGGAGGAACTTCCCTCTGCGCTCGTGGATTGGCCGGCCACCGAAAAGTACGAGAAAGACCGCGCCACTTCCGCCATCCCGGAAGCCTCCGCCCTGGACAAAGAAACCGATGCCGATCGCGAAGCCGAAGAGTCCCACCTCCCTCAAGTCGCCCCCGGACTGCGCCTCCCAGAGGATTCCGGCGTGTTCCTGCTCGATAACTTTCAGGGCCAGCCGCAACTGGTCGAAATGCAGCAAGCCGAGGGCGAGATCAACCGCAACACCCGGGGCAACATCTTTCGAGGAGCCATCAATCCCGTCGCCAGCGCCAAGCAGACCGTGGAACTCGAGGGCGAACACGCTGCGGTGCACGCCCATGTTGCCGTTCCTTCCATCTACATCAACGTCGATGACGAAGACTCTTCCGGGTCAAGGCCGCCGAACGGCGAATCCGCGTCCGCCAAACCATCCGAACCCAGCCTTGACGCTCCGCGCGCCGAGTCGCAACGCCCCCAGCAGCCGCAACAGCCCGTGCAAGCCATCGTCCCTTTTGATCGCTTCCGTATCGTGCGCGCGAAAGTGAAAGGCGGTAAGCGCACCGTGGGTGATCTGAAGCGCGCCGTCACCGGCAAGGTAAGTCAGGAGCAGAGTGTAGTAAAGACCACCATCGACCGCGTCAACGGCGGCTGGCTCAAACTCACCCCCACCGAGGACCTCGCGCCCGGCGAGTACGCCGTGGTTGAAATGAAGGGGAGCGAGGGCATGAACCTCTACGTCTGGGATTTCGGCGTCAACCCCAACGCCCCCGCGAATGCGAATCCATGGAAGCCGGACGTAAAGCCAGCCGAGCCGGGGAAGGCGAAGGAGAATTTGTAATTTTGTAAGCGGGTGAGTCGGCGACTCAAAGCAAGCTGGCGTGAATGCCGAGAGCTTCGGCGATTTTGCGGAGTGGTTTATCTCGCGTCCACAAAAGCGTAGACGAATTGATAAAGACGGACGCTATTAAATGTGCGTCAGTCAGACCAATGCCGAGGCTGTAAAGACGACGAGCCTCAATCATTGTCCGCACCTCGTTCACTTGGGCCATTCGCACTTGTGGTAAAAGGTCCAGAAGTGCAAGCGTTTTCACGCGCTCCCGCAGCGATCCAAGCGCTAGTTCCGCAATGATGAAAGGATGGATCACAATGTTCCCCTGGTCAAGATGCTTGCGCAAGTCTTTATTTCCCGAGCGGAGGTGGTCGATCCAAATCGACGTATCTGCGAGAATCAATTCAGGCGTACCCGGCGACGTGGAATATTCTTCAATTGCGGCATTGTGCCTCCCAAGGACGCCAATCTACGGGCGCTTTCCCGCTCGATAAGGGCCTTGAGAGCTTCACGAATTAACGCCGTTTTCTCCGCTACACCGGTAAACTCCTGAGCAATGCGTACGAGATCGTCATCCAGCGCAAGGGTTGTTCTCATAGGGAACTCCAGGCACTGATTATAGCATCAAATGATGTCAGTTATTGTGTCTGATTTGGGGAAAATCAAAGAGCGGCGGACCTCAGCTGGAAGCCGCTCTCCTACTTCATCACTCCGCGCTGCGCAATCCCAATGTTATCCCGGGTCGTGTTCTTCACCAGATACATCATCTCATCGGCCTGACGGATGATGTCGTGCGCGTCGCGCGCATCGTGCGGATACGTGGCGAGACCAATCGAAGCCCTTACATTCAAATTCAACCCTTCATCGCGGCAGAAGGCGCTGGCGCGCAACGCGTCGCGCAAGCGCTTGGCCACCACCAGCGCCTGATCCTTCCCGGTCTGCGGCAACAGCACCACGAATTCGTCTCCCCCGTAGCGAAACGCAAAGTCAATCAAACGCAATTGCGCTTTCACCAGGTACCCAATCTCCGCCAGCAGCTTGCTGCCGATCAGATGTCCGTGGGTGTCGTTCACCGCCTTGAAGTGGTCGAGATCGATGAACAGCACGCTGAACTCGTAGCCGAAACGCGACGACCGGTAAACCTCGGTCTCCAGCGTCTTGTACAGGTGCCGCGCGTTGTACAGCCCGGTGCAGTCGTCGGTGATGGTCAGTTCCTGGATCTTTTCCACCCAGCGCGCGTTCTCGATGGCGATGGCGGCGTAATCGCAAAGCGCCTGCAGGAAGAAGACCTCCGGCTCGTTGAATTGCAACAGGTCCACATTCACCAACTGGATCACGCCCAGCACCCGCAGCCGCGACCGCAACGGCACGCAGATCACCGACCGCGTCTCCCACTGTGTAGCCTCGTCGATGCGCTTGGCAAACCGCGGATCATGTTCCACATCCGCCGAAATCACCTGCTCGCCGTGCTTGGCCACCCAGCCGGCGATACCTTCGCCCACTTTCAGGCGAACGTTCTTCAGCGCCTCGGCAGCGTCGCCCACGGCGATGGCGAAGTAAAGTTCATTGTGCTCTTCATCCACCATCAGCAATGACCAGGTGTCGGGGCGGAAGTACTCCGCCATCTTTTCCATGATCGTCTGCAGAATGGAATCAAGATCCAGCGACGATGTGAGCGCTTTCGCCACGTCGTGGAAGATGGTCAGTTCCTGGCTCTGGCGCGTCAATTGTGTGCCGGTGGCCTCGGACATACTGGTTCCTTGATCAAGCTGGACGGAGTGACAGTTCCAAAAATTATAAGGGTCCCTCCGATACCGGAGCAATGACCGTTGGTAACCAGAACCCCTAAAGCCAATGGGATGCTGATTTTAGCCGACGCCGTACAAACCGTGTGGGGACCACAGACCGTGTGGGGACGGCCGCCTCGGCCGCCGCCCCGCCAAGCACAGCGAGGCACCTCTGCAACCGCGCAGTCAGAGTCCTGGGCGAACCTGCTTTGGGTTAGCCGCTGGAACCAATGCCGCCCCTTCGGTGTCTTGGTGTCTATGAGCGCCCTGCGACCGAATAAACTACCATCAATTCTGCGCTCTCTATTCCTTGTAGGCGCATTGGGGTTTGCCAGGATAGTTCTCGCCCAGGCGGACGGCCTAGCCATCACCCACGTCACCATCATCAATCCTGGCGTCGCAAAGCCGCAACCGGATATGACTATCGTCCTCCGTGGCAGCAAAATCGCCGCGGTTAACAAAACAAAACTCCTCAGGCTCCCAGCCTCTACCAAAGTGATCGATGGTACCGGCAAGTTCGTCATCCCCGGGCTCTGGGACATGCACACTCACTTCCGCGACCCCGACCGTGATCTCAAGATGTACGTTGCCAACGGGGTGCTTGGGGTTCGCAACATGGGTGGAGCGGCCAGGCAGGTCTTCCCCCTGCGAGACGCGATTGCCGCCGGTCAGCGCCTGGGCCCAAAGATCGTGGCCAGCGGAGCCATTGTCGATGGCCCTAATTCCTGGTCGAATCCCGAATTTACGGTGTCCGTGAATTCCGCCGATGACGCGCGCGCTACCGTGCAATCGCTCAAGCAACAAGGCTCTGACTTCGTCAAAGTCTATGACGGCTTGTCGCGGGAAGCCTATTACGCAATCGCTGACGAAACTAAGAAACTCGGTTTCCCATTCGCCGGCCACCTTCCCGCTCCCATCAGCGTACGAGAGGCGTCAAGCGCCGGCCAGCGTACGCTTGAACATGGACTCGCACTCTCAGGCGGATCTACCGCCGAGGAAGACTACATCAAGCGCCGCCTGGACCAGTCGGCATTTCAGGAAGCGCTCAGCACCAAGAATTTCTCTCTGATACCGGCCAAGATTACCCGGGACAACACCGCGATGCTCGACCACTTCAGCCAGCAACGCGCCGATGAAACCTATCGCCTCCTGGCGAAGAACAATACCTTCCTCACGCCCACATTGGTGACGGAACACGCCCTCACGTTCATCGATGATTTGAACAAGAAGGCGGATCCCCGAATGCAATACGTCTCGGCTGAGGAACTGAACTGGTGGAAACCGGAGAACGGCATGCTCACCAAATACCGCACCCCGGAATACATCGCGATGAGAAAGCGGGAATATGCCAGGATGCTGGAAGAAATTCCCCGGGCGCAGAGTGCGGGCGTGCCTCTTCTGGCTGGAACAGACGTCAGCGTCGCATACACTTATCCCGGGTTCAGCCTCCACGATGAACTCAAATTGTTTGTCGATGCCGGTCTCACTCCCATGCAGGCGCTCGAAACCGCCACGACCAACCCGGCCTGGTTGCTGGGATTGTCGAAAACCTGGGGCCGCGTCGAACCCGGCTACACGGCGAACTTCGTTTTGCTGAATGGCGATCCTCTGGCGGACATCTCGAACACCACGAAGATCGATTCTGTCGTCGTAAACGGGAGACGGCTGGACCGCGCCCAACTCGATCAACTACTCGACGAAGCAAAAGTTGCCAACCTTGGGCACGGCTCTCAATCACACGGCTCTCAATCACAATGAGCCGCCGCCGGACCAGTCACGACCAGCCCAGCCAGTCTGAAGCCCTGCCCTGTCAAGCGCGTGATCCTTGTAAATCGCTAAGCATTTCTTGACCGTGGGCGTATCCTCGTAGTGGGCGTATCCTCGTAAATGTAAATATGCCAATCGCCTCGCGCCACCAAGTCGCGCTATCAAAAGTGTTCCTGCTGGCGATTCTTTCCTTGCCAGCCCTGCAAGCCCAAACCGCCTCCCCGCCGGACCCCAAAACCGTTCCCGTGATCGACGGCGCAATAGGCCCCTGCTCCGCCGACTTCACGGTCACCGACGCGGCCGGCTCGCCAATCTATGACGCGAAAATCCGCGTCCATATCGCCTACAGGTTCATGAGCTTCCACAAGTTGGACCTTGAAGTCGGAACCAACGCCGCCGGCAAGGCCCGCTTCACCGGACTGCCCGACAAGACCAAGCAAGGACTGTTTTTCCATGCGTCCGAAGGCAGCCGCGAAGGCTCAGCCTTCGACGACCCGGCCAAAACCTGCAAGGCGGAACTCACCGTTGTTCTGGAGAAAACCAAAGAGTGAAAGTTCTTGCACAGTACTCCGACGCCCACGCGAGCAGCCGAAAAATCGCTGCCTCAGCCAGACCGGTTGTGTGATATAGTCTCCGCTCAGGTTACTCCCCCCTGGGTTTCGTGCTCGCACCTTGCACGGAACCAATCATCCGTCTGAGCACTAACAGCGCTGCACAACCTCGTCCCCTCTGGCTGCGCGATCCGACGATGTGGAGCGACATCACTGTTTAGCGACTGCGGAAGACACTATGCAAAATCCCAACCTTTCCCTCGCTCGCAACCGCTCGCACAGAATGGCCCTAGCCCTCTTTCTATTTCTTACACACACTTCGGGAGAAGCACTCTTATGAAAAGCACGAACCGTTCACTCGCCCAAAAACTTTCTCACATCTTCGCCCTGGCCATAGCGCTCATGGCCGTCGCCTTCGGCCTGTCAGTGAGCGCCCAGGCCTACACCGAAACCGTGATCTACACCTTTGCCAGCGGTACGGACGCATACAATCCCTACTCCGGCCTGATCTTCGACGGCGCCGGCAATCTCTACGGCACCAGCTATCACGGCGGCGCTTTCGGAGCGGGGACAGTCTACATGCTCGCACCCATTTCCGGCGGCGGCTGGCAGGAGAGCGTTCTTTATTCCTTCACCGACGGAGCCGACGGCGGCACTCCTTACGCCGGACTGGTCCTCGACTCGGCCGGCAATCTCTACGGCACCACCTTCCAGGGCGGCGTCGTCGGCGGCTGCACCGGAAACGGCTGCGGAGTAGTCTTCAAGCTCACTCCCATTTCCGGCGGTGGCTGGCAGGAAAGCGTCCTCTATACTTTTTCCGGTGGAAAAGACGGATCGCGTCCCCGCGCCGGATTAATCTTCGACGCCGCTGGCAATCTTTACAGCACCGCCTCTGAGGGCGGAAGCTTTACCAACTGCGTTACCGGCTGCGGCATCGCTTTTAAACTAACGCCCACTCCCACCGGCCCCTGGCAGGAAACGGTCCTCCATTCCTTCAACGGCAAGAGCGACGGTGCGAATCCCCTGGCAGGACTGATCTTCGACTCTGCCGGAAACCTCTATGGCACCGCTGATTGGGGCGGCACAGCCCCAGCCTGCCCAGCCGCTGATTGCGGCACCGTCTTCAGATTGGCGCCCAGTCCTACCGGTCCCTGGAAGGAAAAAGTGCTGCACGCCTTTACCAACGGCGTTGACGGTGGCAACCCTGCTTCCGGCCTGATCTTCGATGCTGCCGGAAATCTCTACGGCACCACCGCTCAGGGCGGCCATCTCACTGACTGTTCCCAGGTCGGCTGCGGCACCATCTACGAACTCAAGCCCACTCCGAGCGGCCCCTGGAAGGGCATCGTCATCCGCGCCTTTTCCGGACCTGACGGTGCGAATCTCGTAGCAGGCGTGATTTTCGACGCCGCCGGCAACCTCTACGGCACCGCGCCCAGCGGCACGGGCAGCCACGTCGATGGCCTGGTCTTCAAGTTCACGCCACAAATCGGCCCCTGGAAGCAGACCGTGCTCCATGGCTTTTCTGGCGTCAACGGTGATGGCAAGAATCCTGAGGCCGGCCTGATCTTCGATGCGGCCGGCAACCTCTACGGCACGGCCTTTAACGGCGGTACTGGCGGAGGTGGCATCGTGTTTAAAATTACGCCGTAAGTCATCTCTTCGGCCGCGCAGCAATCATCCTGCGCGGCCGAAGAAGCTTGCGGTTTCGAACGCTTTCGTTAGTCGTTTTCAATTCCCAAGGAGCGGTCCCATGAAAAACTCGAAACTTTCACTCATGCAAAAACTTTCGTACATCTTTGTCCTCGCGGCGCTCACCTTCAGCCTGGCGTTGAGCGCCAACGCCCAAACCGAAACCATCCTTTACAACTTCGCCACGACGAGCGGAGTCAATCCCTACTCCGGCTTGATCTTCGACTCTGCCGGCAATCTCTACGGGACCACATATAACGGCGGCGCTTCCGGAGCCGGCACCGTCTTCGAGCTCACACCCATTACCGGCGGCTGGCAGGAGACCGTTCTTTATTCCTTCACCGGCGGCACCGACGGCGGAAAGCCTTACTACGCCGGGGTTATCTTCGACTCCGCCGGCAATCTTTACGGCACCACGTATTCCGGCGGCAACCTCACCGGCTGCGCCGGCCTCGGCTGTGGCACCGTCTTCAAGCTCGCACCCGTTACCGGGGGCTGGCAGGAGAGCGTTCTTTACTCCTTCTCCGGCGCCGCCGACGGTGCAAATCCACGCGCTGGTGTGATTTTCGACGCGGCTGGAAATCTTTACGGCACCGCTTTCCAGGGCGGCAGCTTTACCAACTGCCTGTCTGGCTGCGGTATCGCTTTTAAGCTAACGCCCACTACCAGCGGGCCATGGCTGGAGACCGTCCTCCATTCCTTCAACGGCAGGACCGACGGTGGGAATCCCCACGCCGGTCTGATCTTCGACGCAGCTGGAAATCTCTACGGCACTAACTATTGGGGCGGCAATCCCACCATCTGTGCTGCGTCCAACTGCGGCACCGCCTTCCGGCTGACGGCTAGTACCACCTTTCCCTGGAAGGAAAAAGTGCTGCACGACTTTACTAACAAAACCGACGGCGGCAATCCTGCATCCGGCGTGACCTTTGATGCTGCCGGAAATCTCTATGGCACCACGGCCCAAGGCGGCACTCTCGCCGACTGCTCCGGGGTCGGCTGCGGTACGATCTTTAAGCTGACGCCCCAGACCACCGGCCGTTGGAAGATACAAACGATCCGCTCCTTTACCGGAATGGGAGACGGTGCAGGTCCACAAGGCGGGGTGATTTTCGACGCGTCCGGAAATCTCTATGGCTCTGCAATCAGCGGCAGCAAAAGCCACGTCGCCGGCGTGGTCTTCAAGTTGACGCCCCAGCCCACCGGTCCCTGGAAGCAGACCGTGCTTCATGGCTTCCCCGGCACCGGGAACGACGGCCAAAATCCCCAAACCAACCTGATCTTCGATGCCGCCGGCCACGTCTACGGCACGACCCCGAACGGGGGTACCAGCGGCAGCGGTATCGTGTTTGAGATCACTCCGTAACTCAAAACCTGGGCCGCGCGGCGTCACACCCGCGCGGTCCGGAGTATCTCGATCGAGCAACTCTCATCCTCGCAACGGGAATGCAGTCTGCCCCCACTCTTAAGTCATGTGGCGTATGTGCCCGCCTTCGCCTATGATTATTTGCGTCTCGATGCGGACGGAAACTTAACCCCGCCCGCCGGAGTCGGACCTTGGGAGCGTTCGGAGAAAAACTTCGCAAGCAGCGCGAGCAGCGTGGCATCGCCCTCGATGCCATCTCCAGCACCACCAAGATCAGCACCCGCATGCTGCGCGCCCTCGAGGACGAACACTTTGACCAGCTTCCCGGCGGCGTCTTCAATAAAGGTTTTGTTCGCGCTTACGCCCGCCAAGTCGGACTGGATGAAGAAGAGGCGGTAGCCGACTATCTGGCCGCATTGCGCGAGAGTCAAATTCAGGCCCAACAGATTCTGCCGGATTTCCGCGCCCCTGCCGGCAAATCCAGCGCTGTCTCCGCACCCGAACCTGGCCAGGAAAATCGTCCCAACCACGATCTTGCTAGACACGATCTTCCTAAGGAAGACATTCACCGGGAAGATCGCCGCATGCACGGTCGTCGTAATGAAGACCGTCGCGATCCAGATCATCGTGATCCTGATCGCCGCAATCGAGGCGTTCCCTCATCGCCGGATTCCACAACCCACGCTCCGCAGGCTAATCCTCCCACCGAGCGTTTCCGTCAAAGATATCCTGCGGGACCCGCGCCTTCCCCTGAAGCGCCTGCCGTCCACATTCCGTGGGGCAAGCTGGCAGTGGCTCTGCTGCTGGTGACGTTCGCGCTGGCCTTCTGGAATTCTCGGCGTCACCCCGCGCCCACGGCCTCTTCGCAACCATCTTCGGCCCCGCCTCCAGTTTCAGCCTCCGCGTCGGCGTCAGCGACAACGCGGCCGCCTGATTCCGCAAGCTCGCTCAAGGCCGGACAAACCTCGCCCCCATCAACATTGTCCAAAGGAACAATTTCGCCGGGAACAATTTCCGGAGCCAGGCCCCCCAACACAACCGCTGCGATGCCAACCCTTCCCGTAGCGCCCGTACCCGCATCTTCCACAGCACCCGCGTCCGCTTCGGCATCCGCCATACCGTCCACGAATGGCGCCGCCACTAAGCCTGCCGCAAACCCGGCCGCCCCAGTCGCTAATCTTCCGGTCGCAAAGAACACTGCTCGTGCCGCGGTGCCGAATCCCCCGATCACGTTCACCCTGCTGATTCGCGCCGAGAAGACCAGTTGGGTCTCGATCACGGCGGATGGCAAACCCGTTGCCGAAGAAACCCTGATCGCTCCTGCGCACACCTCCGTCCGTGCCAGTCGCGAGGTAGTAGTAAGGACAGGCAACGCCGCCGGTGTCAGCTTCCTGCTAAACGGCAAAGAAATCCCCGCCCAAGGCAATGATGGAGAAGTAAGAACCTACGTCTTCGACGCCACCGCCGTTCGGGTAGTTCCGCAGACGCAGCCCCCCGCCACCAATCGCTAGGCGGGATCGAATGCACATGCCACGAGAGAAGCACGCGCCAGCTCAGGAACAAGGCCTTGTCCGCTTCGGCCTGCGTCTTGCCAACTGGAGCGAGCGCTGGTTCCCCGATCCCCTCGTCTTTGCGCTGCTCGGAATCGTGGTGGTCTTTGCCGTAGGTCTGTTACTTCACCAAAGCCCGGCCAAACTAGCCATCCAGGGTGGCAAGAACTTCTGGGCCTTGGTCCCGTTCACCATGCAGATGGTGATGATCATCGTCGGCGGATACGTTGTCGCCTCCACGCCACTCGTCTATCGCGCCATCCGCGCCTTAGCCGGGATTCCGAAAACGCCCCGGCAAGCGGTCGCCCTCGTGGCGCTGTTCTCCATGCTGACCTCGCTGATCTCCTGGGGCCTGGGCCTGATTTTCAGCGGACTCTTCGTTCGCGAACTCGCCCATCGCGTCAAAGGATTGGACTACCGCGCCGCCGGCGCTGCTGGATATTTGGGGCTGGGCGCCGTCTGGGCTATGGGTCTCTCTTCTTCCGCCGCCATGCTCATGGCCACCAAGTCCGCCATGCCGCCGTCATTGTTCAGCATCAGTGGTCTAATCCCCCTCACCCAGACTTTGTTCTTGTGGCAAAGCATCGCGACCACGGTCGTCCTGATCGCGCTGTCAGTCCTGATCGCCTACCTCTCCACACCGTCGCCGGAGAATGCCAGAACCGCCGAATCCTACGGCATCGAATACGCACCCATTCGCTCCAGCCTCGAGCTCCGAAGCAAACCCGGCGAATGGCTGGAATACAGTCCGCTGCTCACAATTCTTGTCGCCTCGCTCCTGTGCTTTTATCTGATCGACGTATTCCGCACCTCTCCGCAAGGCGCACTGGCAGCGCTCGACCTCAACACCTACAACCTCATCTTCATCACGATCGGGCTTTTATTGCACTGGCGTCCGAAGCGCTTTATGCGCGCCGTGTCGGAGTGCATTCCAGCCACCGGCGGCGTCCTGATCCAGTTCCCTTTTTACGCCGTGATTTTCGGAATGATCATAGGCACCGGCATCGCCGACGCGCTGGCGAAGCTCTTCGCCTCCATCAGCACTCACAACACCTATCCCTTGCTGGTAGCGATGTATTCCGCGGTGCTCGGAGTTTTCATTCCCTCCGGCGGCAGTAAGTGGATCATCGAAGCACCCTATGTCCTGCAAGCCGCAAATCTTCACCAGGTCCACCTCGGCTGGGTGGTACAGATTTACAACGCCTCCGAAGCCCTCCCCAACCTGGTCAACCCCTTCTGGATGCTCCCTCTGCTCGGCATACTGAAATTGAAAGCCCGCGACATCGTGGGATACGGCGTCCTGCAGTTGATGGTTCACATCCCAGTAGTGTTCTTCCTCTGCTGGTTGTTCGCCCGCTATATCCCGTATGTGCCGCCCATGAAATAAGCGGCGGCGATGGGGCTACTTAGTGCTCAAGTCCACATAGTGGCCGAAGCTGGAGAGTGCGACCTGATCATTGCCGGGGATGTAAAAGCCAAACCGGCCGAGACTCAAATTGCTTCCCGGCGGGGTCCAGCGATCCAGCACAACCCAACTCTCTCCCTGGCTGATCTGGTGGACAATCTCCGTCGATCCCACGCGAATCTGGATCGTCCGCACACTCTTCTTGTCGCCCTTGTGTGGGATCTTGGTTACATCGCCCTTCTGACCGTTTCGTACGACCGTGCGGTAGAAGTTATTGTCATCCATCTGGAAAAGGACATAGTTGTTGACGTCGGTGCAGTTGAGCATCCACTGCAGACGGTGACCCTTGGTTAGCGTGGCGGAAAAAACAAAGGTGCCTGAGGTGGGAGACAAGCTGTACATCACGAAGTCGCCGCCCTTGTGAACAAACGATCCCTTCTCCTGCTTCCAGCCTGCCGGATCCTCCCATTTGGACATGCCGTCCGGCGCAAGAGCCAAATCCAAACTCCTGGATTGACCGGCGATAACTTCCACCGTCGACGAGCGAGTGAAGTTGTCGGCAGTCTTCGCCGTGAGAGTGTAGGAACCTGCCGACAGGGTCAACGCCCCGCCACTGCTTACTTTCGTGGCGGGCTCGCCTGCTTTGGCCAGGGTCACCTGAGCATCGGCGGGCGTGAATGTGATTCTCATCTCCCCCGGCGCGGCTTCCAATGCCACATCCGCACCCGCCAGGGCCACCGCTGCTCCAATCACGAAGTGTTTCTTGACCTGCCGGGGCTTGAAGCGGTCTTTGCGGAGTTCGACGATGTGATCTCCGGGATTGACGGTAGCCACCGTGAGCGTTCCATCGGGTTGCACCGTTCCAACCGGAGTTTGGTCGATCAAAACTGTGGCTCCCGGCACTCCGCCCTGGATCGACAGCGTTGCCAGGTGCGGGGCAGGCTGCAAGTTGAAGATCACTTTACCTTGCTCGCCTTTGCGAATCCGGATCTTTTGCTCTGCAAGATCCTGGAATCCGCCCTTGGACACTCGGACAACGTAGTCCTTGAGTTCGAGGTTCGGGATGCGCAGTTGTCCACCCTGGGTGAGCTGCGGCTGAAGCTTTCCATTGAGAAAGACTCTTGCCTTATCTTGGCCGGTAACCACAACCAGGGTGCCGAGGTTCTGGCCGGATTCGAGGAAGGCGCTCAGCGCCGGCGCCGGGCCCGAATCAACGTCGAGTTTGTACTCATCGCTGCCGCGAGTCACGGCCAGTTGGTGTGCGCCGGCCGGGATGGAGGGAAGGTCAAGGCCGGCCGGTGGAACGTCGAGCGGAGGCTGGCCATCAAGGCTCACTCTAGCCGCGGATTCGCTGGAATACACATGCAGATGTTCCTTCATGCTGCTCACAAGTACGGCCGTTATTCCCTTGGAAACGATGGGGCCGTTGACCACCGGCACCCCTCCTGCAGTGGTGGAGAAAGTAAAGGACGCTTCTCCCCGCGGTCCCTCGAATTTCAGCTTGTGTTCCCCGGTGGGTATCTTGTCGAGAGTCCACTGTCCATCCTGAAACTCCGCCGGCGCCTTATCGTCGAATGTTACTTTTCCTGTGCCGGTGTCGGAAGAAAGTTTCAGCACCGGTAGCGTTGGCCCGGGAGCCGGCGTTGCCGGGGCGGAAGCGGCAGACGCCGCTTCTGTGGCCTGGGCAATTGGCGGCGCGTGATGCCTTCGTGCAAAGAAAAGGAAAAAGATCGCTGTCACCAGGACGACTGCGGCGGCGGCGAGGATGCCCGTTGTGTAACGCTGCGGCGGTCCTGCGGCCCGCTTGAGACTGGGCGATGGAGGTGCGGCCTTGGGCGCGCCTGCGGGCGGCTGGGCGACAGAAGACTGGGCCGCGGACGTCGCGCTTTGTATCGGTGGCGAAAGCGGCGGTGGCGGTGAAACCGGCGGCGGAGCGGGCGGGGCCGCAACTGCCGCTACTGACGGAGGAGCCGGAACATTGCTCGTTCCGGCCAGCGAATCGACGGGCGCGCTGGCCGGCGGAGTGCTATAGGTCAAGGTCGCGCTTTCGCTGCCGGGCGAGTCGGTCGAACTGTTTCGACTTACTTCCAGCAACCCGAGGCGGTGCAAAAGACCATTCGCGACGCTTAACACCTCTCCATCCGTCGAGTACTTGTCCGCCACCGTTCGCACTCGTTCCCCCAAGGCCTGTTTCGATGCGGCATCCGTGGCGGCATCGATTTCACTCTCAATACGTCGCAGCTCTTCCAGATCGCGACGCCGCGTTTGGCGGCGTTGCGTCTGCCGGTCTCTCTGGACAGTCTCTTGAATCTGAAGCAACCTGGACTCGCGCGGATAAACCGATAGTCCCTCTTCGATTCTCGATAACGCTCCGGCAAGATCGGCGGCGGTCTGCAGCTTACGCGCTTGCGAAACACATTCCTCGATGAAGGTCTCCCGCTTCTGGTCCAGGATCAAGGTCCGAATGGTTTTGGCCATGGGATGCGCCGGGTTCAGGTCAAGCGCTTCTCGAGCCAGCTTCTCGGCCTCCCGCCAATCGGTTTCCACGATGGAGTGCGCTTGTTCGACCAGAGCATTCGCCAAAACCGCGCGGGCCAGAGAGTCGTTTTCATCCAGCTCATAGGCTTCGCGCAACAATTTGATTCCGTCGGCAGACTTCTGCTGCGCCAGCAGATCCTGGCCCTCGGTCATGAGGCGGTGAGCTTCGGCCTTCCGGGTTAGGCCGTCCTGGGCAAGCTTTTCAAGTTCCGTCAGTTCCGAATCGTTGGGGAATTCCGCCGCGGCGCTCTGCAACAAATCCAGGGCGCGAGCGTAGTCGCTGGAATGCAAACAAGTGTCGATTTGTTCGACCAGGCGCGTTTTGGATTCGATCCGAACCTGCTGCTCACGCCGCTTCTGCAGACGCTCCACCTCGAACGTTAATCCCGGATACTGGCTGTAAATGGTGCGCAGAATCTCCCAGTCGTTCAGCGCATCGTTGTAAGAGCCCTGTTCCTCGTGAAGGTGAGCCCGGGCCACGATGGAGTTCACCAGATCGCGTTTGTCCTGCACCAGCCGCAACGCGCGTTCAAAATGCGATTCTCCGGGATGCAGATCGAGTGCCTCGCGCAGAATATTCACGCGCTTGTCCAGGTCCGGTTCAGACTCAACCTGGCGATCGATGGAGGCGATGAAAGCAGAAAGTTCCTGCCGTTGCTGCTCTTCGATGTCGTACTTGAGAGCCTGGAAGATTGCGTTACCCGGGTACTTGGTCAAATATGCCTGACACGCGACCATCGCCTTGCCGAAGTTGTGCTCGGCGAGGTTCCGCCGCGCTTCCGAGTACGCCGTGTTCATCGCGTCATGTTCGGAGCGGACTTCGTTGTAGAAGCTTTGGTAATTGGCGCCGCTCTCGCGGTTGATGGAATCCGGGGCGCGCCGGTCCAGATCAAGCACCAGTCCCAGTTTTGCGAGAGCGTTGCTCACGTCGCCCTTATGCCAGGCGTCCATCGCGGCGCGATGGATTTGCTCTTTCTCCTGGCGGAGTTTCTTGTATTCCTGTTCCTGGCGGTCGACCTCCGCCAGTAACTGCAGCGCCCGCGCCTCCTTGGGCCGGAGTTGGAGAACATTCTGCAAAGCCTCGCGGGCATGCGCGTACGCGTGATTGTCGATGTGCTGCCGGGCCAGCCGATACCAGTTGTCGATCTGGCGCTCGCTGCGCCGGTTTTCGATCCGGTTCTTCAGAGTCAACGCGGTGGCATTGTCGGGTTCGATCTGCAAAGCTTCCTGCAACTTCTGCAGTGCGAGCGGGTCTTCCTCTTCCTCAAACCGCGCCCGGGCGGCCTCCAGCAATTGGGAAAGTGTCTTCCGCCGGACGGCGCCGTCGAGTTGCCGCCGCAGCGAGCCGATGGACGTGTCCATGTGGCCTTCGGCCTCGAGCTCGCCCAGGATTTCTCCCGCAAACTGAAAATCGCCTTCTTCCAGCGCTTTGGTCACGCGCTGCAGCCGCGGCCGGGTGCGCTCCGGATCGAAAAACTCGATGGCCTCGTTGCGCAACGCTTTGTTGAGGGTGTCGCCGAAATCGCGGGCGCTGGCGAAACGGTGCCAGGATTGCTTGGCCATCGCTTTGTGCAGCACGCGGCTCACCGGCTGGCTGATGGTGGAATTCAGTTCCGCCGCCAGGGGCGGGATCTGGTGGAGAATTGCTTCGACCACCTCATCGGCCCGGGCTCGCTGGAACGGGTTCCGTCCGGTCATGGCTTCATAGCAGACCACGCTCAGGGAAAAAATATCGGAGGCCGGCGACAGCGGCTTCAGTTCGATCTGCTCCGGAGACATGTAGAGCAGCGTCCCCTTTTGCGCCCGGGTGGTATGGGCATCGGCCATGTGTGCCACGCCGAAGTCGATGATCTTCACCGAGTCGTCTTCCATCACGAAGATGTTGCTCGGCTTTAGATCCCGGTGCACCAGCCCGCGTTCGTGTGCCGCCTGCAGGCCGCGGCAGGTCTGGGACATGATGTCAATCGTGCGCTCCACCGTCAGACGATGGCTGGCTTTGCGGATGAAATATTCGAGCGTGGTGCCAGGCAGAAGCGGCATTACGAAGTAGGGCTTTTTTTTGCCATCCTCTTCGAATTCCCCGATGTCGAAGATCTCAACGATGTTGGGATGGCTCATGGAGGCGAGAACGTCGCACTCCTTATAGAACAACTGAAGCGAAGCCGGGTCGGGAATGTCGAGGATGGTCTTGACCGCTACTTCTCGGCGCACGACCGTATCATAGGCTCGGTAGACCAGGCCCATGCCGCCCTGGCCGAGGATCTGCCGGACCTCGTAGCGGCCTGCCAGTTTCCTCGGTGAAGCGGGGTTCTCCATGGCGCGCACCCATCTCGGGTTGCTCTAGCAGTCTACTGGATTTGTCTGGAAGGCGTACTCCCAAGCGAGACCGTGTGGCGCGGGCGCGCCCTCCTCGGCTTGACCGGGAATTCAGCTGAATGGGAAGCCGGCCCGCCTTTGCATAACCATTGACGGGTGCCCCACTCTTTCGCGTTCTTTGCGAAAGAGTGGGACGCGGTGCTGCCGACACTGCCGATCTTGACTTTCTCACAATGTAGCATCGCGAAAGGCGCGCATCTTTTTGAGGTTCAGCGGACTTCGCTCTGACACCCTCCCCGCCTTAGCGTAGAGGGCTCGAAAATAAATTTAACAACTTCTAACCTCTGACCTTGTCATCCAAGTGCAACACTCGGGACCATCGGCGTGTAAGACATGAGATTGTTCTCGCTAGACTTTTAGCGAGCCACGGAACGCCCTGGCGGCATAGTAGGATTCCGCACCGTTGTGATACACAAAAACAGTGTCGAAGCGGCGATCACAAAAGAGGGCGCCGCCGAGTTTTCTAATATCAGAATGTGTTTTCACCCAGCTCGACGTTTTCGTATCGAAATTTCCGAGTGTCTGCAACTCCCGATATTGTTCTTCCGTTAAAAGCTCAATGCCCATGGCGTCTGCCAGATTCATAGCGCTACCTGTGGGTTTATTTTCTTTCCTTGACTCCAGCGCTTCACGGTCGTAGCAAAGGCTTCTGCGGCCTTTCGGACTCTCCGCGGCACAATCATAAAAAATGTATTCGTCGGTCTTTTTGTCATGGCCAACAACATCCGGTTCACCGCCAGTTCTTTCCATTTCGTTAAGTGACCACAGTTTTTCAGGATTAGCTTCCAGCCTGGCTCGCACGTTCGCCCATTCAAGATCTTTGTGGCGGTTCATGTTTCTTTCAAAACGAGCTTTCAATGCTCCCAGCAGTTCTTTGCGTTGTTCTGGCGACAAGTCCTTTTTATTCCTCTTAAGTGGTTGGTGCATTGTTTTGCGATCCACCTCGATTCACGATTTTTGAGCCGCCTGAGGCGTCCAGTTGGGCGTTTCGATACCGAACTGCTTGGCGTACTCCGCGTGCAGGCGCTGAAAACCACCAAATTTCATGGCATCAGGGCCGACGGTGCGACCAATGGGAGTTCCGCTGAGCAGGTGATCCAGAACATCGAAACAAATGTGCCAGCCCGCAGCGCCCATTGCGATGAAGCGGTGACCGATGTTGGTCCACAGCGTCAAGCGCGTGCCGCCACCCCAGGCTTCGAGTTCCCACCGCATATCGAAGCCACCCCAGTTGTACTCAAGCGCGTTGGGAGCGTCGGCTCGCGTCACGGTTGTTTCGGTAACGCGCGGCGCAGGCGCTCCCACCGTGGTGAGCTTCACCGTGGCGCCAGCTCTGCCCAAGCTGCCATCGGCGTCGAAGGGAGCCCACTCCCGCAGATGCGCCGGGTCGGTAAGCGCCTGCCAGACTTTTTCTCGCGAGTGGCGCAGTTCCCGGACGAGAACGAGCGTCCACTTCTCTTCACCGTTTTCTCCCCGTACCTTTTGCACCCGCGCCCCGCCGGCCGGACCCGGTGTGTACTGCTCGCGCTCGATCATCGTCTTCTCCTCCTCGTCTTCCCTTTTTGCGGCCGGGCGATCCTGCTGAACGTCCACCCTACCAGCGCTTCAGCTGCGTCATTTGAATGAGGTTGCCGCAGGTGTCCTTCAGCATCGCAATGATCGAGGCGGTCACGTCGGTGGGCGTCATCGTAAACTCGGCGCCGCGGGCCTTGATCCGCTCGTAGTCGCCCTTGATGTCGTCGGTGAAGAACATGGCCGCGGGCTGGCTTTGCTGGAACAAGGCTTGCTGGTACGCTTTGGCTGCTGGGTTGTTATTCAGCGCCAGTTGCAGCTCAGTGCCGTCTGGCTCCTCGGGCGAGGCTACGGTCAGCCAGCGATATGGGCCCTGACTGAAATCGGTCTTCTTGGCAAAGCCCAGGACCTCCGTATAGAAGCGAAGGGCCTTGTTCTGGTCGTCCACGTATACGCTAGTCACTTTGATTTTCATTTCGTTTCTCCTTTGTCACGTTCGCGGTTTGGGCCGCATCGTCTTCTCCTTAGCCTTCCTTTTCGTTAGTGTTGATGATCCATGCGGGGGTTGACCCTTGCGGGCGTGATCCATGCGGTCGAGGTGGCGTTCCAGAGCATCTACGTGAGCGGACCAGAACCGGCGGAACCGAGCCAGCCAGGCATCCAGCTCCTCAAATGGTTCACGCTTCAGACGGTAGAGACGGCGCTGTGCGTCCACCGTGGATTCCACGAAACCGGCCTCGCGCAACACTCGCAGGTGCTTTGACACGGTCGGCTGCGGCATACGAAGCTGACGCTCGATCTCTCCCACCGACTGTTGTGACGAGACCAGCAGGCTCAATATCGCGCGGCGGTTCGGCTCCGCGATGATCTCGAAGACAGATTCCATCCTCTTGATATACTCCGCAGAGCATATACGTGTCAAGGTATATAAAGGATTGGATCGGTGTGGGCTGTGCCGGCTCGACGCTCTACGCCGCTTGGATGGACACCAGCAACGGTCTGAGTAGCCAGATCGGCGGCGGGGGGCTGGCCCGCCTTTGAAGATAAGCGATATGACTACATCGTGGTGGGAGCGGGCGCGGCCGGTTCAGTGCTTGCCGCGGAATTGTCCGCCTCCAGCGCGCAAGTGCTCGTCATCGAGTCGGGAGGATCCGACGATGCGCCGACTATCATGAACCCGAGCATCTGGTTTTACAATGTTGGCGGCCCTCTTGATTACCACCTGCCCATCACCCCGTTGCCTCAATTGAACAACCGTAAATTCAACATGGCCCTTGGTCATGTACTTGGCGGTGGCAGCAGCATCAATGCCATGGTGTGGATGTGACAACGAACGCAACTTACGTTTCGTTGAATCTTCAAAACCCAGATTCTGAAGAAGGTTATGCCCTGGGCCGGCACTCATAAGGGCCTCAGGCGCTGCCCGAGGTCTTTGCAGCGATCCAACGCTTCTGGAAAACGGTCGATTTCAAGGTCACCGACACCATCGAGCAGGTACCCGCGTTGCCTCCTCACGATCGTGGACCGGATGTTCTTACAGTAATTTGCGCTTTTGCGCTCATCTTCGCATTGGGACTAGAATGATCCCCCATCAGATTTCGTGAACGCTGACTGAATTCCTATTCCAGCCGGTGGTTCGCTGTGGGCTTTTTGCGGGGATGAAGTTGCAAAAGCTAAGGGGGTTCCATGTGGGTTCAATCATCCTGTTCCAACCACACTCTCTTTCGGGCGGAGCACATCGACGGTTCCGATTCCCTGGCAATGATCTGTCGCAAACATCGATGGTTGCTGTGTCTGTTGCTAGTAGGGCTTCTTACGGTTTCTGAAGCTTGTGAAAATAAGAGCGTCGCGGCAGCGCCTGCTCCCCCTCCAACTGTCCAGGTAGTCGAAGTTGCCCAGCGTGATGTCCCGGTTTACCACGAATGGATTGCAACGCTGGATGGCTTCGTAAACGCCATTATCCAACCTCAGGTATCGGGATACCTGGTTCAGCAGAATTATCGTGAAGGCGCGTTGGTCCGCAAAAACGATGTGCTTTTCAAAATCGATCCGCGTCCTTTTCAAGCAATCCTCGATCAAGCAAAAGCACAGGTGGCGCAAGCGGAAGCACAGCTCGGGAAGACCCAACTCGACGTGCAGCGCGATACTCCTCTGGCAAAAGAGAAGGCGATCGCGCAGAGCCAACTGGATAACGATATACAGGCGAACCTGGCGGCTAAGGCGACTGTCCAGGCAGGCAAGGCCGCAGTCGAACAGGCAGAAATCAATCTTGAGTTCACGAACGTTCGCTCGCTCGTTGATGGCGTCGCCGGAATCGCGACCGGGCAGGTGGGCAATCTCGTTGGACCGCAAACCGTCCTAACGACGGTCTCACAACTCGATCCCATCAAAGCCTATTTCGTTGCCAGTGAGCAGCAGTACCTTGCTTTTGTCCAGCGCAATCCCACGGTCGCGTCGCGAGAAAAAACGGAAAGGGAGTTCATACTGGAACTTATCCTGGCCGATGGATCGACGTATCCGAAAAAAGGAAAATTCTATGCTGCCGACCGCCACGTCGATCCGGCGACTGGAGCTATTCGTCTGGCTGGCGTTTTCCCGAATCCCGATAACGTACTACGCCCTGGTCAATACGGTCGCGTGCGCTTCGTCAGCTATATCAGACCGGGAGCGCTGCTGGTACCGCAAAAAGCCATCACGGAACTCCAGGGCATGTATCAAGTAGCGGTGGTCGGTAGTGATGACAAGGTCAGCATCAGGACGGTGCGAGTGGGCGAGCGGACCGGCCCGATGTGGATCATTGAGCAGGGAGTCAAGCCGGGCGAGCGAGTCGTGGTCGAAGGTGTCCAAAAAGTGAGGGATGGCATGCCCGTAAAGACTGCGACTCCTACCGCTTCGATGTAGCCAATTGAGTCATGTCAAAGTTCTTCATCAACCGCCCGATTGTCGCCATGGTGATTGCGATTGTCACCGTGATTGTCGGCATTGTGACGATCGTCGGCCTGCCAATTGCCCAGTTTCCCAACATCGCGCCTCCGGAAATTCAGATCCTTGCCACTTACGTGGGTGCCGACGCTCAAACCCTCGAGCAATCAGTTGCCACTCCCATCGAGCAACAGATGAATGGGGTGGACAACATGAATTACATGTACTCGTTGAATGCGACCGGAAACTCGCAGACCACTCTGGTTGTGAACTTCGATGTGAAAACAGATCCCAACAACGACCTGATTCTCGCCCAGTCCAGAGAGACGCAGGCCGCATCGCAGCTTCCCGTCGACGTTACGAACTATGGAATTACCGTTCGCAAATCAGTCACAGCGCCGCTCATGCTGATTGCGCTGTATTCGCCCCACGGTGCGTACGACGCAAGGTTCCTCGCCAACTACGCCTACATCAATCTGGTTGATTCCATCACGCGGTCATATGGGATCGGGCAGGTGCAAGTTTTTGGTGCAGGACAGTATGCCATGCGCCTCTGGGTTAAGCCCGACCAGCTTGCCAAGCTGGGTATCACCGTTCCTGAGATCGTCAATGCGATTCAAACCCAAAACACAGTAAATCCTGCGGGAAAAATCGGAGGAGAACCCATCCCTTCAGGACAGCAGTTCTCGTACGCAGTTCAGGCCCAGGGACGGCTAGTTTCGCCGGAGGACTTCGGAGAAATTGTGGTCCGTGAGTCTCCCGAAGGCGGAGTGGTGCGGGTGAGAGACGTCGCTCGTATTGAGCTTGGGGCACAGGACTATTCGGTAGCCGGCCGGCTCAATGGAAAGCCGAGCGCCATAATCGCTGTTTATCAGTTACCTGGGTCCAATGCTGTCAATGCTGCAGACGGCGTGAACAAGCTGATGGCGGAACTGAAGACTCGGTTTCCCGCCGACATGGATTACACCACTGCGCTCGACACCACCCGATCGGTGGTTCAAGGCATAAAGGAGATCGTTCTCACTCTTTTCATTGCCATCGTATTGGTGATTCTCGTCGTCTATCTCTTTCTGCAGGGATGGCGTGCCACTCTGATTCCTCTCTTGGCCGTGCCCGTCTCCTTGGTAGGCGCCTTTATTTTCTTCCCGCTGTTTGGCTTTTCGGTTAATACGCTCTCTTTGTTCGGTTTGGTACTGGCGATCGGCCTGGTGGTTGACGACGCCATCGTGGTTGTCGAAGCCGTGGAGCGGCACATCGAGGACGGCCTGTCCCCGAAGGACGCCGCCTTGAAAGCGATGGAAGAGATTTCCGGAGCTCTCGTGGGCATCGCGTTGGTGCTGTCGGCAGTGTTTATCCCCACCGCCTTCATCCCTGGGATTACCGGGAGGTTATATCAACAGTTCGCCATAACCATCGCCTTGTCCGTCCTCCTCTCGGCGTTCAATGCGCTCACGCTCAGTCCCGCCCTCGCCGCGTTGCTGCTGCGACCGAGAGAAAAGCGCGGCGGTTTCTTGCAAAAATTCTTTGATTGGTTCAATCGTTTATTCGAGCGCACGACCAATGGCTACGTCAAAATTTGCGGAGGTCTCATTCGCAAGGCCGCCATCGCTGTAGTTCTGCTGGCGATTTTCGGCGCTGGGGCGGCTTTCTTCAGCAATAAAGTTCCATCCAGCTTTTTGCCAGACGAAGATCAGGGATACCTCTACGTTAATCTGCAGTTGCCCAGTGCCGCGTCCCTCGAACGCACGGACCTGGTTGCACGGAAAGTCGAAAACATCCTGGCGCACACGCCGGGAGTGCAATCGACGGTCAGTGTGCTTGGCTTCAGCCTGCTCAGCTTTACCCGTATCAGTTACAACGCTTTCTTTTTCGTCACGCTCAAGCCGTGGGACGATCGCAAAAGCAGGGAGGAACAATTTCAGGTGATCAAAGCGCGGTTGAACCGAGAACTCAGCCAGCTTCAGGAGGGGATTGCTTTTGATTTTTCGCCTCCCGCCATCCCTGGCGTGGGCACCTCGGGAGGGTTCACCTTCGTTCTCGAAGATCGGGCCGGCAAGGATGTCGAATTTTTGTCTTCCAACCTGAATACGTTTCTCGCTGCTGTCCGTAAACGTCCTGAGATCGCCAGTGTGAGTACGACTTTTCTGGGCAGCGTACCGCAGCAATTCATAGGCGTTGACCGCGACAAAGTCATCAAGCAGGGGGTTGCGATCAACGATGTATATAGGACGATTCAAGCGTTTATGGGAGGGTTGTTCATCAACTACTTCAATCGCTTTGGACGGCAGTGGCAGGTCTATATCGAGGCGGAAGGCGACTACCGTACCAACGCGGAAAACGTGGGCGAATTCTACGTGAAGAATGGAAGTGGAGGCATGGTGCCACTCTCTGCGCTCATAAGATTTGAACCTCGGGCCGGCCCGGAATTCACGATGCGCTATAACCTCTTTCGATCTGCGCAAATCAATGGCAGCGCCGCGCCAGGATACAGTTCAAATCAGGCCATGGCGGCCTTGGAGGAAGTCTTTGCTCAGACCATGCCGCGCGAAATGGGCTACGACTACCTCGGGATTTCTTATCAGGAGAAAAAGGCACAGCAGGGTGTGCCACCGGCAGTGATATTTGGACTCTCGCTGCTCTTCGTGTTTTTGATCCTGGCGGCGCTCTACGAGAGCTGGACATTGCCCTTCAGCGTTCTGCTGAGTACACCCATTGCCGTGTTTGGCGCCTTCTTCGTTCTGTGGCTTCGGCGCGTGCTGGTCAGCGCCTTCTATCCGCCGTACATGGTGCAGATCGAAGCCGACGTTTACTCGCAAATTGGATTGGTCATGCTGATCGGTCTGGCGGCAAAAAATGCCATTCTCATCGTCGAATTCGCCAAGGACGAATACGAGAAAGGCCGAGACCTGGTTGATGCCGCCCTCGAAGGAGCCCGGCTTCGCCTTCGTCCGATTCTGATGACTTCATTGGCGTTCATCGCCGGCTGCATTCCGCTTTGGACAGCCACCGGTGCTGGATCGGTGGCCAGGCAGATTATGGGCACAACCGTCATTGGGGGTATGCTGGCGGCCAGTGCAGTGGGCATTTTCTTCGTTCCGGCGGTTTTCTACTTAGTCGAGAGGTTTTCGAAGCGTAAGGTCAAAGCGCCTTTGAGTGCGGTGCCGACTCCCTCTCCCAGCCAGGGGGCGGCAGATGACTAGGACACGAACTCGGGCCGTCGTTTTATTAGCCTCGATGATGGGCGTGTGTGGGTGCGCGGTCGGGCCCAATTACAAAAAGCCCAAAGTTGATGCTCCGACAGTCTATCGAGGGTTGACGCCTGAAGAGGTGGCCAAGGCCGATACCAAATCGTTTGCTGAACAAAAATGGTGGGACGTCTTCCAAGATGAACAACTGAAAGAACTGATCAAGACTGCCCTTCAACAGAACTACGATCTTCGCCGGGCCGGCGTACGGATTCTCGAAGCGCGAGCAACCTTAGGTCTTACCCGAGCTGACCAATTTCCCACAATTTCAGCCGACGCTTCCGCCCTCAATGAGCGCACGGCAAAGCAAAAGTTCGTTCCTGCAGTCAAGACGAGTGCCAACCGAGTCGGACTCGACTTTAGTTGGGAATTGGACTTCTGGGGAAAGTTTCGCCGCGCGACGGAAGCGGCACGCGCCAACCTTTCGGCAAGCGAGTGGGGACAGCGAGAGATCACTACCGAGTTGGTCGCGAACGTGGCTAGTGCTTACTTTACCCTGCGTGCTCTTGATCTTCAGCTCGAAATTACGCGTCGCACGCTGGCATCGCGTCAGGACTCGCTCCGTCTGACGCAAATTCTGACCAATGGCGGCTCGACATCTCTCCTCGATGTGCGCCAAGCTGAACAACTGGTCTTTACGGCTGGCTCGGAAATCCCCAGCCTCGAACAACAAATCGAGCAGCAAGAGAATTTCATCAGCATTCTTTTAGGGAACAATCCTGCACCAATACCACGCGGTAGAGTGTTAACCGATCAGCCCCACGCACCGACGGTTCCAACTGGCTTGCCTTCCTCGCTACTGGAACGGCGGCCAGACATACGCCAGGCGGAGCAGCAGTTGATCGCCGCCAATGCCCAGATCGGAGTGGCCAGATCTCTTTACTTTCCCCAGATCGCGCTGACAGCAAATTCGGGATATCAAAGTTCAGCGCTCACCGCACTCTTCACAGGCCCGGCCGGATTCTGGACCTTTGGTTCGACTCTCGCTCAGCCCATTTTCACCGGTGGGAGACTCCGGTCCAACGTTCGCCTTGCCGAGGCCCAACAGCAAGAAGCCTTGCTCTTTTATCAGGAGACGATCCAAGGCGCCTTTCGTGATGTCTCCGACGCCCTGATCGCCTACCGCAAGACACAGGAGTTTCGTGAACAGCAACAGTTGCTGGTGAACTCAGCGCACGATGCGACGCGCCTGTCCCATATGCGGTACAGCGGTGGAGTGGCAAGCTATCTGGAAGTGCTCACCAACGACACCAACTACTTTTCTGCCGAGCTCAACCTCGTTCAGGCGCAACTAAATGAACTATTGGCGCTTGTGCAACTCTACAGGGGTTTGGGCGGGGGTTGGGAACAATAAAAACAGATCCTACCGCAACTGGAGATGTAATTATGCGGACCTGTTTATATCAGCGGCAGCCCTCTAGAGGTCGGCTTCAAGGCCCAAGTAACGTAAGTGCCTTATCGGCCGCGCGCAAGGCGGAGGAGTGTGGTTGAACGAGTGTTGGTGCGCGCGTTCGATAAAGCACTTACGTCATCCGGGAGTTGCACACTCCGGAGTTATGGAATACGTAAAACTGCATTCAAGCACCGCGCTGATGACCGAAATGTCTTAGTTGTCCGCAATGCAATCCGCCTCAACCTCAACTAACCATTTGCGGATCGATGAAACCCTGCACCTTGACGAAATCGGACCGCCCGCCCGCCCTGCCACGGTCGCGACAAAGCAGAGGGCCCTCCCAAATTGAGCTCAGTCCCTACCATCTTGCCCACCCAAGCCGTTAAACGGCAGACGCCAAGCCCTTTTAGGTCTGCGCTCTACCCATTCGCTAACGTCAGTAGGTGCAGAGGATTACGAATATCGAAGATCATCGATTTATGAATTATCGGGGCAATGTATCGGATTAAGGACAAGGAGCAAATCGTTGAAAATAGGTGATATGGTGGCCAGGGACGGAGTTGAACCGCCGACGCCAGCCTTTTCAGGGCTGCGCTCTACCACCTGAGCTACCTGGCCACGTTTCGAAACCCGCTCATTCGCCGCGGGTAACGAGGATCGTTCGCTTCGCGCTGATTGTTGCGGGATTACCAAGCGAATGAAACAGCTCACTGCCGAACGCGTGCGGAACGTATTGAATTATAGCAATGGCGGCGAGTTCGCTCAACGTCTGCGACCGTCCTGACACTAGGAGTGTTGGGAAAAGTTATCCCCTTGGGAATGGTGAAGCCAATCCAGTATCCGGGACTGCAGCGCGGCGCATCTCTCTAGAAGATACCATCACATCAGCGTGCCGCGTCTATCGGTCATTCATGACTTGCGCCAGGCTGCGGTTACTACTTACCGCCCGCCGAAGAGCCGTGCTGTCCGAGCCACGACGCGAGTTGCGGCTCCTGTTGCGACTTCAGATCGACGCAGTTGTTGATGCGTTCGATTGCCTGCCGATAGGTCCGTTCCGCCGCTTCGATTTTGTGCGCGGCGTAAAAGTCCACGACCTGATCGCGCATGTGCGCATCGCAGAAAGAGCCGGTCGAACCTACAACCTGGGCGCTGGCAAATGGTCCGCCAACTTTCTGCACTGCATCCCAGTGAGCCAGAACAAAGTCCCACGCCTGCTTCTCGCCCTGGGGATTACCCATCACACTCGTGACCACGCCCAAAGCGTCCTGTGAGCGAACGTCAGGCGAGATGGCGTAGTCCAGAGTCCGCTGCAAAAGTTTCGGGTCAGTGAACTGGGGCAGCGTGAACAAGTACATGTAATACTCTTCCGGGGACTTCGGGTTTTTGATCGCGGTCATCAACCGGTCGTAGAACGCCTGATCGCCGTTCAAGGCCGCGAGTGTGAGTGCTCCACCCGCCATTTCCCGATCGACCGATGCAGGATCATCCAGAGCCTTATCCGCGAGCTTGCGCGCCTGTGCCAGCACTTCGGGATCGCGCGCATCGTAACCCAGCGAGTTGAACACACGAGCCCGCAGTGTTCTCTGCTCGTCGCTCTCCCCCGGCTTTGGTTCCCAGCCCACATCTTTGAGCACCGGCGTCAGATACTGTCGCAGCCAGGCACGGTAGGATTCGCGATCACCATCCGTAACCAGATATTGGCCAATGTAATTGAGCCGCCCGAGAACGTCTTCCAAGACAGCGCGGTTGCGGTCGCTTCCCAGACCCTGAGCGAAGGCAAGATAATCGCCCACCGGTTCCCGCCCCACGCGCACTGACGCCCAGATGTCGGCTTGCAAAGCAATCCGCTCCGCGGGAGACAGCTTGCTCTCGGCATCGCTTGCGAAGGCTCGCACCGCATCCGGCTGATAACCATCGCGGTAGTAACCGGTCGCGCCGGCGTTAGCCAGAACCCACGTCGAGCAGCCTGGCAGAGTGAAGGTCTCCTGCCGCTTCGTAAGCAGTTCGCATTTCTGCGCTCCGGTAGACGACTTCATGCACAAGGGAACTTGCCAGATCTGATCATTGGGCGCCTGGAATTTCTCCCGGTCATAGTAAAAGCGGCGCTGATCCAGGGTCACCGTCGTCGAGTTGCCGGAACATTGCGATTTCACATTGATAATCGGAACGCCCGCCTGCTTCACAAACGTTGGCATGATCTGGTCGTCGGGCTTCTTCGAAGTCTTGGCTTGCGCACCCCAGAAGTCGTCGGCAGTCGCATTGGCGTACTGATGTTGCTGGAGGTAGGCGTTGACGCCCGCGCGGAAAGTCTGCTCGCCCAAATAGGACTCCAGCATGCGCAACACAGACGCGGCCTTGCCGTAGGCAATGCCGTCGAACAGTTCCATGATTTGTCCAGGAGTCTCGGCCGCCTGATGGATCGGACGCGTGTTTGCCAGCGAATCCGTGTTGAGCGTCCCGCCCGTGCCACTCACATCATCCAGATTGAAATTCCATTCCGGCTTCCAGGCCTGGACCGGTTTGCTCGACATCCATGTGGCGAAACCTTCGTTCAGCCAAATGTCGTCCCACCATTGCATGGTGACCAGATCGCCGAACCACTGGTGCGCCATTTCATGCGCAATCACCGAAGCGATGGTCTTCTTCAAGTCGACGGACCCTTGCTTTTCATCGATCTGCAGCAGAACCTCGCGAAAGGTGATGCAGCCCGCATTCTCCATCGCGCCCGCGGAAAAATCCGGCAGGCCGACCAGGTCGAGTTTCCCATAGGGATATTTGATGTTGAAATACTTATCGTAGTAGCTGAGGACGTGCTCGGCCGATTCCAGGGCAAACTTCCCCATCTCCTTTTTCCCGGGAGTGCTGTAGACGCGAATCGGAATGCCGTCCGCCGATCCCTCGATGTACTCAAAGTTGCCCACCACCAGCGCCGCCAGATAAGACGACAGCTTGACGGTGGTGGCAAAACGCACCGTGTGCTTGTCGCCGGGGCCGGGCGTATCGGAAACGATTTTCTGGTTGGAGATTGCCACCATTCCCTTGTCGGCGACGGCGGTGATGTCGAACGTGGCTTTGTACGCCGGTTCGTCAAACGACGGGAAGGCGCGGCGCGCGTCCGTGGCCTCGAACTGCGAGGCGGCGTACTTGCGGCCCTGATCGTCCTTGCCCAGATAGAGGCCGCGCATCTCACTGTTGAGGATGCCGGTATAAGTAATGTGTACGGTGGCCGGACCCGCAGCCAGCGGCTTCTCGACGGCCAGCACCACCATTTCTTTCGCTTTGTCGGGTGTAGCCTTAGCTTTCTGTGTGCTACCACCGCCGGTAATCGTGACCTCGTGGAAGTCGATATCGACGGCGTTGAGCATGATCTCCGAAGTCGGCTTCAGCACGCGGATGGAAATCGTCTCATCCGCCTCGAACGTGGCCTTCTCAAGATCGGGTGTGAAGGTGAGTTTGTAGTTCTCCGGCGCGGCCACCTCGGGCAGCCGTTGCGCCGCTGCCAGGGATAATGTTGTCAAGGCAAATGTGAGCACTGCAAGAATTCGCTTCATGAGGGTTCCTCGGGAGATCGCTTGAAATTCATTTCGTAGAAGAATCAGTTTCATGGACCGACTTCAATGACCGACTTCATCGAAAAAATAGCTTCAGCCGTGCCGAGCAGACCGACTATAACTCTCCACTTTATACGGGAGGTCCGCCGTAAAAGTTCACTCCGGATATGCGACCACTCCATTCATCACAGTCATCGTGCAGCGGTTGGCACCGAACCAGTAAGGGATCTCGCGGTAATCGTCGACCGCGAACACCGCCAAATCAGCATCCTTTCCTGGCTCGATCGTGCCCTTCCGATCTGCCAGTCGCAACGCCCATGCCCCATTGATGGTGGCTGCTGCAATGGCCTCCGTTGGCGACATCTTCATATGCGTGCAGGCCAGCGACAGCGCCATCGGCATGCTCAGGGTCGGCGACGTGCCGGGGTTGTAGTCCGTCGCCAGCGCTACCGGCACACCTGCGTCAATCAGCTTGCGCGCGTTCGGATATTCCCTAAACCCCAGAAAATAATCCGCCCCCGGCACCAGCGTGGCGACCGTGTCGTGCCTGGCCAGCTGCGCGATGTCGTCTTCGTTCACGTGGTCCATGTGATCAAAAGACGCCGGATTGAACCGCAAAAACGGTTGCAGGACTGTCTCCGTAAGCTGGCCCATGTGCGCTCGCACGCTGAGGCCATGCTGCTTGGCGGCTTCAAAAATCTGCTCCGTCTCTGCCGCCGTGAACGCCCCCTGATCGCAGAAAACATCTACGAACTGGGCGAGGTTCCGCTTCGCGGCCTGCGGAATCATCTCCTTACAGACGGTCTCAACATACTTTTGTGAGCAACCCCGAAATTCTTTTGGGACTGTGTGCGCGCCCAGCAGGGTGGAGACAACAGTCCCCGGCCAGCGCGAGGCAGCTTCGCGAATAGCCTCCAGAGACTTCAACTCCGACTCGACCGTCAGGCCGTAACCCGACTTGGCCTCAACCGTGGTTGTGCCGTGAGCTGCCATGTTGCGCAGAGCGACGAGCACTTTCTCGGCGAGAACTCGCTTCCTTGCCTTGCGAACGCCTTCCAAGCTGGACTGGATGCCGCCGCCAGCCGCGGCGATCTCTTCGTACGAACCGCCCTCGATGCGCTTCTCGAAATCCACCAGCCGCGGGCTGACAAAGACAGGATGTGTGTGTGAATCCACGAAGCCGGGGAGGACGACCTTACCCGCGCAATCGATCTCGGTGATTTTATTGCGATTCTTCTTCAGCCACGGATCGCGGAGAGCGTCTTTGGTGGTGCCGACGGAAACGATCTTCCCGCCGAGGCAGAGCACGGCACCCTCTTCGATGATGCCGAGTTGTGTGAGGTCGCGCCCGCGGCGCGGGCCCAGATTGCCCGAAGGAGACTGGAGCGTAAGTAGGTGGCCAATATTGACTAGGAAAAGTGCCGATTCTTTACGCACTCAGCCCCCGCAAGCAAAACACCCACCACGGAGACACGGAGGCACGGAGCATTGTTGGCATCATAGAACTCGGCGCATGATTCCCCGGTGGAGAACCGACACGTTGAAATTGATGAGAAGGCCCACATGCTTGCCCGTGAGCTTGAGGTAAGTGAGCAATTGGGCTTCATGCACACTGAGCAAACGTTCGACAGCTTTCAACTCCACCACGACTTCATCAGCCACGACGAGATCGATGCGGTATTTCCCACCCGTCTCCCGGCCTTTGTAAACAACCGGCAACTCGATTTGGCACCTGAAAGGCACGCTTCGAAGACGTAGCTCTTCGCACATGCACTCCTCGTAAACCGATTCGAGAAGGCCAGGCCCGAGCTGACGGTGAACCTCGATCGCAGCACCAATGATGGTCTCAGTCAAAGACTCCGACAAAAGTCCAGAGGAACTCCATGCCTCCGTGTCTCCGTGGTGGGTGTTCATTTTTGAGCCATTGGCACCTTAACGCCCGTCTTCTTCGCGAACTCTTTCGCCTCGTCATAACCCGCGTCCACGTGCCGAATCACACCCATTCCCGGATCGGTCGTCAGCACGCGCTCGATGCGCTTGGCCATCTCGTCGGTGCCATCGGCAACCGTAACCTGCCCGGCGTGCAGCGAGTAGCCGATGCCAACGCCGCCGCCGTTGTGAATCGATACCCACGACGCGCCCGCCGCCGTGTTCAGCAGCGCATTCAGCAGCGGCCAGTCGGCGACCGCGTCCGAGCCGTCTTTCATGCTTTCGGTCTCGCGGAACGGAGACGCCACCGAGCCGCAATCGAGATGATCGCGGCCAATCACGATCGGCGCTTTGATCTTTCCTTTCTTCACCAGATCATTCATCGCCAGGCCGAACTGCGCGCGTTCGCCGTAGCCTAGCCAGCAGATGCGTGCGGGAAGTCCCTGGAACTTGATGCGCTTGCGCGCCAGATCAATCCAGCGCCGCAGGATGCGGTTCTCGGGAAACAGTTCCAGAACTAAATCATCAGTGACGTGAATATCCGAAGCTTCGCCTGACAGCGCTACCCAGCGGAACGGCCCTCGCCCTTCGCAGAACAGCGGACGAATATAGGCGGGCACGAATCCGGGAAAGTCATAAGCATTCTTCACGCCGCGCTGAAAAGCAAAGGTGCGGATGTTGTTGCCGTAGTCAAACGTCACCGACCCCATCTTCTGCAACCGCAACATGCCTTCCACATGCGCGGCGATCGCATCGAGCGATTTCTCCTGATACGTCTTGGGATCGTTTTCACGCAACTCGACGGCCTCGGCGAGCGTCATGCCGTTCGGCACATATCCATTCAGCGGATCGTGCGCCGACGTCTGATCTGTGAGAATGTCAGGCACCACGCCGCGCGCCGCCAATTCTGGAATCACATCCGCGCAATTCCCCACCAGCCCGACCGACACATTCTCTTTCTTGCGCACGGCATTCTTCAAAATGCGCAGGGCTTCATCGAGTGTGGTGACCATGAAGTCGCAATAGCCGGTCTTCAGCCGCTTCTTGATGCGCTCGGGATCGACATCAATCCCTAGAAACGCCGCGCCCGTCATGGTTGCGGCCAGAGGCTGAGCTCCGCCCATCCCGCCCATGCCGCCTGAGACGATCAGCTTGCCCGCGAGATCTCCCCCGAAATGCTTTTCGCCCGCCGCAGAGAAGGTTTCAAATGTCCCCTCAACAATTCCCTGCGAACCGATGTAGATCCACGAACCCGCCGTCATCTGCCCATACATCATCAGCCCGGCGCGCTCCAGTTCGTTGAATTTCTCCCAGTTCGACCAATGTCCAACTAAATTGGAATTCGCAATGAGCACGCGCGGCGCATGATCGTGCGTCTTGAACACTCCGACCGGCTTGCCTGACTGCACCAGCAGAGTCTCATCGTTCTCAAGCTTCTTGAGAGTCGCGACGATGGCGTGGTAAGCCTCCCAACTGCGCGCGGCGCGGCCCGTTCCTCCGTACACGACTAAATCCTGAGGACGCTCGGCAACGTCTGGATCGAGATTGTTCATTAACATTCGCATGGCAGCTTCCTGCTGCCAGCCTTTGCAGGTGATGGAGTTGCCGCGGGGTGCGCGAATGGACGTTGGGGCCTGAAGCTCAGTTTCGACCGGCATGAATAGATGTTACTTGCAGAGTGTGGAAGTGTTCAACGTGGCAAGACTCGCAACAGGGGTTTGGCGAGAATTGGACTTACCACGACGAATATGCGGTGCCCTCGCTGGAGATCGCGCTGGACGCCGAATGCACGCCGACGATGCCGGGATCCTGTTGGTCTATGGACGACAAGACGTCTTCCTGTTCCACTTCCCAGTTCGCTTCACCCGTCATCGGATCCTTGGGAATTTCCTTGATGTAGCCCGCCTGCTTCAGATCGTCGAGTGACTGCGGCGCTTTTTGCTTGTCGAGCGTGTACTGGGAGATCAGCTTGTTCAGTTCGAACAGGTCATTCCTCAGCACCGCCTCGCGGGCTCGAACCAGCGACCGGCTGTAAATGGGGAGCGCAATCGACAGCAGGATCCCCATAATGACCATCACGATCATCATTTCGAGCAACGTGAACCCGAAGCTGCGCCTGGTTTTGAGCCTTCCTGCCATTTACCAGTCCTTGTACTTCGTACCGTCCAGGCCTGTGCCCAGCGATTTGGTGTAGACGTCGAACACGCTCTGCCCGCCCCAGGAATCGGAATCCGGATCATCTTGCATCGAACGCAGCCCCCACTCCGTGGTCCCCGTCATGGGATCGGTAGGAATCCTGCGCAGGAAGCGAATCTTCTTGCCCTGCACATCCACACCTTTCACCAGCGTCTCAAGATCGGGTGGGTAGTTCTGGCTGTCCACCTTGGTCTGAAACCCGCCGCGGTCGGCCGCTTCTTTGTAACGGTCGATGGCGTCGCGCATCTCCCATAAATCGATTCGCAGCATGCGCTCCCTTTCCCGCGTGATGGTTAGACGCGCCAGCGGCACCGCCATCGTCGAGAGAATTGCCAGGATGGCGGTGGCGATGATCAACTCGAGGAGCGTAAAGCCCCGTTCGGGCCTCGCACTCCACCCGCGATGGAATCTCTGCAGCTTCATTCTTAAGTCCCGGATTAAGGAGACCGCGCGCCGATCCTATTGCACGGTCACCGACGCTTGCGCTCCATTCACCGTGATGGCCTGCTGACCGGGATCGCGCGCTCCGCCCCGAGTAATTGTCAGGGGAGTTTGTCCGCTGGCCTTGGCCTGAAATGTCATCGTGACCACCGCGCCCTGCCCAGAAACTCCGCCCGCCCCGGGTGGCCGCGTGGCCGTAATCTGCAAGGTTCCTGTCGTCTCATCTTCGCGGTGCACCAGGGCTACGGCCTGCCCATCCTGGGAGAGGAATCCGCCGTTGGAGACGTTCACCAACTGCAGCTTGGCCGGATCGTAATTCATCTGCACCGGCACGGAATACACGTTCTGCGCCCCAGAAATCAGCAGGTTCACTACAAACGTGTTGCCCTTGGTTGCGGTGATCTGTCCCGGATCGAACAGGAAGTTTGCCGTACCTCCCTGGGTACTTCCCGCCGGATTCGCGGCCTGGTTCGGAGTTTGACTGGCGGGTGGCTGGTTTGCCGGTGCCGGATTCGCGGGAGCCGCCGTGGCCGGCCGGTTCACGTGCCGCAGTTCAATGGTGTTCGCCGTCCCGATGTCGATCGGCCGCTGGTTGATCTCGTTCACATCCGTCCCACGAATGATGTGCGGGACAATGGCAAATACAATCTCGCTCTCCGAATGGTCCTTCGTGGTCTGCCCGAACAGATACTTCAAGATTGGAATCTGCGCCAGCCCGGGAATCCCGCTCAGCGATCTCGTCTGCTGGTCCTCCATCATTCCACCCAGGATGTTGGCTTCCCCGTCTTTCAAGCGAATCTCTTGCTCGATCTTGCGCTGTCCGATAATGGGCTGGCTGATACCGCCAATGCTGGACTGGCCGGTCACCGAGGAGATATCCATGGTCATCTTCAAGGTTATTTCCCGGCCCGCGTGCACGTGCGGCGTGATGTCGATGTTCACGCCCACGTCCAGGTATTGAAACTGTGTATTGACCAGTGGATTGATGCCCACTCCGCCAATTCCCGGCTGGAACGATCCTGTTGCCACCGGCACGCGATCGCCAATCTTGAGCGATGCCTTCTGCCCATCGAGTGCCCGGATTTGCGGATTCTGGATCAGTTTCGTATCGCTGTCGCCCATCACCGCCGACAAGTTGGCAGAGGGAATCGTCACTTGAAAGTCGGTCGCGTTCAGGTTGGCCAGGGAATTCAGGTTCAGCCCGCCGCTGCTCGGAGTGGTCGTGCTCGGGGTCGTCCCGGGCGTGGTGGTGGGTGTCGTGGTGTTGATATTGCTTTGCAGGGCGACCGTGGCACTGGTCGGCGGACTCAAGCCCAGGGTGCGCGACCTGTCCTTGCTTACCTGCATAACGGCGATGTCGATGATCACTTCCGGACGCGCCTTATCCAGATCGTCCACCAGCTTTTCCGCCAGCGCGATCTGGTCGGGCGTTCCCCGCACCACCAGCGCATTCTGCGAGAGCAATTGCTGCACACGCTGCACGTCCAGCACGGCCCGGATCGCGTTCACCACGTCCTGCAACTCGGTGGGCTGGGAAAGATTCTGCAAATAGAACGTCTTCAGGACGCTCTGCTCCAGCTCCTTGCGCTTGGCGGGATTGTCCTGCGCCACGAAGATCGTGTTTCCCGTCACCGGCCGCCAGAACGTTTTCGATTCCAGAGCCGTAATCTGCAGCGCCTCTTCCAGCGTCACTCCATTCAGCTCGACTTTAATCCGCCGCGAGGTGTAGTCAGGATCGAACAGGACGTTGACGCCAGCAAGTTTGCCCACGGTCTCATAGATCACTTTACTGTCGTCAGTGGCCTTGATTGTGATGGGGCTGTTGGAGAAGGGTGCGAGTTCTACGGGACCGCCGGCTTCCCTGATCTTCCGCTCCAGACCGCTGGGCGGGCCTGCGGCCTGCGGCGGAGGATTGACCGCATCGTTCATCATTTTCTGCGTGCGCTTTATCTCCTGCTGCGCAATGAACAGCGAGGGATCGATCTGCAATGCCTTTTGAAATTCGGCCAGCGCCTCCGCCAGCTTGCCTTCATCGCGAAGTAACTGCCCGCGATGCACGATCGACGCGGCCGCCTTGAAGCGAATCCGCTCAAACGAGGCACGGTAGCGCAAATCTTTTGGCTTCAGGTCGAAAGCCTGCTTGTAGAAGTCGTAAGCGGCTTCATAGTTCTGGCGAGCCTCGGCGTCCTGGCCCTTTTCCCAGGCAGTCTTGGCCTTATCGGCGATGGCAGGCAGTAAGGTGAATACAACCAGCAGCACTACCGCCACGGGCTTCAGACGTCTCATTCGTCAGTCCTCGTCTACAAAGTCTTCGCCGGACAGGCAGTCTCTACCCCTAAGGCCAGCGAACCTGGGATTCACGTGACGCTATCCTAGACGCAACAAAAAGAGCGCTTTGGCTGCGATTATAGCATCGCGTTTCCCGCCTCCCCATGTGATTGCACACACGGCAGTTACACTCTTTGGTCTTAGTCCCATTGGGCTTCGGGCTTCGGCTGTCGGGCTTCGGCGAACCACCTTCCACTCCAGGTGCGGGTTGGCCGATGCCCGAAGCCCGATAGCCGACGCCCTCTGCTGGTAAGATTGAAACTGCTCCGAATCCCATGCCCCGCCAGTCCACGCACCAGACCAAGCCCAGCCCTGAGAAAGCCCCGCGCCGCGAGCCGACCGCCAGCGGCCAACGAGACGCCGCTGTTAATAGGATCGCTTCCCATAACTACTTCTTGCTGGAAAAATTTGAATGTGGAGTTGTTCTTACCGGTACCGAGGCCAAATCCGTCCGCGGCGGCCTCGCCAACCTCAAAGATTCCTACGGCCTGGTCAAGGACGGCGAACTCTGGCTCCTCAATGCCCACATCGGCCCCTACGAGCACGGCAACATTCACAACCACGCCCCCCTCCGGACCCGCAAGCTGCTCATGCACAAGGAAGAGATCCGCAAACTGATCGGCAAGACTCAGCAGAAGGGACTGACCCTGATTCCGGTGCGGATGTACTTCAAGAATGGCAGGGTGAAGGTTGAGCTGGCTTTGGCTAAGGGGAAGCAGTTGTGGGATAAGCGGGAGACGGAGAGAAGGCGGACGGCGGATAAGGAAGCGAGGGAGGCCATCCGGGGGCGAAAGAAGTAGCGCCGCCGTCCCGGCGGCTGGGAGCCTGCCCTGAGTTTGCCGAAGGGGCGGGCGTCCTCGCCCGCCGTGCCCGTAGCGAGATGCTTTCGTATCCTTAGTTAAGACACAGAATCCAGCGAGTTCACCAGACTTCCAGCTTAATCTGGCGGTAGCGATTGATTAGCTCAAAGTCTGCCCGGTTGGTGGTGATGAGTCGAGCGCCGTGAGAGCGGGCGGTGAGGGCGATAAGAACGTCGAAATGCAGGTCACGCAGTTTATGCGGCTCGAAGCCGCGATCGGCACGGATTTTTGCCAGTATCTCGCCAGACTCCAGCCAATTCGCTCGCGTCGGAGTAAGGACGGGGTGGTTTCTCGCCAGAGCCGAGAGAAACTTGTGGTCCGCAGGTGTTTGAGCGCCCCGCCATAACTCCGCCAAAACCACAGAGGACATTCGGACAGCGCCGATGACCGAGTGGAGCCTTTCGCGATGGCGCGGAGACCGAAGGTCGTCGATGATGATCGACGAGTCAAAAATGACCAGATCAGTCAACGTAGCCTTTGAAGGAAAGCTTCCCCTCGTTCTTCTTCATCAACTTCTTGAAGCGCTTCAGCCCAACGATTTCTCGCAGGGCGATGTGAACCGCATCGGTGCGGGATTTCGCCTTGAGCACCCTCACGGCCTCGTCAGCGAGGTCGGTGTCGAGGCGGATTGATGTCATGGTTACAGCCATAGGGGCCTCGCTTTAGTGATATATACATGATAGCTGATTCGTATATACACGTCAAGGGGTGTGCGCGAGCAACCCATTCGATGGTAGTTTTAGTTTTGTCATTCCCAAGGCGGCTTTATCGCCGAGGAACCTGCTGTCAGCTCGCAGCGCCGAATCACCCGCCCAAGAATCTACAGTTGATCCCCAAGAAGCAAAGCAGCGTATGATGGTCGGCCAGCAGGTTGACGCGATGGCAAATCCCGAACAACTCGCGCAACTGAGAGTTGGCGTTGAGAATTGGAATAACTGGGCCAGGAGCAACTCAGAAGCGGGGATCGACCTTTCCGATGCGGACATGTCGGGGGCTGACCTCCGGCGAGGGTACTTCTTCCGAGCAAATTTCCGTGGTGCGAATCTGGAAGGCGCGAACTTTCGTGGTGCGGATCTGAACGACGCGAACCTCACGAAGGCAAACCTCCGAAAGGCAACATTCGATGCTGCACGTCTAAGAGGGGCCGGACTCAGCCTGACAAGGATGGACGGGGCTAGCTTTGTCGAGGCGGACTTAACCTTGGCCGACCTGGTCAAGTCGAACCTCAGCCGGTCGAGTCTCATAATGGCGAATTGCAGCCAGACGGACTTCAGTGCAGCAAATCTCGTGGGAGCGGTTCTTCTGGGAACAAATCTCCGCCGCGCCGATCTCTCCCACTCAAGGCTAACTGCGGCGACCGTGGGCGACGTGGTATTTGGAGACAACGATCTAAGCACCGTGGAGGGCCTGGAATCAATACATCACTCCTATCCGTCCACTCTCGGCATCGACACAATCTATCGCTCGAAGGGCAACATCCCGGAGAAATTCCTACAAGGCTGTGGCGTCCCCCACGACCTCATCATTTTCATGAGGTCATTGACAGCGAATCCCATGGAGTTCTACTCCTGTTTCATCAGCTATTCGAGCAAGGACGCCGCATTCGTCACGGAACTGCACACGAAGCTGCAGGCGCAGAACGTTCGCTGCTGGAAAGATAGCGAAGAGATCAAAATCGGTGACAAGGTTCAGGAGGTCATCGATAGCGCAATCCGGCTTCATGACAAGCTACTCCTCGTCCTGTCGGAGCACTCCATCAATAGCTCGTGGGTAGAGTGGGAAGTGAAGAAGGCTTTCAAGAAGGAGCAGGAGCAAGGCTCAACCGTGCTGTTTCCTGTGCGGCTGGATGACGCCGTCATGGAGACTCCTTACCAATGGGCGGCGGAGATTCGAAAGCGCCACATCGGCGACTTCCGCAAGTGGAAAGACCACGACTCATTTCAAAAGTCGCTCGACCGCCTCCTCCGCGACCTGAAGTCGCAAGACTCCAAACCGAAGTGACCCGCGCTGTCATGGGTGCTGCGCGAAGTGGAGTATCATCGTCGGCCAGCGGGTCAAGTTATGGCAAATCCCGAACATCTGGCTAAGCTGAAAGAAGGCGTGAAAGCCTGGAACCAGTTCCAAGTCGACCGCGCAGCAGAATTCTTCAGGCAGACATCTGTGAATTATCGGGGACCCAGGTCCCAGGACTGGATTGACCGCTCGGCGGATCTCAGTAGCGCCGACCTGAGGGAGACTAACCTTAGAACGGCATTGCTCGTGCACGTGGACCTGAGTGGAGCAAACCTCAGGGGGGCGGACATGATTGGGGGCAATCTCCAAGGCGCGAATCTAAGCGGAGCGGACCTCAACGGAGCCAATCTTGCCGAAGCAGACCTCAGCGGCGCGAATCTCACCAGCGCGAATCTCAAAGGCGCCGACCTTAGCGAAGCAGACCTCAGCGGTGAGGCCGACCTCTCACTAGCGAACCTCCGAGGAGCGCAATTAACCGATGCAAACCTCACCGATGCTGAACTTAATGGATCAACCTTCAATGAAGCTGGCATCGGTGACACGATCTTTGGTCGCAACGACCTCAGCGGCGTCAAAGGGCTGGAAACAGTCCATCACTTTCATCCGTCGATAATCGGCATCGACACAATCCTGCTGTCTAAGGGAAACATACCCGAGAAATTCCTGCGCGGCTGCGGTGTCCCCGACGAATTTATCACTTTCGCTAAGTCCCTCGTCACGAACCCGATCCAGTTCTATTCCTGCTTCATCAGCTACTCCACCAAAGACCAAGCCTTCGCCGACCGCCTCTACGCCGACTTGCAGAACAAAGGTGCGCGCTGCTGGTTTGCTCCGCACGACGTTCAGGGCGGCAGGAAACTCCACGAGCAGATCGACGAAGCCATCCGCCTGCACGACAAGCTGCTGCTGATCCTGTCGCCGCACAGCATGGAGAGCGAGTGGGTGAAGACGGAAATCGCCAAGGCCCGCAAGCGCGAGGTGCGCGATCAGCGCCGAGTGCTGTTCCCCATCCGGCTTGCGCCGTTTGAAACCCTGCGCGACTGGGAGTGCTTCGACGCCGACACCGGAAAAGATTCCGCCCGCGAGATTCGCGAGTATTTCATCCCCGACTTCAGCAACTGGAAGAACCACGATTCGTATCAGGAAGCGTTTCAGCGGCTGATCAGCGATTTGAAAGCGTCCGACCCGATACCGAAGTGACGTCGCTCCCGCGTTCAAACTGCAATACGCTGCTGAAGTGATGAAGACCGTAGTCTATCGCTGGCGGCTCTCCCCTAAGAGAAAAGCAGAGCTTGAGGCTGCTGCTCGCCGCGAAGGCATTTCTCTGGCGGCCCTGCTCAACCGCATCACCGGCGACTGGCTTGCCGTCCGGCGTGCAACCCGACTCAAAAGCTAGGGCACCAAACCGCCCGCCCATGGCCGCACGCGCGCGACCCCGCCAACCGACCGTCCGGCTCTTTCCCGATTTGGAACTCTTTCGTTTTTCAGAACTTCGAAAAAAATCTGTAACAAAACATTCAACCTCCGTTAGAATGCCAACATTTTGACTGGTAGTCACGTTCCAAACCGCCACCGAGAAGCGCGTCACTGCGGGAAGAAGCGCGCCCAGGCAGAAGAAGAAAACATGTAACCCATTTCGAAATACCCAGGAGAGAATCGATGCTGACCCAAAGCCGCACCACCCCCCGGCGCTTTGCGCTGGCGGTGACTTTGTTGCTGACGCTCGCAGTCCCCTTGCTGGTTCCATCAGCCTTCGCTCAATCCAGCACCCAATCTGGACCCACCACCGTACGCCGCGATCTGCACCACGACGTTTCTCAACCACTCAGCGAGATGATCAAGAACGCTCCTCCGTCACTGGTTCGCCGAGAAGTCGAACCCTTGAAGCGCATCCCTCTGCCTCCAGGCCTCACGCCACTCGAGGAAGATCCGGTGCGGCAAGCATCGACTGTAGGGTTGATGACGCCCACTCCCACTCTGAACTTTGAAGGCCTGGGCAATGGCCAGTATGGATTCAGCATCACTGGTGCACCTCCCGATACCGAGGGGGCGATCGGCGCCACCCAGTATGTGCAGTGGGTGAATACGTCGTTTGCCATCTTTAATAAGACGACCGGCGCTCTGATTTCAGGACCCACCGCCGGCAACACACTTTGGTCTGGATTTGGCGGTGGTTGCGAGACCAACAACGATGGCGACCCCATCGTCACCTACGACAAGCTGGGGCAGCGCTGGGTATTCAGCCAGTTCTCGGTGTCAACCACTCCGTACCTGCAATGCATCGCGGTCTCCACCACTAACGACGCGACCGGCACCTACAACCGATATTCGTTCCAGTACACCGATTTCGACGACTATCCGAAAATGTCGGTCTGGCCCGACGCCTACTACGAAACCTTCAACATGTTCGCCGGCGGCACCACCTTCGCTGGCGCCGACGCCTGCGCTTACAATCGCGCCGCGATGATGGCCGGAACTACGGCGACGCAAGTCTGCTTCCAGCAATCAACCGCGGTCGGCGGACTACTGCCCTCCGATCTCGACGGCACCACCGCTCCTCCCGCGGGATCGCCGAATTACATGGTGTATTTCGGCACCAACAACCTGAATCTCTTCAAATTCCACGTCGACTTCACCACTCCCTCGAACTCCACGTTCACTGGACCCACGGTGATCAACGTCGCGGCTTTCAATCCGGTTTGCGGTGGAGGTACTTGCATTCCGCAGCCCGGCACCAGCAACACTCTCGACTCGTTGGCTGATCGTCTGATGTACCGGTTGGCGTATCGCAACTTCGGAAGCCACGAGTCGCTCGTGGTAAACCACTCGGTCGTCGCCGGTTCCAGCGGCGGTGTTCGCTGGTACGAAATTCAAAACCCCAACGGCACTCCGGTGGTCGCTCAGCAGAGCACCTTCGCTCCCGACTCCAACTACCGGTGGATGGGCTCAATTGCCATGGACCAATCGGGCGACATGGCCCTTGGCTACAGCGTGTCGAGCAGTTCCGTCTCTCCCTCGGTGCGTTTTACGGGACGGGTTCCAACCGATCCCGCCAGCACGATGGAAACCGAGGTCAACCTTGTCACCGGATCCGGATCTGAATCCGCCGGCCTCACACGCTGGGGTGACTACAGCGCAATGACGGTCGATCCCGTGGACGACTGTACGTTCTGGTACACGCAGGAGTACATGAAGACCACCGGCACGTTTAACTGGAACACGCGCATCAGCAGCTTCAAGTTCCCGAGCTGCGGCGGCACGGCGACGCCCGATTTCTCAATCGCGGCCTCGCCCAATTCCTTGACCATCACACAAGGTTCGAACGGAACCAGCACCATCACCATCACCAGCCTGAACGGATTCAACTCAGCCACCACACTCAGCGCGACCGGCTTGCCTAGCGGCGTGACGGCAGCGTTTTCCACCAACCCGGTGACTCCGCCGGCAAACGGCTCCGCGACATCCACGCTCACGCTCATCGCATCTTCGTCTGCGACAACCGGTGCAGCGACTGTGACGATCACCGGAGTCTCGGGATCGACTACTCACAGCACCACCATCGCTTTGACGGTGAATGCGGCCGCGACGCCCAACTTCACCATCGGCGCATCGCCCTCTTCAGTGACGGTGACGCAGGGTGGAAACGGCACCAGCACCATCACTATTACAAGTCAGAACAGTTTCAGTTCCGCCACCACACTCAGCACCACCGGCCTGCCCAGTGGCGTGACGGCGGCGTACTCCACCAACCCCGTCACTCCACCGGCGAATGGCAGCGCGACCTCAACGCTCACTCTGACAGCTTCGGCCACCGCGACCACAGGCAACGCCACAGTGACCGTCACCGGTACGTCCGGTTCACTCGTTCACAGCACCACCATCGCCTTGACGGTGAACTCGTCCACGGGAACACAGACCGCCGTCTTCGACTCCACGTTGAAGGCGCCGAAATGCGTGAACGTGGCTTCGGGCTGCGACTCCGGTCCTTCGTTGCTCCTCGGCCGCGACACGCTCTCCGGCGGCGCCGAGCCCAATCAACCCAACACCATCAACAACTCCTGCGCCGACGGCACATCGGGCACCTTCCACTCCGATGAGTCGAACGACCGCATCGTCGTCACAACTACCGACGGCAGCGCCTTCGCCGCGGGCAAGACAGTCAAGGTCAGCGCGACCGTGTGGGCCTACAGCGGGTTCACTTCCGACCACCTCGACCTCTACTACACCGCTAACGCCAACAGTCCCTCGTGGGTACTGATCGCAACCATCACTCCCACGGCGGCTGGAGCACAAACGCTCTCCGCCAACTACACGCTGCCCAGCGGCAGCCTGCAAGCGGTGCGTGCGCAATTCCGCTATTTGGGAAGCGCGTCTTCCTGCACCACGGGCTCCTACAACGACCACGACGATCTCATCTTCGCCGTGGGTGCGGGAGCTCCGGGCTTCACCGTGTCGGCATCGCCGAGCAGCGTGAACGTGCAGCAAGGATCCACCGCGACCAGCACCATCACGGTCACCAGCCAGAACGGATTCAACTCAGCCACCACGCTGAGCGCTTCCGGACTCCCCAGCGGCGTGACGGCAGCTTTCTCTCCCAACCCAGTCACTCCTCCGGCGAACGGTAGCGCGACCTCAACCTTAACCCTTACCGCGTCTTCGACGGCCACTACAGGCACCAGCACTGTGACAATCACCGGAACCTCGGGCTCGACCGTCAAGACGACCACTATCGCCCTGACGGTAACCGCTCCCTCAACCCAGTTGATTCAGAATGGCGGCTTCGAAACCGGCACTCTGGCCAACTGGACAACCGGCGGAGTTTTCTCACCCTTCGTCGAAACCGTGCAAGTGCACAGCGGAACCTACAGCGCGCAATTGAGCGCCAGTTCGGGCAATGAACCTAACGGCGATTCGTCGATCTACCAGACGATCACCATCCCCAGCACCGCCACCAAGGCGACGCTCACCTTCTATTACTGGCCGTCCACCACCGACACCATCACCTATGACTGGCAGGAGGCCCAGGTGCAAAACACCTCGGGAACCATGCTGGCGCAGATCTTTAAGGTGTGCTCGAACGCGATGGCATGGACTCCGGTGACGTATGATCTGACCTCCTACAAAGGCCAGACCATCCGCATCTACTTCAACGACCATGGAGACGGGTACGGGGACCTGACTTACATGTACCTGGACGACGTCGCCGTCAACGTGCAGTAAACTTGCAGATCTAAGGAAGCGGCGCCACATAGTTGTGGCGCCGCTTTTTTCTGTGTGGGGACACCCGCTTCGGGTGTCCAGTGCGCGCAGCGAGCTTCCCGTCAGCTGAGGCGTAAAATGCAATGTTTCCCAGCCGGTGAGAATGCCGAGGCCTCGCCATCAGAACCGTAAACCTCAAATCCGACATGCCGCTAGTCCGCGAAGCCCTGCAGCGCCTGGACCGCGAACTCGCCCTGGCACGCCAGGAAAAAGCGCCGCTGCTGAAGCTGGTCCACGGCTACGGCTCGACCGGAGCGGGCGGCGACATTCGGATCGCCGTGCAAAAGCGTTTGCTGGAGATGACGCAGAACGGTCAGATTCGCGGCTGCATCTTCGGCGAGAACTGGTCGACGTCAGACGACGCGGCTTGGAAGCTTCTGCAATCGCATCGCGAACTCAAAAGCGACTCCGACCTCGGCCGCCGCAATCGCGGAATCACGATCGTCCTAATCTAGACTCATCGTCGTCTCATTTAAGTGCCGTCTCCGGTCATTGCGGTGAAAACACGCAATCGGCGCGGCGACCCACAGTCACCCCGAGGATAACTTAAGGCCGCCGGTCTTTAGACCTCATCGGAGAAGAGAAAGTCGGCGCTGCCAGGAAAAAAATGATGAAATCCCGTTTCTCCCGTTATATTTTAACGCCGTATAGATTATAGTGTGTAGGACATCGTGGTAACCCGCATCATCCACTAAAGGATCCCAAACAATGAAGAAATGGTTAGTCAAGGCAGGCCTATTGTGCCTGTTCTCCGGTCTTTGCCTGTCGGCGACGGCCGCAACCGCAACCTACCAGATTATTGCCGATCCCGTGACCGGGACCTGGTCAAACTTTGCCCTTTCCGGGGACGGCACCGTCATGGCCGCGAACTATGGCGGCGAGATCTATCGCTGGACTGCCGCCGGCGGATTCCAGGATCTCGGCCCCGGCGACCCATATTCATCCGCAATCGGAATCTCGCACGACGGTTCAACCATCATTAGCGGTCGCGTCGGAGCGGACGGTTTTACCAACCCGGCTCTGTGGAATACAAGCGGTGTAGTCGATTTGGGCCATCCCTCCAACGGCTGCACGCCCATTGGCAACAGCTGGGGCAGCGGCTACGGAGTGAGTGACAATGGCAAGGTGGCCGTGGGCCTCGCCTGGAATTGCGCAGGTGCGGAAGGCTTTGTCTGGACCGCCAAGCTGGGCAACGTCTCGCTGGGGCACCCGGCGGGCAATCGCAGCAGCCGGGCCAGTGCCATCTCGGCTAATGCGAAGACCATTGTCGGTTTTTGGGAAGATCCCACCGGCCCCCGCCGTCCCGTGCGTTGGGTGCACGGCAAGCACGACTTGTTTCTCGGTACAACGACAATCGGTGAGGCCACAGCGGTCAGTAGCGACGGTACGCAGATCGTGGGACAGTCCCCTGGTACCAGCGGATATGGTTTCGCGTTCTTATACTCCGACAAGAACGGGCTGCTCTCGTTGGGCACAATCGGCCACGGCCCGACAGATCAAAGCTTCGCGAATGGCATCTCTGACAGTGGACGCGTAGTGGGCTGGAGCGGCGATCCATTCAATCAAGGCATTGAAGCCTTTATGTGGACTTCGTCCCTCGGCATGAGAAAGCTGGCGGGCTTGCTGCGGCAGAACGGCGCCAACATTCCAGCCGGCACCACCCTCACCACTGCCGTCAGCATCTCCGCGGATGGTTCCACCATAGTCGGCCAGTACTTCGATAGCCAGTTACATTTCGGCAACTGGATCGTGCACATAACCAAGTAAGGACGAGAATCCCTGCTTGAATTCGGGAAGGACTGGGAGACGTCGCTGCGGCAGTTTGGGCGCTCGCCAGTCCGATCCTGGATCACGCTATACGCCATTCTGCTCTCAACCACCGCCACGGGCTGGTTTAGCGAACCGACGACTGGGATGCTACAACCCCTGCGTCTCCGGCGGCACACTCGGAATCACTGGCGCAGGCGCCGGCTCATTCACTACCGGCGTCACTACCGCAACGGAACTGAAGGACTCCACCGCGACCACCGGCTCGATCATATTCTGCAGGCAGTACGTTACCGCTACGCCACGCTGCCAGAAGCGCGGAATCAACAGCAAGAGCAGCGTCAACTGGCTGACCAGGATCGCCCCGAGCACGTTGTCGGGCGGGACAAACTTCATCCACACCCACAATCCTGCCACCAGCACAATCGCCGCCGCAATCGTTGTCACCACGTAACTTGCCAGCAGCCGTCCCAGATTTCGCCACGTATGCCGGAAAGCCCTGCCAATCGACTTCCGGACTGCGCGCTGATCGCTCAAAACCACGTCCGTCTGCGCCAGATCAAACCAGATGCGTAGCGTCGCCATCACCAGAAAGATAACCGCTAAACTCGCCATCGAAACAGAGAACGGCAGCAATTCATTCGTACTTTCCGTAGCTTTCTTGATCAGCCAACCTCGGCCAGCGAAAAGGCCCACAGTCACCGGCACCATCACGATGGCTGCCACAATCATCAGCCGGATAAACCTCCACAGGTTCCGACCGCAGGCGCGGAAAAAATCCTCGCGCGGCAGGCCATAGGTCGAGGCATAGCCTTGGAACACTCCGGGCAGGAACAGTGCAGTTGCCGCGAAGAAGAGCACAGCAAAATAGACCGCCGGCATGGCGGAAGCCCTAGTGGGACCAAACTCCGGCCTCGCAAACATCTCAACGAAGACGTCAAGAGAGAACCCATGCACCAGACGATCCGCCTGCAGGCTGTGATCCAAAACCTCATGCGCCTGACTACGGAACGCGGAGGTTCCGTACTCCGCCAGCGTCCAGTTCAGCAGATAGAACCAGACGATGTAGCGCTTGTTGCGCCCCACCATCCTCAACCCGCTCCTCAGTAAGCTTTGATTCTCGGCCATGCGTCTCTACCTCGATCCTTATCGCTTACGCACCTTTTCCACTCGATCCCGCCGACGCCCGAAAGCCGAAGCCCGAAGCCCGCTCTAAACCGCCCACCACGCCAGCGCCTGGCTCACCCACTGAGTCATAAACACCCAGTAATTCGACACCTTGCGCGCGGGTTTGCCATTGGTCTCAGAGGTGTAGCTGTTGTTGAAGTCGTTGCGGTCAATCAGGATCTTGTGGTCCGGATCAATCTCCGCCGACGCGATCTTCGTTTTCTTCTCGTACGGACCCAGCCTGGTCCACCGGCTCACTCCGTCCCAGTGCTCGCGGATCTTGTCGCCATTCTCGAACTTGACCTCTACGTCCACCGGCATCACGAAATCTTCCTTGCGTTGCAACCAGACGTAGGAGCGATAGACGGTATTCTTGTCATCGTTCTCCGCGCCCTTTTTCTTCTCTTCGTACCAGTTCACGGGAAGAGAGTCGATCCTCAGCACCTTGTAGTCCAGCACCGGCGTGCCATAGACAGCCTGGTTGAAGTACCAGCGCAGATCTTTGCCCGAAACCTCCTCAATCGTCTTCAGGAAATCTTCCTTCGTGGGATGCGTGAAGCGATACTTCATGAAGTAGACATGCATCGCCTTCTGCATCGTGTCTTCGCCTATGATGCTCTCCAGCGTCAGCAGCACGCTCGCCGTTTTGCCATAGGTGACGCCGCCATAAGAGTTGGAGTCGTAAAAGTCGTAAGCGTTCTTCGCCATGGGATCGAGATCAGCCACACCGATGTAGCTCAGCCGTTGCGTTTCCCGCTCGCTCATGGTGGCGCCCGCCATATTAAAAACCGAGGTGTTCTTCCCCAGCATCGAATCCAGCACTTTCACTTCCGTATAGCTGTTAATGCCTTCATCCATCCAGGCATCTTCGAATTCATTCGTCGCTACCATGCCATACCAGTACTGGTGTCCAAACTCGTGCTCCACGACAAGCTCGGGAAAGTACACTCCCTTCGGCATGAACCAACTTGTGCCTCCAGTAATGAACGTGGGATATTCCATGCCGAACGCGGCTGAATCCGGCTCGGTGTCGACCAGCGTCAGCGTCTTGTAAGGATAAGGCCCGTACCAGCGCTCGAAGTGGTCCAGCGACTGCCTCAAAATGCTTTCATGTCGGTCCACCTGGCTCCAGTGCGCCGGCTGCATCATTATGCGCATCTGCACCGGCCCCATCTGCGCCTGATACACGGCTTCTCTGACTTTGTAGCGTGGGGCGACCGTCCACGCGAAGTCGTGGATGTCATCTCCGTGGTAGGTCACAGTCTTGGTGCTGTCAGGATTGCTGGCCTCGCCGACCTTCACTCCGCTCGCGCCCACCACCTCAAACTGCGGCACCGTCAACTTGACGTCATACACGCCGAAGTCCGCGAAGAACTCAGTCGTGTTGTGATACTGGTGGCAATTCCAGGCTCCATGCCAGAACACGCCGACCTTCGGAAACCATTGTCCACCCAGGACAAAATCGCGCTTATATCCTGAGCGTGCCTGGGTCTCGGGAAACTTGGTCTGAAAGGCAATCTTGAACTGCACGTACGCGCCCGGCGCAATGGGCTTGGGCACGCGCAGGTCGACCACGGTCTTATCGTCTTTGTTGCCATCATCGGGCGCAATATAGTGCAACTGCGCAGTCAGATCGCCTTGTCCGACCAGTTCCAAGCTCTTGATCTCTTCCGACCCATAGTCCTTGTCTTCCCACTTCTCGTAGTTGGTGTCCCGGCTACCCATGACCTTGGCCTCGCTGACCCACGTGGCCTTCGGCTGAAACGCATTCTGATAAAGATGGAATGGAAAATGGTCGAGCGCCTGCCCCGTCACGTTGTGATAAGTGAGCACTTCAGTCGCATCGACAATGTGCTTCACCGCGTCATAGCGCGCGTCAATCTCATAGTGCACCACGCGTTCCGACATCGGCTTGTCTGAATTGATGGCCAGCGTAGTGTCCGGGATCGCCAGCGCCCCGGAGCCGTTCGAAGCCACCCCGGCCGGAGCAGCTTTAGCCATTGGAGCAGCCGCCGTTCCTTGCGGCGTAGCCGCTTTCGCGGCATGTTGTTTGACAGCGAGGGAAAGCACGATCACCGAAACCACCGGAAAAAACAAAATCATCCACCGCATCTTCATGAAACCAACCTCTGTTTTCGTCGTGGGATGGAATCATACCCCAGGCAGTCGAATGCCGTCATCCCGACGAATGTGAGATATGCAGGAGCTTCAGCGATTGTTTTGGCGAGTCGAATTAAGATGGCGTTCCCCAAGCGCCAGCTTGACCCCTTCTTGACGCAGGCGCACAATGCCTCCGATCAAGACTTGTGTCCTTCGGGGACAGTGATCTCTTACCGCCCGAGAAGGAGCGCATTATGAAAGCAGTTCATCAGGGAGACCTCGAACTCCTGCGGCATCCCGCTGCACAGGAACTCCTGCAGTCGAAGATTCCTGCCCGCCTCGCTTATGTCTGGACCGACGGCACGCCCAGAGTGATACCCATCTGGTTTCACTGGAACGGACGGGAGTTAATCATGGCAACCCCGCCCAGAGCGCCGAAACTCAAGGCTCTCGCCAAGAATCCGAAAGTATCTTTAACCATCGACGACAACACGTTCCCCCACAAGGTTCTTCTGGTCCGCGGCACCGCCCGCCTCGAATCCGTCAACGGAATCGTGCCGGAGTACGCGGCCGCCGCCGAGCGCTACTTCGGACCCGAACAGGGCCAGGCCTGGGTAAATCAGCTTCGCACTATGATTTCCAGCATGGTGCGCATCACGATCGCCCCGGGATGGGTTGGTCTGCTGGACTTCCAGACCCGCTTCCCCAGCGCTCTGTCGTCTTGATCTTTCTTGCTCGCGGACACGTCTTCAGTGGTTGCCGGAAACATTCACGCTCACCACGGCAGCGTTGCGCTTGGGAGAATCGTCTTAATGCGGCGCCCGCTTGCGCAATCCCCTCCTTGCCGACGATACTGGGATGTCCCTAAAAACGTTTAATACCTATGAAAACGACAATCTCTCTCTCCACGCCCGCTCAACTCGAAACCGAGTCTCTCGTCGCCATTGCGCTGGATCACTCTGAAAAAGCTCAAACCGATCCGGCGCAAAAAGAAAAGAACAAGGACGCAAAACCTCAACTCAAGCTCGCGACCGGCGACTCCGCCGTGCAATCCGTCGCCGCCGATCTGCTTTCGAGCGGCGAAATCACCGGCAAGCCGTTTGAAATCAACTTGCTGCATAAACCTGCCGGACTGAAGGCCAAGCGCCTGTTGCTGATCAGCGGCGGCGCGGCGAAAAAGTTTACGAGTTACGATCTGCGCCGCATTGCCGGGGCCGCCGTCCGAACGCTTAAGTCGCGCGGAATCCGCAGCTTCGCCTTCATCGCTCCGCCCAGCATTCCCGCCGAAGAAGCGGTGCGGGCGATTGTTGAAGGCGCACTGGTTGGCAACTTCGATCCCGACTACTATCGCAGCGATCGCAAAGATCAAAAGATTGATGCACTTACCGTTCTCACTAGCGGCGACAAAGCTGCGCTTGAAAAAGCCGCGAACGAGGCCCAGGTCATAGGTGAGTCGCAAAACTTCACGCGCGATCTGGTGAACGAGCCCTCCAACCGCATGACCCCGACCATTCTGGCCGACCGCGCGAAGAAGATGTGCGCCGAAGTCGGTTTGAAATGTGAAGTTTACGGTGCCGACAAGATCAAAGAAATGAAGATGGGCGCATTCTGGAGTGTGGCGCAAGGTTCCGACGAGCCGCCCGCGCTGATTGTGATGCGATACGAGCCTTCGGGCGCGCCGGAAAAACCCGTCTTAGGTCTTGTGGGCAAAGGAATTACCTTCGACACCGGCGGCATTTCAATCAAGCCCGCCGATGGCATGGAGAAGATGAAATACGACATGGCCGGCGGCGCAACCATGATCGGCGCCATGCGCGCCATCGCGCTGCTGAAGCCGAAAGTGAAAGTGATCGGTATCGTCTGCGCCACAGAGAACATGCCCTCCGGCAAAGCGCAGAAGCCCGGTGACGTGCAGATAGCGATGTCAGGCAAGAGCATCGAAATCATCAACACCGACGCCGAAGGCCGCCTGGTTTTGGCTGACGGACTTTTCTATGCGCGCCAGCTCGGTTGCACTCATCTGGTTGACGCGGCGACGCTTACCGGCGCAGTCGTGGTCGCACTCGGCTACGCCAACGCCGGCATCTTCGCCAACGATGACGCTATGTACGAACGCTTCCATAAAGCGAACGACGAAGCCGGCGAGAAAATGTGGCGGCTGCCGCTCGATGACGAATACAAAGAAAACATCAACTCCAGCATCGCCGACATCGTCAACTCCGGCGGACGCTGGGGCGGCGCGATCAACGCCGCCATGTTCCTGAAAGAGTTCGCCGAAGACACCCCCTGGATTCATCTCGACATCGCGGGCACGGCCTGGATGGAGGATCAAAAGCCCTGGATCGCTAAAGGCCCGTCAGGGATCGCGCTGCGCAGCCTGGTTGAGTTCGTAAAGAGTTTCGCAAGCTAGTGAAAACTAGTCACGGATTCTCACGGATCGAAAACTTCTAAGATCAATGATCAGAAGAAATATCTGTGAGAATCCATGCAAGTCCGTGGCAAGCGTCTTTGCAATTCTCTGGAGGGTCGCATGAAAGCTTTGATGCTGGTTGGAGTTGTGGTGCTGGCGCTGGGAATCGTTTCGTTCTTCGTTCCCTTTCCGCATTCCGAACGTCACAGCGTCAATCTCGGCGACGCGCACGTGGGCATTACCACGCACGACGACGAGAAAGTCTCGCCGGCCGTGAGTATCGCTCTGGTTGCGGTCGGGGCCGGACTGATGATTGCTGGCAAGAAGTTAGAGCGCTAAAGAGGCCGGCCACGGATTTTCGCGGATTTTCACGGATATCAGAATCCGAATACTCGTAGACTTTCGGTGGCGAAGGCGTCAGTTGCGGCAGATGGAGCTTGCTATGGATGGCGTGTGATCGCAACGATGGTGATAACGGGAGTTCGCTTCTTACCCTTGGTTTCATCGGGGCCGTAGTGCCAAAAAATGCGGTAAGCGCCGGGGGTGTTGTTTTGAGCGTACGCCTCGAATAGTTTCTCGCCATTTGCACCGGTCAGCGAAGTAAACTCGTGTGTATTGAGGCTTGGATGGTGTGGGTCTACTTCCAGGTACCCGAGGGCCTTCCGAACCTGCCCGAAGATCGCGGCTTTCGACGGCGTATTCTCGAGCCCGGCGTACTGCTCATCCGCTGTGGGGGTGAATTTGATTTTCCGCTGCACGCCTATTCCCTGGCGTGCTTGGCAAATGAGCCGCGATAAACGCTCTTCCCTTCCGCAGATTCCCTCAAACCCCGTTTCACGCTGGCGAGCGCTTGCGCATTCTCGTAAAGCCACATTTCAGAGGCAGGAACAGCCTTTACCGGATCGAGAATGATTTGGCCAAGTGTATTCCGGTAGATGTTGTACGCCGTGACGCCGCTGAGAGCCTCTCCCAGCGACAGGCGTTTCTTGGCATCGGGCTGCGCGAACTCCGAGACCAATCGGAAGTCGGCGTTCTTGATGACCGCGGAAGTCGGCATAAGAACAAAATAACACCAAGTGGGATTTGGTGTCAAGTGGGCCGCGCCCACTCAGATGGTCAATTGACTCTTGCCGCCCTCCCTGCACGCGGCCGTGAAACAACCTGCTCGGCAAATCAGCCGCTCAAATCGAGAAGAAAGCGAGCTTCACTTAGGCGCCGTTGCCCGGTCGAACGCCTTCTCCAGATTCGTGACCAGCGGAGTTTCGCCCGGCTGCAGGCCGCTGCGGCCCATCATGCGCCACAGGTACTGATTGCCCGGCCAGCCGTGCGCGTCGTAAACCGCGAGAACGTCTTCTGACGGGCGGCTCATGACCATCAACACGACGTCGGCCTGGCCCGGCTCATATACCAGGATGACCTTCCCCCACTTCTGCATCGCATCCTGCACCACGTTAATCGCCTGGCGATCTTCGGAAAGCAGGTTGGGATCGAACTGGTCGCCGTCGTAGCTGGTGACGTAGACGTAGCGGGCGTTCACCAGCGTCCCGGGATATGCCGGGACATTTTGTGGACTTGTCTTGGATGGCTTGGGCGCCCCCCAGGCAAGACTGGCCACCAGGAAAATCACCAACGTTAGTGCGAGCTGAAACCTTGATCCGTTCCTCATGACTTAAGAAGCCCCCTTGGCTTTTCAATCAGTTAGATGGTCCCAACCGAGCCGGCGTTGCACGCCTGGGAGGACAATTCCGTCTAAGTGATTGAATCGATTGATAACTGGAAGATATTGGAAGAAAAGAGCATCGGGAGGGCCAATAGCTGCACTTCGACCTTCGCCACGAATGCCATTTCCTGAGCCGGAAACGGCCCTAGGAACGCAAGCAAGGGGCTGGGTGGACCTTGGGGGTCATCCCGAAAAGAGACGCGCTCCTGGGGCGTTCTACGAGATTGTACTTACAATATATATCTTCTAGATATTGGTTCAACAAGTTACAGACAGTTTCAACGAGTTGCACCAAGCGTCAACAACTTGCAAGGAGTCGCAACAGGGGTGGGTTTTACTCCGAGAGCCAAATCGCGCAAGTCTTTACAAAGTCTTTACAGCATGGTGACACGCGGGGTAGGGACCTCCGCCAGTCTTGCCCCTAGGCCCTTGCCCTAATCCGAACCACCAGGAGGATACCTTGAACAGCGTTGCTTTCTCCAAATACATTGCAGTTCTCGTCTTGACAACACTTCTCGCCTCATCGACTTTGCTGAGGGCTCAGGCGGGCACTCTGGATCAAACCTTCGGAACCGGAGGCATCGTCACTACGCCGAACACAACCACCGGCTGTGGCGCGGTTGTGAACTGTACTGTGGCCATTCAGAGTGATGGCAAAATCGTGGTCGCGGGTTCGGCCTCCGAAGGCAACGGTGCCCCCGAGCTGGCTCTGGCGCGTTACAACACCAATGGCAGTCTCGATTCCACCTTTGGCAGCGGAGGCATCGTAGTGTTCGCGGAAAACAATGGTGGGCCCGCGTTTGGACTTGCCATTCAGACGGACGGGAAGATTATCGTCGCGTCTCCCACCAGCCTGAAGCTTGATGTTTTCCGCTACAACACCAACGGAACCCTGGACGCCACGTTCGGCAGCGGCGGAATCGTGTCAACCAACGCCGCCGGGCTTCTCATTGGTGCAGTCCCGGGAGGTGTAGCTCTGTTGTCGAGCGGAAAAATCCTGGTGGCGGTCGGTGACGTGCTCCTGCGCTTTCTTACCGACGGCCAATTGGACTCAAGCTTTGGAACGGGCGGCGTGGCGCGATTGCTTAGCAGCGCGCAGACACTCGCATTGCTCTCCAATGGAAAGCCGCTGGTGACCAGCGCGTTTAATTTCAGCGCCGGGAGCGCGACAAGGTATAACCTCAACGGCAGTCTGGACGCGACCTTTGGCGTAAACGGGCAGGCCCCCAGTTTGGGGCAAGCCCTGGCCATCGTGCCTCTCAGTGGCGGCAAGTTCATCCTGGCTGGCACCCTGGATAGCGCAGTGCCCCCTTCAGGCGGCACGACCCCGCAGGGGTTCGATCTGGTTCGTTACAACAGCAACGGCACCATCGATACCACCTTCGGGACGCATGGTGCGGTGGTTACAACTTTTACCGGGAACGCTTATTCGGCAGCTCTGGCCGTGGCCGTGCAGTCGAACGGTGACATTGTGGCGGCCGGCGTGACCGAGGCCACCAACCCTGTATTGGGCGCGGGACCTTCCGACTTCGCGTTGGCTCGCTATACCCCTAACGGTCAGTTGGACACCACCTTCGGCAACAACGGCCTCGTGACCACCGCCTTCGGTACGAATGGCGAAAACCTCGCCGGTGCTTCAGCTTTGGCCATTCAGTCTGATGGCAAGATTGTGGTGGTCGGGTTTGATAACTCTCCCACCTTCGGCGGCCCCAATAACGGCTTCACGCTCGCCCGCTACCTGGGTCAATAGAAAGAGGGGGCAGTAGAAACTGCGTGGGCAGGAATTCTTCCTGCCCACGCCCCTCGGACTCAGGTGCCGAATCTCTCAGCGGCGCGAGCTTTTGCCTTGGCGGCCTCTTCCTCCCGATTCTTCGGGGGCGCGGTGGTTTCGAGCGAATGGAGAAGTCGAGCCGAGATGGCAGCCACTTCCTCGACGGCAGCCAGGAAAAAAGCTTCGTTGGCCTTCGACGGTTTGTTAAAGCCGCTGATCTTTCTCACGAACTGCAGCGAAGCAGCGCGAATTTCTTCGGCGTTGACTGGCGGATCGAAGTTGAAGAGGGTTTTGATATTTCTGCACATGCAACATGACCTCGACGTGGCACGACTCTCCAGCGAAATGAAAGACACTATTTTGACACACTGCCGATGTAGACGATTCAGATCATGTAGGACGGCGGTTTGATGCCTTTGTCCCGGAGATAGATTTCAGCCTGGCCGCGGTGGTGGGCCACGTGAATGTACAGGGCGAGCAGGATTTCCCGCCCGGGGAGCGTTCCGTCGGGAGAGTTGTGGGTCTTGCTGAGTTGATCTTCGCTAAGGCTTGGGATTACGGCGGAGCAATAGTCGAAGGAATCGCTCAGGAACTTGACGACAGCGTCCTTGCCGGTGGGGGAAGGCAACGCGGGCGGGCTGGAATCTTTCAGGCCAGCGCAGAATTGATAGTTGGTGGTCGCGATGTGCGAAATTAGTTCGCCAAAGTTCATGGACTCGGGATGAGGACGGAAAGCATACTGCTCGGGCGGCATGGCCTGGGCGACGGCGATCGACAATTTAGCGAGAGCGCCAAGGTGTTTGGAATATTCCCCGGCGGCATTCGCCGGAAGCGCAGCGGGTTCCGCAGTTGAGAGAGAAAGGGAAAGCAGGACGGCGAGTGCAACGACGACACGAGACAGCATACGATCTCCTCGAAGATTCCCTTCCCTGCGCCATGTACCCCGACGCTAAGAGTTGGACGATTTCTAGTCCGGCTCCGTTAGCAAGACTCTGGCTCCAGCCTAGGGAAGACTGGATTAAAACAACCGCCCGATGGAGAAGTTCAGGCGGCTCTGTCCGGTGGGGCTGACGCTGGTAGCCAGAGCGATGGGGCCGACGATGGTTTCGGCGATGACGCCGAGATTGAACGTACCGCGGACCGCGACGCTACTGGGATCGTTGAAGGCGGTGCCGGCCTCGTACCATCCGCCCCAGTAGATTTTTCCTCCGACGAGTTGCGGCAGGTGGTAGAGGTCGCGACGGAATCCCAGCGAGGAGTAGGCATAGTGGTTGCCGACGAATTCCTGCGGGAGATACGCGCCCAGGCGGAATGCTCCGCCCAGGGCAAACTGCTGGAATGGACCTGCGGCGCCACGGAAAGTGGTTCCCCCCGAAGCGACGAAAAAAAGCGAAGTCTTGGGGCCGGTTGGGATGAAGGTGGAGGTTTGCACGTCGAGTTGGCCGATGGGGTGGACGAGGCCCGGGCTCTGCAATACGCGGGAAAGGCTAGCGATGATGCGCGTGCCACGGCTGGGAACTGCGGGACTATCCTGGCCATCCCAGACATAGCGTGCGCGAAATTCTCCGGTGCTGCCGCTGACTGAGGGCAGTCCGGCGCTGCCAATCAGGGGCGCGAGTTTTCCGCTGAAGATTTCGTAGCCGAAGCGGAGTTCGCTGCGTTGCCCAGTGTTGTAGCCAAAATCGAAACCTCCGCCTGCTCTTTCGTCGCCGAAGACGGCGACGCGGGTCAGGCCGGTGAACGCGTTACGCGGCAACTTGGAAGCGAAGGCGAAGGGCGCGACGAAGAGATGGCTGTCGCCGAGAGGCTGGTAAAACTCTGTGGCAGCCAGGTTGCTGGAACCGAGCAGGAGATCGTTGCGCCATTCGCCGCCATGATGTTCGACGTCCATGAAAGTGAAGCGGGCGCCGGCGGCAAAATCGAAGGCCGCCACGCCGGAGCCGTCGACGTTAACTGCCAGATCCACGAATGGCGGACCGTACGTTTTCTCGTGCGCGGTCACGCGCAGCGCGGGCACGCCGTTTTGGGTAAAGCCTTCGTATCCTACTCGGTCGAACTCACCTTCTCCGGCGATGCCCGTCAGTTGAGTTTCGAGTTTCGGAAGATCCAGCGGCCGGCGTGTGAATGACTTCAGACGGTGCTCAAACCTTCGGTCCTGGTCGGAGTCTCCACCTTCGACGGCCACGGATTGCACTTGCTTGGGTGGAGAACGCTTGCGAGCGGAGCGTGCGGCGAGGTATTGCTGCCACTCCCCTTCGTCTTTGATGGCGTAAGGCAGCAATGTGGCGGCCTGAGCGGCCGTGCTCTGGTAACCGAGGCGGATGAGATCGTGGAGGCGATCGTAGTCCGTGCTGGAGAAGTTGCCGATATCCACAGTGATGGTGGCGTTGGCCAGAGCCAGGGAGCGGCGCTCGTTCTGCAGGAGCATCACGCTGAGTGCGCGGGAGAGTACCCCGGTCAGGGTTTCGAGTTGCTGACGTTCCCCGAGCGGGACGCGGAGATCGACGGCAATGACGGTAACGGGATCGGCATGCATTTCGCGCAATGTTTCGACGGGAATGTTTTCGACCATGCCGCCATCCGCCAGTACGCGGCCCTTGATTTCCACGGGAGTGAACACACCTGGGATCGCCATGCTGGCGCGCACGGCTGTGGCCAGGGAACCATCATGCAGCACGATCCGGTCACCGCTTTGCATGTCGGTAGCCACGCAACGGAGGGGGATAGGCAAGTCGTCGAAGCTGGCAATGCCGGACTCGGGGAAGGCGATGCGGGCGAGCAGGAGGCCTACGCCGTGGCCAGGATTGAAACCGTTAGGACCGTTCAGGCCCTGCTTCAAGCCGAGCGCGGATTGAATTTGGTAATCGCGGCGATCCTGCTTGCGGCGATAACCAAGCTGGCGGTAGGTGGGCTCGGGGAGCAGCGTGTCGTCCCAGTCAATGCCTTCGGCAAACTTTTGGATTTCCGTGGGCGACATGCCGGTGGCATACATGGCGGCAATGATGCTGCCCATGCTGGTTCCGGCAACGCGGTCCACCGGGATGTGATTCTGCTCCAGCCACTGGATCACGCCGATTTCCGTCAAGCCGAGCGCACCGCCGCCGCTGAGGGCGAGACCGATGCGGGGACGGGGAGCGGGCTGAGGCCGCTCCGATGTTGGGGCCGGGGTTTCTTCTGGCTGCTGGGCAAAGAGGCCTGGAATCGACAGCAGCAAGGAGAAGGCGACCATCCATGAAGGGTTGCGGGGAGCGTAGGTCCGCGACATGAGTTTTCCTCTCGGTAAAGCGCGCAGGCACAATTCACTTGTCGAAGAAGCACATTAGCAGGTTTGGGAGTAGGAGAGAGGCAGGGCGGGCTTGGCAAAGTATGCAATTTCTTGCATAGCCGCAGATTTGGCCGGGGAAAAAAATGCTATCCGTGACACGAACCTGAGCTGTTTTTCACTTTTATAAGTAGAGGCCATTGCGTATAACTGTGCGCATCGTTTCTCTAGCGTTCCTTCTGGATTCGTAGAAAAATTCAAAACCTTTGGAGGTGTTTTGTGAAAAATCGGATTGCGAGCATTCTGCTGGTTGGTGCCTGCATGGTTGCTGGCGTGCCACTGTGGGGCCAGAACGTAGTTGGGACGCATGGTCTGCGGAAGTATTTCGATCCCCAGACTCGCGTGTTGGTCGCGCTTCCGCAAGCGGACGACACGGCGTCCGCAGAGGCACCCGCCGTTACGACGTTCACTGGGACTCTGGTTTTCAACTTCACCATCACCGTTAAGGCAAACATCACCAGCACCGCCAAGATTCAGTGCACGGCCATGGCCACCTTGCTGGACATTGGGACCTCGAATGAAATTATCGAGCAGGACACGGTGCTCGCCGTGCGAAGCGGCACCACGGCGACCTGCTCGCCCACAATTCCATACTCCTGGAATCTGGCGTCGAGTTCGAGCGACAAGGTGACGCTGGGCTACATCATCTCTGCGCCGGCGGAGGCCGCCGTTTCGGCTGCGCTGCCGTCCCGCTTGAGCGAGCAATTGAGTTTTGCCTCGATCTCGGTTCCAGCCACGGGATCGACCACGACGGAAACTTTGACGCCAACCTTCTGAGACGGGCCTTACTGGACAAGGCGGGCCTGGAATTGGGCCCGCCTTTTTTTCTTGCGGCGCGTATCTTGTGTCAGGTGGGTTCAGGGCTTGGGTTGCGGCGCCGATTGCGCATGGCGAGACTGATCCACAACTTTGCGAACGGATTCGATCACAAGGTCGGGGCGGTCGAGCTGGATGTAGTGCCCACTGCCTTTCGCGATCACCTGTGTGCCGCGGGTGGAGAGGAGCGCTAACTCTTCCTGCATCTTCTCCCACGCGTCATTGGTGGGCTTAACCAACTCTTCGGGCAGGTCCAGTTGGGGCCTGGCCGGGTCGCTGGAGACAACTACGAGCGGCATGTTGCCGAGCGAGCCCGTGGTTGCGGTTTGGGCCGCGCTCACGGAAACGGCCTTCAGTTCCGCCACCGCTTCGCGCACTGTGTGAAAGTTGCAATCGGCGGCGCGGGCCTCAGCGTCGTCTCCGCAGAATCCCAGCAGACGTGGGATTCCAAAGAGCATGGTGAATTCAAAGAATTCCTGCTCGCGCAACCATGTGGCGTCCAGATCGTTTAATGCCGGCGGAAGGCGCTTCTGCTGCTCCGGATGCGAGGAGTCGACCAGAACCATGCCCGCGACTTCGCTGCGGTAGAGGCTGGCATAGAGGCGCACGTTGAATCCTCCTATGGAGTGGCCAACGAGAATGAGCGGGCCGGCGATGCCGGCATTGTGCAGAAGCCTCTGCAGTTCTTCGGCGATGTCTTTGCTGGTGCGGGGCCGCGGACTGGAATCGCTGTAACCAAGGCCGGCGCGGTCGTAGGAGCAAACGCGAGTGAACTGCGCGATCTGCGGTTGCACTTTGTGCCACGAAAAGTAGGAATCGCCGAGGCCGGAGTCGAGGATTACAGTGGGAGATCCCTGGCCCGTGCAGTAGATGTGCATTCTGTACCCGCCGAGGTCGACGAGTCGGCCAGGCATGGGGCGGGCATGGCGGTCACGGGCGGCGGAGGTGGACTGGTAGAGGGCTCCCGTTGCGGCGAGGAGGATGGTCAATGGTGCGAGGAGGATGACGATGTTGCGCAGCCAGCGACTCGGTTGCGTAGCTGGGGGCTTGGTCTGGGACATTTTTATTTCTTCGGGCGAAACGCGGGCGGGGGCGCCCGCGCCACACGCCACACAGTCTATCTGGTTACATAACTGGCGGCACCGTGATGCCCATGACTGCGAGCACGCGAATCAGTTCGCGGCGCACTACCGCGACTGTGGCGAGCAGAAACTGTTTTCGCTTCTCATCCGGCTCGCTGAGGATGGGATGACGATGATAGAACGCGTTGAAGAGTTGCGCCAGTTGGAAGGCGTGCTTGGCAAGGTACGCCGGTTCTGTGGTGGCGATGCATTGGCTCACGATGTAGGACGTTTTCGCCGATGCCAGCCAGAGTTCCCAGAATTCATCTGCATTGTCGCCTGCCAGGTATTTTGCAAGGTCTCCGTCAGAGACGTTGCTGGCAACGTCTCTACAGAAAACGGCGGGATCCATTTCAGCTTTCTTGAAGATGCTGGTCGCGCGGACTACGGCGTACTGGGCGTAGGGGCCGGTTTCGCCTTCGAAGCTGAGAGCTTCTTTGAAGTCGAAAGCGATCACGGATTGCTTGGTGAACTTCAGCATGAAGTAGCGCAGGGCTCCGATGGCAATTTGGGTTGCGATGGACTGGCGCTCTGCGTCGGTAAGCTGGGGATGCCGGGAGTCGACTTCATTCTTAGCGGAGGCAATCAGTTGGTCGAGCAGGTCGTCGGCTTTGACTCCGAAACCTTTGCGGCCTGAAACCTCGATGTAGGAGCGGGTCTTATCTTCGTCGCTCAACGTGTAGCCGAGTTCGGCGGCGCAGCGCGGCGTGAGGGCGACCATCTCGTAAGAAAAGTGTGTGTAGTGGTCGGCGGCAT
>Ga0210404_10000074_pt1 | contig 76830 bp, 62 predicted proteins | sample IncBWH28MmetaG_FD_155455 | JGI IMG/M metagenome (GOLD analysis project Ga0210404, IMG submission 155455) | Forest soil microbial communities from Barre Woods Harvard Forest LTER site, Petersham, Massachusetts, United States - Inc-BW-H-28-M | ecosystem: Environmental > Terrestrial > Soil >... | reverse complement strand
CATCGCGGCGGCGATAGAGTGGCACATCATGCAGCCAAGACCGGCCTGCGACTCGGGACGGTGCACGATCTGCTTGATGGGAGTATCCATCAACCCGCTGTAGAGGACGGCCGGATCATGGCATCCTCCGCACCATTTCGAAGGCTTGGTGCCGATGGTATCCTGCATGTACTCAATCGACTTGCGGTACCACTGATTGTTGAACGAAGAGAAATGGTGGACTGAACTGAACCACTGGTTGTAAATGTCTTCGTGACAGCGCTTGCAGGAGTCGGACTCCATGAAGAACTTGCTGGGAATTTTCTGCTTGCCATAGACCTGCGCGGAGCTGGGGAAGAACGAGCCCTCAGGCCCGTCGCCCTCGCCATTCATGTTGTCGGGCGGCATGGTGGGATTCTGGATGCGCGAACGCGTCTGCCAACTTTCGCGGACGTAGCGCGCGCCGTAACCGACTCCAGCAAGCACGACCAGGCAGATTGCTGCGCGAAGAACAGCGGCAGCGGCGTTCGCAGCTAACCATCCACGCCGGCCTAGCTGGTCGGCGATCAGAAGGCCGACTCCGATCAGCGAGATCACGATATGGAGATACAGCCACCTCCACTCGGTGCGGGCGGTGCCGGTCTTGATGAGAATGAGTCCGAGGATAGCGCCAGCCGCTAGCAGCAACCATCCCGCGCGCGCAGAAATGCTTCCATTTCGCAGCAAACGAATCAGCGCGGGAATGAGCAGGATCGCCGCGATCACTCCTGCCAGCGCATGCAACAGAACCACGCCGGCATACAACATATTCGGCTGGGGAAACGTATAGAGGTACGCCGCTGAAATCACCAGGAATGGCAGCAGCCACGACAACGCCCGGCCGGCTAAACCTTCGGATCGTGAATTTTCTGCCATGGGAAACCCCAGATGTTTCAACGCCGGACTCGATCCCACAGTGACTGAAATCGCGTGCGAACCAAGTTACTCAGAAGGGTGAGCAGGTGAAATAATCTAAACATACTATTCGAAAGGTCAAGGCGCCTTCACGCAATCGGCGGAATCCTCCAGGCACCACACTGCTTCTCCAGCGTGGCGGCAACGGACAACACTTGCTCCTCCTCCCACGGGCGTCCGACGACCTGCACACCGATTGGCAGGCCCTCAGACGAACTCCCGCCGGGAACCACCACAGCGGGGTTCCCTAACAGGTTGAAGAATTCCGTGTAGCTCCAGGCGTCGAGATAGTGGACGGTCTTGCCGTCAATCTGCCAACTGCGCTCGCCGTGGCGGAAGGCGGGGATCGCCGCCGCCGGGCACAACAGGATGGGATACCTCTGCATCTGCGCGAAAACTTTAGTGCGAGCGGCATCGCGGCGGATCCACGCGTCGAGCAGCGTCCGTCCGGTATGCGCTGTCTCGGCGGCGGACCATTCCAGAAACTGCTTCAGGGTCGGGCTGAGATCGGCTTCCCTTCCCTTGAACATCGGCCGCAACAGCATTCCACCCGCAACCACGAAGAACTTATGCCATAAGCGGCGCGCTTCTTCGAGTCCTTCCGGCCGGAAGGGTTCCACTTCAAATCCCGCGCCGCGCAAGGCTTCTGCAGCAGTGCGTACAGCCGCGCGGATTTCTGCTGTGACCGGGGTGCGGCCGTCGTCCTCGAAATAACCGATTCTCAGTCTCCTGACTTCATCGTCTCTTGGCCAGCGAACCGGCACGGGCGCAGCACAGGTGTCGCCAACATCCGGCCCCTGCATTATCTCGAACAGAACTTTCAGGTCGGCAACGGTACGGGCCATCGGTCCCACGACCCCGATCAATGCAAACGGCCCGGCGGACACGGGAAAGTGTCCGGTGGCGGGAATTCGTCCCGGCGTCGGCTTCAAGCCGCAGATGCCGCTGAAATGAGCAGGCACGCGAATGGAGCCGCCGCCATCGCTGCCCACGCCGCCTGCCGACATACCTGCGGCAATCGCCGCCGCTTCGCCGCCGCTGGAACCTCCGGGGGTGCGCTCGAGGTCCCAGGGATTGTTGGTGCGGCCATAGAGCAGATTATCGGTTTCCCACGCCATCAGAAGCTCGGGAGTGTTGGTCACACCCAGCACGATCGCGCCCGCTGCCCGCAAACGCGCCACCAGCGGCGCGTCCCGTGCAGCCACGAATCCGGCACGCAGCCGGGTGCCCGACTCGCAACGCATTCCCGCGACTTCGAAGGAACTCTTAATGCTGATTGGAACCCCGTGCAAAGGGCCAAGCGTTTTTTCCTGAATGACTGCGATCTCTGCATCATGCGCGGCCCGCCGCGCCCGCTCCGTGTCCACCTGCACGAATGCGTTTAGTCGGGGATTCAGTTTCTCGATCTGCGCCAAATGCGCTTCAACGAGTTCGACCGGGGAGATTTTCTTTTTCCGGATTTGTTCGGCCATGGAAACAGCAGGAAGGAAAGTTAAGTCGCTCATGAAGCCCCTCGACCTGCCTCATCGAGCATTCGCTTCTCACTGGCGGTAAGAGCGCGGTGTTCACCCTTCCCGAGATCGCCCAGCTGCAGCGGTCCAATGGCCACGCGCACCAGCCGCAACACCTTCACGCCCATGCCGTCCATCATGCGCCGGATCTGGCGGTTCTTTCCTTCATCGAGAACAATCTCGAGCCAGCAGTTTTTCTGCCCCGCGCGCAAGCGACGAACCCGCTTCGCTCGCAGCACTTGGCCGTCTCGACCTTTCACTCCCCGATCTTTCACTCCCCGCGCCTTCACTCCTCGAACCAGCGCCCGGACAAACTCTTCATCCGCGACGGCCGCCACTTGCACATGGTAAGTCTTGTGCAAATGCGTTTCTGGCGCAGCGATGCGAGCGGCCCACTCAGAATCGTTGGTCAGCAACAGCAAGCCCTCGCTGGCTTTGTCGAGGCGGCCGACGGGCGCCACCCAAGGCGGCCATTCTCCGGGAAGAGTCTTCTTGCCGGCAGAAGGCTTCGCTTTCAGGGCCGCGTAGACGGTCTCCCGGCCTTTTTCGTCGGATGCGGTGGTCACCACTCCTCGAGGCTTGTTCATCATGAGATAGATTTTGTCCGGCGGCTCAACCGCTTTCCCATCGACCGCAATCTGATCCTGCTTCCCGGAGCCGGCGTCTCCGGATCGCGCCGGATCGTTCCGTTCAGAGTCACGCGCCCGGTGCGAATCAACTCTGCCGCGCGCGACCGGGAACAGTAGCCAAGCTTCGACATGGTGCGCGCCAGGCCGACGTTCCGCGGGGTTTCGTTCTTCTTCACCCTTTCATGCTAAACGAGAATGCGGGCTGCAGGCTTCGGGTTTCGGGTTTCGGCTTTCGAGCTTCCGGCTTCGGAATCAGAACTCCGAGGTTTTCCCCAAAACGTCTGCTTTGCACGGAATAAGCCGAAGCCCGACAGCTGAAGCCCGAAGCCCTGTTCCCATGCACAATCCAGCAGCACTTGGTAGGATGTCTATCGTCGATTGACTGGGAAGGGAGATCTCATGGCCCAGCAACATCCTCCGCGCTTTCTGAAGATCGTAGACGATGCCAAGACGCGCGTGCGCGAAACCAACGTTGAGGAAGTGAAGAAGAAGGTGGATGGCGGCGCAAAGTTCTTGCTGGTGGACGTGCGCGAAGAAAGCGAATTCGCCAAGGACCACCTGCCGGGTGCGATTCACCTGGGCAAAGGAATCATAGAACGCGACATCGAGGCTCGAGTGCCCGATCTAGGTGCGGAAATTGTACTTTACTGCGGCGGCGGATTCCGCTCGGCTCTTGCCGCCGACAATCTGCAGAAGATGGGTTACAAGAATGTGATCTCGATGGATGGCGGCATCCGCGACTGGCGGGAAAAGGGATATCCGCTGACCAAAAAGTGAAGTGCAGTACCCAGTACCTAGAAGAGCAGTTCTCGGAACTAGGTACTAGATACTTGTTTGCTCTACCTACTTATGAATGGCCGCATCTTCTTCTGGTCGCTCACGTCGGCGCTCGCCGGATTTCTTTTCGGTTTCGACACGGTCGTTATTTCCGGTGCGGAGAAAACGATTCAGTCGCTTTGGGGCCTGAGTCCCGGACTGCACGGGATTGCGATGGCCTCGGCCCTTTACGGCACCGTGGTTGGTTCGCTGCTTGGTGGCTGGCCTGCTGACCGGTTCGGGCGCAAGGCCACGCTGCTTTGGATCGGGGTTCTTTACTTCGTCGGGGCGGTGGTCTCGGGTTTGGCGTCCAGTGTTGGCATCTTCATCGTCGCGCGTGTTATCGGCGGGTTGGGCATTGGCATCTCTACCGTGGTTGCTCCCATGTACATTTCGGAGATCGCCCCGCCCAAATTTCGCGGACGGCTTGCCGGAATGTTCCAGTTCAACATCGTCTTCGGCATCCTGATCGCTTTCGTCTCGAATGCGCTGCTCGCCGGAATTGGCGAAAACGCATGGCGCTGGATGCTGGGCGTTGCGGCGTTCCCGTCATTGCTCTACGCGGTGTTCTGCCTGGGGCTTCCCGAAAGCCCACGCTGGTTGCTGAGCCGCAAGGGCGACCGCGAGGGCGGTATGCAGGTCCTGCAACGGATTGAACCAGACGCCTCGAAAGCCGAAATCGCTGCCGAGGCGGAGGCGATTATCGCCGCATCTTCGGAGCAAGTATCCTCAGGACATTTCTGGACGATGCGTCTTCGCAAACCAATCCTGCTCGCCATCCTGATTGCCTTCTTTAACCAGCTCTCCGGCATCAATGCAATTTTGTACTTCGCGCCGCGCATATTTGAACTTACCGGCCTCGGCGCAAAAGCCGCGCTATTGCAATCCATCGGGATCGGCGTCACCAATCTGGTTTTTACTTTTGTCGGCCTCTGGCTGATTGACCGGTTGGGCCGCCGTACCCTTCTCTATATTGGATCGTTCGGCTATATCACTTCGCTCGGTCTCGTCGCCTGGGCCTTCTTTACAGGCCATCTCTCAATCGTGCCGGTTTGCATCTTCGCTTTCATCGCCGCCCATGCGATCGGCCAGGGAGCGGTCATTTGGGTTTTCATCTCCGAGATATTTCCCAATCGTCATCGCGCGGAGGGCCAGACGCTCGGCAGCTTCACGCACTGGATCTTCGCCGCCCTGCTCACGACTTTCTTCCCGAAGATGGTCACCGCTTTCCCGCCCGGATATGTTTTCTCGTTTTTTGCCGGCATGATGGTTCTTCAACTCGTTTGGGTGAAGACGCTGGTTCCGGAGACGAAGGGTGTGCCGCTGGAACAGATTCAGAAACAGTTGGGGATCGAATAGTTAGAGGCGCAAAACAAAACGCCCCAGACTCAGTTTTGAGTCTTGGGACGTATGTTGATCAGCCCTCCCCCAAGTGCTGCTCAAGAAGAAGACTATCGCAGCGCGCCAAACGCGTATATGGCTCTAGCGTGCTATGCCTTTAGCACGAAAGGGTAGTCTCCTCGTACGCGGCTAAATGCCTTTATATGAGCAAATTACGCGATCACCGGAATATTGCTGACGCCAACCGTGCCGAACACGCGCCGGTAGCGCTCGATTTCCGCGGGCAGGCCGAGCGCTTTCGCGTAGTTGTCGGAGAGCTTCACCGCGGACCGGCCTTCGACACTGGAAACTTTGCTGATCAAGCTGATAGGGTCAAATCCTGAATCGCCGCTGGGATCGCAACCGCGGAAATCGTTGGTGAGCAGCGTGCCCCAACCGGCACTGAAGCGAATGCGACGGCCGGGCGTCCACTTGCGTCGATCGTGAAAGTCGGAGGCGCTCTGGAAATCGCCGGCGGTGATTCCTCGGGCAAGGGTTCCGCCGAAATACGCGTGCAGGCCGAGGATGTCGTCGACGTCAAGCGCGTCGGAGGCGATCACCAGCTTTTCGCGTGGATCCCGGCCGCGGGCCTTCAGCCATTCGATATATTCATCCCCGGCTATATACGGATCCTTGCTGTCAACACGCTGGCCGGTCCAGTCGGCGGTCCAGTCCGGCGCACCCTCCAGGAATTGCGTGGTGCCAAAAGTGTCGGGCAGCATGATGCGGAGCGCGCCGTCGTAAGTTTGCTGCCACAGTTCGAGGACATGGTACTGAGACGCCTTCAGGGACTCGCCATCATCCTGCGGCGCCAGTGCGGCGAGGACCATGGGGATCTCATGGGCATTGGTTCCGATCGCTTCAAGGTCGTGCTTGTGGGCGAGGAAGGCGTTCGAGGTTCCAGTAAATCCGCTGCCCAGATTCGACGCCATGGCGTTTACAACGTATTCCTGCCAGAGGAAGCTGTGGCGGCGCCGGGTGCCGAAGTCCGCCACGGCGAGATGGGGAACGCCGCGCAGCCGCTCAATCTTGCTCCACAGCTTGGTCTTTGCCCTGGCGTACAGGATGTCAAGACCGAACTCGCTCAGCCTTTTCAGATTAGCTCTGGTCCGCAGCTCATTGATGATGGAGAGCGAATACAGTTCCCACATGGTGGTCTCGGTCCACAAGCCGTCGAAGGATAGATGAAAGCGGCCGTTCTTGACCGACAATTCGTAATCCGACAATCGGAAGTCCCGCTCCAGCCATTCCAGAAAGGCCGGCTCAAAGATTCCGCGCCGTCCATAGAATGTGTTGCCGGCCAGCCAGACCAGCTCGGACCTGCGAAAGCGGACGTTGCGGGCGTGATCCAGTTGCTCGATGAGCTCTTCATGCGCGAAGGTGTCTACGGGACCCGTCGAAGATCGATTGAACAGCGTGAACTGCACCCGCGTCTTCGGATAATGCTTCCAGATAAACTGCAGCATCAGGAGTTTGTAAAAATCGGTATCGAGCAGAGACCTGGTAACCGGGTCCAGTTCCCAGTTGTGATTGTGGGCCCGCTCCGCGAAGTTCACGATCATGCACTGCTATCCTCATATGCCGCCACCACAAAAGCAAATCATGCACTCTGCGGAGGTGGCGCTGCCTTAGGCGAACTGGACATCCAGATCGCTCCCGAAGAACCGCGCCAGATACTCGGCTTCGCGCGCGATCCCCGCGCGCGCTGTCCGGGAGAGCCTGCCGAATGGCTCGACTTCTACCAGCAGCTTCTTGTTCTGAAGCTTGTGAGACCAGACACCGGCGATTGCGCCGTCGATGAGGACTACCGGCGAGATCCAGCCCTGGTTGCGGTAGACGCGCTTGTAGTGTTGCGCGCTCAGCAGGTGGTCTTTCTCTCGATGAGCGAGCAGATAGGAATCGAAGATGGGCAGCAAGCGGATACAGGCTGCCGTTCCTGAACTCTTGTTTAGTACCGCCGCATCCTCGCGAAGCAAATAACTGCTCTTCTTGTCCCCTCGAATTTCTGCCAGCTCGGCTTCGAGCAGAGGCAGAAGCGGTTTTACTTCTTGCATCGGGATGCCCGACCAGTGCGAAAAGTCAGTCAGCGTCGCCGGGCCATAGGCGCGTAAATACTTTCGCAAGAGAGCGCACTGCGCCTCCGTCGCAGACATCAACCCAGGCTTCAGGTTGGGCAACCAATGGTCCGCGCGGATGAAGACGACTGCGTTGCCCTCGCCCTTGCCGTAACAGACCAGGCCCTCCGCCACCGGCAGACGAACCAGACTCCAGGAGTTCTCCATCCAGAAACGCACTCGCTTGCTGGCTTTGGGGCGAATGGCAGCGGCGATCGCGGGCCTGCTGAGTGGCCCCGCAGAAAGGATGTCCATGATCCGTGGGATGAGGGCTTCGCTTTCCTCGCGCGAAATGCCACATCTGGCCATGACCCGCATCGCCTGGGCGAAGCGGCTTGGTCTGAGGGCGGAGATGTAGAGCGGAAATTCATCGGTGGGGATAAGATGCAGCGTCTGCCGCATGAGAGAAGTCTTAACCAACGTGCGAGTCTCCCACAGCGCACTTTCAACTTCGGCTCGCGTGATGGCATGGTTGCGCGTCCACAGCTGAAGGTATGCCGCCGCCGTGACCTGCGCCTGCGCGCCGCACATGTCGCGGCAGATGGTGACCGCATCCTGGGGCGAGTCATCGAGCAAGTGGTGACGCGACAGCCGGAATCTTGCGATCTCTTCGACCCGAATTCGTGGAGCTTCCAGCATTCCCACCGATTGCGCACTCGGCCCTTGAAAGACTCAGGTGAATAGCCGGATCCGTTTACGCGTCCTTAAGATGCATCTCGAAACACCGACTTGGCAAGGTGGAAAATCATGCCCCCCTCTGATATATCTGATTGCAACTGGGTTGTGGAGAAACAGAATGTCCACCGCACGCACGAGACGCGACTTTCTCAAATTATCCGCCGCAGGACTGGCAGCCAGCGCCGCTGCGGAATCACTGCCAGCCTGGGGTTCTGTAAGTTCAGCCAATCCCGGTGCCGGCGAAATCAGCGTTCGCGTGACCGACCAGAAGCGGCGCTTCGAGCGCGCTCCTGCGATTGCGTGGCGGTCCACCTCCGGCGAGAGGCCCTCCGGGGAAGTCATCGCGCTCAACCCCCAAAACAAATTCCAGGAGATTCTGGGGTTCGGCGCCGCCTTTACCGACGCCTCCTGCTACATTTTCAACCAACTGTCCGGCGATGCACGCGAGCAGTTATTCCACGAACTCTTTCACCCTTCGGAACTGGGACTCAACGTCTGTCGTACCTGCATAGGCGCAAGCGACTATTCGACGGAGCTCTACGGTTTCGATGAAGGTGAACCCGACCCTGACTTGAACCGCTTCTCAATCGATCACGACCGGGCGCACGTTCTCCCGTCATTGCGGCAAGCGCGCAAGGTGAACCCTGACCTCTTTCTCTTCTCCTCTCCCTGGAGCCCGCCGGGCTGGATGAAAGCCAACGGTTCCATGCTGGGCGGCTCGATGCGGGGAAAGTATCTGGCGAGTTACGCGCAATATTTCCTGAAGTTCCTGCAAGCGTACGCAGCCGAGGGCATCCCCATTCAGGCGGTGACTTCACAGAACGAAGTTGACACGGATCAGGATGGCCGCATGCCCGCGTGCCTGTGGGGACAGGAGTATGAAATCGGGTTCGTGAAAAACCACCTGGGCCCGGTGCTGAGAGACCATGGCATTCCTGCGAAGATCTGGCTCCTGGATCACAACTACAACCTTTGGGGCCGGGTGCTCTGCGAACTCGATGATCCAGATGTGCGCAAATATGCCAACGCCGTGGCATGGCACGGCTATGCCGGCGTCGCGAGCATGATGTCCAAGGTTCACGACGCACATCCCGATGCCGAGATGCACTGGACGGAGGGCGGTCCCGATTACACCAGCCCTGATTACGCCACCGATTGGGCCAAATGGGGGCGCACCTTTACCGAAGGTTTACGCAACTGGTGTCAGTCGCTGACCGGTTGGAACCTGGCGCTCGATGAGAACGGCCGTCCCAACATCGGCCCGTTCCCCTGCGGTGGACTGGTCACGGTTCACTCGCAGACGCATGAAATTACCCGCAGCGGCCAGTACTGGGCCTTCGCCCATTTTTCCCGCCTGATTCGCCGTGGTGCACACCGCTTTGATTCCCAGGGCATCCTTTCGGACATCGATCATGTCGCCTGCGAGAATCCAAACGGTCAGAGAGTCTTGGTGATGACCAACGCAGCGGCGGCGCGTCCCGTGGTGCTGCAGATGGGCGCGATGACAGCCGAGCTAACCCTGCCGCCTGCTTCCGTTACAACGCTCTTGTGGTAATGACGTTCGAGGTTGACGTTCCTTTCTGCCCCGTTAGTTCGTTGGCCTTGCCCGTTCCCGTCCTCTACCATCGTTACATGGACGGTGACGGGACTTGAGCCCATGTTCCCGCTGTGGAGGATTCACCTCATAATCACAAGACGGGGGTCGCGTGGGCGGGCTATTTCGGGGCCAGAACCACCTGCCCTAAATGGAACGACATATGGTTGGTTCGACTAAGGAGAACAGCCAATCGGTTCCGCGTGGGATCTTTGGCATAGTCCTCCTCGGACATCGCGCGGTGTGGCAACAACCATTCGTCCGGGGAAAGACTTGCAAACAGCGAAAGTAGTTTACCGTTCACTTCATCCCAATATTTTTTCAGCTCTCCGGCGGAAGGCACCTGGGCTGTTTTGTCAGGATTGGAGACGAAGATGACGTCCAGTTCGGGGTGCAGTCGCGGTCCCAGGCCCAGAATCGAAAACATAGCATCGTGAATAGCCGTGAGATGCCCCCAGAGATAGATGAGACGGTTCTTTCCTGGCGCCACTTCCTTCAAGAGTTCGTGTTCGGTGAGATTGGAAAATATCTTGTCGGCTCTCTCCAGCACGAGTCGCCAGGAATTAATTGCCACTGTCACTGATAGTTGCTGGGATGTCATTTGAGACCTTTCTGTTTTGAGTTCCGTGCAATGCTTAGATTGCAGAAGAGACCGTTAGGTCGCGAACTTTCGATCAAGAGCAGCGTGGGTCCGGACATGTTGTGTCCGGCGGTATCTCTTAACGAATTTCCGACAATCCTTATTCCGGTTTGGAAAGCAGCAAATTGAGGATCAACATGACGAGACAGCCAAACAGGGGGACCAGCAGCCCGTATTTCAGGTTGCCGGTCCGGGTCGAGATGTAGCCGACCAGCCAGGGAAGCGTTGCGCCGCCCGCGCCGGCCAGTGCGAACGCGAAGCCAGCAATCTGAGACGCTTTCGAGCCGAACTTGCGAGAGAGGGTGGCGATTGCGATGGGGAAAACCGAGGACAACCCCAGTCCAGCCAGGCTGACGCCGATCGCGATCACGGAAAGATTCCTGGCTCCTACCAGTATGACGACGCCTACGGCGCTGAGAATCAAACCGAACTCCGCCAGCTTCAATTCCCGCACCGCCCGCAACAACAAGGGAGCGGTCGCTCGTCCCAGCAACAGAGCAACCCAGAAGAACGACGGCATGAGCGCCCACAGCGTGCCGGTGCCCGGCGCCATTCGCCGGGCGTAGGTCGCGGCCCAGCCACCTACTCCGGATTCGCTGCCAACATACAAAAAGAAAAGGGCGCCGATGATCGGCACCCAACGACTCCGCCATTGGCCTGTCTCCATCTGGCGGACGTCATCCGGCGGCGGACAGAAAACGGGGAATGAGGTCGTGGTCACAGCCATTGTTACAAGAGTGAGCAGTGCGGCGACACCATAAAGCAGATGAGAGGTACGGTTCATGCGAAGCAGCGCAGCCACGAAGAACGGGCAACTCGCGGCTCCCACGCCCCAAGAGAAGTTGATCAGGTTTAATGCCGAGGCACGCTTCTCCGGATTCAGTTCGGAAACCAGGAGGTTCGTTGTCGGTATGGCAAACCCGAGCCCGATTCCGAAGCAGAGCGTCGACAACATGCCTAGCATCCAAGTTGCGGCCAGGAGTGATGCCGAGCCCAGCGCCATGAGGCCCAGACCGAGCAGGAGGGAAATGCGGTGACCCCGGCGCGACATGAGGAAACTCGACCCCGTCACTCCCAGTGTCGAACCGCAGAACTGCGCCGTGAACAGATATCCGGCGTGGGCATCATCAAGGGTCCAGCGCGCGGACAGCACGGGAAGCATCGGGCCCAACATGGTGGTGACCACCCCGGTTAGGACGAATCCCGCGTGCAGCAGCACCATGAGTCGGGCACTGCTGTGCGCTTGCGGCTTGTGATCCCCTGTGATCACGGTACCGGCTTTGGTTGCGTGTCTTGCGAGGTGGCAGGCAAAGTTGTGCCCGCATACGACCGCTCGGGCAGTTGTAGATATTGTTTGGCATTCGCGTAGCAGATGTCTCGAATGAGCTTTCCCAGGAGCGCGTCGTCCTCGGGTAATTCACCGCGTGTGACGTCTTGTCCGATGATGTCGCAAAGGATGCGCCGAAAATATTCGTGGCGCAGGTAGGACATAAACGAGCGGGAATCGGTGACCATGCCGATGAAACGCGAGAGCAGGCCCGTACTCGACAGTGCTTCGATTTGAGCTGTAATCCCCTGCTTCTGATCCAGGAACCACCAGGCGCTGCCATATTGGATCTTTCCTGGTGCGTCCCCATCCTGGAAGCTGCCGATTAGCGTCGCAAACTGAAATGTGTCTGCCGGATTGTGGTTGTACACAATCATCCGGGGCAGTGCGTTTTCTCTTGAAAGCAGGTCGAGGTAAGCGGCGAGCCGCCCGCCCTGGGGAAAGTCTCCGATCGCATCGAAACCGGCATCTGCCCCAAACTTGCGGCAAGCAACCGTGTTCACGTTACGGTGGGCGCCCAGGTGTAGCTGTTTGGTCCAGCCTTTTTCCGCATCAAGCCGGCCAAAGAAAAGCATCATGAAAGAGCGAAAGCGCACTCGGTCTTCCTCAGTGATGGTTAACCCCTGGGGCACTTTCGAAAAGACAATTGCAGCCTCTCGCTCCGAACATGGCGTCGCGTAACAATGCTCCAATCCATGGTCGGAGAGGCGACAGCCCAGGGAATGGAAGGAGTCATGCCGATTGCGAAGCGCTTGAAGAAAGGTGGTCAGATCCCGTATGTCGATGTTAGCCGCCTTAGAGAGCTGTTTGATCCAGGGGGCAAACTCGGCTTCACCGATAGCGAGAGCACGGTCTGGACGAAACGTTGGAAAAACTTGCGTGGTCAGATTCGAGTTCGCGATCGCCCTATGATGCCGGAGGTCGTCAGTTGGGTCGTCCGTCGTGCAGATGGCCTCGACGCGGAACCGCTGCAGCATGGCGTGCGCCGTCAGTCCCTCTGCCAGCAGCGCATTGGCCCTCTCCCAGATGGCTGGCGCTGAACTCTCGTCGAGCAGTTCGGTTATGCCGAAATATCGTTGCAACTCCAGGTGAGACCAATGGTAGAGAGGGTTACGCAGCGTATAAGGGACGGTTCGCGCCCAGGCAAGATATTTCTCGTAAGGAGTGGCATCGCCGGTGCAATATCTTTCCGGAACGCCGTTGGCGCGCATCGCCCGCCATTTGTAGTGGTCTCCCTGAAGCCATATTTCGAAGAGGTTGGCAAATCGCCGATTCTCGGCAATGTCTTGCGGAAGAAGATGACAGTGATAGTCGAGGATGGCCTGCGGAGCAGCAAACCGATGGTAGAGGCGCCGCGCCGGCTCGTTCGAAAGCAGGAAGTCTTCGGTGAGAAAACCTTTCATGCGCCCACGATTCAAGGCAAGAATCATATCAGGTCAATCACTCGTTGAATCGCTTTGACGGAAAGCCATTCGACGTGCTGTACTCAAGCGCATCGATCTTGTGCGCACCACAATCCATTGAGGCCTAGGCCCATATCCGCCGCTCCTGTGGAGAAAGTTTCGATTCAGCCAACGAATAACAGCGGCCGCTGGTCGATCTGCGCACTGCTCTTCTTTGCCGCGACGGTTAACTACGTGGATCGGCAGGTGATCGGGCTGCTCAAACCAACCCTGCAAATCCAGTTTGGCTGGTCGGAGACCGGATACGGCAACATCGTTGTCGCTTTCCAGTTTGCCTATGCGTTCGGCGTGCTGTTCGTGGGGAAGTTGATCGACAAGCTTGGGACGCGCAAGGGTTTCTCGGTGGCCGTAATGGTGTGGAGCCTGGCCGCCATGGCGCATGCCGCGGCGAGTTCTGTATTTCAGTTCGCAGTGGCGCGGTTCACCCTGGGAATCGGCGAATCGGGCAATTTCCCCGCATCGGTGAAAGCCGTGGCGGAGTGGTTTCCCAAGCGGGAACGTGCGCTCGCAACCGGAATATTCAATTCCGGTACCAACATCGGCGCCATCGTCACGCCGCTGGTTGTCCCCTGGCTTACCTATCGCTTTGGATGGCGCATGGCATTCATTGCCACGGGCGCTCTGGGATTCGTCTGGATCCTGTTTTGGCTTTTGCTGTATCGGAGTCCAGAAGAAGTAGGTGCGGGTTCGGCGGCGGAACAGGCTTACCTGCAAAGCGCGGATACTCCCACGAGAATTTCGTTGCGGACGACGCTCAGGCTGAGGCAAGCGTGGGCGGTGGCCTTGGGCAAGTTTTTCACCGATCCGATCTGGTACCTGTATCTGTTCTGGATGCCGGACTTCCTGAACCGCAATCTCGGTTTGGATTTGAGAGGTATGGCGCTGCCCTTATTCGTTATCTACGGTGGAGCCAGTGTGGGAAGCATCGGCGGAGGATGGCTTCCGTCCTTTCTGCTCAAGAAGGGGTGGACACTAAACGCCAGCCGCAAGACCGCTCTCCTGGTTTGTGCCGTGGCGGTTATGCCCATCATCATCGCGTCGCGCACTACAGATGCCTGGCTTGCGATTTCTCTGATAGCGCTGGCGGCGGGAGCGCATCAGGGCTGGTCGGCCAATGTGTATACGCTGGCCTCCGATCTGTTCCCGGCGAGCGCGGTGGGTGCCGTCGTGGGCTTCGGCAGCATGGCAGGAGCGATCGGAGGAATGTTGGTGGCCAAGGTTGTGGCGTACATCCTGCAACGCACAGGTTCCTACAAGGCTGTGTTTCTGATGGCCGGCTTGGCTTACCTGGTCGCGTTCAGCTTCGTACAGGCGCTGACGCCGAAGCTCGAACCAGTACGCAAGGAAAGCGATTGACACTGTACTTTTGCTGCTCACTGAACTGCGGTGCTTCATTTCAGGGTCAGGAACGCTACTCCGTAGCCGTTGAGAACTACGGTCATCTGCGGACTCGGGGTGACGGAGGTTGCGGTGGGGCCTGAGGTCACGCTGGTGTTGGCATCGATCGTCAACAAGCTGCCCGACTGGAAACTGCCCAACGCGGAAACGTCGACAGCAATGGTTCGCGGTGCGCCGGGACCGTTGTTGTCGGTGGATGCGTTGAGGGCATGGTTTGAGAGCATGATCACGACGCTGCCGTCGGGATTCTGCACAGCAAGGACTTCGATTTCCCCACCGTCGGTGTTGGTGGATTGCAGAATATTCGCCCCCGGCGGAAAAGGGAACATGCGCGCCAGCCAGTAGTCGACCCAATAGCTGAGCTGAAGACCGTCGGTGTTGTAATCAACCTCGCCGAACTGGGCATCGGCGTCGAAATCCCAGTGATACAGGGCCTGGACGCCCGCCTTGCCCAACTGCGAAAAAACGTAGGGACGCCACGCCGCGAAGAAAGCACTCGACCCACGCAGGTCGGTGACAAATGGAGTACCGTTGCAGGCGCTGATTCCGCCGCCTTTGTCAAAATCAGCGTTCACGTTGTTCTCGGTGACCCACACCGGGACCGAGGCGAGGTTTGGGTTGGTCTGGAGTTGCGCCTGAATGTTCTGCACTTCGCTGGCAAATCCAGGAACGGTGGAGAAAACCATTTCGTCTGAGTCGGATTGATTGCAACTCGAATAAAAGTGGGTGGCGAGAACGTCCACGTGGGCGGTTACTCCGCTCACGAAAGCCGGCAGATAGGTTTGCGCCAGGCCGGAATAGTCGCCCAACTCCACAGCTGCGAACTTCAGTGAAGGGTCCACCGCCTGAATCGCAGGCACCACGGCGTTGTAGAGCTGTGTGTATTGCGTGGAGTCGAGATTGTTGAAGTTCGGCTCGTTGTAGATGCCCCACCAGGTGACGGAATTAGGGCTGGGCGAGACGTGAAAACCATCTGTAGCGGTGAAGCCGCCGGTGTCGTAATAGCGCACCAGATTCTGCGAGTATGCGGCAAACTGTTGGTAGGTGGGATCGAGAAAGTTGTGCTGCGAATCGTACATGAAAGCGGGCGCGACCGCGATCTGAAATTCCGGGCTGTGGTCGCCGACGCCGAGCACTGGCTGCGTGATCGCGTCCAGGATGGAAAAGTCCCATGTGGTCGCGCTGGTTTGCGGCACGCCTTGGGAAACGCCCTGCAAACGGATGTGCTGCGGAAGCAGGTTGGCCAGGGTAGTGGTCGCAGCGGGATTGTTGGTGAAGAACTGGTAATCCCATTCGGCTGGCTGGAACGATGTGGACATGGCAAGGTTGAACTTGCCGGTGGTACCCGCCATTATTTGCGCCGACGCCCCAATGTTCAAAGTAAGCTTCGCCGTGCTCGAGTTCGTCCCATCGCTGGCGGTTACGGTGACGGGATAAGTTCCCGCCGTCGCCGTTCCCGCACCGAACGCCACGCTGCCGCTGTTGCCGTTCCCAGGCGACTGGATTTGGTCGGTCGCTCCCGCAGGCAGTCCGGTGACGCTCAGTGTCACATTGCCCGTGGTTCCGCTCCTGAGGAGAGTTGCGTTGACGGTCGCGGAGGCCTGTCCCTGGAAGACTTGCGGCGCGTTACTCGCAAGAGAAAGCGTGAGGGAGCCGCTGGGCGAACTGGACGAACTCATGCTTCCGCCTCCACAACCCGCGGCAAAAGACAGCAAAACAAAAACCGCGAAGCGCCCACCTCTTTCAATTCTGCACATCTTCCGCCCCCTATTTATTCTCGTCGGGCACAGCCTCAACTTTGAGCCGCTGCTGACGAGCGGCATCGTTTCCCGGATCTATTTTCAAAATGCCATCCAGTATTTCCAAAGCGCTCTTCCGATCTTTCAACATCGAATACACCTGTGCCAGATCCAAGTATGCCGGCGTGTAGTACGGCTCTATCTGGATCGACTCTTTGTAAAGTTCCATAGCAGCGGTTACCTGTCCCTGTTGCATTCGCAAGCGGGCGAGGTGGGTCCGCACTTCGGCGGATTGTGATCCAAGATCAATAGCCTTTTGCAGCGCCTGGGCGGATCGTTCTTTCTCTTTCGGGCGCGCCACTCCGAGAACCAGCCCGTAGGCAGCCTGGACGTCGGCATCGCTTGGAAGTCCGGCAGAGGCTTGCTCCAGCATTGCCAGACCCTTCTCCCCAAGTTCGGGAAAGCGCCCGGCAACCTGCGCATAAGCCAAAGCCAAGTTACGCAAATTCGCCTGGGTCGAGCCCGCACCGGAAGGCTTTGTGTCGGGGATCAACTCCATCAACGCCGCTGATGCACCCCCCTGCAAAGCCGCAGGGACTTCCGACTGAGTCCGCAGAATGCGGTGGTCTGTGATTGACGAGTGGCCGATGTTCTCAGTCGGTTGTTTCGGCATGTGGCACGAAACGCAATTGTCAGGCGGGGATGTAGCTTGCCGCTGCGGGCGCGGCGCCCGGCAAGCTTCGGTCGTGTGGCACTTCAGACATCGGTCGCGGAAAAAATCGGCCGCCCGGTCGCCGTGGAGTTGAACGTGAGGATCGTGGCATGAGATGCAGCCCAACCGGCCGCCGCTGGACGCCCAACAACGGCTCATCTTCATTTGCTCAGACTGATCGAGCGCCACGAAATGATTTCCTTTGATCGTCTGGGGGACCGAGAATATGGCCACCACGTCACCGAGCGGTGTTCCCGGGCGGAAATCGAGATAATTCTTGCCGGGCTGAAGGACACGGGCGTCTCCTGCCAAGTGGCACTGCGCACAGACATCGTCGCGAATTTCCGGACGCACCTTCCGTGGATTTACGATGGAGAGATCGATTGATCCTTCGAATGATCCTCCGAACGCATCCTCGGTGCGTTGAGCCACGTGAGTGGCACCCGGCCCGTGACAGCGCTCGCAGCCTACCGTCAAAAGGCGAAAGGGAGGCTGCTGGAAGCGGCTGTGACTGCCTGAAACAAGCTGCGGCAGGCCAGTGTGGCAGTCAACGCACAAATCCACCACGCGACGCGTGAAACCCCGGAATGCGCCTTCGCCATAGCCGGGTGACAAGTCCCAACCTCGAATGCGCGTGTAGTAAGAAATCGGCGAGACGAACAGCGAGTCTCCTTTAGCCACGAGATAGCTCTTTCCCACATCGGCGGCGCCGATCGTATAAGCAATTTCATGACTCTCGGAAAAAACGACGTGGCCTTTGGCGTCGCTGCCGGTTTCTTCGTGGATGATCTTGCCATCGCGCGCATAAACGGAATAGGACCGGTTTAGTTTTTTATTGATTATCGTGACCGGCTTCGCCAATTCGCGCAGATCGTCGGCAGAGGGAATTGAGGCGGATCTTCCCATCCCGGTCTGCTTGAACTGTGCATAGATTGAGGAATGGCAGGTCCGGCAAACCTCGTCGCCGAGATACTCCACCCCGGCGTGCGTGTTCAGGTATTGCTCCGATGGTGTTGCCGGAGCAGGGGCCGCTTGTCCCGTCTGGCGCGCTTCCGAAATGCGCAAGCCCGCGCAAACCAGACAGATCGCCGCGAGCGCAACAATCCGGATCCCGCGAGGGGGAAAGTTAGGCCGGCGAAAAGGGACAATCAAGAGATGCGGGAAACGCCAATTCATGGAGTCGGGGGATTCTTCCGCGGGCGAATCCCCGTTCCCTCCTCGATCGTATAAATCTGATCTACCTCTAAACTTCCGAGATGTTCGACGACTCCGCTGGGCCAGGAAATTTCGACGCTATCGATCTTGTTGTTGGTTCCCAAGCCGAAGTGCAGGCGAAGGTCGTTTTGTGAAAGGTAGCTGGCGCCCCCGCGAACTTCATTGAATTGCACAAGCTTTCCGGCGCGAATGGTGAGGCGCGCGCCGATGGCCGCGCGGTTGCTCTTCGTGCCCTGCAGGTTGAATTCAACCCAGTGGTTTCCATTGGCCAGGTGATTGCGCAAGAGGGTCGGGGGTTCACCGACGTTCAAAATCAAGGCATCGACGGCCCCATCATTCCAGATGTCGCCAAACGCGACCCCGCGGCGCGAAGCCAAGGGTAGATCCGCAAGGCCCGCGGGGGCGGAAGCGTCTTCAAAAGTCCCGTCATGTTTATTCAAATGTAGAAAGATTGGCTCCCGGTAGCGCGCGCCCTCTTTTATTGTGTCCACCTGCGGATACACATGGCCGTTGGCAATGAGAATATCGGGCCAGCCATCGTTATCGAAATCCACAAAGCCGGTTCCCCAAGCCACGTCGGGAATGCTCGCCTGCGCGATTTGCGCCGTCCGGCTTACGTCCTCAAAACCCTGGTGACCGAGGTTGCGATAGAGCGTCTTGGGTTGATCGGCAAACGTCGTGTCGATGATGTCGAACCATCCGTCGTGGTTGTAATCGCCGAAATCCACTCCCATGTTGCCTTGCTCGAGGCCTTCGCCGCTCAAAGCTACTCCGGCCAGCAGAGCCACGTCGGTAAACGTGCCGTTATGGTTGTTGTGGTAGAGATAGTTCGCGCCCGCGTCGTTGGCGACAAATAGATCTGGCCAGCCATCATTGTCGTAATCGCCCCACGCCACTCCGAGTCCGAAGCGGCCTTCCGAGTCGTGAACACCGGCGCGCACCGAGACTTCCTCAAACGTACCGTCGCCGCGGTTGTGATAAAGGAGGTCACTCTCGCCCTGGAGGCCCCAGGGACCACATTGAACCAGCACACCTTTGTAGCGGCAAAATTTTCCCTTGCCGAACTCCGGCAGGTTGTTGAGATCGACGTGCACGTAACGGGAGACAAATAAATCCACGTGGCCGTCGCGGTCGTAGTCGGCCCAAGCCGCGCCCGTGCTGAATCCGCCGCCGCGGACTCCGGCTTTTTCAGTGACCTCTTCGAACTTGCAATTGCCGAGATTGCGATACAGCACATTGCCGCCGTATCCGGTGACGTAAATGTCGAGCCACCCGTCGTTGTCGAAATCGGCTACGGCCACGCCCATGCCCCATCCGCGCCGTGTCAGGCCCGCCGACTTGGTGATGTCCTTGAAAGTGCCGTCCGGCTCCTGGTGATACAGAGTGACCATGGGGTCGCCGCCCTCGCGATAGCGATCGACCGTTGAACCGTTGATCGTCAGGATGTCCAGTTTGCCGTCGTTGTCGCAATCAAACAGGCCGACGCCACCGCTCATGGATTCGATGACGTAACGCTTGTCTGGCGAGGATTGATGCGCCACGGTCAGACCGCTTTTCCGGGCGACGTCTTCAAATACGGGGCCGCGATACGCGGGAGATTTGTCTTGTGCGGGGACGCGGGATGGGCCACTAAAGATTCCGATTGCAACCAAGCACGTTGTTAAGACTTCCCGGCGCATTCGGAGTGAATCCTATCACGGCTGTTTCACGCCATTGCTCAGGTACAAGGCGTCAGTTCACCGTGAGCGGAATGGCGACGTGTGCGTCGGCGCTGCCACTCGTTCCATCGCCGACGTTGCTTTCGGTAAAGGCGTAAACGGTTACCGTGTAGCTGCCTGGAGTCGTACCGTTGTTACCGGGCGGAGTTACCTGAGTGTTGCTGCTGCCGCCACCACAACTCGGGGTCCCGGCTCCCATAAGAATTAGGCCTGCAATCAGAGCACAGTTCAAAAGCCAGGCCTGGCTTCGCCTTCGCTGAATGTGTCCGAAAACCATCGACACGAGAAACCCCGCGATTGCAATTGGCAGCCACACTCGCGTTTTGGGATTGAACAAGAAAGTGAGTGGAACTAAGTTTGCGGAGGCAGCGTTCGACTTGGTCATCACACTTACCGTAACGCTCTCCGGCGCGGGGGCGCTGGAGTTAATTACATACTTGTTGAGAGGTTCAGTCGTAGAGATCAAACAGCTCGCCTTCGGCGCATCGGTGCTGCAAGAAAAATAGACGAAACCGGTGCCGGAAGTGAGGCTGGGAATAAACGTACTGCTGTTGCCGCTCGTCGCTCCAGCTTTCACGGTGATGGCAGGTGGAGTTCCCAGCGCCGGAGCGGGCACGGCCGCGGCCTGATACTGGCGAACGTAGTCGAACGTCATGACTCCCGGGTTGGGGGTTAACCCGCTGGGCGTTCCGCCAAGGGTGCCTCCGACGGCTATATTGGTGAGCAGGAAAAACTTCGCATTAAAGGGCCACGTATCTCCAGAGGAAAGGTCACTGGCTGTAGCGATGTAGTACGGGTGCAGCGGGTCGTCAATATAGAACTGCTGCATGTTGGCGGACCAAATCATGCCATACGTATGGAAGGTCGTATCATTGGCCTGGCCGGGCAGGAACGTGAAGCTTCCATTGGGTTGTAGGCCGGAGCCATCAGTAGCGGTGGTGTGCAGAGTGGACTTGTTACCCGAAGGTCCCGGCCCAGGGATATTCGGCACTGCCGGGGACCAAACCTCCATGATGTCCGTTTCGCCGCATGCTGGCCATTTAACGATGGCGATGTTGCTGCCGAGAGACCAAAAAGCCGGCCAAAGACCCTGGTTGGTTGTGTCGGGTAGCTGGATGCGCGCCTCGATCCGCCCATACTGAAAATCCTGTAAACCCTGGGTCTTCATGCGGCCCGAAGTCCACGTCGTGCCTGCATCGTTGCTGATGGCCTGAACGACGAGATGTCCTGTGCCGTCAATATAGGCGTTAGAGGTGCTCGTCGAGAAAGTACTGGGACACTTACTCGGGTTTCCGGCAAAGCCGGGAGGTCCGCAGTATGTTTCCAATTCATTATTGCCAAAGCCGCCGTTTCCGAGGTCGAAACTCCATACTGTGGTATCGGGCGACCCTTGCGCACCGTTAAATTCCTGGCACCATTGCGGAGTCCATGTCACAGACCCGGTCGTGCTTGGGGAAACACCGGTACAGCCCTGCTGCGCCTGGGCTCCCGCGCCGGCAAGGAATAGAACCACGAGTGCAAGAAGACATCTCGATGGGAAGCGCCAGTCCATTCGAATTTTCATGATTGTTCCCCCTCGAAGGATTCGATTTCTTGCCAGTCGCGCGGTTTTCCAGAATACCGATTTTCTACATGGTTAGCACACCATAGAACCCGAGTCAAGAAATGAGTTCCTCCGGAGCGCGGCCTATTCGAGGAAGGCAAAGCTGGAAAGAGCCTGACCGTCAGCGGCCGCGCCATCTGCTCTAAGCGAAGCAATGGTGGCGAAGAAGACCGGTATTCTAGAAGCTGCAATGTGATAGACTCCGTTTCGCGCGAACAGCGGGGACGCCCCCAGAGTGAATTTAATTTGGCTGCGAAGATTCGGAGAGTCGAATGCAACGATACGGTTTACCAGCTTCCTGGTTGAGAATCCGATCTAAATTCAGAGCCTTTCAATGGTTCCCCGGTTTGTTTCTGGCACTTGTGACGACCGGTTGCGGCGGAGGCGGGGCTGCTGCCCCGCCTCCCCCTCCACCACCACCGCCAGTAGCGGCCACACCCGCGTTCTGGCCGGTGCCCGGCTCGTACAGTCAGACTCAGGCGGGGCAGACGATCACTCTAGCCGACAGCTCTTCCGGTGCAACGATCTACTACACCACGGATGGCACGACGCCAACCACCTCATCGACGCAGTACTCGAGTCCGGTAACGATTTCGTCGACAACTACGATCAAGGCGATTGCCGCGGGCCCGGGCTTCTCAGCCAGCGCAGTGGCAACAGGCACTTACACGCTCACGCCCCCAGGGAATGGACCAACGGTGTCGGTGGTAGTGACAACCGACGACCAAACAAGACATTTGGCAGCACAGCCAGCCGTCAGCTTCTCGACCGCGAGTGGCGGCACTAATTCAGTCTACGTGGATGAAACTCAGGTCTATCAGCCAATCGAAGGATTTGGAGCGTCTACGACCGACTCTGCGATGTATCTACTGAACGAAGTAGCAAATCTCAAGCAGCCGGCCCAACTCAACCAGACCATGAACGACTTATTCACTCGCCAAGGCAACGGCATCGGGCTCAGCTTCATTCGCAATCCGATGGGCGCGTCTGACCTGGCGCGATCGGTGTATTCCTTTGACGACGGCCAGGCTGATCCTTCCCTGGCGAATTTCTCGATTGCACACGACCAGGCAGATATTATTCCGCTGATCGTGCAAGCTAAGCAGCTCAACCCAAAACTCAAGATCATGGCAAATCCCTGGAGCCCTCCGGGCTGGATGAAAGATTCAGGCTCCATGATCGGGGGATCCCTCCTCTCCAGCATGTACCCACAATTTGCCAACTATTTCGTTAAATACATTCAGGCGTATGCGCAGGCGGGGATTAACATCGACTACATTTCCTTACAGAATGAACCGCTGTACCTTCCTAACAGCTATCCAGGCATGTGCATGCCTGCCGCCGCAGTTTTTCCTTCAACCGACTGCCCATTGCAAACTGCTCTATCGCAAACCGATCAGACGACAGCTTTGTTTACTTACGTAGGGCCAGCGCTCTCTGCAGCGGGCCTGAACACTAAGGTGCTGGTTTACGACCACAACTGGGACCGGCCGGATTATCCAGAGAACGTTCTTAAGAATCAAAATTTGAGCCAGATCGCCGGCGTCGCCTGGCACGGATATGGGGGCACGCCGGGGGCGATGACTCCCATCCAAAACATGTTTCCCGGCGTGGGAGCCTATCAAACGGAACACTCGGGCCTAACAACGAATTCCGATCAAACCAGACTGGACTTCGAGGAAATAACTCAGTGCATGAGGAACTGGGCCAGAGCCTACGTCAAATGGAGCTTGGCGCTGGACGAGAATCACGGGCCTCATACCGGCGGTTGTGGCACGTGCACTCCGATCGTAACTGTGAACAGTACGTCGGGCAATGTCACTTACACTCCCGAGTTCTACACCATGGGTCACTTCAGCAAATATGTGCTGACGGGTGCCACGCGCGTTTATTCCAGCAATGGTCTGGGTATTGTGACGGCGGCCTTCGTCAACCCCGCGCCTGACAATTCGAGAACATTGGTGGCCTTCAACGATTCAAGCCAGAGCCAGACGTTTACGGTGCAATGGGGAACGCAGTCCTTTAGCTACACGCTTCCCGCTCTGGCCGGAGCAACCTTCACTTGGAGTGGAACACAAAGCTCCGGAACTCCTGCATACACCGTCAGCGCCAAGTCACAGATCTTGGCCTCCAGTTTCAATAACACCGCGGGCAACAACATCCCGGGGAACGACCTGACATGGGGACTTCGGACAGAGGTCACCTCAGATAGCGATGGCGGGTATGACGTGGGATTCGCCAGCGACGGAGACTACGCGGTTTACAAGAATGTGGACTTTGGCGCGGGAGTCTCAAGTGTCAGTGCCCGTCTCGCCTGCCTGCAAGACAACGGACAAGGCAATGGTGGCGGCAACTGCGGCGGAACTCTTGAGTTCCACCTGGACAGCAGCGGCGGCACACTTGTGGCTTCCGTGACTATCCCCGCGACTGGCGGATGGCAAACCTGGCAAACAACTTCACTGGCAAGCGCGTCAGGGGCAAGCGGCGTTCACGACTTGTACTTGGTGTTCAAGGCTCCTGCGGGCGGTACGACGGGGCTAGGCAACTTAAACTGGTTCCAGTTCAATTGAAGACTGCTCAATGATAACGCCGATGCCACACTTTGTCTGACCTGCGCGGTAAGAACGTTACCGTGAACTCAGGCCTTCCACCTCAATCGGGATAGGGCGCACCCGGCTGCACAACACGGATGTCGTGATCGGTGAATGTATAGTGCATCGCCGAATCATCATATTTTGGCATGTGGCAGGAAGCACAGTCTTTTGTGCTCACCTTGCAGGCAGGGCCCGGATGATCAGGGGTCGGCTTCATCGAAGGCGCTGCGAGGTGGCAGCTCAAGCAATTCTTATCGTAGGAAACCGTCTCGCGGACGAGGTCCCGGTGCGGGTCGTGGCAGGCCACACAGGTGAGGCGAGCGTCCCCTTTCTTTCCCCAGCACCGGCTCTTTTCCAGGCGATAAGGCTGAGCGCGTATGTTGGCGATGCCCGTAGAACCAGCAAGTTTGACGTCCCACCAGGTGCCATGGCAGGCACCGCAAAAATCGGCAGCATCAACCGGGTTGAGCTTGGCGGGATCGAAGATCAGGCCTGGTTCCTGTGCGGTCTGCTCCGCGACCACGTGATTGAGACCCGGACCATGACACGCTTCACAGGTGATCCCCGGTATGGTTCGGGCCCGCTCAAATTTGTCGTTGATCGTCGAGGCGGTCGTATGGCAGGCGAAACAACGGACGAGCTCCGCGCCGGTCACGGGCCGCGCCATGGCCTGCTCAAGATCCTGCGGCTCGGTAAGTTTGCGGCCCGGCGTGAACTCGGGGGCTTTCAGTGTGTCGAAGTACGAAACGCGGCTTTCGTAGAAATTTCCGTCCCGCTCGAAGAGGTACGACTGACCGATATGACCATCGCCAAACGACCACGTCAACGGTGCCGAAATACTATGCGTACTGTCCGTGACGGTGTAGACGCTCTTGCCTGCAGCGGTCGCAATCTGGTAGCTGATTCGGCCCGCCTGAAAAGTCAGCCGGCCGTGTCTGGCCAAAATGTCCGAGCCAGCCACGGGGACGGACGTGCGCGCCATGGGAGTGTTCTTCTGCGTCGCTGCTTTCCCCGCGTGACACTTGGCGCACTCCGCTGGTCCAACGTACTCCTCCCTGGACGCAGTGCTGTGGCGCGGCCACCAACCACGATAGAGGAGCCGGTCCTCCGTAGCCATCTGAGCCAGCAGCAGGCCAGGAAAATGAGCATGGGTCGCGACGAGCACGCAAGCAGCAGCGAAACGCAAGAGAAGGCGCTTGCTAATCCCGCAGCGGCGCATCATGGTGGCCATCCCGCATTTGGTTGAGAAACATGTTGCACTGCGATCCCAACGCGTTCAGGAAGTCTGTTCTATTCTACGCATGACCGAAGCTAGAGTCTGCGCCCTCGCGGTCGAATGGCGCACCACAAGTTCGGGCTCTATGGAGATTTCCGGCACCCAGTCTTCGTGCTCTTCGATACGATTCAACAAAGTGCGCGCCGCTATCTCCCCCATTTTGGGGAGCGGTTGGCGCACTGTGGTGAGACTGGGGTTGTTATGCACGGCTATTCTTATATCGTCGAAGCCCACCACAGAAATGTCTTCGGGAACGCGCAACCCTGCGTCCTGGAATGCCCGGATGGAGCCGATCGCGGAGATGTCATTATAGGCAAACAGAGCCGTGAACGGGCGTTTACGGGCAAGCAGTTCGTTCGCGAAGGGATAACCCAATTGGGGAGTGGCATCATCGCCTTCAAGTTGAACGATGAGATCTGCCCGCATGCGGATGCCGAGATCTTCCGCAACGTCGTGGACGGCCTTCCAGCGGTCCTCAGAATCTGGACTGACCTCCGCCCCCTTCATAAAGGCAATCTCTGTATGCCCCAGTTCGAGCAGATGGCTCAGCGCCAGCCATGCTCCTTTACGGTGATCCAAAACAATATTCGTGACCCCTTCCACGCGCCGGTGCCCGGGGATGGCAACCGCCGGCAGGGGCAAGGGACGATCAATAAACGTGTCCACGGTAATGAAACCTTCGACGCCGCGGTCCAGAAGAAGATGCGAATACGTGTCCAGCAGCGTAGGGTCGTGGCGGTGGGCGACGGTAAGGAAAAAGAAATTCTTCTGCCGAAGGTATCGTTCTATGCCGCTGATGATCGGCGAGCTGTAAAAGTCACCAATCTCCTGGGTGACCACGCCGATCATATAGGTGCGTTTTACGCCCAAATTGCGGGCGTAGAAACTGGGGCGGTAGTTTAGCTCCCGCGCGGCGGCGAGGATTCGCTCCTGGGTCTGCACGGGAACGGATCGGGAAGCGGCAGACTTGTTCAGCACCGCCGAACAGGTCCCCTTCGTGAGGCCCACACGCTCGGCTACCATTTGCAGGGTGACATGACGGTTCTTCTTGTTGTTGCTACCCCCCTTTTTTTTCGGGGCGGTCATTCGGCCATTGCTCCCTCCGCTGAGAATAGCGCCTAGAACGTACCACGCCTTCGCGATTGGACGCCAGCATTCTACTTCAATTAAGACTCCCGCACACCGAATGGTGCAGAAGTACCTTAGAATACCGGTTTGTCAGGCATGTATATTTTAGAATATCGGTATTTTTCACTTGACAACGCAAGCCCCCTTGGGGCTAAATGACCCGCGTAGTACAAAAACGTTAGTCTACCGATTCAAAATTCTGATAGGTGTTTCCAGGAGACCCAATGAGACGGACAGCGCTCGGGGTGCTGTTTAGCTGGTTGGTGCTGATTCTCGCGCCGGCGGTGGTCGCGCAGCAGACGAATGGCATTATTCAGGGTACGGTCTCGGACGCCGCGGGGGCGTCTGTGGCGGGAGCCACAGTCGTAGTGATAAGCGACAGCACCGCCTATACGCGCACCGTGACCAGCGGTGTGGACGGCAGCTATGCCTTCACAGAACTCCTTCCCGGCCACTATCACGTCAAGGTGACAAAGGAAGGGTTCAAGACAGAAACCCAGCAGAACATCGAACTGCACGTAGCCTCGACGGTCGTTCTGAATGTGAAACTAGCGGTCGGCTCGGTTGCCGAGACCCTTACTGTCGAAGCCAACCCCATCGCGGTAGATACGACAACCGCGGCGTTGGGGAATATTACCGAAGGAGCGCAGGTTCGGGAATTGCCTTTGAATGGGCTCAACTTCATCGGACTCACCCTGCTGGTTCCCGGCGCCTCAACGATGGACGGGTTCAACGCCAGCACCAAAGGCGTTCTGGGTGGCTCGGACATCGTTTTCAGTGGCGGGCAACGCACCGGCAACGTGTTTACCGTGGATGGCGCGCCCAACAATGACATGGGCTCGCAGCGCACGATTCTGGCGTACCCGTCGCTGGATGCCATCTCGGAAGTGAAGCTTGTGACCAACGCCTACGGCCCTGAGTATGGACAATCCGGAGGCGGGCAAGTCAACATCGTCACCAAGAGCGGGACCAATCTGTTGCACGGCTCCGTCTATTATTTCGGTAGAAATGACGCCCTGGATGCCAACAGCTGGTTCAATACCAATACTGTCCCCGCGGTACGAAAAGGGGAATTGCGGCGCAACGACTTCGGTTTCACGCTGGGCGGACCGGTCATAAAGGACAAGCTCTTCTTCTTCTTCTCGCAGGAATTTAACCGGGAGGTAGATGGGGACCTCCATACCGGGCAAACCCCCAGCGCCGCCGAGCTCTCGGGCGATTTTAGCGGCGTTTCGACGGGTACCGGCGGCGTCCCCCACCTGACAAATTGTTACTTCAATGCAAGCTTTCCGCAACTTGGGATTGTTGATTTCCCCGTGAAAGATCCCGCCACGGGAGACTCGTTCGGACCCCCGAACCCGCTCGACCCGACCGTCATTCAAAACATCAGCCAGACATCGGAGGGGTTCAGTCCTGCGGGGAAACTGATTACCCAGCTTTACCCGGCAGCGAATGTCACTCCCACTGCCGCCAACCCCTGCCCGAACCCCGACTATAAGCAGAGCCTGCTTTCGGCCGTTAACTTGTGGCAGACCTTTGCGAAGGCAGACTATAACCTGAACAAGTCTACGACGTTAATGCTCACGTACACGCAGTCGCATTGGAGCCAGCCCGCTCCCAGCCTTCCGGGTCAAGAATGGGGGGACACTGGATTCCCCGCGGTGGATTCGTCCTGGGCGCAGCCCTCGAGGATTGCGGCTATCCACCTCCAACGCCAGATTTCAGCCACTTCGGTCAACGATTTCCAGTTCAGCTACTCGGGCAACAGGATTTCTATCACTACTGGAGGAACTGACCCCGGACTAACCCAGCAGATTTACTCGGCCTTAAACCCTGCCTACCCGTTATCGGGCAAGAGCGGGGGAGCCAAACTGGCGCCGCCCGTTTTCTGGGGGCCCGGCGGCTACAGCACTCTGTGGAATGCAGCTCCCTGGTATAACCGGATGGATCGGTATACTTGGAGTGATGACTACAACAAAGTGGTTGGCAAGCATCAATTTAAGTTTGGAGCTCTGCTCGCCCACAATGTGAAGAATCAGCCGAACAACGGCGACTTCAATGAATCGCCTGCCTTTTGGGGATATCCCGGTACCTGCGTCGCAGGCGCCGGTGCCTGCGGCGCCACTCCTTGGGGGGGGCTTGGCCCGACCACTGGCAACGCCATTGCCAGCATTCTGATTAACGGCTCCGTATGGGGCTACGGTGAGTCGAGCAGTTTGCACAACGCGACTGGCCGCTACCAGGACTATGAGTTTTATGGTGGAGATACATTCAGGGCCAGTCGTCGCGTGACGCTCACCTACGGTTTCCGCTGGTCCCTTCTGATGCAGCCCTACGCTGCAGACAATGAGCTCGCTTTCTTCAATCCCAAGCAGTTCGACCCCAGCGTGTCGGGGGGAAGCGCCTGTAATGGGCTAATTGCCGCTCCCGGGAGCAAGGTCACCTGTGCCAATGTTGGGGGGGGCTTGCCAGGTTCCAAAACCGCTTCGAGCCGCTCGATCGTTGGCAACGTCTACCACAACATTGCCCCGCGGGTTGGAATCGCGTGGGATCTGTTTGGCGACGGAAAAACCTCGCTTCGAGCGGGAGTAGGACAATTCTTCGTGCGCTACCAGCTCGATCCCTTCATCATCCAGGGAACACAGAATCCTCCCTTCGTTGCGCAATCCAGCGGTGTCAGGTATTTGGACGGAACTGCGCCAGTAGCCCCAGGATTTGGGCATCCGGGGTTCGGGCGAACCCTTAACCCTGATATCCCGAATAACTGGCAGTGGAATTTGAGCATATCGAGGGAACTCTTCCGGAACAATACGATGCAAGTGAGCTACGTGGGAAACCGCGGCAACCATTTGCAGAGCTACACTGATATTTCCCAAATAACCCCGATGCCGGGCAACCCCATTTCCACTGGTTCGGGTGCCGGCGCGAACGTTTGCGGTGCCTCATACGGGCCCGGTGGGAGTTTAGTGGCGTTGCCTCAGGCGATTCCTGCTGGTCTTACTTGCCGGCAGGCCTTCGCCATAACCAACATAAATGCCACCGGGAACGGCAACGCTGGGTACCGTCCCTACTTGAGTTACTTCGGCCAAGCCACGGCCGGAGACGCTCAATTGCCCGTCGCCGACTTTGAAGGCTATTCCACCTATCACTCGTTGCAGGCGACGTGGAGGGGAAAAATCGACTCGAGAGGATCGCTCTACCAGTTCTCCTACACCTGGTCAAAGGCGCTGGCGCTCCAAGGCGTGCAAGGGCTGATTGGCCAGGGAGCTACGGACGTCTTCAGCGACAACTTGAATCCTCGCCGTGACTATGGACCTACCGGGTTCGATCGCCGCCACATGTTTAACGGCTCCGTGGTCTATGTGCTTCCCACCTTGGCGGGCAAGGGTGCGTTTGCGCGAAATGTCTCGGGCGGCTGGTCTATCGAGCCCGTCGTCACTTTGCAAACCGGGGTTCCCGTTGTACCCACCACAGGCCAGGATTTGTGGGGCACAGGCACCAATCAGGACCGGCCCAACCGTGTCGCCGGCCAGCCCTGTCGTGCGAGCGGCTCAGGAATCGAAAGCCAGTGGATAAATCCCAAGGCATTCAGCCTCTTTGGATTGCCGCTGGGAACCAACGGGAACGCTTCGCTTGGGGATTGCTATGGTCCGGGCGAAAACAACTGGGATATAGCGATTCATAAGGACTTCAAGATTTCAGAGCGGATGAATGTGCAATTCCGCTTTGAATTCTTCAATGCCTTCAACAAGACCCAGTTCGAGGGCGTAAACGGGGGTTTGGGCGGGCCTCAGCTTTGCTTTGGGGATAGCAGTGGGAACTTTGTTCCCGTTAACGCTCCTCCCAACGTACCAAGCACCAGCCCTCTCGTCAATGATCAGTGCTACCTGACCGGAAATCCCCTCGGCCAAGTCCAAACCATACCGAACGGGACGAACGTGCCCGGGGTGAACGCTGCGTATCAGATAATTCCGGGCCCCGGCGGAATCAGTAGCACGCTGCTCTCCCCCAATTCCATTTCGCAATCGGGCTTTGGCCAGGCAACCTTCACCCGTGCGGCGCGTCAGATTCAGTACGCACTACGATTCACCTTCTGAGGCTTGACGGACAAATTGCTCCAGCGTCTAATGGAGGCGAGGCTCAAACGAGCTTCGCCTCCCATTGTTTTGATTGGAAATTTTCCAGTGCGTTTCCACATCGGTTTCCCGGGTTCTGGGTCCCGCCTGGCTCTTATCTCTCTGGTTAGCGCTTTTCTAATACCCGGTATTTCTGCCGCGCAGCAAGCTCCGGACCCGCTCAATCAACACTACAGCGCCGCGCAAACCTTCCAGCTGGGTGGAGACTTTGACCGCGCGGAAGCGGAATACCATCAGGTGCTGGCTCTGGCGTTACAGCGCATGGGCAATCTTGTGGCCGCCGAGAAAAACGATTCGGAGGAGGCCGTCCGCTTGCTGGAAGACGCGCTGGCCGCCGATCCTCCTTACCAGGACGCGCGCATCGATCTTGCCATGGTTTACTTTCGGGCGGGGCAGCTGGACAAGGCCAGCGCTCAGGCCGCCCAGGTGGTCAAAGCTGACCCGCGCAACGTTCGAGCTTTGCAACTGCTGGGAAACGTCGAGTTCGCACAGGGCAACTTTTCGGCGGCTGCCGAGCATCTCCACACCGCTCTAGGCTTCCAAGTCGACTTCGGCACGGCGTACTCGCTGGCACTGGCCTACCTCAGTGATCACAAGCTGTCTGAGACAAAGCTTTTGTTTGACGAGCTACTGAACGACATGGGCTCGACCCCGGAGCTCCACGTTCTTCTTGGGCGGGCGTATCGCGAGACGGGCTACCTGGACGAAGCCATCCGTGAATTCAAGAAGGCCATCGAGTTGGACCCGCACTACCCGAGGGTTCACTACTATCTCGCCTTGGCCTATCTTGCCCAGGGAGAAAAGGAACGCTTCCCAACGGCCCGCCCGCTTTTCGAGCAGGAGCTGGCGATTAATCCGAAAGAGTTCTTCAGTACTTTTTTCCTCGGAGTCATTCATCTGGAGGACCGCGATTTCCCCGCGGCCGAAGAATACCTGAAAAGGGCCGTGCAGTTGCAGCCCGAAAATCCCGACCCTCTGCTTTATCTGGGCCAAGAGTACTTTGAGACGAACCATCCCGACCTCGCCATCGCGGCTCTGAAGAAATCAATCGCTCTGACAACCGACCCTGCTCACAACCACTATCAGGTATCGAAAGCCCACACCATGATCGGCCAGATCCTGATTAAGATGGGAAAGCAGGATGAAGCGGAGGCGGAGCTGAAGCGGTCGCAGGAGCTGCGGGCGCAGGCCTTCCAGAGCGACAAAGACCAGCAAGAAGCTCACCAAATGGGACAGCACGAGTTGCTTCCCGAACTTCAGAATGGGCAGGAAAAGCCTGCCTTCCTTGAGACTCGTCCTCCACTCGGTGCTGAGGGAACAAAAAAGGCGCAGGAACTCCGCGTATCCCTGACCGAGATCCTGGCCAATGCCTACAACAATCTGGGAGTAATTCAGGCGAGACACGAACGGTTTGCACAGGCCGCCGATTACTTTCGAAAAGCCTCGCAATGGAAGCCAGATTTGCCGGGGCTTGACCGCAATTGGGGTTTAGCCAGCTTCCGCGCCCAACGGTTCGAAGAAGCCATCGGCCCTCTGGCAGGCCAGGTTGCCCGTCAGCCCGGCGATGCCAAGGCGCGGGACGCGCTGGGAGTGAGTTACTTCATGGCCGATAAGTTCGCCAAAACAGTTGAGGTGTTTCAGCCGGTACTGGCGGATCTTCCGGATGACCCCGGAGTGCTTTACGCATTGGGAGTTTCCCTGGTCCGCACGGGGGACTCCGCTACGGCGGCGAGCGTTTTCCGACGCATGCTGGAGAAGAACCCGAATGTTGCCGAAATCCATGTTCTCCTGGGCCGAGCCGATGCCGATCAGAATCAGTACACTCCAGCCGTGGGCGAGTTTTCACGGGCTCTGGAACTTGATCCCAAGATCGAAGGAGCGCATTTTGGTTGGGGGCTCATTCTGCTTCGCGAGGGGAAAATCGACGATTCGGTGCGGCAATTTCGCGCCGAACTCGGAGCGCATCCTGGAGATGCCAAGGCCAAGTATCACCTGGCTTATGGCCTGCTTATGCAGCAACAGAAAGATCAAGCGTTCACCCTGCTGTCAGAAGTGGTTCGGGACAAACCGGACTATGCGGACGCTCAGTACCAGATGGGCAAGATTCTGCTCGAGCGAGGAGAGGTGAAAGCCGCGATAGAAAGGCTGGAAATCGCCGTGCGTCTCGATCCCACGAAAGACTACAGCTACTTTCAGTTGAGCGCGGCCTATCGTCGCGATGGGCGACTGGAGGACGCTCAACACGTTCTCCAGGATTATCAAAAACTGAAGGAGAAAGAACGGGGGACCGAGCACCCGTGATTGTCCCCAGCCAGTCTTACTTCAAGAGGCGTGGAGTTCGACCAAAATGGCGCGCCGTTTCGACGGTTGCCCTTTTCACTGTTCTCACGTTTCTTGCAGCATCTCTGGCCGCGGATGAGGATGCGCAGAAGGTCGACCGCTCCGCCGCGCTGATCCAGACTGGAAAACTCGACGAAGCCGAAACCCTGCTGTGGGATGTGCTCAAGCAGCATCCCGAGAACGCGCGAGCCTTAACCTTGCTGGGAAGCATCCGCCTCCAGCAGGGACGCTTTGCTGAGTCGGAAACCTTGCTGAGTCGCGCGACCAGCCTGGCTCCAGATTTACTTCCGGCATACGTCAACCTGGCGCGCGTCTTCCAGGCTCAAGATAAAACCGATAAGGAGATCGCTACCTTGCTGGAGGCCGTACGATTAGCTCCAAGTGACGTGGAGGTCAACTCCACCCTTGCCGCGGCCTATCTGAAAGCGAATGACTATCACCGGGCCTTGGAGGCGCTCCAGCGAATTCCTCCTTCGCACCGTCCGGATAAGGCTCTCCCGCTGCTCGCTGCCAGCTACTTGGGCTTAGGGTCAGTCGAGAAGGCCCGAGCACTCACTCCGGCAGTTATGGCGCACGCGCCGAAAAACCGTGCCCTTCCGGTGGAGTTTGCCGGAGTGCTTTTGGATTTCGATCTCGTCAACGATGCTCTCGCGGTCCTTCAAGTCGTCGAGAAACAGCCGCCTCTCACCTCTGAGTTTTTTTTTGTGATGGGCCGCGTTCGGGAACGCAGAGGTGAACTTGTGCTCGCCCAAAAGAGCTTTCAGCGCGCTGTAGAGCTTAACCCGAAGTCCGTCAATGCCCTGCAAGCGCTGGCCCGGTTGCTGGCGAGCCAAGGGAAGTGGGAAAAATCCCTGGAACTCCTCGCCCGATCCCGCGCCCTCGCTCCGGATTCGCCGGATGTTCTGCGCAAGTTCGCCGCCGCCAGCTTGCATGCCGGCCATCCTGCTGATGCCGTGGACGCAGCGCAGCGGCTGATAAGTCTCCGGCCTAACGAGACTGAAGCTATGTACTTACTGGGTGTGGCCCAACTGCAGAATGGCGACGCGGAGCAAGCCCGGATCACCCTAGACAAATACCTAAAACTGCGACCCTCAGATCCACTCGCCTTCCTGGCGTTGGGCATGGTGCAGGTCAGCTTGCGCGATGTTTCCTCGGCGCGAACGGACTTCGAGCAGTGTATTAAGCTCGATCCCAAGCAAGTTGAGGCCTATTACGAGTTAGGCTCGATCTCTAAGGATCAGGGCGATGCGGCCGCAGCGATTCCTTACTTAGAGAAGGCCACAACCATCAACCCTGGCCACGCCCGCGCTCACGCTTTGCTGGGACAACTGTACTTGTCGCAGCGCGACTACGCCAAGGCGCAGCAGCACTTGACGCGTGCGGCTGAACTCTCGCCCAATGTTCCGGATACCCACTATCAATTGGGCCTGCTCTTTGCCCGGTTGAATCAACACGATCGTGCTCAGCGAGAGATGGACCAATTCCACAAATTGAAAGAAAAAGAGAATCCCGGTCCAGTGCCTCCCGGCTCAAAACCAGCTCCGTCCACGCCGCCGTATCCACCCTCATGACCCTATCGCCCTGTCCACCGACCTATGTACGGTCTCACCCAACCTTCTTCGGTGTGCTGGGCTTGTTCGTCGCTTTGCTGGGCTTCTCAACCAGGCTCTTCAGCCAGCAAGTCCCGAGTCCACTGCCGCAACTCGTGGACGTTACCGATTCCACTGGCATTAAGTTCGAACATCTGTCGTCCTCCGACAAGAAATACATTGTTGAGTCAATGGCCGGCGGAGTGGCGTTGATTGACTATGACCGCGACGGTCTGCCCGACATTTACTTCACAAACGCACCGACGGTAGACATGGCGCTTGCCGGACAGAAGGCTCGCAGCGCCCTGTACCATAACAATGGTGACGGGACGTTCACCGACGTAACCGACAAAGCGGGTGTGGGATATCCCTGCTTCGCCATGGGAGCGGTGGTCGGGGATTACAACAATGACGGGTGGCCGGACTTGCTGGTGACGTGTCTCGGCGGAATTGTCCTTTACCGCAACAACGGCGACGGCACCTTCACCGATGTCACCAAACAGGCAGGCCTTAATGACGTGCAGTTTGCCACAGGCGCCGCGTTTGGGGACTATGACGGCGACGGCTGGGTGGACCTGTTCGTTTCCCATTACGTCGACTTCCGCCTTGATGACCTTCCCAAATTTGGTTCGAGCAAGACCTGCCAGTATCACGGTCTTGCCGTGCAGTGCGGTCCAAGAGGTCTGAAGGGTGCTGGCGATCTTCTGTTCCACAACAACGGGGATGGCACCTTCACCGACGTCTCGAAGGCTGCCGGCGTGGACGATCCACACGGCTATTACGGCTTAGGAGCGGTTTGGTCGGACTTCAATGAGGATGGCCGCCTGGACCTATTTGTCGCCAACGATTCCACACCAAACTTCCTCTATCGCAACGACGGGAAGGGCCATTTCGCGGAAGTTGGGTTTCTCGCCGGTACAGCGGTGAGCCAGGATGGCTCGGAACAAGCCGGCATGGGAGTCGCTCTCGGCGATTATCTGCATACCGGCCGCCTCTCTCTTTTTGTCACCCATTTTTCGGAGGAGTACGCAGCGCTCTTTCGCAATGATGGCGGGATGAGCTTCACCGATGTGTCCTTTCAGGCGGGGGTTGCGACTCCGACCATTCCCTATGTTGGCTGGGGCACCGCATTCTTCGATTTTGATAACGACGGTTGGCCCGACCTCTTTATGGTGAACGGGCACGTTTACCCGCAGGTGGACACCCTCGATGTCGGGGCCAGATACCGGGAGCCAAAACTCCTTTTCCTGAACCGGCATGATGGCACGTTTCGCAATATCAGCGAACTCGTTGGACCCGCGATCCAGATCCCGCAGGTCAGCCGCGGCGCGGCCTTCGGCGATCTCTTCAACGACGGCCATGTCGACATCGTCGTCGAGAATCTGGATGGTAAGCCGATGATCCTGCGCATTGAGGGCGGAAACCATAACCACTGGATCGGATTTGAGCTTGCGGGAACGAAGAGCAATCGTCTGGCGCTGAATGCGCGCCTCAAAGCTGTCGCCGGCGACCTGGTTCAAGTAGATGAAGTCCGCAGCGGTGGCAGTTATCTGTCGCAGAACGACCTCCGAATCCACTTTGGTCTCGGTTCCCACGACCGCCTGGACCATGTGGATATTCTCTGGCCTTCCGGCAAGACCGAAACCGTAAGCAATCTCGCTGCCGATCGCATCTACGCTGTGAAGGAAGGAGAAGGGGTTGTGCCCCGCGAACGGATCCGGCCTGCTGCCGCACCACGGCGCTGACTCTCGGGAGGTCTATCAACGCTTAATGTTTCAGGCTTGCGCTCAAGCCGCTAACTTGTCCTCCGGCGCAGGTTCGAATTCAAGATCACGGCAGAACCTGAGTGCCTCGGTTCTGTGGCGGACCCCCTTTTAGTATCATCTAATTCATTGCTAGAAAACCGGTTTTCTGGTAGCATCTGCCCTGATTGGAGGCGACTCTCTGGAGGATCGATGAGGAGATCCTTGCATCCCCTGGCAACTACGTCCAGCGCGGCAAAGATCCTGATGGCCGCGTCTGCCTGACCAGGGCAATCTGATGAGGAGAGGCGATCGAAAACATGGCGACCAAAATGCGTTTAGCTAGTGTTGCGCTTCTGGCTGTCACTTCTGCGTGGCCCTTCCGCTCTCTGAGCGCACAAGAGTCAACGCCAAGGCTGGACAATCCGGCAATTGAGCAGCGGGTCAGCAAATTGCTCGGCCAGATGACGCTGGACGAAAAGATCGGCCAACTCGTCCATTTCTCTGCGAACAGTTCCAACGAACTTGGCACGCCACATCCTGAATATCGCGAGCAGATCGCTACAGGCCAGGTGGGCTCAATCGAGAATCTCACGGGAGCGGCCGAGACCAATGCCCTGCAGAAGCTTGCCGTCGAGAAATCCCGGCTGCACATTCCACTTCTATTTGCATTGGATGTAATCCACGGGTACCGGACGATTTTCCCCGTACCGCTCGCCATGGCGTCGACCTGGGATCCCTCGCTGGTGGAACGGGCTTCGCGCATCGCCGCCAAAGAGGCCACGAAAGAAGGCATCCGCTGGACGTTTTCGCCCATGGTTGACATTGCGCGCGATGCCCGGTGGGGACGCATTGTGGAAGGAGCAGGCGAGGATCCGTACCTCGGCTCCGCCATGGCGGTAGCCTACGTGCGCGGATATCAAGGCGCTCGCCTGGACGATTCGCAGTCCATCCTGGCGTGCATTAAGCATTTCGTTGGGTATGGAGCCGCCGAGGCGGGGCGCGACTACAATACGGTGGAGCTTTCCGATCGCACTCTGCGCCAAATCTATCTACCGCCTTTCCACGCCGCCGTGGAAGCCGGTGGTGGGTCGGTCATGAGCGCCTTCAATGCCCTCAACGGGGTGCCCGCTACTTCCAACTCGTTTACCCTTACCCACATCCTGCGCCAGGAGTGGGGATTTCAGGGAATGGTAATCAGTGACTATGGATCGATGCGGGAGACGATCGCGCACGGCATTGCCATGGACGGCGAAACAGCCGCACGCAAATCCATTCTCGCGGGCCTCGACATAGATCTTGAAAGCAACCTGTTCTCCCGCTACTTGCCGGAACTCGTACGATCCGGAGCCGTTCCGGAAAGCGCCGTGGATCAAGCAGCCCGCCACATGCTCAGGATAAAATTCGCGCTCGGACTGTTCGATCATCCCTATACTCCCGAACCCGCGGCCGGCAGTGTGCCGCAACCCGATTCCGCCGATGTGGAGTTTGCCCGCACAGTGGCGGAACGTTCCTTCGTACTTCTAAAGAACCAAAACTCGTCAGGGAAACCCCTGCTCCCGCTGGGTCCGGATGTCGGCAGCATCGCGCTCATCGGTCCCTTAGCCGATAGTGCCTCCGATATGCTGGGTCCGTGGCGGGCGAGGGGAAACGAGGCAGACGTGGTGACGTTGCGAACGGCACTGACTGCGCACGAGCAGCGATCAGGGCGGCAACTAGTCTACGCCAAAGGCACTGAGATTCTAACTACCGAAGATAACGGCTTTGCAGAAGCGGTTGCCGCTGCCAAACAGGCGGACGTCGTCCTCATGGCTGTTGGCGAAGACGCCTTGTGGATGAGTGCTGAGGGGGCTTCGCGCGCCCATCTCGGACTGCCGGGAAACCAGCAACAGCTTTTGGAGGCAGTTACCGCGGCGGGGAAACCCGTGGTGCTGATTGTTTTCAGCGGCCGGCCACTGACTCTCACTTGGGCCGCGAGTCACGTACCGGCGATCTTGCAAGCCTGGTTTCCGGGAGTGCAAGCAGGACCGGCGCTGGTGCGAACACTCTTCGGCGACGTGAGTCCGAGCGGGAAGCTCACTGTCTCCATGCCTCACAGCGTGGGCCAGGAACCACTCTACTATGACGCACTGAACACCGGGCGTCCTGCGGACGGCGTTGATCTCAGTCGTCCCCCCGGCAACCACAACGAAAAATATCATTCGCGCTATGTGGACGAACCGAACGCGGCGCTCTTTCCGTTTGGTTACGGACTCAGCTATACCAAGTTTATTTACTCTCCTTTGGAGCTGAGCACGTCCCAGATGAGTGCCAGCGGGCTCAACCAGAAAACGGGGCAGGCGCTGCAGGTGTCCACCACGGTGAGAAATGCTGGATCGCGCGCTGGCGATGAAATCGTCGAACTGTATATTCGACTTCGGGGAACCAGCATCGCCCTTCCGGTGAGACAACTGGAAGGATTTCAAAGAGTTGCTCTCGCGCCCGGAGAATCAAAGCGGGTTGAATTTAATGTGGGACGTGATGAACTTGCCTTCTGGAACATTGATATGCAGGACTTGGTTGAGCCGGCAAGTGCCACCGTTTGGATCGGTCCCAGCTCCGCCGAGGGCGAGAGTGCAGATTTCGTCATTGCGAAGTAGCCAGTAGCCAGTCCTTTCATCTACCGACTCGGATGCTGGTAGGTTCGGCAAGATCGTCGGCCGCTCTTCCCTGGTTCGCTTGCTTCCGAATGGCGTGTGAGTGTGAACAGTGCGGAAACGCCTGCGCCGAGAATCTTTTCACGTCCCTGCGGAATCTGGTAATCAGAGAGTGCAGAGGAGGGACAAGAGATGGCACTGATCCTGACCGCCATTGTCGTGTCAGCGATATGCCTGTTGATCGCAATTCAGATCAAGCGCACAACAGGCCAACGTGAGATGGAACTGCACAGCATCACACCAGAGGCACTACACACAGTGTTGGCCGCAAATCAAGAGGTGCTTCTGTTTGATGTTCGCCAGCCGCTCGACTTGTTGGCCCATTCTGAGATCATCCCTGGCGCAAAGAGGATTCCTCCAAGAGAAGTGCTTGAGAACCCGCTGCTCATCCCGAAAGAGAAAGACTCGATCGTTTACTGTACCTGCCCCAGCGATAAAACCAGTCGAGAGATTTTGCGCCGGGCTCGTGCCCTGCATTTTTTGCGGATCAAATTCCTCAAAGGAGGATTGGCAGCCTGGAAAGCGAAGGGCTATCCGGTCGAGCCATACAACGAGTCCTTCCACCTCTGACATTCCTCAACCATTCCGCTTGGTTGAAAATGCTCACTGAGAAAAATCACGGGGCTACAGGAATTGCAGCCAAATTCAAGTTTCGGTATCTAATTAAGTCATCAGGGTAACTCAGAAGTCTGTAGTCGTCTCTTTGCCCGAAAGCCCCAAACGAGATCAAGAATGGCGAAACCAATACTGCTGAGTGTGGATGACGATTCCGACGTTTTGCGGGCGATCGAACGCGATCTTCGTTCGCAGTACGGCGCTGAATACCGGGTTATAGGAAGCGATTCGCCCGAAGGCGCGCTCGACCTCCTGAAGCAGTTGAAGGTGCGTAATGACAGCGTGGCCTTGTTGCTTGCCGACCAGCGCATGCCGCGCATGGATGGTATCGAGTTTTTGCAACAGGCAATGGGAATCTTCCCCGGTGCGAAGCGGGCGCTGCTCACCGCGTACGCCGATACCAACGCCGCGATCAGCGCCATCAATCAGGCCAGCATCAACTATTTCTTCTTGAAGCCGTGGGACCCGCCCGCGGAGCACCTGTATCCGCAATTGGACGATTTGCTTGACGACTGGCAAGCTTCTTACCACCCGGCATTTCAAGGAATCCGGGTGCTAGGCACTCGCTGGTCGCCCCGATCCTACGATTTGCGGGACTTCCTGGCGCGCAACCACGTCCCATACCAGTGGATTGATGTCGAGGCGTCCGCCAATGATCCTGAAACCAAACGCCTCCTCGAAGCTCTTGGTCCAGAGGCAGGCAATCTTCCCGTGGTGCTCTTCCCCGACGGGACAAAGCTTCTTGAGGGTGTACCCGCGGACGTCGCGCAAAAGGTTGGATTGCGGACACGTGCGCAAACCAACTTCTATGATCTGGCGATTGTGGGTGGCGGGCCGGCCGGCTTGGCCGCGGCTGTTTATGGAGCCTCCGAAGGCCTGCACACCGTGATCATTGAGTGTGAAGCTCCCGGCGGTCAGGCTGGCATGAGCTCCCGCATCGAGAACTATCTTGGATTTCCGAGCGGGCTCAGTGGCGGCGATTTGGCCAGGCGTGCGGTGGTGCAAGCCCAGCGTTTCGGAGTGGAAATTCTTGCTCCGCAGGAAGCCGTGGGCGTCCGAACGGAAGCATCGTACCGAATCCTCAAGCTGGCGGATGGGAACGAGATTTCGTGCCACGCATTGATGATCGCCACAGGGGTCCAGTGGCGGCGCCTGGAAGCTCCGGGCATAGACAGGTTGCAGGGTGCGGGGATTTACTATGGTGGTGGCGCCACAGAAGCTCTGTCCTGTAAGGGTGAGATTGTCTATGTGGTGGGCGGCGCGAACTCAGCGGGTCAGGCGGCAATGAACTTCGCCAAATTCGCAGAGCGTGTGGTTATTCTAGTGCGTGGCGAATCGCTCGCCAGCACCATGTCACAATACTTGATCGACCAGATTAAAGAGACGCCGAACATTCAGCTGTGGACACATGCCAGCGTGGCCGAGGCGCATGGAGAAACGCGTCTGGAAGAGATTTCGGTGCTTTGTTCCGATACCAACAAGGTCGAACGAGTGCCCGCGAGTTCGATGTTTATTTTCATTGGAGCATTGCCGCGGACGGATTGGCTGGCGAATCTTGTCGAGCGAGACGAACGCGGCTTCCTGTTGACTGGTCCTGACCTTATACGTGACGGGCAACGCCCGAAAGGATGGACGCTTGACCGGGATCCGTTCTTGCTCGAAACCAATGTTCCCGGCATTTTTGCCGTCGGCGATGTCCGACACGGTTCTATAAAGCGAGTGGCTTCCGGAGTCGGGGAAGGTTCTGTGGCAGTGCAGTTCATCCATCAATATCTAAGCAAGGTGTAAATGGTCGATAAATCTGAATTGCGTCGCGTCACTGAATTCGCCGATTTGCCTGACGATCAACTGGATTGGTTTCTCAGCCAGGCACAAGAGGTGCATCTCAAAGCCGGTGAGACATACTCACGCCAGGGCGACCCGGCCGACGCCATGTTTGTGATTCTCGAGGGACACATTCAAGGGCGGGGAGAGCTCAATGGCGATACCGTCGTCTTTGAACTGGAACCGGGTGACGTTACCGGGGTCTTGCCATACTCCAGAATGAAGCAGTTTACCGTAAGCCAGCGTGCCGAGACGGACAGCCGTGCCTTGCGATTTCCCACCTCGCTATTTCCGGAACTGATACAGAAAATGCCGGAGCTGACCAAGCGTCTCGTGGGCCTGATGTCGGACCGCATCCGTGAAGTCACCCGCCTCGAGCAGCAGCGAGATCGCTTGGCTTCTCTCGGAAAGCTTTCGGCCGGACTGGCACACGAACTCAATAATCCTGCCTCCGCCGCTAAACGCGCCGCCAGCCAACTGCGAGAGATGATCAAGAAAATCAAGAGCGCTAGTGTTGAGTTGGGAAAGCGCGATCTTACTCCGGCGCAGAAAGCGGAGATCGAAAAACTGGAAGCTTTGTTTACCCAAAAGGATGTCGTTCCGCCCGATGCGCTGACCATCAGCGATCTGGAGGACCAGATCGATTCTCTGTTGCGCAGTCACGGGCAGAACGATCTCTGGCAACTGGCAGCGGACCTGGCGCGGCGGAATATCCAGCCGGAGGTGTTGGAATCATTATTCGCAAGCCTGGATGCAGACGCCGCTCGAGCCGCGCTGGTGAGGATTGCAGCATCCGTGGAGATAGCTGCTCTGTTGCACGAAATCGAGAGCAGCGCGTCGCGAATATCGGATCTAGTGGGCGCGATCAAGGAGTACACCTACATGGACCAGGCCAAGGTGCAGAACGTCGATATCGTAAAGAGCCTGGAGACCACGCTTACCATCTTGAATCACAAGCTGAAGCAAGGAGTGGCGGTGCAACGCGATTACCAGCGCGTTCCTCTCCTCGTGAATTCGTTTGGCAGTGAGCTCAATCAGGTCTGGACCAACATTATTGATAATGCGATTGACGCGATGCACGGAAAAGGCGATCTTCGCGTCCGAACCTACCGCGACGACGGTTGCGTCGTAGTGGAGATTGGCGATAATGGTCCAGGAATTCCCCGCGAGGTGGAGCCCCACATCTTTGAGCCTTTTTTCACAACCAAAGGAGTTGGGGAAGGCACGGGCCTCGGCCTCGACACCGTCCAGCGCATTGTGAAGAAGCATCGGGGAAGTATTCAGGTCAGTTCCAAACCGGGTGACACGCGTTTTCAGGTCTGGCTCCCGTTGGCGGAGGCTCCGCACTAATCTGCTTCACCAGCATGATTTGGTTTAGTGACTCGGGTTCGCCTTAATGGCGATGAAGTCCAACTGCTATTTACCTGACGCGAGGAGCGCGATGGATGTTTGAAAGTATTCTCTGCGAAGTAACGGAATACGAGCCGGACGTTCTTGAGCCACTGATTGGGCTCGCCGTCGAAATTGCCCGCGAAGGTCGAGAGGGAAGGCGCGTTGGCACGCTGTTCACGCTGGGAGACGAGCATGCCGTGCTCGCCAGATCCCGGCCGTTGATTTTGGATCCGTTATTGGGGCATCCTGAGTCTTCACGCCACGTCACCAATCTCAATCTCCGCGGGACCATCAAGGAATTGGCGCAGCTGGATGGCGGGTTTGTGGTGAGTCACGACGGAATCGTCCTTTCCGCGTGCCGCTACCTCGACGCCGTGGCCGCACAAGTGGACGTGCCGCTGGGACTGGGCAGCCGTCACATTGCCGCCGCCAACATGAGTGCTGTCACCAAGGCGGTGGGCATTGTGGTTTCTGAGAGCTCGGTGGTGCGACTTTTCTGTCACGGGCAACTGGTCGGCGAAATCATTCCCGAGCTGTGGATGATGGATCATGCCGCCCACCTTCGTGGTACCGTGAAGAGGGAACAAGTCGGCGAGTTGACGGTGTTGACGCCAGGTACGCGACAGCCTCTCCCGCGGAGTAAGGGCGACCAGCCGCCGGTATACGGAACGAAGACATGACAGCGCTGCAGGAATTCAGATGTGAAGTCTGTGGAATCGTAACCAGCAATCCCATGCACTGGTTCGTGATTCGATGTGGAGATTCCGAGCTTACCGTGCACCGATGGGATTCTGCGGCTGCCGCAGCGGCCGGAGCCCGGCATTACTGTGGCGAAGCCCACGCCGAGGTCTACATCAGCCGCTGGTTTGACTCCGTGTGCGCACCACCGAAGCCAAGTTTCAAGTAACGCCTAGCCGGCGAAGTGGGGTCGGCTTCGAAGCGGCGCACATTTCCATACAGGAAACAACATCGCCTGTATTCATCATGGGTTGGGCGAAAGTAGCTAGTGTATTCTGCTACCCATTTATACCGGCAACTGATCCTGCATCCATCCCGGCGCTTCCAGCTTCGCCTCGGCGGTCAGATCCATCACCAGGCGTTCCAGCACCATTCGCTTGCTCACTGGATTAGACCGTAGGGCGAGATCAGCTTTCGCCACCAGTCGGATCGCGCGCGTTAAATCGCGGCGGGATTTGTAGCGGCGGGCTTGTTTGATGATGTCGTCGGCGGCGAATGGAGGCACGCGGAAGCCCTGCCACAGCGCGGCCCACAGCATGCGCTGGTCGCGCACGTTCCGCTCGAGGATCACCAGCATCTGGCGGAAGGTTTTGGCCAGCATGTAGATGTGACCAATGGCGGCTTCTTCGCCATCGCCCGAAGACAGAATCGCGTCCAGGACTTCGAGAGCACGCACGCGGTCTTTGGCCGAGATGGCATCGGTCAATTCATACAGCGAGCGCTGCTTCGCGGCAAGAACCATGGTCTCCACGTCGCCCAGCGTGATGCGGTTCCGGGCGCCGACGTAGAGCATGAGCTTCTCCAGTTCGTTGGAGATCATCATCATATCGCCGCCGAGCGCGTCGACCAGTTCGCGGGAGCCGTCGGGATCGATTTTCACGCTGCGGCTGGTGCAGTAATCCGAAATCCAGCGCACCGCTTCGCCTTCCTCCACCCGCGCCAGTTCGACAATGCCGCAGTACTGGCCCATGGTTTCGCGGATGCGCTGGTAACGTTCTTTATCCTGCATCTCCATGCGGCGAACGTCTGCGGGAATGCTGATATGGTCGGCGACGAACACGACCATAGCGTCGGGATTCGGGTTCTTGCAATAGTCTTCGATGGCGGCAAGTTTTTCTTCGTTCGAGCCGCGGCCAAAAAGACTCTTCACGCCGCGCACGAAAAACACCTGGAATGGCGCCATCAGAGACGGCGTGCGAGCGCGGTCGAGAACTTCCGCAAGGTCGTTTTCCGCAAGATCGAACTCGAATATGCTGAAGTCGCGCAGATCAGCCGGAACCAGGTGCTCGATAATCGCGTCGCGGAAGCGCTTACGGAAGAAAGCTTCGTCTCCTACGAACACATAGGCCGGACGCAGCTTGCGCGACTCGAGTTCACTGACAAACCGCTCGGCCTGGGCGAAAGCCCGCATCAGAAACGCTCCCCAATGCGTCGTTGGTCGTTAGTCGTTAGTCGTTAGCCAACCACCTCCATATATGAATGAACGATTCGCGAAAGGCTAGCGACTAACGACCAACGACTAACGACTCTTAGAAACTCTAGCATCTAGAAGCCCTCCAGAATGTTGGAGACCAGGGTACGGGCAAAATCCTGCGAAAGCCGCCGGAAGGCAGGCGAGTCCTCCTCGAAAAAGCTGGCCAGGTCCTGCGAAACTTCGTACTGCTCGCGAAACAGATACCAAGGATTCTGGTAGAGCACCTTACCCTGGCGATCGGTGAGCGACACCTTCATGCTCACCACCACCAAAACGCTGGCTGCCTGTCCGGTTGTAGAGTTGTAGGTAAGCGGCGACGCAGAAGTGGAGAGCACGGTGCCGCGCAGCGTGGCATCGGCAGCTTCGCCGGGACTGTTGAGGATGTGATAGTGCGTGCGTGTCGTGAACTCGCGCACCACCGACGACGTAAGCATCTGTTCAATGCGGTATGTGCTGGTCTCGTTTACGAAAGCCGGGACGGCAATGGTCCTGACGTTTTCTGGAAGCTGCACCGCGTGGCCGGCGGTGTGATATCCGCAACCGGTGCTCGTGACGAGCAAAACGAGCCAGGCGGTCCAGCGGACCTTCATTGGATTTTTCCCAGCGGGCGGGTTGCGATCATGCTCTCGGCACATTCCACCGCCGTCATGGCTGCGATGCGCAGGTTGTCGGCGGCCGCCCATAGCCAGATTCCATTGGGCCGAGCGGCTTCGCTCTTGAGCGAAACCAGAATGTTGGCCTGCCCCGCCGTATTTACGTTGCTCGGCTGCGAATCGTCTTCCGCTCCCGCGAGCGTCACGTGATCTCCGGCGAGGGCCTGCGACAGTTGTTCCTGATCGACCGCCTGCGCCATCTCCAGATAAATGGCCAATGCATGCCCGTGAAACACCGGAGGCTGAAGCACCATTACAGCCGGCTGCGGCGCGTCCGCTCCGGCAATCTTCAGGTAGTGCCGCCGCACACGCGCTTCCAGGGAATCGAGCGAGAGCTGCGATTTCTGCCCGTAACGCGCAAGCATGTTGAACGCCACCTGCTCATCGAACACGTCCTTGGGCAGCGGCTGGAACGACAACAGATTGACAGTTTGCTGGTGCAACTCGTCCATGCCTTTCTGACCTTGTTCGGACGCGGGCTCGAAAACCGTGGCCACCACGCTGCGAATAGCGCCAGCCTTGCGCGCCCGCAGCAACAGCAGGGCCAGAGTCACGGCCGCAGGATGCGCCACCACGCACGGAGCCGGCTGCAGTTCCGGTTGCCACATCTCGCCGCGCTCCCGCTCTGTCCAAAGAGAGCGCACGGTGGCGCCAGCTTCTTCTTCCAAAGCTCCGGAAAGATCGATGATCGCGCTGCCGGCATCGTGGGCCCGTTTCCAATTCTGGCGCGTACACTCCGCATCGGCGGCAAAGAAGGTGAAGTCGACGTGCGTAAACTGCTCCGACCGCACGCTCTGGATGAAGTTGATTTCGTCGCCCGTCGCCTCGAGTTGCCCGATCGATTCGTCATCGTCAAGCAGGCGCACGTCCACCGCGGGGAAGTTGCGTTCGTTGAGCATTTCGGCGACTTCTTTCCCTTTGAGCGTAGCCGCCCCCACAATGGCTGCGCGAAAGAGCTGTCCGCGGGCAGATGGCGTAACAGACGGCGCACCGATTTTAGACGGCGTACTCATGAAGTCAGAGCCTCTTTGTAGGTTGGTGGCGGAGGCTGCTTCCGGCGACGGAACATCCACTGCAAACGCCAGAACACGCCGGAGAACGTATAGAGCAGCGCAACCCCGAACAGCACCGGCTTGGAGAAAAACCATATGCCGGCAAACAGAGCAGCCAGAAGAATGATCAGACGGAACGGATGCCGCGAACGGAAGTCAATGTCCTTGAAGCTGTAGAAACGCCAGGTGCTCACCATCAGGTAGCCCACCGCCGCGACCATCGCCAGCCAGGTGATGGCCTTGTACCAGGAGTCGAGGGGAACTCCTGACTGAAAATGAACCACAGCCGCAATGACTCCGGCACCCGCCGGAATTGGCATGCCGACAAAATACTTCTTACCCGGCCGTCCCGGATTCGAAGGCTGCGGGTTTGAGGTGATGTTGAACCGCGCCAGGCGGCTGGCTCCGGCCATCAGAAACAAGAAGGCGGCAATCGCGCCCAATTGGGTGAGCTTGATGTTCCATTCGATGATCCACTCGGTGAGCGCGACCGGCGGCATCAGGTGGAATCCCCACGTCCATGCCAGCATCGCCGGAGCCACTCCAAAGGTGATCACATCCGCCAGCGAATCGAGCTCCTTACCAAAGTCGCTGCTGGTTCCGGTCATGCGCGCCACGCGTCCATCGAGGCCGTCGAACAAAACGGCAAAGCCAATCGCCTTGGCGGCATTGTCCAAATGCCACGGACTTAGCGCGCTCGCGTGGACAACCTCGAGAATGGCGTAGAAGCCGGCCGCCATGTTCCCCGTGGTAAACAGCGAAGGGAGAATGTACATCCCCTTGCTCATACGGCGTGGGCGCTGCTCGTCCCGCCTGCGTCTTGGAATCGGAAGATCCATCAGCGCGCCCCTTCGGAGGCGGAATAACGCCCTGCACTTGCGAGTTCGCCTTTCGGCTGCAGATAAGCCAGGATGCTCGCCCCTCCCCGAACCCGGTCACCGACTTTCACCTGCAGCGCGGCGGCAGCGTCGAACAGCACGTCCACGCGAGAGCCGAACTTGATCAGCCCCACGCGTTGGCCGCGCTCCAGCCGGTCGCCCACCCTTGGATAGAAGACTATTCTTCGCGCTAGCAATCCCGCGATCTGCTTGAAGACCACCACCTGCCCGTCGCCTTCCACGCAAACAATATTCTGCTCGTTTTGCTCCGCGGAAGCTTGATTCATTGCGTTCAGGAACTTCCCGCGCTGATAGCGAACCTCACGGACGACCCCGGCGATCGGCGAACGGTTCACGTGCACATCGAAAACACTCAGGAAGATGCTGATCCGGGCCTGTTTCTCGCCACCCACCGTCACGATGGAAGCATCCGTAACTTTCCCATCCCCCGGCGAGACCACGGCGCCCACTGCATCCGAAATGGCCCGCTCCGGGTCGCGAAAGAACCAAAGGAAGAACAACGCAAGCAGTAGCGGCACCAGAGCCCAGGCAGGCTGCGCGAACCAGCCCACCAGCACTGCAGCCGCAACCAAACCCAGAGCGTAAAAGTAGCCGTCGCGAACCATGGGAACAGAGCCCCATTATAGAGCAGCGGCGAGCGGCGCCGGCTCTTGTTCGATGAGAAACTATGTAAGTCCAAATAAAGAAAGGCGCTGGTGAGCGCCCGCGGGTAGATACAAATTGCCTGTAGCGGCAACGGCCGCCATTCAACTGGCCAACAATACTATGCTACGTGAACTCCGTACTGCTGCCGATACTGCCGCTCAATGCTTTCCATCTGGTCTTTGAGCCGCAGCTTTAGCTTCTTGAGCCGCACTTCCTCAAGCTTTTCGTCTTCGCTGAGATAACGTTTTTGGGTGAGAGAATCAAGACGAGTGGAATACTGCATGTGCTCCTGAGCCAGCTTGCGAAATTCGTCGTGGCTGGTCAGGAGAGTGTCTTTCGGAGTCAGCATCCAGCAGACCTCCAACCGGGATTCACGCCTAAAAGTACCACAGCCCCAAAATTGGTTCAATGCCGAATTCTGGTGCAGTCTCGTTATGAGATAGATCTAATAAAGCCTTAGCCGACAAAGGATTGCGTCTTCCGGGGGATTAACGTAGTAACTCTTGCGTAAACCCGTTTCTTCGAAACCCACCTTCCGATACAGTGCCCGCGCGCTTTGATTCGACTCGCGGACTTCCAGAAATATTCCATTATCTTGTCTAGTCCGTGCGTGCGCACCGAGCGCTCTCAGCAGGCGAGTGCCCACGCCTTGGCGGCGGGCCGTTCCGGCGACCACGAGGTTCTCCAACTCCCACTCCGCATCAACCCGGTGCGCAACCAGAAATCCAAGGATCTCAGGCGCCTCGCTTGAGACTTTCTCCGGCTGCGCTGCGCCTTCACCTTCAACTACCCATGCCAGGCGTTCGGACTGCTGACCGCTTGGGGTCACAAACAATCCCTCATACTGCTGGGGAGACCAGTGGCCGGCAGTCGGAATCTGGCGCTCGAGGTCCATCATGGCGGGGACATCCGCGATATTTGCTCGTCGGATGCGCAAGCTAGGATCCGGCTTTCTCAAGCATCTCGGCGTCCGTGCGGCGGATGTAGTTCGCCTCCAACTGCTCGGGCGTGACCGTCGCTCCAGACTGAATCTTGCGCCAGCCCAAGCGCCCAACCGCAGCGGCAGAGATCGGCGGCAGTATGGACACTGACAACCCGGCCGTGCCGGCCGCCTCGGCAAGAATAGAATCCGGAGTCACCACCGTCCATCCTCGCGCCCGGGAAAGAAACTCGCTTCGGGTCAGGATATGCTCTCGTGGAACTTGGCCAGCCTCGCCCGGGATTTCGTACTCCCCCACGTAGACATCACTCCGGCCTGCATCCAGTGCAGCCATGACCTTGCCTTGGGCGCCACTGGTGACAGCACACACCTCAAGCAGCGATACCGCGGCGATCGGCTTGCCCAGCACCTCAGCCAGAGCCTTCACCGCAGCCAGGCCAATCCGCAGGCCGGTGAACGATCCCGGCCCTGAGGCCACAACGAAAGCGCCTATAGCACTCTTCATGAAACCATTGCGGGAGAGCGATTCGGCGATCTGAGGAATCAGTTGGGCGGAAAAAGTGCCGCCGGACAACGGTGTAATCTCGATGACCTCAAACTCGCCGCCGTCAGCAGTCGGCTCCCCGGCCCGCGCCAGCGCGATGCTGCCCTGCCTGCCGGAAGTGTCGATGGCGAGAAGAAGCATGAAGGAAGACGTTCTTGTTCTATCCGTGGAGATCCGTGAGAATCCGTGGCCGATCTTGCCCTATCCCTCAACCAACTCCAGCAGCACGCCACCCGTGCTCGACGGATGCACAAAAACATAGCGATGCCCGCCCGCGCCAGTCTTGATTTCCTCTGAGACCAGGCGTACCCCGTCTTTCTTCAGCCGCTCAACGGCCGCTGGCAAATCCGGAACCCGCAGGCACACGTGATGCAGGCCTTCGCCGTGCTTAGCGATATATCTCGCGATCGTCGAATCCTCCGAGGTCGCCTCCAACAGCTCCAATCGGCTCTCGCCCACCGGGACCATCACCAGCCGCACCTGCTCCTGCTCCACAGTTTCTTCGTGAGAAACACTTAGGCCCAGTTTCTCGTAGATCGCCTTCGCCGCAGCCAGGGACTTCACCGCAATCCCGAGATGATCGATTTGAAACATCAGCGTTTTCCCGCCTTGCCAGCGATCTCCTCCACCAGCGTATAGGGATCGCGTTTGTGCTCGGCCACCTCGGCAGCATAGCGCGCCAGGTTGCCATCGGTCATCTGCCCACGAGCCTTCTCCAGGAGCGCATCGCGCAGCATTTCGACGAGCCGCTCCTGCCAATGCTCGACGCTCTTGTTCAGCGCCAGGTTTTCCTTCTGCAGATAGGCCTCATAGTCCGAGATTGTGCCCGCCAGTTCCTCGATTCCCAATCCCTGACTGGCAACCGTCTTGACGATCGGCGGCGTCCAGCCATCGTGGCGCATGGCCAGCGACTGCAGCGTGCGGATTTCGCGTTCCACGTTCTCAGCGCCGTCGCGGTCACTTTTGTTAATGACGAAGATGTCGGCAATTTCCATGATGCCGGCCTTGATGGTCTGCACATCATCGCCCATGCCCGGGACCAATATCAGAATCGTGATGTCGGCCAGCCGCACGATGTCCACCTCATCCTGGCCTACGCCCACGGTCTCGATCATGATCAGGTCTCGCCCCGAAGCATCCAGCACTGTGGTCACGTCGGCAGTGGTGCGCGCCAGTCCGCCTAGAGACCCGCGCGTCGCCATGCTGCGAATATAAATCCCCGGATCGGAAAAATGCTCCTGCATGCGGATGCGGTCGCCCAGAATCGCACCGCCCGTGTAGGGACTGGTCGGGTCGACCGCGATAATGCCCACAGTACGATTGTCTTTACGATAGAAGCGGGCAAGCTGATCGACCAGCGTGCTCTTCCCCGCCCCCGGCGGCCCCGTCAGCCCCAGCACGCGCGCCTTCCCGCTATGCGGAAACAATGCCTTCAGCAGTTCAGACCACCCCGGCGCGCGGTTCTCCACCGTCGAAATGGCGCGAGCGAGCGCGCGCACGTCGCCGGAGCGGAGTTGATCAATCCAGAGTTGGATGGGTTGGTTCAAACGATCAGTGTAAAGCAGAGGGCAACAAACTAAAACCACCCGCTCTGCCAGTCAGAGGGGATTACTGAAAGACATACGTTTGTCAGTCGATTCGAGTAACTCAGTACTTGATAGCACCACAACCGGGGCAGGACCACCGAGTCCCGGCAATCAGAGGCGTACCACAGAACGGGCAGACCGAATCGGTCGCGGCGTGAACCGTCGCGAGCATCCGCCGTAAAGGGGGATCCTTCGGCGTCCTCAGTAAGTGCATGAGGAGCAAGATCGCACCTACCGGTGCGCTGATGCGGAGGATCCATCCGATCACCTCGTCTTCTGGAGCGACCGGGGCAGCCCAGAAAATTACCGCGACAAGTATCAAGCAGACCAGGCCAGCCCACTTGAACGACCGCCGGGTCTTGGGGCTGATATGCGGATCCGTGCCGCAGACCGTGCATTGCCAATGCTTCCAGAAACCGGCAGGCAAGATTGGAATCCAGAAGATATGCCCTACGTCGAACGTCCGGGTCGCCACTGCCCGACGCGCCTCTCCGCATCCAAGGCAGTAGTCGTTGCGAAACGCGACTCGCTTAGGCCAGAGGTGGTAGACGCCATGAATGATGAACATGTCAACGGCACGACGCGCGCATGCAAAGCCGATTAAACTGCGAGGCTACTCCTTCAGCAATTGCCGCGCAATCACCAGCCGCTGAATCTCGCTGGTGCCCTCACCGATCGTGCACAACTTTACATCGCGGTAATACTTCTCGGCAGGATAATCTTTGATGAAGCCATATCCACCGTGAATCTGCACGCCTTCGTTCGCGCACTTCACGGCAACCTCGCTGGCATAGAGTTTTGCCATCGATGACTCCAGCGTCGTCTTCATGCCGGCGTCTTTCATCGACGCCGCCCGCATGGTGAGCAGGCGGGCTGCGTCAATCTCGGTGGCCATATCGGCCAGCTTCCACTGGATCGCCTGAAACTCGCCGATGGCCTTGCCGAATTGCCGGCGCTCCTTGGAATACTTCAGCGCGGCCTCGTATGCGCCCTGCGCCATGCCTAGCGACAGAGCGGCAATCGAGATGCGCCCGCCATCGAGCACGCGCATTGCGTCGATAAAGCCGTCGCCTTCCTTGCCCAGCAGATTCTCCGCCGGGATTACGCAATCCTCAAAAATCATCTCCGCCGTGTCGCTGGCCCGCAGCCCCAGCTTGTTCTCTTTCTTGCCGGGGCGGAATCCCTTCGTATCTTTCTCGACGATGAAGGCGGAAAGCCCGTGTGTATTGGCGGCGCGGTCGGTCACCGCGATTACAACGATCGCGTCCGCATAGTGGCCGTTGGTGCAGAAAGTCTTTGTCCCGTTCAGAACCCAGTTGTTTCCGCGGCGCTTCGCCGTCATGCGGGCGCTGCCTGCGTCCGATCCTGAAGAAGGCTCGGTCAATCCCCACGCGCCAATGAATTCACCCGTAGCCAGTTTGCTGACGTACTTCTTTTTCTGCGCCTCGCTGCCGGCGAGGAAGATGTGATTGGAACACAGCGACGTATGCGCAGCGACAATGATGCCCACCGATCCATCCACGCGCGACAACTCTTCGATGGCGATGACATACTCCACGTAGCCCATGCCCGCGCCCGAATACTCGGTGGGAAATACCGTTCCCAATAATCCGAGCTTGCCCAGTTCTTTGACGGTAGCCAACGGAAACTCGCAGGCCTCATCCCACTTCATGACGTTGGGCAAGATTTCGCGCTCGGCGAACTCGCGGACCGTCTTCTTCAAATGCTGCTGCTCATCATTCAGCTGGAAATCCAAGATCCCTCCACCTGCTGCGGCCAGTTTTGATTAGAACATAGCGGCAAAAAGGGGAAAAGTTACCTCGGGCAAAGGAAAAGGAAAGTGCGGCAAGCCGCATCATCATTGGAGATTATGTGTATGAAGGGCGATAATCCAACCGACCGGATGGTTTCTACTTTATCGGGGTAAGAGTCAAAACGACTTTAGTGTTCCCGGCAATCTCGACTTCCTGCCGATCCGATTTCCACTTGGCGCCCTCCGGTGGCATCTGTGGCGGCCCAGTTTCAAATACGGGATCGAAGTAGCTGGTAACAACATAGCGACCAGCGGGAATATATCGAAAACCAGTCGAACCGTCTCCCCCGACGAGAGCTCGTGAATGGTAATCGTGCGGGTCATGGCCCAGGTTCCAGATTTCGATTCTCACACCTTTTAGGGGCAACGGGCTGCGATCTGCGGCAACAACTTGGATGTCAATGTTGAAAAGACTCTCCCTCTCTACCGTGAGTTTCAGGTCCGACGTGGTTTTTCCTGCAACCACGTTCACGGGCGCTGCTTCCTCGCGCCGGAATCCGTTGGGAAAGAAACCTGCCCAGCGGGCCGATGCGTCGAAATCCGTGTACTCGGCCCTGAGCAAATAGTTGCCGGGGAAAATGGTTTGAATGCAAAACGAGCCGTCGGACCTAGAAAGGTCAGGATCAGTCACAGTAAGCGGCGGGAACCCATCCTTCCGCGCCTTTGAGAGAAAAACCATCGCGTGAGACAGAGGCTGGCCATCCGGTCTCACGACCTTGCCACAGACAGTGCCGGTCCACCGCTCCATGACCGTCCTGGCATCCAGCAGATCTTCCGCCGCGGGCGGCTCGCCGCGGAGCAATCGGACCGCTGCCATCGAGCGCGACAGCAAGCCTGTCCCGGCGCAAACACTGGTGAAGAAGATGCCGGGTGCAGTTTCGTTCGCGAAGACAAGGTATTTCTCGCCAGTCTCGAAATCAACGCCGCAATCTCCGCCTCCAGCGCCTGTCGCTACGACAAACTTGTCCTGCTTCGACCCCCGGTATACGAGGGAAGCTTGGATCGTGACAAGGCGGTGTTGCCCCTGGCTCGTCATTGAGAGCGCGCCCGCCGGAGGGCGAATCGGGCCGGTGTTCAGTTCCTGATTCTCAACCGTGCCTTCAAAAATCAAGGTTCCGGGCCGTGTGCTATTCATGCGTTCCACCGCCGCATCGCGCGTAGTCCCGCCTCCGGCCCAACACGAACATGCGCCGGCCGGCACTGCCAGGACGACGACGCAGCAGGCGAGTCTCACTTCATTGACAAAACCCCTTGCGCGACATTTGCGGAAGCCATCATCACGTGAGTTCATAACTCGTCCTGACTCTTGGTTGGACTCGTATGACCCGGGATTCGTTATCCGCGTCTCACCTCGGCGCGGGAGAAACGACTTCACCGCACTCAATGAAACGCTCGAACACTTCGTTTGACAGCAACCGCCCGCGTGCCGTGAGGCAAGCGAATTCTCCCCGTTGTTCCATCAGTCCGCCCTCGACAAACTCAGCAATCGCCGCGCGAGCAGGCTCGACCGCTTGCTCGTCGAACTTGGCGGACAGTTCCCGCAGGCTAACGCCCCGCGTCAGCCTCAGCCCAAGGAAAAAGCTCTCCTCCAACGCAGCCCGCCGCGAGACCGGGGTCCGGTGCAAACCTGCCCCACTCATGTACTGTTCCAGGGAGTCGGCAGTCGCGAATCGCACCGCATCAAGCTCCCGAGTGGCAGAAGCCAGCATCGAGTGCGCGTCCACGCCAAAACCGAGGTAGGGTTGCCGTGTCCAATATTTCAAATTGTGCCGTGACTGGAAGCCCTCTCGCGCGAAATTGGAAATCTCATACTGCACAATCCCGGCCGATTGCAGGTGCTCACAGGCCGCGAGGTAGAAATCCGCTACGGCCTCCTCATCCGGCACAAAGTGCGCGTGGTAGCGCTTGCCCCCGGCCAACAGCTCGCTTCCCAGCCGCGAATCTTCATCCACCTCAAGCATGTAGACGCTCACATGCGCAGCGCCGGTCGCGATGGTTTCCGTCAAAGAGAATTCCCAACTCGCAGCAGTCTGGTGCGGCAACCCGGCGATGAGGTCCACATTGATGTTCGCAATCCCCGCAGAGCGCAGTCGAGTGATGTCGTCCAGCACGGTGGCGCGCTTGTGCAATCGTCCGACCGCCGCCGCTTCCTGATCGACAAACGACTGCACCCCAAGACTCACTCGATTCACACCGCAGCGCAGCAGACTCTCAATCACTGCCGCAGTCAGGGTTCCCGGAGCGCACTCCACCGTGACTTCCGCTTCGGGCTTCACTTCAAACTGGGATCGCACAGCACCGAAGATGCGTTCCAGCTGCGCGGCCTCGAGCACTGTAGGCGTCCCGCCACCCAGATAGATAGAATCCACTGCACGGTCGATCCTCCCGCCCATCTCCATCGCGATCTGCGGCGCGTTCTCAATGTCGGCGCAAACCCGATCCACATAGCGCTCGAAAACCGCCCGCGAAAACACGTCGGAGGCAAAGTTGCAGTAGCTGCATTTAGTGCGGCAGAAGGGTACCGAAACGTAGACGCCGAGGGGCATACCAAACCATTATCCCATCTGGAATCCATCTATCCGGCGGCAAACCTTTTCCATCCTCCGGCCTGCCTTGGCCATCCATATTAAGGTACCCTGTTAGCAGCGCCGTTGGCGCCGCTTCACGAAACGATCGTCAAGAAACCGATGTCCCAGGAAGAAGAAGTATTAGGCAAAGCCTATGACAGCCGCCTGATGGCGCGGTTGCTGAAGTATCTGCGTCCCTACCGGTGGCAGGTGGCGATCGCGCTGGCCTCAATTCTCCTGAAGTCTTTCGCCGACGTGCTCGGCCCGTATCTCACCAAAGTGGCGATTGATCGTTACCTGGCGCCGAAAGGGGCGCCTGGCGCGGCATCTTCCGGCCTATGGAGTTGGCTCAGCCCTCGCGCCATCACCGGCATTGCGCAGATCGCGGCAATCTATGTGGGACTGCTGGTCTTCAGTTTTCTGCTCGAGTTCCTGCAGACCTACTACATGCAGTGGACCGGCCAGAAAGTGATGTTCGATCTCCGCCGCCAGATCTTCCGTCACCTGCAGCGCCTGCACGTGGCCTTCTTCGACAAGAACCCGGTCGGCCGCCTGGTCACCCGGGTCACCACAGACGTAGACGCCTTGAACGAGATGTTCACCTCCGGCGTGGTCTCCATCTTCGAGGACCTCTTCGTACTCTTCGGCATCCTCGGCGTAATGCTCTGCATGAACTGGAAGCTGGCGCTGATCACGTTTGCCGTGCTGCCCTTTATCGTGGTGGCGACCAAGATTTTCCGCGACCGCGTGCGCGATTCCTACCGTCGGATTCGCGTCGCCATCGCGCGCATCAACTCCTACCTGCAGGAGCACGTCAGCGGCATGGTTGTGCTGCAACTCTTCAATCGCGAGCGCAAGGCCTACACCCGGTTCTCCGAAATCAACCGCAGCCACATGGACGCGTTCAAAGACGCGATCATGGCCTACTCCGTTTACTACCCCGTTGTCGAAATTCTCTCTGCCATCGCGATTGCCTGCGTCATCTGGTTCGGCGGTGGCGACGTAATGCGCAGCACTCCTGTGACCAGCGTTGCCGTGAGTTTCAACTGGAAGACTCTCGTCGCATTCCGGCTGGTGCTGGCGGTGGCTTCGCTGGGAGTGCTGGTCGCCTTCATCCAGTACGCGCTGCGCTTCTTCCGTCCAATCATGGACTTCAGCGAAAAATACAACATCCTGCAATCGGCCATGGCCGCCAGCGAACGCATCTTCAAGCTGCTGGACACGCCCGTGCAGGTGGTCTCGCCCGCGGTAACCAGGCACCCCGAGGGCCCGGGCCGAATCGAATTCGATCACGTCTGGTTCGCCTATCGCGAGGCGGAACAAAGCGAGCAGGCTCCTGACTGGGTCCTCCGCGACGTGACCTTCGCCATCGAACCTGGCGAAACCGCAGCCATAGTCGGCCACACCGGCGCGGGCAAGACCACGCTAATCTCGCTGCTGCTGCGCTTTTACGATGTGCAGAAAGGCGCAGTCCGAATCGACGGTGTCGACGTCAAAGATATGGACCTCGCCGACTTGCGCAGCCGCTTCGGGGTGGTCCTGCAAGATCCCTTCCTGTTCAGCGGCACCATCGGCGGGAATATTCGGCTGGGCACCAAGCGCATTCAGGACGCAGACGTCGAGCAGGCCGCCGAGGACGTGAACCTTGCTGACTTCATCCGCGCCCTGCCCAAAGGCTTTGATGAAGAAGTGCGCGAGCGCGGCTCCACTCTCTCTACCGGGCAGAAGCAGCTCATCTCGTTCGCACGCGCCCTGGCCCACGAACCGAAGATCCTGATTCTCGACGAAGCTACTTCCAGCGTGGATACCGAAACCGAATTCCGCGTGCGCGACGCGCTCAACCGCATGGTCGAGGGACGCACGTCCCTGATCATTGCCCACCGGCTCTCCACCGTGCAGCGCGCCGACAAGATCGTCGTTATGCACAAAGGCCGGGTCCGCGAAATGGGCACGCACCAGGAGCTATTGGCCCAGCGTGGAATTTACTTTAAGCTTTATCAGCTGCAGTACAAAGATCAGGAGATCGGCGTGGGGCGATCGCCTGCTAGTTCCGAAGTGACTGCTAGCGCGGATGACTAGGCCGTTGCGGCCATACCTTTTGTCGCCTAATCCAGAGTAAAAAAAATCGGGATACCATCGCCATAAAATATCTAGAATCAACCAGTTACGAGCTGGCGATATCACCAAGTCTGGCTAAAATATTGAAAACAAGCGACTTACCCGAAAAATATTCCATTCAAAGGACTTAGGCGGCTCGGCTGCGGCTATGCGCCCTAGAATCAAGCGACCGCCTCGTAAAATATTGCATCCACGGGAGTTATCTTGCTGCTATTGTGTTGTCAAATATCCAATGCCTATAGAGATAGGATCGCAGCTTTCGAAATCCTAGTCAAGAGAATTGTGGGGACCGGTTCCCTTGTCTGAGGTCCCAGCATTCGGAAGTTGCCGACGCGGATGAGAAGAGCAGGGATGTTCCTCGCAGCTCGCGGCCTTACAATGCTCACTTGCGAATCCTGATCTCAGCGGGCGAAGCCTCCGGGGAAATGTACGGCGCGCAGCTCATTGAGGCTCTGCGGGCTGGTGAGCGAAAGGCTGCCGAGCGAAAGGCTGCCGAGCGAAAGGCTGCCGAGCTTCGCTCCGCTGGACCCTTCGACTCCGCTCAGGGCAGGCAGCCGGGGGCGGCTGTCCCCACACAAGCCTCTAGCCCCACGCAAGCATCTCACTTCACACAAGCCTCACTCGAATTCTTCGGGATCGGTGGGGAGCGCATGCGCGCCGCCGGGTGCGACACCGTCGTCGACGCCAAAGACCTGTCGGTCGTTGGGATCACCGAAATCCTCAGCCATCTGCCCACGATCTACGGCCTGTACCGGCATCTGATCGCCGAAGCCGACAGGCGCAGGCCCGATCTCGCCGTCGTGATCGACTCTCCCGCATTCAACTGGCGCGTGGCGCGGCAGATGAAGAAGCGCGGCATTCCTGTGGTCTACTACGTCGCGCCGCAGTTCTGGGCGTGGCGGCAGGGACGAGTGCGCCTGCTGCGCAATTACATCGACAAAGCGCTTGTGATCTTTCCCTTCGAAGAGAAGTTCTACCGTGACCGAGGAGTGGATGCGACCTTCGTGGGCCATCCCCTAGCCGACTTGCCGCACCCGGCCATCGCCCGCACCGACTATGCGGCGCAGTTTCATCTCGATCCCGTAAAACATTGGATCACGCTCATGCCCGGCAGCCGCGTCAAAGAAGTGAGCATGAACCTGCCCAGCATGCTCGAAGCGGCCGCACAGATGGGTCGCGACTACGAATTCTTGCTCCCGGTCGCGCCCACGCTCGACCGTGCATTCCTACAGGGTTTGATCGGAAAGGCCAGCATCACACTCGTGCCCGAATCCCTGCCCACGCTCTGGCATTCCCGCGCCGGCATCATCGCCAGCGGTACGGCTACGGTTGAGGCCGCCATGATGCGGACGCCGTTCGTTATGGTCTATCGCGTCTCGCCTCTGACTTACCTGCTGGGCAAGCCACGAGTCAAAGTCCCGCGCTTCGCCATGGTCAACCTGATCGCCGGGGAGGAGGTCGTCCCAGAACTGGTTCAACATGACTTCACCGGACAAAATGTCGTTGCCCGGCTGAGGGAAATCCTGCCCGATGGCCCCGCACGCGACCGCATGCTGCAGGGCCTAACCCAGGTGAGGGCTAAGCTGCGCGCCCCCGAAAGCGACGTTGCAGGCCCAGCGAAGCACCCGGCAGACCGTGCCGCCGAGATAATCCTGACGATGTTGCATCTATAAGCCAGCTCAATAAACGAGAGGAGCACACTGCCGGCCTCTCAGGGGCTAAAGCCCGTGTCTTTATTGGCGCTTAGCGGCACGGCTAAAGCCGTGCCCTTCCCAAACGTTCTCAAACCTATCTTTATTCTGGGCTCGGTCCAGCAGCTAAAGGCCATAAGCCGCTCTCCTAAACCTTGTGCTCCCAGCATCTTTTAGGGGAGAATCTTCATCATAGGAATGGTTAGGCCCATTTCCGGGAGACTCTCCTTAATGCAGATTCGCCTTCGGCGCGCTCAGAGCGTCCTGTCGAGTTTTCTCGCCCTGTTGCTACTGGTTTTTGTCGCGATCCCCTCAGGGGCCGCCGACAAGACCCGCCTGCGCGTCGACGATTACCAGATCGAGGCCGAACTCACGCCTCATCTGCATCAGATTTCGGCGCGAGCGAAGGTCAAATTCACAGCCCTTCAGGATCTCAGCGTTGCCGTCTTCGAACTGCACAACGATTTGCGCGTCACCCGAGTGCTGGACGCCAACAACCAGCCGCTGTCAGCCGAGCGGGTCACCCAGGACTCGACTATCCGCGTGCCCCTGCCCGCCGGCCTGTCCAAGGACGCTTCCACTACTCTCACCTTCGAATACGAAGGCCAACTCGAGACCGCCGACGACAGCCCGGTTCCCGGCCTCAAGCTGGCTTACATTAGCGACGACACCAGCTACCTGCTCTACGCCGGACGCTGGTTCCCGGTGAGCGGTTACGGACTCAACCGCTTCACTGCGACAATCAGCGTCACCGTCCCGGCCCACATGGCAGTGATCGGCAGTGGAAAGTCCACGGTCACCGACAATCCACCCTCGAAGAAGCCCAATACCAACGGCCTTCCCACCAAGACGTTCACGTTCGTCTATGCAAAGCCGAGCTTCCCCGGCACCATCGTCGCAGGCATCTTTCAGGAATACAAAAGCGACGAAGCCGGAATGGACTTGCACGTTTTCTTCAAGCCCGCCCATCAGGCGCTGGCTCCCACATACACCACCACGGCCGTCCAGGAATTCACCTACTACATCACTCTTTACGGCACTCCTCTATCGCAGAAACTCAACGTCGTCGAGTTGCCGAGCGACACGGTTCCTTACGCCTGGGCACCGGAAATCGCCGGTCTGGCCGGCCACTCCATTACGGAGAAAACGAACTACCGCCTGCTCGCCAATGCCATCGCCCACCAATGGTGGGGAGTTTCCGTAAGCCCCGCCTCAAAGGATGACTGGTGGCTGACCGACGGATTCTCTCGCTATTCTGAGGCCATGTACGTGGAGAACGCCGCCGGCGCTGCGGGTCTTGAAGAAGCAGTAAAGGACATGTCGGTGGGCGCTCTCGCCTATGACACGGTCCCGCTTTCCAGCGCCAGCAAGCTCGATCCCTTCTCCACTGAATTTCAGTCACTCGTGACCGACAAGGGCGCGATGATCCTGCACATGCTGCGCTGGGTGCTGGGCGAGGATAAATACCTCAAAACCATGCGCGAGTTCTCCGAGACCTACGCGACCAAACCGGCCAGCATGGACGACTTCCGCGCCATCGCCGAGAAACATTACGGCGAGCAGTTGACCTGGTTCTTCTCGCAATGGCTCGACTCCACCGGCGCCCCGGAATTCAAGGTGAAGTACACCACCTACCGCCTGGGCAGCAACAAAGGTTTCCGCGTCACCGGAGAGATTTCTCAAGATCTCGACCTGTTCCGCATGCCCGTGGACCTGCGTATCGACACCGACGGCAAAACGGAAAACAAGAAGGTCGACCTGGTCGGCACGAACTCACCCTTTACGATTGAAACCTTCGGACGACCGCGGCGCATCGCTGTCGATCCCGACCATCACGTGCTCACGAATTCTTCGGATGTGAAGCTGCGCTCTTCCATTCTCCGCGGCCAGGCCCTGCAGCAGCAGGGTGATCTCTCCGGTGCGCTGGCGGAGTTCAACAAGGCACTCGACCTCAACAAGAACAGTTCGCTGGCTCACTACCGCATCGCTGAAATTTTCTTCCTGCAGAGAAACTACCAGTCCTCGGCGAATTCCTACCGCTCATCCATCAACGGCAACGGGGAGCCCCGCTGGACCGAAGTCTGGAGCCATATCCAACTGGGTAAGATCTTCGACATCACCGGCCAGCGCGAGCGCGCCATCAACGAGTACCGGCAAGCCATCCAAACCAACGACGATACTTTCGCGGCCCTCGAAGAGGCGCGCAAGTACCTGGCCAAAGCCTTTGAGCGTCCCAAGAACAAAGAGAAAGAGTAAGAGTTAAAAGTAAGAAGACGGTTTCAGCCGTTCCTGGTACCGGTTCCCAAGGCTTTGGCCTTTCCCCCGGAAGACCACTTGGGAATTCGAGCGATCTCTCGCGGTGGGCTGAGTCGCAAGACCGCGCATTGCAAGACTTCACGACGATGCACGTCGACAGCAGGCGCTGCGAATTGCCGCGTTTCCAGAAGCCGACCTCGGACACGGGGTGTGAAAGATGCTACCTCCACCCGGCGACGAGCTTCCGCAAAAGCCTCGAACTGCACTTTTTGCAGTGCGTCGTTTTGCCGCGGCTGATCTGGTTGCGGCTGTTCGTCGATTATGCTGGTTCCGCCTCGTAATCGCTGGATACGCGCTACGGCCCGGTCAACCACGCGGGCGAACTCAGCCCCGTCACTACTCTTGCGTCCCTCCCGCAAGCGACGCCTCGCTTCCTCGACGGAGAACCAGGTTCGATTTCGGTTCGACTCTTTGGGAGGGCTGAGCCGTAACACCTCACAGAGATGAGCGTTGACCGCAAGTTCTTTTCGCTCTGATCTCTTGGCAGAATTCCGCGCGTCGCCCAGCTTGCGGCGAACATATCGGGCAAACGAAGCTTCTTCGATCCGCCCATGAACCCCAGCCTCCTCGAACGCCTCCAGAGCCGCCGCCTGGGCGGGGGTCAGACCCGGTTCCGCACTACCCTTGGGAAAAGTCCAGCGCCCACTGCCACGGGTCCGAACCAGCAGGAACTCGATTCCATCCCTGCGGAGCCGGTAGCAAACCGCGGCGACCTGTTCGCGTTCGCGCAATTTGCGAAGTTGCGACAGTCGAACGAACTGTGCCGATCGCGGATGGGTCACGGCCGGTGACTGGGCCATGGTCAAGCGCGATGCTCGAGGATTCCTGAAATCAGCACTCATCGCCCCAGAGTGCACGATGCCATACGCGTCTGGCTAGAGCACAGCTTGGTTCTCGAACGTTCGAAGGCTTGCCGGCCTGCTCGCAGCTTGAGAGTTCACCGGAATCCTTCTACATACTTGCGCCTCGCGACTCTGCAAAGACAGTATTCATATTTACGGGCGCAATCCGCCACCAGGAGAGTCTCTTGGAGAACATGCATTGCCTTCGCTGTAATCGCGAGCTTGAGCCCGGACACAAATCTGTTGCCCTATACATGTTCGCCCAGACCGTGGGGATTAAGCCGCGTCAGAAGTCGACGGCCCATCGCATTTCTTTCTGTCCCCAGTGCTCAGTCTCTTTGGCCATGGGTCCTCCGCCGGAGGGTGCCCTCAACGTCGCCGCGTGGGACATGATCCGCGACCTGGTCGGTTCAGATCCCGCGCTGAATCAGGCGGCCTGGGAAAACCTTAGCGGGGTCTCAGGTTTACTGCCAGCTACCGGCACCGATGGCCCTCGTTCAGCGCAAACCGGTAAGTATTTCGAGTTCTGATGGGTCAAAGCGCATCTCTACCCGGAGATCGCATGGGGCCCTCCCTATCCTCATCCCCAGCTAACCTTTTTCGCCGTCTCTTGGTCTAAAGAACCAACAACCGCAGGGAACTTCGCATGCCCTAGCTGCGTATTACTGATCAGATGCTTGAAAGGAGAACGGTTGGGCGGGATTTGAGACCCCTCGCCTGAACGTTTGCCCGGGACCCCCACGCACCTCCCCGGAGGCGTGGGGGTGTATCTCATGCGAATACTTCTCGACATCGTCCGGCAGTCACTGTCCACGCTATGGGCGCACAAGCTGCGCTCCTTCCTCACTATGTTCGGAATTGCCTGGGGCGTGGGCTCTCTGTTGCTTCTGGTCGGACTGGGAGAGGGTTTCCGCAGCGGGCAGGAAAAACAGCTTGCCACGCTAGGACAGAACATCATGTTCATGTTTCCCGGACGCATTCCCGCGGTCGAGGGAAGCACCCAATCCGGGCAGACTTATTACTTTACTTACGCGGACTATTCCGCCATCCGCCAGCAGGCGAAGTTCGTTGGCGCCCTGTCTCCAGTGCTGAATCGTGAGGACATCCGTGCGGTCAGCGACTACGGTTCTACCAATGGCCAAGTCTTCGGTGTAGCCTCCGATTACAACCAGATTCGCAACGTGCCTATCGAGCCGGGTCGCTGGTTTAACGATCAGGACAACGCCGAGCGCCGCCGCGTCGCCGTCGTGGGATGGGAATTGCTCAAGAACATGTTTCCCGGACGCCCCGCCGTGGGCTCCACGATTCTTCTGAACGGAATCAGTTTCGACGTCATTGGCGTGGTCGCCAAGGTTGGCCGCGACGGCAACAACGGCACCAACTCGCGCATCTTCATCCCCATCGAAACCATGCGCAACCTGTTTCGTCTGACCAAAGCGAATTCCGAAGACGCCATTTCTTTTATCAACTACACGCCCGTCCGCAAAGACCTCCACACCGAAGCGAAGAATGAGATTCACCAGATCATCGCGAGCCGCCACGGCTTCGACGCAAAGCTGGAAGACGCCTTTGAAGATTGGGACACCATCGAAAACATGCAGCGCGTGGGCAAGATCTTCGACGCCATGGATTGGTTTCTGGGCGTAGTCGGAGTCGTGACCCTCGGGCTAGGCGCCATTGGGATCGTGAACATCATGCTGGTCTCGGTGAGTGAGCGCACCAAGGAAATCGGCCTGCGTAAGGCGCTGGGGGCAACTCACAAAAACATTCTCACGCAATTCTTTGTCGAAGGAGCTTTCTTGACGGGATTCAGTGGCGGCATCGGATTAGCTCTGGCCACTGGCTTCGTCACGCTGCTGGCCATGTTGCCAGCGCCGGAGGGATTTGATACGCCGCGTATTATTCCCGCCTCCGCGCTGGCGGCCATCGCCTCGCTCGCGGTCGCAGGAATTTCCGCCGGCCTCTACCCCGCGCGCAAAGCCGCACTGATGGAGCCGGTAGAAGCGCTGAGGCAGGAGTAACAAATGACAAAGTCAAAATGCAGAAGGCAGAAGTCAGAAGTCAGAAGTGCAATCGAACCCGTTCTGACTTCTGCATTCTGACTTCTAACTTCTAACTTTGGAGTGATCATGCTCGCAGACCTTGGCAGTCAAGCCCTCAACGCGCTACGCCACAATCGCCGCCGCAGCGTGCTGACCATGCTGGGCATGGCCTGGGGAATCGCTACGGTCGTTCTCCTGCTGGCCTACGGATCCGGTTTCGAGCGCGGCCTCTGGGTTGCGTTCCGCTCGTTTGGCACGAATCTGGTTTTCATCTTCCCCGGCCGCACCGAGCTGCAGGCCGGAGGAACCAAGGCCGGTACCCAGGTCAAGTTAACCACCGAAGACCTTGACTACATCCGCGACGAAGTACCTCTGCTCAAACACGTTTCTCCCGAGGTCGCCAAGCAGAGTCTCGTGGCCTACGGCACCCGCAGCGCCACCTACGGGGTTAGCGGCGTCTACGCTTCCTATGGCCGCATGCGCCGTCTCGACACCTCCGAAGGCAGCTTCTTCAGCGAAGCCGACGACTTCACTCACACCCGCGTTGCCATCATCGGCTCGGACGTAAGAAAGAAACTTTTCTCCGGCCAGACTGCCCTGGGCGAAAGCATCCGCCTCGATGGCATTTCGTATCAGGTCATCGGAGTGCTCCGGCACCAGGTGCAGAATGGCGACGACAACATCAACGGCCACGTCTACGTTCCCTTCAGCGCCATGAGCGATCTGGCCAAGACGTACTACTTGAATTCCGTCGTGATGGAATACGAAGGTGACCACGCCAAGATCGTGACCGCAGTGCGTAACTCGATGGCCTTCCACCACAACTTCGATCCCAAGGACCACCGCGCCATCTTCGTTTTCGACGTCTTCGCCGATCTGCTCGATCTGCAGGTCATCAGTACCGGCATCAAGATCCTGCTCGGCTTCATCGGTTTGCTGACGCTCGGCATCGGCGGTGTCGGCCTGATGAACATCATGCTGGTTTCGGTCACCCAGCGCACCCGCGAGATTGGTGTGGAAAAGGCGCTGGGGGCGCATCGGTGGCACATCCTGTTCCAGTTCCTCACCGAAGCCCTCGTGATCACGGCTCTGGGCGGCCTGTTGGGCGTAATGCTGGCGTATCTGGTTTCGTGGAGCGTAGGCTCGCTGACTTTGTGGAGCGCATTTGAAGAAAACGCCAGCGAGGGCGACATCCACCTCTACATCGACTCCGCCACCCTGATCTGGTCGACGGGCATCCTCAGCTTCGTCGGCATCATCAGCGGCATGCTGCCGGCGATCAAAGCTGCGAGGCTCAATCCAATTGAAGCGCTGCGCTACGAGTAAGGTATCAATCGGAACTGTCATCCTGAGCGGAGTTGTTGGTTCGCGAAGCGAAGCAACAACGCAGTCGAAGGATCCCTAGCAGCTCAACACTACCGCCGATCCAGCGAGGAGTTTCTGCTCCGACTTCTGGCTGCCGGGACGCGAGAGAGAGCGTTAAGCAGTCGCAGCGCATTCTTGGGTGACCGCAGTAAGTGCGCGGTCTCCATCAGCCCGGCGAATTCCCTAGCGGGAATCATCGCGACGCTTTCCTTTCCCCTGCGACGAACGACGACCACCTCACGCTCGTTTGCCACTTGATCGAGCGTGGCGGTCAGACGCTGACGCAGATTCGTACATGTGATTTCAGTCAAGGCGAGCACCCTGGTTCTAATTGTACAGAGCCCCCTCCCACCCCAAGCTGCATTTACAATCCCACTGTGCCCGAAACCGCCACCACCCGCCTCAACCGCGTCCTCGCTCAACTGCGCCTCTACGAACATCCTCTGCTGAACTTCTCCGCGCGCTCCAAGGGCGAAGGCGTGGAAATCATCATCCAATTCAAAGACACGAACATCCCGGTGCACACCTATTACTTCGATCTTCACCCCCGCGACCTGGACCACCCACAGTTCGAATGGACTCTCCAGCGCCAACTCTATGACGCCCTGCACGATTACTTCGTCGAAATGTTCATCCGCACCCCGCAGGACCGCATCGAGCGGCGCGAGCGAGGCTTGTAAAGAAAAGTAATCTGCACAGAACCAGCGTGCTTTGCGGCAACTCTTGTCTTCGATCGGAGTTATATTCGTTAGGCGCCTCGGATCAATATGTTGTGAGGCACCCGCTCTCGAAACATCCGCTCCACTCTTGATGTGAAAGGACAAAGTTATGAGGACCTTCGAATCGGCAATGCTTCATATGACGGTTGCGGTGATCCTGGCAGCAGGGTCGGACCTCCTGGCACAGCAAGGCAATCAAAGTCCAATACCTCCAGCGCCCATGCCATCACAACTTCTAACCGGCAAGAAGGTTTTCGTTTCGAACGTGCCAGGAGCGTTATTTTCTTCGCCGCGCACCGCTGAAGACGATCCCTACCGCCCGTACAACCAGTTTTATGCCTCGATAAAGAACTGGGGATATTACGAGTTGGTCCCCGCTCCGGCGGAAGCTGATTTGATTTTTGAAGTAAGCTTAGTCGAGCGGCCGACGATGGGAAACGCCTTGGCCCAGAGTAGTTTTCGTTTGGTTTATCTTGATTTGACTGTACGCGATCCCAGAACACACGTCGTCCTATGGTGGTTCGCGGAGCGCCTGCAGGGGGCAAACCGGCCGGCCACCGGCGAAAAGAACTATAACCAGGCCATGACGAATCTGGTGAACGATGTGAAAAAGGCGGTCGGCCAATACGCTGCTGGACCTGCTAATGCGAATAAATAGGCAATCGCATTCCCTCCCGGGTTCGACTTGAATTGCTGAGCGATGCCAACTCTGCGCCACATGATCAAGCAGGAAATCCTCCAACGCGGACCCATGCCCTTCTCGCGCTACATGGAACTCTGTCTTTACAACCCCGAGCATGGCTACTACTCGCGAAATACGGAGCAGTTTGGCAAGGCTGGCGACTTCTACACTTCGAGCGACGTGCACGCCGTCTTCGGCCGCCTTCTGGCCCGCCAATTCGACGAAATGTGGCGGGCTCTCGGCTCGCCCGAGCACATCGATCTGGTCGAACTCGGCCCCGGCCGCGGCTTGTTCGCGCAAGACGTGCTTGACTGGTCGGAGAAGAAGTTCCTGGATTTCTTCCGCGCCCTGCGTTATGTCCTCGTCGAAAGCTCGCCCGCTTTGCGCGTGCGAATCAAAGAGGCTCTGCGACATCACCTCGAGTCCGGAAAAGCAGAGGTCACTACGCTCGATACTCAGGACAAACTGTGGGCGCCCAATTCCCCCACCATCGTCTTCGCCAACGAATTCTTCGATGCCCTGCCAGTCGAAGTCCTCAGCGCAAAGGGCTCCTTAGGCATCGATGAACGCGACGGGTGCTTCATTGAAACCTGGGTCCAGCCTTCGCCCGAGGCACTTGAATTCCTCGATCGCTACTCCGTCCAACCCGAGCCGGAGGAACGCATCGAAGCGCCTCTCGCTGCGCAACGCTCCATGGATCAGATCGCCGTCGGCATCCAGCGCGGATTCATCGTAGCCATCGACTATGGCTACACTCGCGACGAGCAGCTCGCCGGGCGACATCGCGGAACGTTGAAGGCCCTTCGCCAGCATTCGGTCAGCGCGAATCCCTACGAAGCTCCCGGCGAACAAGACATCACCGCCGACGTAAACTTCACCGCGCTCGCCGCCGCCGCTGAAAAACGCGGCATGCAAACCCACAAACTCGTCACGCAATCCCAATTCCTGATGGGCATCGGCGAAGCCAACCAATTTGCCGACGCCTTCGAAGACTGCCGCCTGCCGCAGGAGCGCGCGAAAGTCGCGCTGCAACTCAAGCACCTGGTCACGCCCGCAGGCATGGGCGAGAGTTTTCAAGTCATGGTAGCGAGCAAGGGAATCGAGAAGGAAAGGGTCGCAGCCTTGTCAGGGCTAAGTTTCGGCCTCAGAGCCTCGCCGTGAAGTATTGGGGATATTTGAATGAACGGTCTCCGGCTGCTGTAGGATGAGCGATTAGAATGGGAAGGGGCCGCGACAAGCGAAGGCGTAAGACGAAAGAGGCCGCAGCGAAGGTACGGGCGGAAGTCTCGGCAGCGTACGAAGAAGCCGAGCGAGCTCTCAATAAGCGCCACGATCCACCCAATCCCATTGCCCCTGAGGCCCCCGTTCCTGCCCCGCGCAAGCCCAAGCCGCATCTACGCTCTGGCGCAATAGCCCTTCCTGAACCGCCCGACTCAGACAATGCTTTCTCCGAGTTACGGCCTAGGAGCATATCCAAGTAGTCCACGACTTAGGAACAGAAGGCTAACGTTTCCCCGTGACAATCGTTTCCCCGCTTGCAGAAGAAGCTTCGACAGACTTCCCCGCCGCCGCAACCTCGGGATATTCATACACCCCGCGCCCCGACTTCCGCCCCAGCCGTCCCGCCTTGACATACTGAACCAGCAGCGGCGCGGGACGATATTTATCTCCCAGCGATTTGTGCAGATACTCGAGAATGTTCAGCCGCGTGTCGAGTCCCACCAGATCGACCAGTTCGAACGGTCCCATGGGATGGTTGAGCCCCAATTTGAGCGCTTTGTCGATGTCCTCCGCTGAGGCAATCCCCTCCTGCAGCATGTAGAACGCTTCATTGCCGATCATTGCGTTGATGCGGGTGGTGATGAAGCCCGGCGCTTCCTTGATCACCACCACTTCCTTGCCCATGCGCCGACCCACTTCAACGGCGGTGGCGAGCGTGTCGTCATCGGTTTCCAAAGCCCGCACCACCTCGAGCAACCTCATTTTGTGGACCGGATTGAAGAAGTGCATGCCTACACATTTCTTCGCGCGGTAAGTCACGCTGGCAATTTCCGTGATGCTGAGAGAAGAAGTATTCGACGCAAGAATAGTTGTCGGGCGGCAGATCTTGTCGAGCAAGGTGAAAATCTCAATCTTCGATTCCATCTCCTCCGGAACCGCTTCAATCACCAGATCGGCCTCGCGCGCGGCTTCTTCCACCGAGCCCGCATATTCCAGCCGCCGGAAGGCTGCATCGGCGGCGGGCGCCATCACTTTCCCTAATTCCACTGCCTTGTCGAGGTTGGCCCGGATTTCGCTTTCGGCCCGGCGCAGCGCCGCTGGCAGCAGGTCTTCCAGAATGGTGCGATAGCCGCCGACCGCCGCGGCATGAGCGATGCCACGGCCCATAATTCCGGCGCCGATCACCGCGACGGTTTTAATCTGCGCCACTACGGACCTACCTTGTCGAGATCCGCAATAGCGGCATTAATGGCGCCGCCCGCAGCCCGCAAATACTCCGCCAGACGCTGCCGCTCTTCGGTGTTCATGCTGGGAATGTAAATACAGATGCGGCGTAACGTGGCCGTGATGTCGTCCACATAATTCATCGCACGGATGAGTTCACCAGTTGCTGGCATGAATGCTCCTCGATATTTGTCAGCTTTTTCCGGCTGACTCTAACCGCTGCCTGCCCGCTTCACGGTCAAGCACAAGGTCGCGAGCCGGACTCTTCATTCTGGACGCGTCGGCGAATTTAGTAAAGGCAGGCTCCGGGATGATCTTTGCTTCATACTCCTTCACCCCTGCCTGGAACGTGAAATGTCGCCTCCGGCCCAGCTAAAGGGCTGATTTTAAGCGATTTTCAGGGCGATCTGAGGGTCTTAAAATGGGCGCATTCCCCATCCAGTTGGCCCTTATCGGCGTACCCATGCAGAAATTTGCAACTAACCCTTGACTTCCCGGTAAAGAGGACTAGCATTGAAGTATCACCTCCGATCCAATTCAGGATCGAATGGGCCGATAGCCAAGGAATGTCACCGCTTCTTGGTTGCCGGCCCATTTAAATTGTCGTTAGTCGTGGCTGATGTTCGTTGACCATCCCCCTCAGAAAAACCTTCCCGTACAAACTTTCAGTGTGTGGCGCTGCAGGACTGCTTGTGGACCGCCGGCAGGATCCGGTTGACTAGCTCCCGATCTCGCGAGGGATCATTGAGAATGTCCCATCCGGTGAACACAGCAATCAGATCTTCCTCCGGAAATACCATCAACCTCTGCCCGCCGAAGCCACGGGCCATCCACACGTAGCCCTGCCGGTCAGAGCGCGGAAGGAGCCACCATTTGTATCCGTACTTGAAGCCTTCCTCGGCATCGATGAACGGGGCCACCGACTGTTTCACCCAGTCTTTCGACACAATCTGCTGGCCGTCCCACATTCCGTCGTGCAGGTAGAGATATCCGATCTTCGCCAGATCTGTGGTGCGCAGAAAGAGCCCTCCTTCGGTGTCGACCACACCCATCGGCGACCGCTTCCAGTAATGATCCATGCCGAGCGGCGCGAACAAATACTTCTCTCCATACTTCTCGATGTCTTGCCCGGTCTCCTTCTGGAAGATGTAGGCTAGTAATTCCGACACGCCACTGCTGTAGTTGAAGACTTTGCCCGGTTCCTGCGCCATGGGACGGTCGATTACGTACTGCACCCAATCGTCGGTCGCCTCCATCAAGTCCGCGTCGTTCTTGGGATCGTCATAAGCCACCTCTTCATTCCAGTCGAGCCCGGTTGACATGGTTAAGACGTGGCGCAGCGTGATGCGCCGTTTTCTTGCATCGACGTTCTTCACTTTGGCCGTGTCGAAATAGTTGAGCAGCGGCGTGTCCAGACTGGCCTTGAAGTCGCCACGCGTGATGGCGATCCCAACAATAACCGAGGAGGTTGTCTTGCTTACCGATTGCATGGTGTGCAGGTCGGTTCCGTGATAGTAGGGGTGCCATGCCGGATCGAAGTAGTTATACGGACCCGTCAGGCGGGCGTTCAGCGGTCCCCGCGTCTTCGCCTCTTTCGCGTAAATGGTCCCATAGTCGTGGGAGTAAGTCTTCTCGAAGACCTCAGTCCCGCAGCGAAACACGGCAAAGCTATCCACCAGAGGATATTTTCCGCTGGCGAGGTCAGAGTCCATGGCGGCAAGAACTTTTGCGTCGAGCCCCAGGGTGTCTGGCGCAGCCTTTTTCCACCCATGGGTCGGCCATCTGGTTGCGCTTGATCCCGTGCTGCCCGGACTTTGGGCTCGAAGAAGTGCGGCGGGCGCAAAAGAGATGCAACTCAGAAACAACAGGAATGCAGCCGTCTTTTTTATTTTCATGAACTATTTCCCGTCCCTGAATACTACCTTCCCACCTACCATGGTGATCACGACTCTTGCCTTTCCAATCTCTTCCGGCTTCACCGAGAAAATGTCCTGAGAAAGCACTGCAAGGTCAGCTTCCTTCCCGGCTTCGAGCGTTCCAAGCCGGTCGTCAGAAAACCTTGCGTAGGCCGAACCCAGAGTATAGGCATTCACGGCCTGTTCCACGGTGAGCCGCTCCTCGGGAACGTACGTGTCTTTGGTCGGCACCGTCCCTCCCTGGCCCGCCCCGTCAAAGACTCCTCCGGGAAAGTCGTTGCCGCCCTTGGCTGGCCGCCAAATCTGGCGAGTGACGGCTTCCTGGATCGCTACCAATGGGTTTGGCGGCCAGGTACACGGCCAGTCGCTGCCGAAGGCCAGCATAACTCCGCCTTTTTCCATACTCTGCCATCGGTCCGTTGTGGTCCGGTCACGGGGATCGTAGTTCGATCCATTCTCGTCACAGCAGAAGGTGGGCTGCATGCTGGCAATCATGGAGTGTTTCGCCAGCCGCGGGATGTCCTCGGCCGGAACAAAGTCGGCGTGCTCCAGGCGAAGGCGCCGGTCCCGCGGCCCGTTGATCTTCTCAACTTCTTCATAGGTATCCACTACCAACCGAGACGAGTCGGGACGGTAGGTGTGCGTCATGATCTGGTAGCCGCGCTTGTCTAATTCGAGAACCAGCCTTTTGTATTCAGCAGGCTCATAGGTTAGAGGCGGGATCAACCCGGTCCCTCCGTCGACAAAGAACTTCACCAGATTCGCCGAAACCCAATCGTCGTGGTAGAGCGTGCGCGCCTTGTCCAGGTCAGCCAGAAATTCAGGCGTCAAGTGATGGTTTACCGCCACGGCTCCGAAGGAAGTCCGGGTGCGGACCGTGAGCTGGCCTCGGTCGCGCAAGGTGGCGTAAAGCTGAATTTCCGCCAGGTCCCCGGTCGCATTCGTGATGCTGGTGATGCCGTAGCTGTTGAGGTGCTGCGATGCGTCCCGCAACAGCGCGAGCTTTTCTTCCTGCGAAAGCTGGGTGGCCAGCGCGCGCTCCATTATTGCCATCGCGGCCTCCAGCAAGACTCCGCTGGGATGGCCGCTGGCGTCGCGAATGACATTTTTCTCCTCCGCCGGGTCGGCCACCGGTTGATCGGTGATCCCGGCCAGTGCCAGCGCGCGGGCATTCACCCAGAGCGCATGCTCCGCCGTGTTATGTACAACGACAGGCCGATCGGAAACCGCGCGGTCGAGCAATTCATGCGTTGGAGTGGATGGCGGAGTCGTGCTGTAGTCGGCCCGGACAAACAAAACTTTATCTTTAGGATGGCTCGCGGCGAAAGCCTTGATCCTGCTGACCACACCTTCGGGATCATCTTCCGGCGTAATGCTCGACTCGGGAGTCGAGAGGTTGAGTCCGTGAAGCTCCAGCGCGCCGAACCACATGTGAGTGTGATCGTCAGAAAACCCGGGGACCACGGTTCGCCCCTGCAAATCAATGACTTCCGTCTTGGCGGACTTTCGGGCCAGGATCTCCTGGTCGGTCCCCGCAGCATCGATGCGAGTACCCGTGATGGCCAGCGCCTGTGCCCACGGAGCTTTGGGATTGCCGGTGTAGATGTGTCCGTGAATCAGGATCGTATCGCTGGCAACCAGCGCAGGCCCGGAGAAGAAGAAAAGAGCCAAGAAGGTGACAATGTGCCGAGGTGTGAGCATGACGCTCCTAATCGGAAGGCCGGCGGTGGACCAAGCGCCGAACCGCGAGTTGAGCCTTCCCCAAGCAGGCTGCCAAGTTTACTCCATCGCCGCTTTCCTAGAACAGCTCCGCATGCGCCGCCCGGATCCACTTCTCCACTTCGGATCGAATCTCGGCGGCAAGTTTGAGCATCTCCTCAGCTTCCCTGTCTGAAACTGCGCCGGCAAGATCGTAGCTGCTGACATTGCGCTTCTTTCGGAAACCATCAAATGTTTCGACCTGCTTTTTGCCAGCCCCGATGGTAAATTCCAACGATTGAATAACGCGATAGTGATGGTTGTCCCGCGATGCTCGATAACCAGATGCCGCTAGTGCCGCTGTCGCCGCCTGCAGCCCGGCATTATAGGCAATGGCAAGTTTCCAATCAGCTGGCAACTCTTTCGCTCTGCAAGCGGCCAAGTCCCGGTCAGAGATTCGCAACAGATTGGCAATCTCTTCCGCGCTGGTCGTATGCCGCACCAGCCAGCTATTTTGCAGCCAGCTTTGCAAGCTCATCTTGCGTTCCGATCACGAACAGTTTCTTTTTGCTTAAGACGCTTTTTAGAAAGTGATTTCCGGCTGCCACTTTAGCCCGGAATTCGGACGTGGGAAACACTGTAGGATTTATCTCCCGGCCGAGCGTTCTCTGCGCTTTGCTAAGAGCTGCCACCACCTCGCTGAACGACGCTTTCCCCAGCACCATCAAGTCCACATCGCTGTCGGGCCGTTCTTCCTGCCGAGCCACAGAACCATACACAAACGCAACATTTACCCTTGCACCTAACGTCGCTAGAGAAGAACGCAGGACGTCGTGTGCCCCCACCGTCTTCGTGATGAGATTTCTCAACTCACTGAATATTGGGCTTCGCGAGTTGGCCCGATATAGCACTTGATTCCCTTGGGTGGTCCGAACGACCAAGCCCATCTCCAGCAATTGTTTTAGTTCTCTCTGCAGGGCTCCATGCCCCGCTCCCAAGGCCCGCGCAAGCTGACGCAAGTAGAACGACTCCTCTACGTGGCCGTAGAGCGTTGCCAGCAAGCTACTGCGAGTCTGGCCAAACAAACTGCTGCTGCGTAATTGTGATGGGATCCCAGTAGCTGTACTCATAATGGGTACGATTGTACCCTATTTGGGTACAACTTGCAATCTGACGCCTTGAACCACCCACTCCCGCACTCTCCGCACCACCGACTCCGGCGCCTCGACTTCCAGCAACACGGCCCCGTCCCTGTACGTTCGCGAGTAAATCCTCGCCTTGGCCTCGAGCATGGCCAGCGTCTTCCCTTCTTTCTGCGGCACGCGCAGATGCACGCGGCTGACCGGGTCTTCCTCGATCATGGCGTCGATGCGTGCCAGCAGCCGATCCATCCCTGTGCCTTCCGCTGCGGACACGTAGACGGTCTTCGCATCCAGCAGGGCGCCGCCCACTAAACCCTCGGCCACTTCCACATCGAGCAAATCGACTTTGTTCATCACGCGCAGCCGCGGCTTCTTTTCCGCTTCCAGCTCTTTCAGGACAATCTCCACCTGCGCGTCCTGCTCCGCGGAAAGCCGACTGCTGGCGTCGGACACGTGCAGGATCAGCGAGGCCCGTTGCACTTCCTCCAGCGTGGCGCGAAATGCCGAGACCAGCGTGTGGGGCAGGCTGCGAATGAATCCCACCGTATCGGACAGCAACACTTTGCGTTTCGAAGGCAGCAGCACCGCCCGAATCGTCGGATCGAGCGTCGCAAACATGCGCGGTGAAGCCAGCACCGCAGCCCGGGTCAGCGCGTTGAACAGCGTCGACTTCCCTGCGTTGGTGTAGCCCACCAGCGCCACAGTGGCCACCGGAGCCGATTCCCGCCGCTGCCGTTGCTGGGCCCGGGTGCGCCGTACGTTCTCCAGTTGCTGCTCCACGTGCCGCACGCGGCGGTAGATCTTCCGCCGGTCGGTTTCAAGCTGGGTTTCACCGGGACCGCGCGTGCCGATGCCGCCGCCCAACTGCGACATCTCCACGCCGCGCCCCGCCAGCCGCGGCAGCATGTACTGCAATTGCGCCAACTCCACCTGCAACTGGCCTTCCCGCGTCCGCGCATGCCGCGCAAAAATGTCGAGAATGAGCTGGGTGCGGTCGATCACGCGCCGCTGAACAATTTTTTCAATATTGCGCTGTTGCGAAGCGCTCAGATCGTGATCGAAGAGAAGAAGGTCAGCATTCACCGACGCAGCCGCGCCCGCGATTTCCTCCAGCTTGCCTTTGCCGATCAAAGTCGCTGGATCGGGCCGGTCGCGCCGTTGCAGAATTTCACCGACAACTTTGGCCCCCGCGCTCCCCGCAAGTGTACGCAACTCGGCCAGCGACTCTTCCGCGTCAAACTCCGGAATGCTGGGCTTGTTGGTGCTGGGCTTTCCCGAACTTCCCGAACTTCCCGGACTCGGGGGTCCAGTCTTTGCGCCCGCGGTTGACGCCGCATCCCGGGCCGCCTGGGCCTGCGCAGTGACCACGCCCTTGGCGCGGCCACGCGTGCGCACATCGATCCCCACAAGAAACGCGCGTTCCTGCGCATCCTCCTGACGCACCGTCTCGGCGCCGAGAGGCACACGTCCGGCTGCGGGCGCACGATCACGGGTCTTCTTGGGATGAGAACTGCGCAAACCGAAAATGCCTTACCCTTCGGTGCCCGAGGCGCTAGCCGCCGAAACCGCTGCCGGCGATGTAGCCCCGGTGCCGCCCGCAACCTTTGCCTCCGGATGCGCCAAGTGCGCGCCATGCGCCATCGTCCGGCCCATCACAATGGTCGAGATGGCGTGTTTGAAAATCAGCTGCTCCTGTCCGTTGGCCTCCAGCACCACGGAATACTTGTCAAAGGAACGAATGCGGCCCGTCAGCTTCACACCACTCAACAGGTAGATGGTGATGGTCAATCGCTCCTTGCGGGCCGTGTTCAGGAAGGAATCCTGGATGTTCTGCGCCGGCTTGCTGCTTTCCATAGCCGATCTCCTTAAGGTTCTTTGACCTCCGAACACCAACTCGCCCCTTCCGCAGACGCCTCAGGGCAAGCTCAAACTAACAGCATGTTCCTCGCGGCCTTCCGCACAAGGAACACGGGGGGACAACCTGCCTCCTCGCCGCCCGGGTTTCCCGAAGGCTGCGCCGCCCAGCAGGTAGCTGCGAGGAGCATACGGCGTCCCCATCCGCTTTTCAACCTGCAAGTTGCAGAAAAATGGGTTTGTTGTACATCGTGAAGATTTGCCTACGTTTCCTTTATCCCCATCCT
>Ga0210404_10000073_pt1 | contig 77271 bp, 134 predicted proteins | sample IncBWH28MmetaG_FD_155455 | JGI IMG/M metagenome (GOLD analysis project Ga0210404, IMG submission 155455) | Forest soil microbial communities from Barre Woods Harvard Forest LTER site, Petersham, Massachusetts, United States - Inc-BW-H-28-M | ecosystem: Environmental > Terrestrial > Soil >... | reverse complement strand
TGAGAACAAACACATCTCCACCAGAGGCTACTAATATTCCAGTGTTTGTCATACTAGAATTTCCAGTGATAGGTAATGTCACAGGGTTATTACTACTCACATTTCCAATAGAACTTGTAGAAAGATTTCCTAGCAGCGGGACTTGACTGGAATAAGTTACAGTGCCTGCTGTTGATGAGATCAAATTACCAGTAATGGGAACAGATACTGAGTAGCTTGTTGTGCCTAATGCAGTTGTTCCAGTATTACCTGTTGCAGCGAATGTAAGGATAATACTACCTACTGCTGAAGTTGTAGCATTACCAGTGATTGGTATTGTGACAGAATACGCCACAGTACCTGCCGTAGTACTACTTGAATTTCCAATTAGCACTTCTGTATCTTGCTGAACAACTGTACCTGCAGTGGTATTACTAGCATTACCTGTTACAGCCTTGGAAAGACTGTAGACTAACGCGCCAAGAGTAGTGTTGCTAACGTTTCCTGTTAAGGCGACAGTGTTAGGAGGATTTCCTCCAGATGGTGTAACAGTTCCGGGTGTAAATGTTGCGCTATTTCCAGTGATGGGAACAGATAAACTATACACTTCAGAGCCTAGTGTGGAATTTATCACATTTCCAGTAATAGGCAGTGACTCTGATTGCACAACAGTTCCTACAGTAGTGCTACTTGAATTTCCAGTAGTTGTTAATGACAAGCTATATACAACTGTGCCCGGTGTGAATGTGGCAGAATTTCCTGTCAGAGCTACTGTGTTAGCAGCATCACCACCGGAGGGTGTGACAGTACCAACTGTGCTTGTTGCACTATTTCCTGTTCCGCCAATTGTATCTGACGGAGTTAGTACACTCGGAACAGGTTGTAATACAAGATAATCAAACATGTAGTATGGAGAATTACTCTGACTACCATTGACAATCGTATTGTTTGCATAACCTGCCGCTTCCATTACCACTGTGTCACAAGCTGTGAAGCCTGTTAGCACAAAATCCTGAAGCGTTGTAGCTGGATCAGGTGTTATCACACCACTATTATTTACAGTAGAGTGAGTAGCATCGACAGTCGTTGTTTGCACAACGCTTCCGCCAGTTCCTCCTAAGTAACCAGTAAATTTCACATAGCAATGACCAATAGATCTGTCTTTAGGAATTGGACCAAGACTAGCTGACAGCATGTTGAACAGGCCACCATCAGGTCTTGTAATTGTCACTACGCTGCTAGATCCACTACTTGACGTAGCATCACTAAATACACCAGCATCTCCTACTTTACCTTTACCAGTACTTAACCAGTATTGACCCTGCCCATTTCCTACGTTGATTAAACTACTAGGAACATCTGGGCAAGTGCTTATATTATATGTACCAGTTCCGCCAGTGCCCGTACCAAGAGAAGTAATTGTAACAGTTATTGGTACATTGTATTGGCTTGCACAAATTAAATTTGCACCAACATATACTGTACCTCCATTATGCACCGATGTCACTGTCATTACATTAGATGTAATTGAAGCTGTAACACTGCACGGCGTAATTACATAGCTAGGCTGCGCATATCCATTAGCGCCTGCACCAAGATTTCCAGTGGTTATATCAAAACCTTGCTGTCTCAGAGAGACAGTTGTAGCAGGAACTGTTACTGCATAAGTGGTAAATGGTTCATTGGTTCCACCAAATGCAAGTTGGCTAATAGCAAGCGGACCACTTGCAACAGTTTGAGATTTATTAACTGTCCAACTTGTTCCAGACCCAGCAGTAATAAGGGTCTGATCTAATACTGACAAAGACCCACTACTAGAGACATACAGTCCAGTGGCAACAGTACCATTAGTAACAGAAGATACTGTTAATGTTGTGCCAGAAATACTACCAACAATATTTGCTGCTGGAGCCGAAGTGCTTGCACTAGCTACGCCATCTGCAGGAGGAAAGTATCCTGTACTTGGGCCAAATGATACAATCACTTGTCCATCTGTTGTGGCTGTATTACCTAGAAGCACAGCTCCCGGAGAACCTACCGCAGCACCTAATGTGCTTGTAGAAGTATTGCCTGTAGTCGCTACTGTGGTGCTAGGAATAACTGTGCCAGCAGCAGTACTTCCTGATACTCCAGTAAGTGTTGCGCCGGGATTACCTCCACCAACAGGCTGAACAGCTCCAGTAGTTGTAGTGCTGGAATTTCCAGTGAGTGCTACTTGCAAATCATATATAGGTGTACCAACTGCAGTGGTGCCTACATTACCTGTTAAAGCCGCTCCTGCAGGTAGTGGTGCTCCAATAAATGTCTTAGTAGGTTTAGTTTGGAATATCTGCCAAGGATTGTCATATAACTGCTGAAACTGTGTGGTGTTGTAGATACCGCTCCACACTAAAATCAGTGATGCAGAAGATACGTTAGAATTAGAACTATTTCCTAGAAGATAAGTTCTTCGTGTGGTACTAGCACCCGGAGTAAGTGACTGAGATACAGTACCTGCAGATTGCTTACGCTTTGCATAATACCTAATCGTTGATAAATCGTAAGTAAGACCACAACGATGTGTCTTTGTTGAAGCTCCAGTTCCTAGTGGATTACTTGTGGCTCCAGTGTTATTTGTACCAGTTCCATTGACCTGATTACGCATACCATTCGTGATAGTATTAGTATCATCAAATGTGAATGCAAATCCATGAGGTGTGGCATCAGCAGAAACAGCAATTACTGGATTTGAGGTGGCATTTTCAAACGAGCCTTCCACGAAGAATGAGTAGGCTCCATTAATCGTATCCATACCAGTTTGGTTAGGAAACTTATGAGCTACGCCTGCACTTCCAGTAATCCACGATTTAGCTACAGTGGCATATCCATCAATAGGCGCTCTGTCCCTTGAATGTTGAGCATTTCCGGGAAGAGTGGAGTACTGCCCACCAACACAGTCATAGAATTGCCCATTAGGTAAAGCTATAAATGCTGCTACAAGTTGCCCTGTTGGTGTTTTGGTTAAAGGATTTGACCAATCAATTGTTGCTATAGTACGAGGCTGACTGGTTCTTATTCTTTTGCGTTGAATGTAGGGCATGAGAACCCCTTATGCGGTAGTTGTGCTGTCGAAAGTTGTTAACCAAGCTAAGACATCAACTGTTTGTCCAGAAGCTGCAACAGCTCCAGAGTTATTAGTCTGGCTGTCTACCACTAGGCGTACACGCACAATACCAGCACCATCAAAGTCATATGTGAAAGATTCTGCTTGATTTGTGACAGCAATACTGTTAGTATGGTTTCTTGTTTGAGCTTCTTCGAGCGTGATGGTGTTAGTGGAGAGGCTTGCTACACGGCTCCATTCGCTGTTCGCAGGAGTTCCTGTCTCACGGAAATAGGCATATTGACCACCAGCCCAAGATGTGCCAGAGGTTAATACAGCAGTGGTGTTACCCGCAGTGGTTGCACCATTAAGAGTAGTACTTTGTGCAGTGGTAGTTCCGAGAGTAGAACTCCAAGTGTACAGAGGATACCATTCGTCGTTATTGGCAGATGTCTCTGCAGATACCTCAAATCTAAATCCTACTTGATTTGTCAATGCAGTGGCTACAGTGCGGCCCATCTTGACAAAGATACGTCCACCAAATCCAGTATTGACAGTGATAGGGGAGCCAATTGTGATGACTCCAGATGCTTGTTGTGTTAATGCTAAGAGCGCTTGTGATGCTGTTTTATTTGCTGTTGTCGTAGTAGACATTTTATTTCCTAAGAAATGAAAAAAGGGAGCCAAAGCTCCCATTCTTGTGTTACACTAATTATGCAAGCTGAATCAGGGCGTGTGTTGCATCGTTAGTAGGCATTGTCAGGGTGAAAGTACCAGCAGTGACAGTTTGTGCGCCGAATGTGTGCGAACTGATACCTAAGCTGCCTGTCGAAGACGAGTTGTAAATCATCACACAATCAAATGCAGTAGTCAGAGTGACAGTAGGAAACACAATCGATGCACTTGGAGTCCAGAATGCAGTAGTGCCAGAGGTAGTTGGTGCAGTGGCGTTAGTGACAGTCACGCCTCCGGCTGTATAGTTTGTGCCAGACACTTCGTTTGAAGACGAATATGCAGTGGTGGAAGCTCCAATGGAACCAGTGGTAAGGTAGAGGGCAGCTTTCAGAACGTCAGTGGTAGTCACTGTACGAACACTGTTTGCTGCTTGGGTTCCTAATGCGTGAGATCCGCAGAGGAATTCTTTTTTTGCTGATGTAAATAAAGCTTGTGTATTTGCCAACTTATTTCTCCTTGTTAATATTTATTAAATTAAGCCATAAATCTGCAATAGCAGCCCTTGGCAAATCAAGACATTTAGCAATGTTAATTGCAAGCTTGCCTATTCAGCCTCTTATTGAAAAATAGCAGTCATACCTTCCATACCAACAGGCCACTTCTTGAGCTGCATATGCGCACTTCTTTGCACAACTTGCTTTGTAGAGCGTAGTTTCCAGCCAGTGGCATTCATACACTCGTTCTCATCTTCATATGTCTCCACAAAAGAATAAAGTTCATCCTCTGGAACTTCAGTCAGTACACCGTCAATATCACATGTAATCGTCTTTACAACTTGTTCTTCACTCATAATTTCTCCTGTTTTCCCGTTAATATAATTTTGGACATTGAATGCCTCTACACAATTCTAACATGACAGACTAATATTGTCAATAAATATCGTATATTGTAACATAGAAACAACAGTTTGTCAATATTTGTGCTTTTGAGGATAATTCTTGACAATATGGGCGCAGTATGCGATACTCAAGACATTAAAACTTCGAGCACTAAATCTAAAGGAGGAATAATGCTTAACATACTAAAATTCATATTCGAAGATGGATGGCATTATTTTGGAATGCTTATTCTAATCTTTGTAGCAGGTAAGCAGATACAGAATATTATTTACGAATGGAGGGACTGTGAGATTTAACATAAAAGATAAGCCGCCTCTAGACACTTGGCACACATGGTCTGCATGGCACCCTGTTAGGGTATTTAATATCGAAGGGGCTGACTACACTGCTTGGCTAGAGGTAGTAAAGAGAAAAGCAGAATACCACAGAGATTACAATCAATTTTACTATAGGAAACCACAATGAACAAAGTAGACATGCTAAATGCTTCATTGCAACTAGCTAACCATCTTCGCAAGCAAATGGGCGACTGGATGTTTGCACGCTACTGTAAAAACTTAGGAATTCCTCCAGAAGATTGTTATTATTACATCTTTAAGAGAGAACCTAGAATTAGTTTTGAATTGAGGGAGAAAATATAATGGGGCATTATGATGACGCATATGGATACGGAGATAACTTAGCCAGACAGGCAATAGACAAAGAGATTAGGCGTGCTGTGGAGAATGTTGTACGAACTTGGAATAAATATCAGGAAAACTCTACTGAAAATAATTTTAGTAAGTACCTTGATGCTAAACTTGAAGGGAGAAAGTTATGAGGGCTCACAAGAAGTTGTATATACATCTTATAGAGTGCCTAGTATTCCTCGTAGTTATTATTCCAATTCTCTGCTTCCTTGTTATATTTAGTGCAGTGTGCTGGATTCTTTTCTTGCTTAGTGATGTGTTTGCTGTTATAGTGGAAGCTGTTAATGAGATTGGAGGGAAGAAATGAGTGAGATTATTCTAGAAGATGATAAATATACTGTGCTGCATGAAGATGGAGCTAACTTACGAGCTTTGCACTATGGAGAGCCTTGGCGTGATCTAGTAGGAGATGGGCTTGTACTGGCTTTGGTGCAGAGGATTGAGTATCTAAATAGGGGTATTAAGACACAGAATCACACATATGCAGAACTTGTAAGAAGCCATCATTACGCACTAGAAGATGTAGCAGATACAGCCTACGATAACGGGTATTATGATGGACTTAGAGATGGACGACTGGAGGACACTAATGAAAATACTTAAAATGCTGCTATTCGTATTTGGGTTTGTATTCTTGGCGCTATTTGTGGCTTTCTCTAGCTCTGGAGTATTCGGATAATGACTACATTCAAGCACCTGTTCTATTACATTCTAGTAGGAATAACTCTTCACGAATTTGGCCTAGATATTCTTATAGATCCAATGAAAACAATATGTGTTATGTTATTGTCAGTTCTTGTTTATGATGCTTGGGAGAAGAAATGAGTGAGTTATTTAGATATAATTGTAATTGCGAAGGCTATATGGAGAAATCTTCTACAGGTGAATTTGTAGACTACAACACTTACTTAGATAAACCTCTTCCACAGGAAGTGAAAGATACAATATTCCAACTCGTATATGCAATTAAGAATATGGAATACGCTGGAGATAGCCTAGCGTGGAAAGAGGCTGTGGGGAAGATTACTGATAAGGCGCTGGAGATTATTAAGGAGGAAGCGTGACTAAAATCTACTGGAGTACTGACGAAGAGAATTTCAATTACGAATCTCTCGAAGAAGCTATTAATGACTTGTATAAGCCAGAAGTTGGACATATAGTGTACTCAGGGGAGCAGAAAGATTTCACTCCTAAATTACATTGGTCTATCGAGCATCTTCTAGAGCATCTCGGAGAGCAGGGTTATGACGAAGTAGGAGAGCATGTTGGAGATTGGCCAGATGCTTCTAAAGAGGCTGTGAAGCAATTGGAGAATTATCTGAAGAGGTGGATCAAGAGGCATTGTCCCCCTAAGTTCTACGGAGTTAAGAATGTTAAGAAATATGTAATAACTGAGGAGGATTTGAAATGTTTGCAATAGTTAATACTTTTGAGCAAATTTCACGCCTTCAGCATGCTGTAGAGGGAGTGTGCGATGGCCTAGCTCTCAGTAATGAGCAGGCTGCTAGAATAGTTGTCTATATGCAAAACCTCTCTGCAGACAAGCTTCCTTTTATTACAAATATTTTAGAGTATGACATCATCCACGATGGCTGGTGTAGAGGCCTTGATATATTGCAAACATTGTATGAATGTTATTAGATGGGCCACTATACTGTGACAAAAAATGATATTGAGCGTGAGTGGAGTGAGTTCACAGAGTATTATAATTTTGATATGGAATTTCAGAGGATGCCAGACTCTGACAATGATTATGATGGATTCTAGAATAGTAGAATTTAAGGTGCAAAAGTAGCATATTTTGATATAAAATTCTATTATAGTAGCATTATACGATACAAGAGAGGCCCCGTACAAAGTACGGGGCTTTTTGTTGTCTAAATTTTATTATAAAATAATTTTGGAATGCTTCTTTTTTGGGAATGAGGGTACTATTATTGGGAATTATATCAAAGGGGATTTCTCATTATCTCTAGCCGCTTCTTGAACATAGGAGTTTGTATATATGCAGCCCATTCGTCTGGGTGTTTTGCGCTCTTGCTATTGTTGCAGTATTGGCAGAGCCATTGGAGATTATTGGCGTAATTAGATCCACCAAGGGCTATTGGCATAATGTGGTCAAGGTGTTTATTTTCAGGGGTGAGTTGTTTTTTGCAGCTAGTACACAGGCCATTTTGATTTTCAAAGATTAGGTCAACTTCAGCTTTTGTGTATGAGCCATCAGCGTTACATCGCTTAGCACGTCTTCGATGGTTATTTAGTCTAGCTTTCTCAGGGTTGGCTTTCTGATAAGCTTTGGCGTGCTCTAGTCTATGCTCCCTATTCTGCAAGTAATTTGTAGCGGCATATTGACTCTGTCTCCTTTTAAGTTCTTCTTGTGAGTATCTTGAGATATCTGTTACCCGTTTGCTTTGTAAATGAGGTAGTGTGTGTGTGTATTCATTTCCACTCTCTAAGAATCTTATTTTATACCTGTTACTTGATATCTTATCAATAACCCTGTACTCACCGTACTCTTTATGAGTGTATATTTTTGAGAGTACATTCCATAGATGCTCCAATTTCTCTTCTCTAATAGTTTCAGATTTCAAAAAACTTAGTTGTTTTTTGTGCATCTTATCAAAACTACTTAAAGCTTTAACAGTATATAAGAATACCCTTTTAGTTAATTTTTTAGCAAGTTCCTTAACTTTAACTTCATCCGCTTGTCTTCGTGCATCTCTTATCTGGCCTTGCATAATATTATTTTTTTGAGCGGTATATTTATAGCCGGACTCTAAAAATTCTATCGTAACTTGCCTGCTATTCTTATACTTCCTAACAATCATATCACCCCATAAATTACTTGGGTAAATATCTCCTATATTCATATATTTCCATATAAAATTATAGCTTAACACGAATAGTGCTTTTTGTCAAGATTTATTTTAAAAATAAAATTTAAAAGTTACCTTCATAATAAGTTGCAAGAGCGAGCGTGGGATTAAACGCCGAAAACGGCAGCCGCAAGCCGTCCAATCCTGCGGCAAAATATCACGAGAGGCGTTTTTAGCGCTAGGTGCATGGTGAGATAGCTCCAAACTCTGCGACGCCGTAGAAGCCGTTCTAGTGGCATCTAGATGGGGTTATAGTTCTCATATGAACCTTTGAGACTTATACACTCACCTAAGTAGACTGGCTCAGAATGGCGTCTGGCTGCCGTTTGTGGACAATTGGTGGCTGTAGCACCAAGCAAGTGCTTGGTTGGCTGTCAAAGCGTCGCATCTGGCGTGGATAGCTTTTTGACGTACATCGTCGGCAGACGTACACATGGTGGCGAGAAAATTATAGAAATTCGAATCTAACAAAACTACACTATACAGTGTACTTTTCCAATCCTTCTAATCCGAATGCTTTCTCGCCACCATAACACCCGCCACGAGTCAACGCTAGGTCACGTGATTGCTCTCTTGCCAGCCATTCCACATTCGCCAAATGATCCGCCATAGCATGGCCTAGACTGCCAAGCACACCACCATAGATGATGCTTTACGCTGCATAAGGCGCTATCTATGACCATGCTGATGACACAAGGCCAGCACAGTTGCTCGCTAAGCAGTTGTCAATGCTCGACAGGCTGTTAGTCTCTACAATGCCATGTCCACCAGATACCACCTAGCAGCCATACACAAGCCACTAGACCACACCACAAGCCTACATCTGCCGACAGCTTAATGTGGATGCCACAAAAGAAAAAGCCACCTGCTAAGGTGGCTTTGTTTGCTGTGGACTAGTTTGTTCTAGTTCATTCTTGTAAATCTGTTAGACTTAGCTGGCACAATGTCACCAAAGTCATCACACACAACTAACTTGCATGTGCCAGCGTAGAAAGCTTCTAGCCAACGTATGCCAGCAAAGTTATCTGTAACGTGCCAAAACTCACCTGTAGTATGATCATCGATAAACATTGATCCGTTGTCATAAGAGATTGTAGACATGATATTTCCTTAAGTTAGGTTGTGTGCTGCTATGACTTCATTATAGTACACATTTCCTGACTTACAAGCCCTTTTTCGTAAATAAACACAAAAAGCCACAAATAAATTGTAGCTGTCTTGTGTATTACAAAATGTAAACTTATTTACAAATCCTCATGTAATCCATCATGACATTCGAGCGAAGCATGCCATGCCCTATATGCACAGTTAATCGACACATCTTTATAACTTCCATCATCATACTTCGGAAATCCTTCATACCTATAGCATATTGGAAATGCTATCTTAGCCCATCGCTCGAAGCATTCGTCAACGTTCAAATGTTTAGTCATTTCATCTCTCCCTGAAAACAAGAAATCGCTTCCTCAAATGTCTTATGACTTGTACCGACAATGTGCCACCATTCGTCATAGTCCCAAGTAGTGTACGGAAATCCATTCTCAAGACTGTTATCGAACGTGTAAGCTATTTCTGGCAGTCGTTTGCACGTGATATGCCCAAACACTGCATCACCTATCCTCTGGGCTGTATTAGCTTGGTAGAGGATGGTGTTATCTGTCGCATAAGCTGTATATCGGCTTTCTGTAGCTTTCATGGCATAGCTTTCTGAAATCTTTCGGCATAAAACGAATTACCACCTCGCACATGCTGCAATTCGACTAAAGAAACAAATTCCTGTCGTGCGCCATCTATAATACTATCTTTATGCCAACTCTCAAGAATTGTATATTTCCTCCCCTCCCAAATGAACAAACTGAATCCACCATTAAGACACACCACTATGTCACCTGTTTTCATTGTAATTTCCCTATTTTAACCCAATAACAGCGAATCATGGCGTAGCACAATGCTTGATCAGCTAACGTGAAAAACATTTGTTTTGCACTCTCTTTATTCAAGATTTTATTTCTTGAGACGACGACAAACAATTTTACATTGAGGCCTTCGCCAGTCAATACAATTCCATTAGGATATAATGACGATTGCTTAATTGTCACTTTGCCTGTCGAAGCTTGGAATGTAAGTGTCATATCGGATACATCTCCAAAAAGTTATGCAATAAAGTGACAGCACCAAGAATGATAGCTACCATTCCGCCAATGTAAGCCACGGCGCTAATCAGTAGCAACACATCAAAAAGAATTCTAGCGAGCATAGCAATGTGCTATTGCAGTTCGATGATGCTTCAAATAAAACCCTGTAATCTGCCGACGAACAATCCTCGGTAATCTGACATACACCACAAGAGCTTGTTTGATGATGAGTGACGACATGAAATTCTCCTAGTTGACAATTCTAGTGTAGCACAGATTCACTACTTCTACTATAGACAATTTCTCGACCGCTTAAGTTTCTCTGTTTCATCTTTCCATTGCTGTGCAATCTTTTGTGCTTTTTCTAACTCATTCTGCATTGCCTTTTGATTAGCAATAAACCATCTCAACATTTCTTCGTAATTCTTTGCTTTCCTGTATGTATTTTGCAAATTAGCAAATAAATCTGATGACACTAGCACACAATGACCATCCTCATGAAAACACAACTCTTCTGACTCGCCCTCCATTACGTAGCTTTCAAACTCTTGAACTTCTGCTTTACTAGTCTCTTCTGCTTTGGCTAGGTAAGCGTGCCCAAAGCTGGCGACAGCAATAGTGAACACAAGGGCAATACGGAGAGGTGTTTTCATGAAAGTTTCCTTTATAGAATGTTACATTTTAAAAACAGTCTTTCATTTAAGTTTTAATCAAACTCTGAGGCAACAGTGTATCCGCTATTCCGCAAAGAGAGTACCACAGTTTTAGGAATAAACGAAATACCGTCGTAATCATCAAGAATCTTACCTGAAAACCACAATGCACCAGAATAATCTGCATACTCTTTATGTTGAAAGTACCCATAGCCAGCAGTTGGGTCGATTTTAATCTCAAATCTGCCCATTGAGATGTCATGAGAATAAATGTATTTGATTTTAGACATATTTAGCCTATTGATTAATAAGTTTCCAGCCCAATTGCCTACGAATCTCTGCAATACTCGGCAAAGGTGTATTATGTGCCTTAGCACGTTCTTGAAGCCATTGCCTAGCCTGTTCTTTCGTAGGCTGGCTTGAACTAGTTACAGCTTGCATGATTAGCTCCCCATGTTCAATTTAACATACAGAAAAAACTCAATTGCTGTTGTTACAAGAATGATTGAGAACATTCTCAGCTCCAATATACTCTGTAGAAACCATCTGAAAGCAACTTCCAATAAGCATAAAACCCTTCGTTGCCAAGTTCAATTACTGCAAATTCTGCATCTTCCTCTGTATCAAATTGCGTATAATTCATTTTCAGCTCCGTTTATTCAGCATTCACACAATGCGTCTGCCATGAATTCACTATAGCACATTCAGCCAAACATGCAAACCATTATTTCAAATAATTTGCTTGCACATAATCTGTCACAAATTGTAATTGGTTATCAGGAAAGTGGTCACTATGCTTGAATGCAAAGATACTCTGCTGTCTAGTGTCAGCTTCCATCATAAGCCGCTCAAGGCTGTGCATACCAAACTCTTCTGCAACCGCTGTCACATGCATGCCAGCTATAACACATTCCCCTACTAAATCGAAGCTTATGCCAAACTGCGCATGCAAACAGTTATGCCAAAACCTAAATGCATAATTAGCGCCACACGAAGTGTATATCGTATTCTCACTACCACTGCTCCAAACTTTCAATGGCAATCCTGTACGCTTTGACTCTGCGAAGGCTGCGCACAACGAAGGATAATCATCATATGCAACATCACAATCTACATATCCAAATCCTACTTGCTTAGACATCTTTTCAGTTTGCCTAATAACAAACATTGACAGATTGTGTCTTGCCCGTTGGAAATGCTCGGGCGTAAAATTAGCAGTCATTTGCTTTCCCCTGTACAAATTTTAAATTCACGTTTAGCGCTGTCACCATGCTGAATGTATGTTGAATGTTTAATCATGATGTCCTCCGTTTAGATAGCTTCATCTTACACACAAAGCCTGCCGAGTGCAAGCTATTTTAAGAAATATATTTCAATATGACGCTACCCTAATATGTTACAATCACATATGTTGCAATTATACAACACAAAAGCAATGGACGTAAAAAAGCCAGCACGAAGGCTGGCATGTTATTCTAATCCTTGATATTTCAATATATCTAATCCTCGTATACAATTAGCACAGATATTCTCTCTTGGTACTTCTTGCAATTTGGCATCACTCTTAATCATACCGCCTTTAGTGTAAATCTTGCAATAAGCATCATCAACACCATTCCATAAATGGGAGACGCCTTTATTTGCTTTTCCTGAAACTAAATATACCTGTCGCATACAATCCCTTCACTGATGGCACGAAGCTACAAACAAAGCATTGTACAATAAATCAAAGACAACACCTTTTAGGTTATCTTATACCTAGATTACATTAAGCAATACATACATCTAAAGCTTCTATTTTCTTCTAATGTCTTGACTAAGGTATTTGGTAGTTTTAAAGCAACGTTGTTATTATATTAGGCTGATATGGCTAGATTACTTATTGACTCGCCCCATCCTCTTCCCCATGCCCAGCCGCTCTTGCACTAGGTCTGACAGGGAAAGAAAAGGAGATCAGGTCAATAACTAATCCTGTCATATTAGCCCTATCAACATGCGTCCACATGTATGTTAGTCTTGACTGGTGAGTTACTTTGTTCGACTCTGCCCAAGCACTTTTAAGCTCAAACAAATAGTAACACAAAGAAACCCATTTGTCAACATTCCTGAATTCCTTATTGTAATCAAGCACTTAACCCATCTAATTTTGTTTTATGAAAGAAATAGGCCCATAAATGACTAGAAATTTCATAAAAGGCCTATATTTTGCAATTATTCGTCACATCCAATTAGAAGCCTTATAACGCCCCTACAATCAATTTAAACAATTCTGGCTAGGCTGCTATCAACTCACCTGAATTAACGCAGCCTAGAGCTTGTATTCGAGTCCTAAGCCCTAATCAAGTATTCCTGTCCATCAAACTCCACACAATTATAACCCTGCTCAGCTTCCCTAGCAGCAGCTTCATAATCCATTATCAAATGGTAATAAGGCCATCCATCTTGCTTAGGTAGTCTATAACAATCATCAATAAGTTCCTCGATATACTTGACAAAATAATCACGATGTATCAATGTTTCTCCGTGTTCCCAATCGCCATAGCCTTTGCACTCTTCAGCAAGAGCCTTTAATGTTTGCAACTCTTCATTGTTATCATTTAACCATGTTTCGACATCAGTTTGGGCTTCTCTGGAATCTGTATCGTCATATACACCTTGCAAAGCTGTCAACTCCTCTTCAAGCTCCTCTATCCGCCGAATAACATCGCGGCTATCAATCACATCATCTGTATTGCTAATTTGGTTAGACATTTCACACATTCCTTTTCAATGTAACATTGTCAATAATTTCTTGATTAGACATAAGCATAAAATCATCTACACTAATTGTCAAGCAATATAAATCCTTGGCGTATTTCTCACGATAACATGCACATCCTCTGCGCTAGCCAACTTCTCACGGGCTGCATCATTAATAAAATCAATTCCTAATTCAGCTAATGCATGTAATTTCTCACGTACATCAGCCGGAACAAACACTTTGAAATTCTTATGCAACATTTTAACCCCAAATGTAATAAATCACTAATGAAAGAAGTGAAACAATAAACAATGGAAATGCAATTTGTGAAATTGCTAATGCATCTCGCACAGCTTCCCATTCAAATGGCCCTACCTTACTTGTCCGCAAGATATTTAACGCATACAACAATTGCGCTGTGCAAATAACAAACACTAGCCAAATGCATTCTATCATACTATGCTCCAATCTTGTCAATGTTATTGATAATCAATGAGCATCCAGCTAAATATGCTGCATACAAGCTTTTATCCTTTGTGTCTGTCAAATCTGGCGCAACATGATATCGCTTAAAATACCACTCGCTAAAAGCATCTCTCACATCTGCAATTGTCATGTTATTCATCCTCATTAAATTGTTGACGCTTATCTGTACGTTTCCATCTCTTCCCTTGGCTTTCTGTATATTCCCGCTCTTTCCTAAGTTTCACAATCCGGCGCTCTGACTGAATTGCACCAGAGTTACTTTGCACAGAATTTCCCTTGATGCTAATGGAAATGTCATTATCTTTGTCATGCTTCATTATAACACACCTCATATTGTCCAGCTTTGTTTAACGTAATGAATCCGTCTTTCGGCATTGAAGGCTTGCCAATGTAGATTTCTCGCAGGATGATTTTATTCTGCACATCATCCTTTGTAAATCCCATAGCTGCATAATAGCGCATTGCAGAGGCGAAGTCAATGAAATTTGGCATTGCGTGGATTAGCATGACTCTTCAGCTTCTGCAACAAAGAGCATGAGTAGTTGCAATTGACTTAGTGTCATCTCACACAGATATTCTTTGACATTTAAACCTAGAGCCTTATAGCTACATAGCACTTTGAAAACATCATCAGACATATTTTCAACACCAATTGTAGAAATCTTAACACGCTCTGCATCATACCTGATTTCATCACTCAAGCTCATTTAATGCTCCTTAGAGGCGATTAGTTCGCCATTAGATGTGTGTATGCACGTTTGCCCGAAAACAGTGCTATCGTAGCATTTAAGCCATTCTAGGGCACTCTGGTATGTCCAGCAATGATGCTGTTTAGAGAATTGGTCATTCCTGACAACATAGGGTGCTAGGTTATTAAAGAGTGAGAACATTCGATTCTTTCAAAGTGTGTTGTGATGCTTCAATATAGGCTATTGACTATTCCTTGTCAAGCCTATGCGCAATAAATAATTCTGCCGTCTAGTAGCTCTGTTCTGTTGCCTTGATAACCGTTATCGGGGCCTATATATTCTTTGCCGAGCCCTTGCACAATCTCTTTATCTGCCCAATAAATATAGCTATCTCCATTGACTTCGCAATAGCAATATTCTTGATGAAATTTCTTGCAAATTTCCTTGGCTGCGCAAGATAATCTAACTTCAGTTAGATTTGTGATAATCAGTGAAATTTCTTTCTTCCCACAATAATGCCCAATACACAGTTCAACACTCGCTTGGTATTCATCGGCGAATAACTGAATCAAATCAGCTGTGCACAAGGCATTTGCACTAGAATTACATTTTTCTCTAAACGCCGAACAAATGATTTTCATACAGGCTTACTCCAAATATTATAACCAATTTCTTTGTTAAGAATATCATGCGCAGTCATTGGTAATGGCTCATTAGCATCTAGCCATTCTCTTGCCGTCTTTCGACTAGCACTAGAAAATTGAATCCTGTCACTTGTGACAGATAGCACGCGCCATAGGCCATTTAGGAATCGAAGTTTATACATAGCCCTCCAAATCAACAGCGACACTTGTGTTACCTGTCACTACTTCAAATACTGTAGCGCTTGAGTCTGCATCACGTTGAATCTGAAGAGCCTCAATTGCCGCGCTAGTTGGGTCATATGCCCATACATCAATCTCCCATTTTACAAGATAGTGAGTCAAGCCGTGTGTTTGCATAATTAACTCCAATTAGAAAAAGATACCCGTTTTCTGCGCTGATCGGGCAACAGCATCATGTTCGCAACTTTAGGTTGCCACCTCTCAAGATTCACATAATAGTACCTATTTGTTGACGACTCTATGCAAGCTTCAATGATAGTGCATATGCTAACAAACTGCTCTCGAAACATTCATTCTTTCAGCTAGGCCCGTAACGTGAATTAAAAGACGGCTTCCATGTCTTACTAGCTTACTTGTCTGCTTGTTTCTATTCACTCCGTGGAGCGAGTAAGGGAATGATAGAACACTTTCAGACAGAATGCAAGCTGTATTTCGGTACAAATTCACAAATGTTAATTTTATGCCGGAGGTTAGTCTATATAGTGCACGATAACATGCATGTAGTTACTATGCAAAAGTATGTTATTCGCTGTGCAGTAAATAACGCTTGACAGCCTTCGCACTATCTCCTACTCTTGCAATACGGGCTTCGTCTCGCGAGCGCCGAGCTATGGCTAAATGACTTTCTGTTGTAAAACTTCCACAAAATACATGTTGACTTAGTTCACTAGCTAAGCTATTATTCTTTCACGGAGCAAAGCGACCGAGCGTACCCCCTGCGCGCTTACTTTATAATATACCTACAAAATTGTAGGTATAACCCACTATTGCCAAAATGAAAGAACTACCGAAGGGAGTTACCTTATGCCAATGCTCGCCAGCTACGATAGGAATTTCCTATTGAAACCAGAAACCGATAGTGTTATCTGGAAGCAATCTTGTAATCCAGAAATGTTTTATTCTGGTAATCTTTCTTTAAAGAATGTTGTCACTCTACCTAGATAGGGTAGACCAGAAATGAAAATGACTTTGCGTACCGGGTTGGCTAAGAGAATTATGAAATTATATTTTTGGGTACTTTTCTTGTTCAAATTTGAAAGGGGTTAAAATTTCAAGCTACATAATGTAAAGTATATTTTACAAATTACATATATCCTAATAAAACACTTTACAATTACAAAAATATATGAAATAATTAGGGCTACTAATTTAAGGAGGGCGATATGAAGAAGAGTTATTCAGTATACAGAGAGATACTTGAGACAGCAAAAGAGCTATTAGCAGATGGCAGTCTTGAAGATAAATCTAAAGAAGAGTATGTTTGCTTTGCAGTGACTAAAGCAACAGATATGATTACACGTTCTTTAACACATATTAATTCTCTTGAGGTCTATGAAGCTTCATTCAAGATAGAGAATAAGATTAAAAGTGTGTTGAAAGCATATGCATATTATGATGACCTTCTTATTAGTAAACGAATTTTAAACCTCGGACCTGACTATAACTTTTATGAAGTCCAATGCCAACGCTGGATGCTTATTGAAGCCCTGATTGACTATTATGAGGATATGGAAAATGAGTGATTATAAAAAGCATCTAGATGTGCTGCACTGTGTAAGAATAATGTTGTGGGATGGCGTTGACAGTGATGACTGGGACGAGACTTACGAAGAATATATTTGTTTCGCCATTAGATCTGCTATATGCAAATACCACTCCAAATATTCAGATAGTTGTATGATAGGATATATAGATGTGAAAGATGAACTGGTAGATCTAGTCAAGGGACATCTTGGAAAATATGATGACTACGCTGTATATCTACGCAGTAGTGGTAAAGTGCCACTAAGTGCTACGCCTGTTAGAATACAGAAAGAACGTCTAAAACTTGTTGATAAACTTATTTTGCATTACGAAGCTCTAGAGTATTGACAAGAAATCTAAAATAATCTAAACTAGGCTCTCTTTCTAAATAAATAAGCATGCTTTCTAAATGAAAAGGAAATACAAAATGTTCATTATAAGCCCTAGAAGTCAAGGAATTGAACCTAGAATATTAAAAACTCACAAAAGGAAGATAAATATGACTGACCACGCTTTCAATAATCGAATGGATAAACTTCAAAGTAAAGGTATCCGCTTTGCTTGCACTCCAATTAACAGTAGCAAACGAATGAGTGAGATTCCTTATGGCTATTTCAAGCCTAGCTTGTGGGAAAGTTTTAAACGTATATTTGGGGTGCTGTGATGATTATTATTAAATGGTTTCTGATTATATTCTTTGGAGTAATTGGTGCTTTTTATGGAATTATTGCTATTATAAATTATTCTCCGTGGTTATTTGCTATTATCTTTTTTGGAGTAACATGCCTACCATTTGCATTTATAGCTGCTGATATAGAAAATCTTAAAAAGGAAGGAAAACTGAAATGACAAAACAAGAATTTCTAGCAGCAATGCTATATGCAATTAGACGCTCTTTTATGACCACGCTAGTTGTAACAGATGTAAGATTTGGATCGGCAGAAACTGCTGAAAAATGTATTGAATATCTAGACCCAGAGAAATTTATGGAAGCCCTTGAGGAAGCACTGGAGTATGTGGAATGAATACGAGAGAATGGGACAGCATCAGTATTCTTCACGTTTGTAAGGGAGATATCGAAATTGTATTTAAAAATGGGCAAGATGTTGTAGGAACATTTTCAGCAGATATGCCATTAGGAGTTGGGTGTAATTTAAATATTAGAGGTTTCGAGGGCACAGTGACAGGACCATTTGTGGCCACTCCACAGAAGGCTTTTGACAAGGTGGAGATTGAAATCTCTTGACACTACATAAAATCTAATCTATAATCGCTTCATATTAACGAATTAGGAGAACTAAAATGTATGCAAAAATCAAAGCTGAGTGGGTTGCTGAATTGCGCAGTGGAAAGTATAAACAAGGGCGATGTGTCTTGCGGAGTAGTGATAACAAATTCTGTTGCCTCGGAGTGCTTTGTAATATTCATGCTAAGCATCATCCAGAGTTTGCCAGTAAGCAGAATAATGTCGTGCAAGATGAATGTCTGTCTGGAGATTATAACTTTGAGTATGGTGGAGAAGAGCAGCTTCCTCCTGAAGAAGTGTATAAATGGGCCGGATTGTCAGGAGATGCTAGCGTAAAGCTCGAAGGTACATTTGACACACTGTATAACCATAATGACAGCGGCGTATCATTCAAGAAGATTGCTACTGCTATTGAGAAACAACTTTAAGGATAACTCTAAGGAGAGGAATATGTCTAAATTTAAAATTGGGGACAGAGTGAAATGCGTAGATGCTCCGAGTTGGAGCGCACTGACAGAAAATGAGATTTACACGGTACTTGAAAGAGTATTCAAATGTGATGGCAAGGAAGAAGATTATATTGTTGTGTATGATACTGTAGAAATTCTTGCATCACGATTCCAGCTTGTAGAAGAGCCACAGGCTATTGATTGGTCAAAACCTCTCCAAACTAAGTCTGGAAATCCATTTGAATTGTTTAGTTCTTGTGCGCGTGGAAATTATCCAGTTGTAGGGTATGTTAGCGATCATGAAAACTTAACTAGTTACACTACAGATGGTTATTATGTAGGGCATAATGTGCTACATCCACTTGATCTCCAGAATGTGCCAGAGAAAGCAACTACCGTGGCACGATATGTAAACGTGTGTAAACATGCTGGAAAACTTGTTGCAGGAGAATTACATCCCACTCGTGAAGCTGCAGATATTTGGAAAGATGAGAATCGTGTATCTTGTATGAAGATGGAAGTAACACTTGTTGAGGGACAATTTGATGAGTGAATACTACATGCCAGACAAGGACTTAATTAAAAGTTATGTATGGCACAATGACCGTTGTTTCTTTGTTAGTACGATTGATAGAGAATCGTCTTGCATAGATGGTGGTAGATTTTCAGAAACAATGGTATGGGAGTATAATTGGAACACACAGACGCGAGCTACTAATATTTACCATCAAGATGAAGACTCTAGTGAGCGCATTTCAAGACATATAAGAGTATGCCAAATTCTCTTTGAAACCGGAAAGGTAAGTTATGGAGATAACTGAGACTGCTGGTGGAACTATCCATGATATAGTTGAGCGTGCTAAGAATCACTGTGGCATACTGCGCGTTGAATTTCTAGATTGCGCATTCAATGGTATTTCTTTTCGTGTATCACGTAATAGCAACGAGTATGATATCGCCACAATTTATAATCTGAAACATAAAATTCGTCGGCTTGAGGCCGGGTATAGGGATTAACTATGAGTAAAGCAATTATTGCAGCAATCACTTCTGTCACTCCTATTCCGGGAGCAGACAAGATTCACGTAGCTGTTGTGCTTGGTGAGAATGTTATCGTTAGCAAAGACACAGGAGTAGGATACATTGGTGTGTTCTTCCCCGCAGATACACAACTCTCTGAAGAGTATTGCAAACAGAATAATCTTTTTCGTCGGAGTGAATTGAATTCTGATACAACAAAATCTGGATTCTTTGACGAGAATCGGCGTGTACGAGTGCAGCCATTCTTGAAGGTGAAGAGCCAAGGGTATTTTGCACCATTGTCTAGCTTGTTCTATACAGGACGTGATGGTTATCGAACTCTTGGAGAGACATTTGACACAGTGAATGAGTTTCCAATCTGCTGCAAATACATTAGCCAAGCAACACGAGATAGTATTGCGCGACAAAATCGTCCTAAGCAAGCTAAAGTGTCTGTGACACCATTGTTTGCTAAGCATGTAGATAGTGATCAATTCAAGCACAATGTAGGATTGATTCCTAAAGGTGCTTTGATTCACTTCCATGCTAAAGTTCATGGTACAAGTCATCGCTCAGGATTGACACTGACAAATATAGAACTACCTAAGTGGAAGCAGGTTGTGAATAAGTTTGCAAATGTATTTCCTAACACAGAGTACACACATGTTGTTGGTACACGCAACACAGTGCTAACAGAGAAGAAAGATGGATTTCACGGAAGTGAGCAATTTCGCTTTGATGTAGCCGAGATGCTGAAACCACATATGGTAAATGGTATGACAGTCTATGGTGAGATTGCAGGCTATGCTAATGGTAAGCCAATTATGGCTGTTCACTCTGCTAAGGCTACAAAAGATAAAGCTTTCCAGAAGAAATATGGAGAGAGTATTATCTACAAATATGGCTGCAAAGAGCATGAATACCGCTTCCATGTATACCGTATCACTCAGGCAGATGTGAATGGTGTTAATATAGACTTCACACAGAAGCAGCTTGATCAATGGTGCGCTGATAGGCAGATTCTAGGGCCTGTAGAGGTGCATCCTGCTATTGTTTATGACGGTGATACAGAGAGCTTGCAGAAGCTTGTTGATGGCCTCACAGAGCGTTCTGAGACGCTTGGAGATGATGTGATTGATGGTAGTCATCCTAGTGAGGGAGTTATCCTGCGGATTGATACTGGCAAGCACACTCCATATTTTCTGAAGAGTAAGAGTTATTTCTTCAAAGTGATGGAAGGAATTTGCGAAAGTCTAGACCGAGAAGATGCTGCATGATTAAAAACCTTCTGATAGGCTTCCTATTGTCACTAGCATCAATTTGCCTAGCTTCAGAAAGCCTGCCAGAAATTATTACATTTCCACAAGGAATTGTGGAGGGTGGGCTACCGATGTCCGAAGATGCAATATGCATTGCTTGGACTGTGAAATCTGAAGCAGGAGGAGAACCTGTGAAGGGCAAAAGAGCAATAATCGACGTAATTCTAACACGCATGAGACAAAGAAATATGACAGCATGCCAAGTGCTAAAGGAACCCTTTCAATTTAGCGGGTTCACTAAACACACAAAGCTTCGTGTTACAATTGAACAGTTGACAGAGTTAGAAATGTTGATTAATATGGAGCCTGTTGTGGAGGGATGTAGCAGCTTTCATGCTGTATATGTTCATCCTAAGTGGCATTTGAAATTTTGCAAGAGAGTTGGGCGTCATCTTTTCTATTACTAGGAGGAAGCGAAATGTTGAAGATCACAGATTGGACCAACCCCTCTGAAGCAGAACGTGCCCTAAACGGTCCCGCAGGCTTCAATTGGACTTCATTTGCAATCAAGCCACTGTACAATAGCGTGTACCAGATACAAGGATTTAACACTATTGTATATTATGCAAAATTCGTAAATGGATATTGGATGGATGCTTGTGTGAATGCTCAGGAAGCTGAAGCTAATAACACATTTAGTATGTGTTTAAATCATGATAAGGGTGGTGGATGGTATATTGGTTGGCGGGTAGACAAATGAGTGATATAGTATATAATGCAATGATGTTTGCACGAGATAAACATAAAAACCAAGTTAGAAAATACACAGGAGAGCCTTACATTACACATCTAGCAGAAGTGGCTGCTATCACAGCCAGTGTGTCTGAGTGTGAACAATGTATAGCGACAGCGTGGCTACATGACTGCATGGAGGATCAAGGTGTGCAATATGATGTCCTATTGGCACATTTCGGTTTCACTGTTGCTAAAGGTGTTTGGTGGCTATCGGATATGGAAGTAGGTAATCGGGCACAAAGGAAGGCTGCAGCTTGTGCGAGATTATCAGAAGCTCCAGCACATATCCAAACAATTAAATGTGCAGATTTGATAAGTAATACATCAAGTATTTGTAGACACGACCCGAAATTTGCAGTAATATATTTGGAAGAAAAAATAAAGCTGCTTGAAGTTCTTACTAGAGCAGATAAACGTTTGTTAAATTTAGCTAAGGAGATAGTAAAATGAATGAAATCAAAAAGAAAGCCAACCCTGCAGAATTGGTAGAGCTGCCAACAATTGATCTGAAAGAGTTTGCGCGTCAGAAACTCATCATCCAGAAGCAAGCTTCAATTGACTGCGCTGCAAAGATTCAGTCTATCAAACTTCTATTGACAGAGATCAAAGAACTTGTTACACTGTCTGGAATTACTATAGACTTGCGAGAGTTGAAGTATGATTTTGAGGCTGTTGAAGAGCTGCATCCTGAGTGGAATAGCTCTTCGTATGATTGTTAATATGGACCATACACAAGAAGCTGCAGCAGCTTTGCTGTCGTCAAAATGTGCACAACTTCGTGAATTATTTGACGAGTGTATCAAACTCTCTAACGAATTTAATATAGTGTTTGAGCTTCCATGGGGTGGAGAAGGAAACTCATATGAAGAGGGTTACAGTGTTGGTGGCTTCTATTGTCCAACCGATGATTCTCCGTGGGGCGATAAAGGTTGGCATCCAAGTAATCAAAGTTGTTAATTAAGGAGAAATTGTGCTAGTACTAATCGGAAGCTGTGCATTAGCTTATCATATTGATTTGCCACGAAAACCTGCTGATCTAGACCTCGTTGGCTCGTATGATGAAATCCAAGAATTCATCAATAATCTTGGTGAGAAAGTGTTAGCACAATATCCTATAAATAGTGGTAAGACAGTCTATGTAAAAACAGATAGACGTATTATTGAAGCTGAAGTGGCTTGGCCTGACAGTATGGCTGAGAGACTTAAAGAGTTTGTGCATATGGAGGAAGGTTTTGAGCAAGTTGTGCTAAATGGTACTGATGCATTAATTCCAAGTCTGAACTGTCTTTATATGCTCAAGATGTCTCACCGCTATCTTAAGAATTCTCCCCACTTCGAGAAGACACGACAAGATATTAAGTTGATGAGACAACATGGAGCATTCATACCAGAGAGTGCTTATGAGTTCTACAATCAACGTATGAAAGATACTTATAACTACTCACATCCTAAATTGAATAAATCTAAGGATGAATTCTTCACAGATAATGTGCCATACATCTATGACCATGACTCTATCCACGTGGCAATAAAACATTTAGATAAGCCAGCATACATGTATTTTAAAGTAGATGAAGCTGAAGTGCAATGTAGCAAAAATAAATTTGAAGCCTCCGATGAAAATATTAAATTGCTCAGTGTAGTGGAAGAGTCGATGGTATTGGCAATTGAGCGTAGTTTAGTACCCTATACAGGAAGTATGACGCCCAGAGAAGCATTTGACTATGCACTTTTCAAATGCTGTACGAGCATCTCATCAGGTTGGTGGAGAGAATTTGCTTATGAAAATTATGATGCTGTTAGGCAATTGTATTTAGATGATTATTTTCAGAGGTTTTCTAATGCTCTTTTGGATGGGAGGATTAAGCCTTATCAGAGAGGTAAAGAAGTATTTTACTAGAGATATTCAGAAGATCATCAGGAGTAGCATTAAAACAACATGGACATTCTATAAGCTTGCTACGATTAAAGGTTATGTAGATATCTGGTGGCTTGGAAAGAGTAATGGATATTATTCTGAGAGTGTTTCGTTGTATAAACTTTATGAGAAATTGGAGAAATAATGGCATATATTAATATAAGAGCTATGCTTCCAACTGATGAGGATATTACTGAAATTCAGTTTGGAACTTCAGAGGAGATTCTACATTATGACCGGGCGTCATCTGATTGGTTTAGTGTTATTGATGGCAATGAGGAGATATCAATTCTTATTGAAGATATCGATTATATGATTAAGGCTCTTAATGAGCTTAAGAAGATTACCGGAAAGGATAAGTAATTGATCACAATCGAAGGTAGAGTTGGCATCAAAGCCACAATACTCTGTGATAGCATTTCAGAGGCAAGAATTCGTTTTACTACAATGGAAATTGAGTATCCTCGGATAATACTATCTGAGCTAAATACGCATCGGATGTTACCAAAGAACTCTGCATCCAGTAGAGCTATTCCATTCGAGAAGATGCAGAAGCAGCTTACAGGAATGCCTGTACGATTTGGAGCAGCTAATCCGGGAATGCGGGATGGTGGAGATCATGATGCATATGTGTATAACGACACATATGGAAGCACGCCAGTAGTTGCATGGCATGAGGCTAAACTGGAGGCTATAAAGGTGTCTAGGTCATTCTATGAAGCTGGCTACAGTAAGCAAATTTTTAACCGCCTCACAGAGCCTTGGCAGATGATGAAGACAGTGATTAGCGGCACAGAGTGGGCTAACTTCTTTTGGCTGCGTAATCACAATGCTGCAGATCCTAGTTTGGAAGAATTAGCACGATGTATGAAAGCAGCTATGGCTACTTCTACTCCACAATTTCTAAAAGCTGGAGAATGGCATCTGCCATATGTAGATAGCTTTAATCCGTCATTAGGTTATAAAGGACAGACATTCCATCTCGGAGATGGTGTGCCAATCAGTCTAGATGACGCAATTAAAGTATCCTGTGCACGCTGTGCTGCAGTGAGTTACAGGAACGAAGATTATAGTCTGGCAAAGTGTATTGAAGTGTATGATAAGCTTGTTGGCTCTGATAGGAAGCATGCTAGTGCATTTGAGCATCAGGCTAATCCATGTCAGAAGAGAGTATTGCATAAATTGTTGTCAGGCTGTGTCAATATTCCATCATATCCTAGCACATGGGAAAAAGGAATTAGCCATATGGACAGGAATGAGCAACTGTGGAGTGGACCACTTAAAGGCTGGATTCAATATAGAAAGCTTATTGATGGAGAGAACCACGACAGAATGGAGTGATTATACTGAGGATTAACACTCTGACATTGACAAGTGCCACGAGGTAAGTTATAATCGAATTTTGGAGGAAATATGCCACAAGCAAATGAGTATCTAAGTAGTAGATGGGACGAATGCTCAGCGTGGGCGCAATTAGCTGGAAATTTTCTCGTCAGTAAGGGCGGAATAATTTACCCCACTGAAGAAACTAAAGAAGAGGGTATTTCCGTTGAAGATGATGAGGCTATCGACTACTTATGCCAAGAGTGGGATTATGGTTTTGAGTATAATTGGGGAGACTGAATGGTATATATTGTATGACAAAGTACATAGTCGGAAAAAATCCTTGCAAACGTTGTCGTAAAAATGGACGTGATACCTCTGGAAATAACTTTCACTATTATGGCGAAGGATTAGGAGGCTATTGTCATGCCTGCTTTTATACAGAGTTATCTGACGAACAAAAAGAACAGAAAGGGATTGACAAATATGAATATCAGGACTCCGAAGTGAGTACTAAAGAAATTATCACTCCAGAAGAAATAGAAGCAATCAAGGAGTATACTGGCACATCAGGAAAAGGACAACGAGGGATTACTGACGAGACATACAAGGCTTATGCTTGCCGATTTAAATACAACGAAGAGACTGCAGAAGTTGTTGAGCACTATTATCCTTACACACAAGATTACAAGGCTGCAGGCTTCAAAGTACGGTCTACGCCCGTTAAGGATTTCTATTCAGTAGGAAAGATTGGTAAGAATTCAGAATTATTTGGCCAATGGAAATGGAAAGACCATCAGGCTAAATATGTGTTGTTGTGTGCTGGTGAGATTGATGCAATGAGTGCATTCCAGATGCTTGAGAATTACCGTGTTGGCAAGGGAAGTGATTTTGATGCCACTCCAGTAGTTTCTAGCGCTATCGGTGAATCTGGAAGTTTTAAACAAGTACAATTACAATATGCATGGCTTAATCAGGCACAGCGTATTGTGGTGTGCTACGATAATGACGATGCTGGCAGAGAGGCTGTTAAAAAGCTTGTAGATGTGTTGCCGAAGAATAAGATGTTTGTTATGAAACTTACCCTTAAAGATGCTAATGAGTATCTTACTAAAGGTAAAGAGAAGCAATTCCTTCGAGCTTTCTTTGATGCCGTACCCTACAGTCCAGATGGTATTGTGGGTAGTAGTAGTTTAGGACAGAAGATTCGTGAAGCAGCCGCAATTCCTAAAATACCATTGCCACCATTTATGCACAAAGTACAGAAAGCTATGGCAGCAGGAATACCACTAGGAGTTATTGTCAATCTCGGAAGTGCTTCGGGGACAGGAAAGAGTACAATTGCAGATGAATGCGCATATTTCTGGGTGTTTAATAGTCCACATAAAATTGGTGTACTCTCACTAGAATCTGATAGTGGGCAATATGGCACAAAGATACTGTCTCGCCATGTCGGTAGGAAGATAGACCTTATTGAGTCTGTTGAAGATAAGCTTTCGTTCCTTAACTCTCCTGAAGTGTTGAGGAGGGAGGAAGAGTTGTGGAAGCAGCCCGATGGCACAGATCGTTGGCATCTTATTGAAGATAGGGATGGCGGATTAGAATCAATTAAATCTCTTATCATGGAATTGATTGTGTCTTGCGAATGTAAGGTGATTATCATTGACCCTCTTCAAGATTTGATGGACGGATTGAGTAATGAAGAGCAGGCAGTGTTCCAGAGATGGATGAAGGGTATCTTGAAATCTCATGGGGTGACATTTATCAATATTAATCACACGAGAAAAACACCACAAGGTGGTAAGCAAGGAAGCACTGGTGCAGACTTACATGAAGAAGACTTTCTTGGAAGTTCTAGCATATTCAAAAGTGCAGCATGTAATCTCCTGTTCACTCGAAATAAAGAGGCCGATGAAGATCTAGAAAAGAACACAACTTACATGAAGATGACTAAATGTCGCTGGTCTGGAAATACAGGAATGGTTGGCCAATACTACTATGATAATGCTACTCATACCTTGTATGATAAAGATGACTGGCTTGGATTGAAAGGTATGTCATTTGGAAGCGAGACATTCAAACCAAACAAAGCTTGACATCCTCAACAATTAAATATAGAATACAAACATCAGATTACACACAGGAGAAATGAATGTCAGAGTTTAAGAATACGAAGATCTACTTTACCACACCATTAGAGTGTGAACAAGCACAACAAGCTCTTTTTACACTTGGGCATTATTGGGCAGATCACACTCCGGGCGAACAACGCCAATTTCTTTCTGAAGATAAAAATAATATTATTTATAAGCAGGGTTATATTTACTCTGATGAGAATTGCAAGATGACGTATTCAAGTGAGAAATTCCATGATTCAGACACTTGTAATAGTTACAAAAATTTAACATCATATAGTCTTGGATTCTTACTTACGTGTGCCAAAGCCTTCAAAGAGAAAAAGAAAACTGATTACAAAGCCCACAAAGCTGCGAAACGCTTGGCGCGATTTGCAGGATGCTATTTTGTTGTTGAGAATAAAGAAGAGAGTGATATGGTGCAGAGGGCTTTATTTACATTAGGATTAGAGTGGGGTTTTGGCAAACAGGAAAAAACTTTTTATAACGAGAATTATCCTATTGCGATTAGCGTTAACCGAGATGGCAGTTTGAGTTTCTCGAATAATGCTATCAAGCCTGTGTGGAACACAGAATATAAGCAAGCCTTCCAAATAGCATTATTCGAGGCAGCAGGAATGCTTCCAAAGAAGGTTAAGAAATCTAAAGCTGACAAGGACGGTTGGATTGAATGGAATGCTACTGAGGGTAGTGAGTGTCCTGTACCACCTGACACTTTGGTGCAAGTATATCTGAATGGAAATCTTTACACTGATACTTCATATCGTGCTGAAGATTTCCATTGGTGTAGTTTTGATTTTGAAAATAGAGAACAGGAAATCACATCCTATCGTATCGTAGAAGAACAACCTATGCAGAATAACTCCTTGACAATTGACGAGATGGTGGATAAGATGATTGAGGATGGAGATGCTGTGCATAAGGAGAATTTCACTCCGTTTGTGGCTGAGGAATACTTAGGGACACCAGAGGAATCTAATGCTTATGAAGAAGCATTAAATGTAATGCCAGTTAATCCTAAGACAGCTTTTGGACAAGCGAAGCTTCCACTTCATCTGTGGTCGCCTCTTGCGACAGCTTATGGATCTCTGGGAATGTTGAACGGCGGCAAATATGGATACGGCAATTTCAAAGCAACCCCTGTTCCAGCTTCTATTTATATTGCAGCAATCCAGCGACATTTTAGTGCTTGGATGGAGGGGCAAGAATATGATCCTGCTGATGGAGTCCCTCATCTTGGGGCTGTATTGGCAAATGTAGCGATTTTGTTGGAGGCACGTTCTGTGGGCAGTCTTATTGATGATCGACAAATTAGTGGTGGGTATAACCAAGAATCTGAAGCATTGTCTAAGATTGCACAAAGTGTACAGAAGTTGCATGCAGATAAAACGCCACGTCATTATACGATCAAGGATAATAAGGAATATAATGGATAAACTTACAATTAAGAATTTTGCAAATCATTTACAATTCCTGTGTTATGAAGCTTCTCATGCTGCAGGATGGTGGCACGACAAAGATGGGAAATTTCTAGCATATGAGCCTCTTATGTTTAGTAATAAAATTGCACTTTGTCATTCAGAGTTATCAGAGGCTCTCGAAGGAGATAGAACAGGGGAGAGGGATAAACATTTGCCACATAGGCTTTGTTCAGAGGTAGAACTTGCTGATGCGCTTATTCGTATCTTTGATCTTGCTGGAGCATATGGATTTGATATTGGAGGAGCTATGGCTGAGAAGATGGAATACAATAAGAAGCGACTAGACCACAAGAAAGAATCTCGTGAAGCTGAGGGTGGGAAGAAGTATTGATGAGCGAAGATATTAATTGGCACGATTGGTTTTATTACGACGAGACAAGTCCTTCTTGTTTGAGGTGGAAGATAACTCGCCACAAGGGAAGATCCTATAGGCAGATAGCTACATTGAAAGACAGTATAGCAGGATGCCAAAGAAATCTCAAAGATTTGCCAAATCAAAAATATTGGAGAGTAAAATTATTTTCAAAGACTAGACAGGTTCATAGAGTTATATATGAAATGCACAATGGAAAAATTGCGAATGGATTTGTTGTGGACCACATTAATAAAAATGCTGCTGATAACACAATAACTAATCTGAGAATTGTGACACAAGCAGTAAATGGAAGAAATAAACACAGGTCTATCAACAACTCATCAGGCATTACAGGAACATACTTACGCTCAGATGTCCGAGGTAATAATGTATATAAAAGCGCAAGAACAGAATGGTATGACCTCGATGGAAATAAAAGAAGCAAATCATTTTCATTTAAGAAGTATGGAAAAGACGCAGCAATAAAGATGGCGGTAAATGCAAGGCAATCCGCTATAGATGAAATGAATCGCCTTGGAGCAGGTTACACAGAACGCCACGGAAAGGAATAACTATGCGAAGCGGGATACTTTTACAGTCTGGGCAATTTTATGATTATCTGGAGCCAGAGAAAAATTGTTGGGAAATTGAGGATGTAGCTCTTGCACTCTCCAATCAGTCAAGATATGCAGGCCATGTAGATAAGTTTTTTTCGATTGCTCAGCATTGCGTGTTTGTTAGTGAGATAATTGATCCTGCTTATGCGTTGGATGGACTTTTACATGACGCAAGTGAAGCGTTTCTAACGGATCTGCCCTCGCCGCTCAAAGCACTATTGAAAGACTATCGTGAATTAGAAAAGATTCACGAGAAGGAAATTTTCAGGCGTTACAATCTTGAGTACCCAATGCGACCTGAAGTACACATTGCAGATAGAGAGGCACTTTTGGTTGAAGTGCTTAATTTTAAACCTCCAAGCGAACATTGGGATTTTTTGGACGGTACATTTATTTGGGATGTAAAGCTCAAACCTTGGAGTCCTAAAAAAGCACGAGAGGAATTCCTTAAAAGGTACTATGAACTTACTAACCAGCGCTACATGACTACATTACATTAGGAGCAAACATGATTATAATTAGCGTTGTTTGGCTGTTAGCGTGTCTTCTGGTTAGTCCTCCAGTTATCACATTCACTGCAGGATTAGTCATTGCATTGGGAGCTGATTGGTGGAATAATCGGCCATATTATGAGGTTGTGGAGGATGGAGAAGAGGAGGAGTAGATGGCTTTTTATGCCTCGGATATAGAAACAAGTGGTTTGTTGGAGGATATGAAGAAGCAGGAAAACCCTAAGCTGCATAACATCTGCAGCTTAGCAATTGACTCTAATGAATGCATTTTAATTGAAGGCTCTGACAAGAATGCTGTGCAGAATTGGCTTGACCAAGGGCACACGTTTATCATACATAATGGTAAGATGTTTGATGGCGAAGCTTTAACCCTTCTTGGATATGATATTAGTAAGATCAAAATAATTGACACACTGGCACTTAGCTGGTATCTAGAACCAACTCGCATAAAACATGGCCTTGGTGAGTATGGTGAAGAATTTGGAATTCCTAAGCTTGTAATTGAAGATTGGGAGAATCAAACTCAGGAAGAATATAATCATCGTGTCAAAGAAGACTGCAAGATTCAGAAAATGCTCTGGATTAGACAAGTCAAACGATTGAAGCAAATTATTGGCGACGATCAGAGAGACTTTGATCGTATTATCAATTATCTCATGCAAAAGATGGAAGAATATCGTCAGCAGCAAGTGAACAAGTTTACACTAGACGTTACGGCTGCGGAAGAATTGCAATTGCAGCTTGAGAAAGAGATTGAGATTAAGGTGGAAGCTCTGAAAGAAGTGATGCCTAAAGTTCCTGTCACAGCTAAGCGTAAACGGCCTGCCAAACCATTTAAAAAGAATGGTGATCTCTCAGCATCAGGAGAGAATTGGAAGGCTCTGACAGAGGGCTTAGGGCTTCCATTTGAGCATAAAGATGATATAGAAGTCGTTCTTTCTTATAAGATTGGTAATCCCTCTAGCCATACACAAATGAAAGCTTGGCTAGATTCGCTAGGGTGGATTCCAGAAACATTCAAATATGTTAAAGATGACGATGGCGAAGTGAGGAATATCCCACAGATCAATCTCAAAGGTGGGGAGATTTGCCAGTCTGTCAAAGATCTGCTTCCTAAATGTGCAGGAATAGAGTATATTGCAGGATTGGGAATTCTTAACCATAGGAATAGCCTTGTAAAAGGATTCTTGCGAGATCAAATTGACGGTGAACTTTTTGCAGATATTGGTGGTCTGACAAATACTTTAAGAATTCAGCATCGCCAAATCGTGAATCTGCCAAGTGTTCGTGTGAAATATGGAGAAGAGATTCGAGGGCTACTAATTGCACGTTCCGGTAAAGTGTTACTTGGTTCAGATCTATCATCCTTAGAAGACAGGCTCAAGCACCATTTTCAGATGCCGATTGATCCCAAGTATGTGAAAACTCAGATGGAGGATGGATTTGACCCACATATGACGATTGCTGTGGCTGCAGGTTTGATGTCTCCAGCCGAGATGGAATTCTATAAATGGTATAAGAGGAAACATAAATGACAGCACTTACATTATCAGATATGACCAATCTTCCTGAGAAAGAGCAAGAAGAATTATTCAAGAGGCTTGATGCAGTGAGGGCTACAGGAAAATCCACAAATTATGCGTGCCAATATGGCAGTGGAGTAAAAACTCTTGCCAGAACAGCTAAGATTGAAACGTCTCTTGCAAAACAGCTTCATGCAGGGTATCATAAGTTGAATTGGAGTATTGGACAAATATCGAAGATGACTCATGTTGTGAATACATCTTCGGGCATGTGGCAATATAATCCTATTTCTAAGATGTACTATTCATTACGCGCAGATAAGGATAGGTTTTCAACGCTGATTCAGGGAACTGGTGCGTATATTCTAGATTTGTGGCTATACTATTGCGAAAGGCTTGCAAAGCAGAGGGGTCTGGAGTATAATTTAGCATTTCAAGCACACGATGAGCTAGTCCTTTCTATTGATGAAGATAAGCAAGAGGTGTATAGGCAACTTGTTGCAGACTCGCTTCAAAAAGTAAATGATCAGTTAAAATTGAATCGTGAGTTAGCTTGTGAAATAAATTTTGGAAAAAAATATTCAGATATTCATTGAGGAGAACTAAATGGCATATGTAGATTTTTACACCCTTGGATATAGAAGCTATGAAGCAGGAAAATCAATGTACGACTTCCCCTCTACATTATCAGAGTACGAACGGGAGGAATTTGTTGCAGGCTTCCGCCAAGCACAATCCGACTATAAATTTGACTATCAATAAGGACTTCCATGAGCAAAATTGACGTACCAACACTAAACAAATTTGAATACCCTAAGCATTTCACAGCTACAAATGACATCACAGGAGCTTTGATCAAGACACGAACAGATGGTCAAAGCAATTACGCATCAGGATGGGACTTACTTTGGGGCAAAGGTAAACAAAATGACCTTGACAATACTGATGCTAATGTGTTACCATCTGTGGATGGATCTCTGGAGTTATCCGATAAGATGAAAAAAGTGGCTTATGGAAGAGGTTACAATTCTTATGTGTACAGATTTGAATCTAACCCATATAATAGAAATATAGAGCCATTCCTGTATCATGAATTTGAAAGTGGTTACAAATATGCTAGAACGTATTTTGGAGTATAATATTTGGGTCGGCACCTCTATAATCTTAAGTTTAGAACAGGAGTAGTAATGGAACACTTAGACAACTTCGCAGTGATACTTGTTATAGTAGGCATCTTTGGCATCAACATAGCAAACGTGATGCCATACAGTGAGCAATCGTGCAAGTTTTATAAGTGCTCTGTTAATACGATTCTAGCCGGAACTGTTCTACTAATTATTTGTTATATTATGCACCTATGAAAAAACGTCTTAGAAAAGCAACAGCCGCAAAAATGCTTGCTGCAGCAACAGAAGTTGTGTTAGAGTGTAGAGCTAGGCAAGGTAAATCAGGAAAACCAGAGTATGTGCTGTTTGAATTCAATAACGGAGTGGAATTTGCAAAGGATTTTCCTGCTAAGAAGAGAGTTGAGCGAACAGAAACCACAGCAGTGTGGAAACTTCCTGCAACAAAATTACTAGATTGGCTTTACAAACATAAATATTCAGAGTATGATACAGCTATGTTGATTAGATACACAACAAAATTTGAGCGAGAGTTTAGGAAACTTGAGCGAATGTTTGAAGATTAATTTATGCGTATTGGCACATAAATTACCACAAGTTCATTAGAATATGATGTTAGACGCATAAATTAGGAGATAATATGTCAGATGCTTATAATGAAGGAGTTCAAGACTTCGAGGATGGTGTTGCGTATGAAGATAACGGGTATGAGAAAGGCACTGAAGAGTATGATGACTGGACTGATGGATGGCTTGATGCAGAAGGTGCTTCTTATGAGAAACCAGAGTATGACACTCATTGGCAGACTACGTGGAGTGGGTATTACCACGATTATGAAAACACAGACATCGGAGACTACCTAGAGTGAGGATTAACCTAGACGACATAGTTGCTATTGCAAACTACGAAGTCCTAATAGCAGCAGGTATCAGCAAGAAAACTATTGATGACAATAAGCTCATTGGAGAAACATTTATTGTTGACAATATAAACCTTGATAAACGGCTATCGCATGGCCCTTATTCAGAGGGAAGTACAGTTTACAACGGAAGATACATTCCGATTAAAGCACTGAAACATGCAGAATTGTATGATGGAGACAAAATACAGAATTCCGAGAATGTCTTTTATATTCCTCGAAAGAAATAAAATATTTAGCTTGACACGGGAAATAAATTGAAGTATAATAGCAAGACAAGGAACTAATATAGGACTGTAGCTGAATGAAACAGCAATCGATTTCTACTCGATAGCATGCAGGTTTGAGTCCTGTCAGTCCTGCCAATATTTGGGCCTTTAACATAATTGGTGAATGTATCGAACTCATAATTCGGAGAGTGCTGGTTCAAGTCCAGCAAGGCCCACCAAGCTTCAGATGAATGTGTAGACTGATACACGAGTAAGATTGACCTGTGAGAGCAGTATAAGGAGGGATAAACAAGTAGAGCCAGTGTAACCCTTGTTTTCTTATCTATATATACTCTAAGTAATTCGAAATTGGCATTGGGAACTGGACCTGATGTAGAGAGAATACGCATCTCCTTCAATTAACACAGGATGCAGGAATTACAGTACCTGCCATCTGATTTAAATTCAACATTGTCCAACGACAATAACATCCGTGCTGATTATGCACACTAACATAAAGGAAAACACTATGGCATTTACACCGAAGTCAAATAGACCAGAAACAGATCCAGCAGATCGTAAACCATTCGTAACAATCACTCCAGAAGATGGCCTGCAGCCAGTGCACGTAGGCTTGCTTGTCAATCTAGGAATGCACAAGAAGCTGCCAAAGTTTGCAAAAGATTCTAATGGAAAACGGGAACAAGATGAAGATGGAAATGACAAGATTCTCTTTCCCAAAGAAGGAAAAGACCTTGAGCAACGTGTTGGAGTGTATGTAGACTTGCTTACACAGACGCACGACTATGAAGGTGACATTGGTGTCAAGAATATTCGCTTGCCATTGCATCAAGTGATGCGCGGAGTGAGTGAAGGTGTTAACTTTGTCACAGTGGCTCCTCGTACACCAGATGGTGAGTATATCAAGGGAAAACCTTGGAGTCTTGCTTCTACTTCTATCTGGAAGAAGATTGCAGATAGCGCTAAAGACGAATCAGGAAATAAGCTTTCAGATAAAATTTTTAAAGCTGATTACAAGAATCCTAATCACAACAACATTGATTTGTTGCTTGGCAAGCCATTCATGTACAATGTAGAAGTTACTGAGACTACAAAAGAAGATAATAAATATGTCAATGTCAAGCTTAAATCACCAGTACCTTTGATGAAGGGTATGAATGCTCCAGAAGCTCTTATTCCTGCTATTTCAATTGGGTTCGATGATGAAGACCTGCTGGAAGTCAAGGAAGAACTCGGGAATGTTGCTAAGTTTGATTTGATTCGTTTGGCTGATTTGCGGAAGATTGTGTTGGCTGACGACTATGCTGGCACTAAGATGCAAGAAGCCATTCAAGAACGAATGGACGAGAAAGAACTTATTGAAAAAGCTAAGGAAATTCATCAGAAGAATATTGAGAATGATAAAGACCTCAATGAGATTAAGGATAAGCATCCTGAAGCATTTGGCGGTAGTGTTAAGCCTGCTAAGAGTGTAGAGAAGAAAGTGGAGAGTAAGAAGCCTGCTGTTGTCGAAGAAGAGGATCTTAGCGAAGCGCCGTTTTGATATTGAATAGTAAATAATTTACAGCCCGTTACTCGTAAGGGTAACGGGCATTTCTTTTGAAAGGAATACATATGCCTGACATCAGTAAATGCCAGAGTGTTGAGTGCCCTAAGCGATTAGAGTGCTATAGATATACATCGGAGCCTAGCCAGTACCTTCAATCCTACTTCATTGACACTCCATGCGATATTGACCACGGAAGTTTTGATTATTTTTGGGATAATAAGGGATATGCTGTCGGTGTCTTGAAGGAAGTTAAATGACACGCTTGGTATTCGATATCGACTCAATTTTGTATGATGCAGCCTCTGCAGTAGAGGACAGATTCATAACAGCTATGCATGTGCCAACTGGAAAAGTGATGGAACTTGCTAATCGTACTGAGCTGTATGGCTCGTGGCGAAAGAAGGATGGAGGATTTATTGCAGCACAGAATGAGCTACTTGGTAGTGTTGTGTACAAAGCTGATGACTTTGAGATAGTGGATGGTCAACGTTTGAAAGAGTTCACAGTTACCAAGGGCTATGGTGGATCTAATGTCAAGCCATTCTCTGCGCTAAGTTGTGCTAAGAATATTATCGACAAGAAGATTAGTGATATTTGTGAGAAACTTAATTGTTATGATTATTTCGGATACACAGGTACAGGTGACACATTTAGAACTGAGTTGGCTACTTTACTTCCATACAAGGGGCAGAGATCTACTATGCGCCCTTTGTTGCTTAGCGAGTTGAAGCAGTATGTGATTGATAGGCATCACTGTGAGATGGTTACTTATTTGGAGGCCGATGATGTAGTAAGCATTGCCACTGTTGAAGGCTATAAGAAGTGGAAGAAGTCTAGAGATGATAAGGATATGGTAATTGCTTGTGGAGTTGATAAAGATATGAAACAAGTTGAAGGCTGGCTGTATAATATAAGTAAAGATGACGGTCCATATCTTATTGAAGGATTTGGTAGTTTGTGGCTTGATGAAAAAGGAGATGTAGACGGTGGCGGACGTGTATTTCTATATTGGCAAATGTTATCTGGCGACCAAGCAGATAATTATAAAGCTAATTGTTTTAGTGATGTTACATATGGCGAAAAAGCAGCTTATAAAGACCTCAAGGATTGCACCAACGACAAGCAGGCGTTTGAGGCGATGGTCAGAGTATTCAAACGAATGTACCCAGAACCAAAAGTCATCACTGGCTGCAAAGGAGAAGTTAAAATAAATTGGTATTTTGTAATGAATGAGATGTTCCAATTAGCGAGAATGCTTAGATGGAAAGATGATTCTGTTGATTTAAAAGATGTGTTAACTAAGATGGGAATCTCTCATGAATAAAGAGCCATGGAAAGTAGAAGGAGTTCCTTGGAAAACTGAAGCTGCTTTCTGGAGTTGGGTGCGCGGAGTGTTGCGCAAAGGTTGGTCCAAACACCCTGTCAAGCTAGAATATATTAAGAATCACAGAAAGCGCATTACTAACCCTAAAGCGGATTCCAGAAAAAGATTCCCAGAGGTATGGGGAGGAGAGTGTGAAATATGCCACAAAGATTTTGCACAGAGCGAATTAGAAGTTGACCATAAAGGGGATGCAGGAACTTTTAGAGGACTCTCTGACGTAGAGAAATATATAGCGCACTTATTCTTAGTGGATTTTGAGTCTCTTAGGCTAGTGTGTAAACCTTGTCACAAAATTGTAAGCCACAGTCAAAAAATAGGAAGTAGCTTTGAAGAAGCTAGGATCGAGAAAGAGATAATTTCTTTAATGAAATCAAAAGATTTGCTTGACTTTCTAGCTAAACATGGCTATAGTGAAACATCAGTAAGCAACATAGCTAAAAGGAAAGCCTTAGTGACTAAAATATTAAAAGGAGAGAATTGATGGTTTACACGGAAGAGAATTTGCCGAAGGAATTCAAGTTTAAGAATCTAAATACAAATACAGTAACTAGGGCTAACACAGATAATGGGCGTGTATTTTGTACATGGCAAGCTGGCAGCGAGAATTTCCTGCGCCATATGGATTATCCTGTTGCAAAAGTATGTAAATGGCTCAATAGCGAAGAATATGAAATGTGCCCTCCTCCTAATGGAGTAGACACCAATGGAAATAAAATTCATTTCGGGACTGATGATTTGAAATATGGTATGAGAGTGAAGACTGCAAAAGGTGATGTTGGAGTTATATTACATAGTGTACAAGAAGATTCGCCTTGGAGTGGTTTGCAATTGTTCTATACTAGCTATGTGGACTGGAATAGTATTACATTTGATGTGACCAATACGTCTCAAAGTAATATTGTTGAAGTTTACAAAGTCAGGTACAATTCTCGCCTACTGAATAGTGAAATTGTTGGCTATGACGAGCTTATCTGGAAATATGTAGACTTTGAGGTTGAAGCCGCGCAGGAAAAGAAGCATAAACTCAACGCACTGTCAACTGAATATGACAGACTTGAAAACCAGATTGTTGAGATTTCACAAGCTAAAGAGAAAGTCTATCAAGAATATTGTAAGCTGAAGGATTCTAACTAAAAGGAGCCAACATTGCAAAATGAATACAAAGAATGGCAAAATGATGCAATAACTTTAGCGAAGACAGGTGTTCCTAGCTGGAGGCAGATTGCTAAGCTTCTTAAGATGCCCCGAAGTACTGTGTCGGATTTTTTGCGTGAGTATTTTAAGATGAAGGAAGAAGCTGCTAATGAGGAGGTTGTGCAGTCTATCACTACTCCTAAGCAAGAGAAAGGTGTTACTCACCTAGTAATTCCAGACAGCCAAGTTAGGCCGGGAATAAAACTAGACTTCCTTCATTGGATTGGCATGTACATTGTGCGTAAACGACCTGATGTTATTGTTCACCTTGGTGACTTTGGGGATATGGAAAGTTTGAGTAGCTATGATAAAGGTAAACGTTCTGCTGAAGGTAAGCGCATACAAGCTGATATTGAGTGTACAAAAGAAGCTATCAAAATTCTTCTAGCTCCACTAAAGGCACTTCAAGCTAAACAAAAAGCAGCAGGAGAGAGTGTGTACAATCCTCGGAAGATAATTTTGTATGGTAATCATGAGGACAGGATTAGCAGGCATGTAGATGCGAACCCAGAGATGTACGGTTTTCTGAATTTAGAGTCATTAGGGTATGAAGAGGCTGGATGGGAGACAGTACCATTCTTAACCCCTATTGAAATCGATGGTGTGAATTACTGCCATTATTTTCCTAATGTCATGACTGGAAAGGCTATGACAGGTACTGCACAAAATATGTTGAAAACTATTGGTAAATCATTTACAATGGGACATAGACAGACATTAGATGTCACAACTAGGTTCTTGCCTACGGATGGAAGTCAGCAGTGGGGTTTGATTGCAGGAGCAGGGTATCCACACGATGAGCATTATAAGGGAGTGCAGGGAAATAAGCACTGGCGTGGAATCATCTTGAAGCACAATGTGCGAAATGGAAGCTATGATCCATTGTTTATTAGTTTGGATTGGCTTGAACGAGAATATGGAGGAACAAATGACTGAAAAAGAATACAACAAAGCTCTAGCACTTCTTGGTGCAACCAAATGTCTATCTGATCACACAGCACAGCAATTCATTGCGATTGTCGAGAAAATGGAAGAGATGCTGAATGAAACAGATATGGATGATTACTTTGGAACAGAGGGTTGGAAGCATCGTTTGTTTGATGAATAACTAAAGGAGAACAAAATGGCAAGTATTAGTGTAGTGGGACCACTAGACAATAAAGATATCACAGAAATTATCTATGAAAAAGGTGGAGATGCAATTGAGAAATATGAAGGTGGAGTGGGCTTTCCAGATTCTTGTATCTCAGCTGAAGAATTAGATGGCTTTATCCTAGCATTGCAAAAGGCTAAGGAGATTTGGTTTCAACCAAAGACACCAGCGGCTAAGAAACCTGTTGTAAAGAAACCTGCACCCAAAAAGCCTATTGCAAAGAAGTAATCATGGAGACAATTCTTCAAGCTGCAATTCAAATAGGCCATTCATTTCCGGCTACAGCCTTCTTCCGTTCTGACGGAAGAGTGGAAATAAAAAGCCATACAGGAATGACAACATTAATCGAATATTACATTGGCGGTATTAGTAGCATGTTTGACAATGAAGGCTTTAGTCTATTTGAAAAGAATATTGAAGATAAACAAGATTACCAATATGGAGTGCCCTATCTTGCTAATGAGATGCCAATTTTCAAGAACTGGCTTATCCAGCAGCAACTAATATTTCCAACGTTCGCATAGTATAAAGGAACAAATATGACAGAAGAAACACACGTAACAGAAGAAAATGTGGACAATCAGCTTGGCCTTGCATTTGAGATGCTCTCAGACGCGATTACAGCCTTTGAGGACAACGATAAGGAAGAGTTGCTACGTGGGGCAGGGAATCTCTATGGAACGGCCACAGCGCTTCTAATGATGCTTAACGAGCTTGGCTACAATACAACAGAAGCTATTGCACGAGCTAATACTAATACACCACCAACATTTGATGGACTTGATTTGAGTGACTTGCTTCCGAAGGAGGCTTGATATGTCTAAGATTATCTCTGTAGAAGATCTCAAGTTGATTCCAGAGTTGTCACATCTCAGAACCTTAGACTTTATTGACCCAAAGAATGCAGACTTGATAGCACCATTTCTGAAGATCATTGGAATGGATATGGAATTTCCAATTGAGTTTATTGCTTGTCAACACAGGACTCTGCAAGGCAAGGTTGTTGTTTCATATCAACTTGTAGGAAGCGTAGAATGCAATGACTCTTTCCTAAGCAGCAGCTTTGCCTCTGTAGAAGACCGTATTATTGCTGCAGCCTATCGAGATCTAAGCCTTGCACAAGAACTTGGCCTGTCCCAAACATCAAGCCGGGACTATGGAGATTCTTTGCAAGAAGGCTTTCCTCCTGAATTGTGCAATCCTGACGAGAAAGAAATACTTGCTCAGATTCAAATTCTTAAGGATTTGTTATTTCTTGCACGAGGGAATCCTAATAAGAATGACGGCAGTTTGAAATTATTTCATGAGGCGAATACTCTGGAGCCAGATGGTAAGCGCCGTAAGAAAAGTGTTGCAAATATTGTGGTTTAGTGGTATAATTATAGTTCGATTAATGAGGCCGACTTACAGTCGGCCTTTGTTTTCTAAAGGGAATTATGACAACAGAAAAACAAGATGTAGTAACGCCATTCTCTACAGTAGGTTATTTGACATACAAGAGGACTTACGCAAGACGACTAGATGAGCAAGATATTAACAGCCCCACAGAAGAGTTTAAAGACACTGTAGAGCGGGTTATTAAGGCATCTAATACACAATTAGGTGTAGGCTTCACAGAAGATGAAGAAGACCGATTGCGCAAATATATGTTAGGGCTGAAAGGAACAGTGGCTGGGAGATTCTTATGGCAACTCGGAACATCAACAGTGGATAGTCTAGGACTTGCAAGTTTGCAAAATTGTAGTTTTGTAGTAATTGATGAGCCTGTAAGGCCTTTCACTTGGGCAATGGATATGTTAATGTTAGGTTCTGGCGTTGGCTACAATTTACAAAAAGTCAATGTTGACAAGCTTCCAATGGTGAATCAAGAATTTAAAGCTCCAGTGAGAACTGATGAAGCAGGGGCTGATTATATTGTTCCAGACACGCGCCAAGGATGGATTGCATTGTTGGCTAAGACATTGAAGGCTGCATTCCTCAGCACTAAAGAAGAGCCTGCATTTTCATATTCAACTCAATTGATCCGTGGTAAGGGTGCTCCAATCAAAGGCTTTGGAGGTACGGCATCAGGCCCAGAAGATTTATGTTGGGGTATTAATAGAATTAGTGATGTGCTGATGAAGCGTGCAGGAAAGAAAATTAGGCCAATTGATGCCCTAGATATCATGAATATCATTGGCGCAGTAGTAGTGGCAGGAAACGTCCGAAGATCGGCCCAAATCGCAATTGGAGATGCTGATGATGTTGAGTACCTTCTAGCTAAGCGTTGGGACATGGGTAGCATTCCTTCATGGCGTGCAATGAGTAATAATTCTGTAGTATGTAATGACGTCAAAGATCTTCATGACTATTTTTGGGATGGTTATGAGGGTAAAGGTGAACCCTACGGGTTGATCAATTTGAAGTTGTCACGGAAGATGGGAAGACTCGGAGAGACAGAGTATCCTGACCCAGATGTGCAAGGCTACAATCCGTTAATGTTAGCGGCCTAAAGAGGGAACTCTTTTTGAATAATCCGAATTACGGGGGAAATCTAGAACAGATAATCCCGTCGCAACACTGGCTGTAAATAGCTATAGAGGCGCGAGAGACTGACAAGGAAGCAGAAGATCCTGCTATGATACAGTCCGTTCTATATGGGGACATATAGAGATTAGCAGAAATGACTAGTCCCTGATAAATCAGAGTAACAAATAAGGTGCAGAACAAGGTTTGGCAAATCATGAAACATGCTGTCTAGCTGAAGTATTTCTTCCTAATATAGAATCCAAGGAAGAACTAAATGATGTGATACAACTGCTCTATCGTGTGTGTAAACATAGCTTACTCCTCTCATGCCATGCTAAGGAGACAGAAGCTATTGTGCATAAAAATATGCGCATGGGTATTGGTATGACAGGTATTCTACAAGCTTCAGAAGAGCAGCGAGGATGGCTTAAAGATGCATATGTAGAGTTGCGTAAGTTTGACAAAGAGTACTCAGAAAAACATGGATTGAATGTTAGTGTAAAGTTAACTACTGTGAAGCCGAGTGGAACGCTATCTCTCCTTCCCGGCGTAACTCCCGGCATCCATCCAGCGTACTCACAGTACATGATTAGGCGTATTCGTATCATGTCAGATCATCCTCTTGTGCAGGTTTGTAGAGACCATGGATACCCTGTCGAGTATCAGCAGAACTTCGATGGCTCAGAAGATAGGAGTACAGTAGTAGTAGCATTTCCCTTCAGCTATCCAGAGGGAACAGTAATGGCAAATGATATGAGTGCATTAGATCAATTAGCTGCTGTGAAACACATGCAAGAAGTCTGGAGTGACAATTCTGTATCTTGCACTGTTTATTATAAAAAAGAAGAACTTCCTGAGATTAAGAAATACCTTACAAAGAATTACAAGGCAAATCATAAATCTCTGTCGTTCCTTCTGCACAGTGACCACGGATTTAAACAGGCCCCATTTGAGGCTGTTACAAAAGAGGTATATGAGCAACTGCTGGCATCTGTTAAACTAATAACCTCTATTAGTAGTGCTGAATTTATTGGAGGAGAAGAGTGTGCTGGTGGCATGTGTCCAATCAAGTAATTTAACAAGGAACTCAATGGTAACAGATATGTTCGGAACAGAAGTAAAAGACGGTGACTACATTGCTTATGCATTAGTCTCAGGCCGCAGCGCTAACCAATGTGTATATAGAATTATTGATACATCAGGAGCACCTTCTGTGTTGGTTGAAACAATTAAGCGAAGCTATGGCGATTTTGCAATAAATAAACGTAGTAACATTGCTATGATTGAAGAAAGAGGCGTTAAGCTGGAAGGATTTATTCCTCCGAAGAAGAAATATTAAAATAGCGGCTCCCTATCAAAGATAGGGAGCTTTTATTTTGAAATAATGCTTGACATAGATACTAATGTGAGCTATGATTCACTCTAAATAAAGAACAGGAGGTACAATTGATAATTTCCCTCGACTACGATGACACATATACACGAGATCCAGAAGCGTGGGATGTATTCATCAAGTTATTCCGAAGCCGTGGGCACAAGGTGTATATTGTCTCTTGGAGATGTAATGGCTATGAAGCAGAGCCCGTTAAAGTTGCATTAGATGCAAAAGTTGATGCAATGTATTTTACAGGAAGGAAGGCTAAGCAGAAATTTATGTTTGACCAAGGAATGCGTATTGATGTGTGGATTGATGACATGCCAATGGCAATTATGTTCGATGATAATTCTAGACATTTTATTTGAGGAGATAAATATTTATGAAACTTCCTACTCGTGGCCTATATAGCATAGTTCCAGCAGCTTTGGTCTATCTAGCGGCAGCGTTTATTTGTGCAGACTTCAATATATCAAATTGGCTCGTGCAAGGTAGATTTATTACGGTGGCCCTGATGCTTATTGTTGCAGGCTTTGGACAAATAGTGCATGATGCTTATTAAGGAGGAATAATGTACATTCTAATTTTTGAAGATGACTTGTCAGCTACAATTCGCTCTAATGACATTCCTGCAGGAGCTTTTGAAGCTGTAGAAAAAGGTCTTGCAACATTACTTGATACTACTAGACATCCCACTGAAGTATTACAATGGCTCGATGGATTCTGGTTTCCTGTGGAGGATTTTGAATATGCAGCCTATTAAGACTTCTATTAGCCGGAATACACGGGAAGGGTGGTATGCTGGAAAGACATACAGGCTTGGCAGACATTTCAGAACTAAGCTCCGTATGATATCATTAAGAAATTGTTACAGTGTGAATTCAGATGCACTCGTGAAAGAATGTCTAGACTACTTCAATGGAATTACTAATGCTAACAATTGAATATAGAGATTTATTCAATGCTATGAAGGGGCAGAGAGTTGTGCTTGCGCATGGTGTGAACGCGCAAGCTGTGATGGGTGCTGGAGTGGCTGCACTGGTGAAGAAATACTACAACTATGCCTATCAAGACTATCTTATGCAAAAGCACCGCTTACACTTAGGCCAGACAATCTTCAGCACATCAGAAACTTCGCCTGTTGTAATTGCATCATGTGTCACACAAGAATTCTATGGCAGAGAAAATAAAGTGTATGTAGATTATGATTCTGTGGTAATATGTATGCAAGCTGTGGCTAAGTATTCCAAGGAGAATAACATTCCTGTAGCTTTACCATTAATAGGAGCTGGATTAGCTAGGGGAGATAAGCGGAGATTAATTGCTATATTCTCCGCAGCTTTTCATGAGATTGATGCAACGTTGTATTTACAGGAGGAATAAATGAGTAAAATTAATATCACTACAACAGGCGATATCGCTTTCCAGTCATGGAAAGATGAGTATTTCGGTACAAAAGTATTTCTCAACGGGGTTGAGATGAAATATGTACATACAGCGGATGATATCAAAGATATTGTCGTTGTGAGTAAACTCAATGAACAAGGGTTTCCCTATGCAGATGGGGATAAGATTGCAACACAGACATTTTATGGAAAGGTTTTAATCATCTTACCAGACGCTTGCCACAAATTAAGGAGAAATAATGACAGTGTATGAATTAATACAACATCTTCACGGATACTCAGGTGAAACGATTGTTCAGGTGTATAATAGTAATGATGAACTCTGTGATATAGATATCGAGTTCTGGGATAGTGTTGAGAATGATATAGATCAAGATCTAGTAGTTATTATGGAGGACTAAATGACAGCAACAGTAATTGATTCCCCAGATAAGAAGCCAAATGACAGTAAAGCATTGCTTGCATACTCGCGAGAGATTGGTCCTATGATTCGAGATCTTTTGTATCAGAAAGAACTCTTGAAAGATTTCAAAGAGTCTAACGAGAAGGCTATCGAGTTATCAGAGAATTTGTCCAACTCTCAAGCTGACTTGAAATTATTCTTGGACTCTAATGAGGGTAGCCAAGAGATTATTCGTCGGATTAAGGAATTGGAAGAGGATTTGAAACTCGCGGTTAAGGCTGCTAGTAAGGTTTGTGATTTTAAGCCAGCAGAGTTGAAAGCTTACTTTACTGCCCGTGCCAAAGAAGATGCTGTGGAGAAAGTGATTGACAAAGGTGAGAAGTTTGACACACTTGAGGAGATGCTAAAATGAAGCTAGATGAAGTTAAAGATGTTGTAGATCGTGTATTTGATGATAGTGAATGGCATGTAAGTCCAGATAAACTTCCTGATGATTTGCTGTGCGTAGAGGAAGGTAACTATACCTCTGATGGCAAATATGAATTCTGTCAGAGCATCTACAAAGACTCAGATGGAAACTATTTTGCTGTATCTCAAGCACGTAGTGGTAGCTATCACACAGATTATAATTATTGCCCACCCGAGGTATACGAAGTTGTGCCTAAAGAAATTCTAACAATAGTTTATGAGGCGAAATAATGACTAAACATACAGGTGCCACAGCACAAGATCTACTAAACTATCTTCGAGACATTCGTAATGAAGGAATTGTCCTCTCAGATGTCAAAGTGGGGATTATAGCTGACACAGAAGGCTCAGAAACCACTCTGCTGAGCATTAAGAAGATTAGCCAGCATGGGAACACCATCGCTGTTGATTGTGGACTTCAAGAGGCTGTAAAGAAGGCTGAGAAGCCTTTGATTGAAGTTGCAAGCAACATGCACTATTAACTAACAAAGCCTGAGTGGTGGAATGGTAGACAGAACAGACTTAAAATCTGTTGTCCGTATGGGCGTAAGGGTTCGAGTCCCTTCTCAGGCACCAATTTAAAAAGGAAATTATGACAAAGAAAATTCGAGTAGAGAATGCGGACAATGCAAATTACAAAGTTGTAGTAGAAACTTGGGAAAAAGGTTATCCTACAGGAAGTCCAGATACTTTGGTTAAAACAACTAATCTAGACTATCCAACATGTATGACAGGGGATGATTGTTATATCACGAGTTCACGGTATCTGGTCATCAAGGAGGCTTAATTGAATCTACTAGCATTACAAAAATACATTCCGACAGCAGAAGCTTTCATGAATGTGCTTGGAGATCCGCAGAAGAAGTGGCTACATGAGAATGTAGAACATGCTCCAATATTTATTAAGTCTGTAGCAGGACAGCAAGCATTGCAAACATTCCTCACTGCATTCTACGACCATACAACGGACGTTAAGAAGTTACAGAGTGCTTATAAGGCATAAGTTATAAATGGTAATTATAATGTATAGCCTATAAAAAGAAAAAGCCCCAACTTCCAAAGTTGGGGCTTCTCTCGCTTAGCTCTTGCTAGGCTTTCTCCCATACATATAGTTGTATGTGGGGAATTGTAAAAGATTATTGGATACTGTAGTGCTGGTTATAGTGCATTTTGCTATTTAATGGTAACTCTGTTATCTAATAATTTATGTGCATTGACTTAGTTGTCTGTTTGGTGTATAATAATGATACGTGGATAGGAGGCATCTGAACACCATCTTGTCAATGGCTTCCACGTATTTTATTATGACATCTAAAGACAAGGAAAAGAAATGTTAACGCAAGAAACAGTAAAGAAAGTTTTAGAGTATGATCCAGAGACAGGTGAATTTAAAAGGATTTGGTCACCAACTGCTGCACGTATTGGGTTACCTGTAGGGTGGGTAAGTGTCCAAGGATACCATGTAATAAAAGTTCTTAATAGAGATTATCCTGCACACAGGTTAGCATGGCTTTATATGACAGGAGCAATGCCAGCAAGTAAAATGGAGATTGACCATGTTAATGGAATACGAAATGATAACAGATTCTGTAATTTAAGATTAGCCTCTAAGTTTCAGAATCAGAGAAATAGAAAATTGAATTGCAATAACTCTAGTGGAATCAAGGGAGTCTGCTGGAATGCCAAAGGTGGCAAATGGGATACATATATCCACAAAGATAAGAAGTTGTATAGTGCAGGTTTCTTCATAGATTTATCAGATGCTGAAAAAGCTATAAATAAGCTTCGTGCAGAATTACATGGAGAATTTGCAAATTACGGCTAAATAAAGCCCACCTAGAAGGTGGGCTTTTTATTGCCTATTACTTTTACATTACACGAGTGTTAGCGCTTGTAGGATTACCAGATGCAATCATGGAACCTAAATTGACGATTCCATTGTGCACAACTTGATTTTGACTGACAAGTGTGTTAATACCTGTAGCCAATTGATTCAGAACATTTAACTGTTGTTGCTGTTGCTGCATTGCCTGTGCTTGAGCTTGACTTGCCACAGCAGTATTCACGTTATTAATCTCTAGACGCAATCCATCATTGTCAGCACGTCTACGGCCCTCGTTGCGAAGTTCTGTAATTTCATTTGCTTGTATCACTAATCTACGGTTCAGCTCATCATCATTGTTCTTGATGATCAGTGCACGAGTCAAATCTCCATCAGCTTTAATCGCATTTGACAGAGCGTACTTACTCTCTGCAATATGCGACGCAGTAGAAGCATGATGTGCATCAGCGATGATGACAGAATCCTTCAGAGCCATCGCTGTAGCCAAAGCATTTGCTGCTGCTGTCTTCTCAGCTTGCACACCCAATGCTGCAGTTTGAGTTGCAATTTGAGTTTGTGTATCACCAGCAGTTTTCTGAACTTGAACACCCAATGCCGCAGCATTCAAAGCTGCTTGAGTATTTAATTCGCCAGCATTTTTAGCTACCTCTACACCGATTGCGGCATTACCAACTGCTTGAGCCAATTGAGTTGCTGCGGCAGTGCGCTCAATAGCGGCTTCAATAGAACGCTGAGCATCTGCGTCAAAACGCGCCATATTAAGGCGTTCAGAAGCTGCAATAGTGGCATTTTGATTTTCCTGAATACGATTAAGTTCCGAAGATAGGAATGCAGGAGTCACAACTGGTGCAACAACTCCATCTACACCATCCCCACCAAACAAGCCTCTGCGGCCCATCAGCGCACCGCCCAACACGCCACCCAAGACGCCAGCGCCCAAACCTGCACCCATACCAGCGCCCACAGCGCCACCACCGCCCAATCCGCTGTGAAAAATGTTCACAGGTGTACCATCTGCTACAGTAGTCATTTTACCATCCTTTGTCATTTGTTTAATTTGATTTGATAAATCTGCAGCACGAGAAATTGAATTATCCTCGTGTTGTTGCAATGTTATGGGTTCATCCATAAGCATTCTCCTTATTGAAATTTATTTCTGCACGAGAGGTCATACTTGTAATATGCTCTGTGCTATAAGGATTATCTCACCTGATTAAACTTGTCGCAATGTCATGAGTGGCTGACATGAGAGGATAGGCACTCCGTAGAGTACGGACGTAAAAAAGCCTCTCCCTTAAAACGGAGAGGCAAGCTTACCACGGGAAAACCTGTAACCTGCTTAAATGCAGTGTATATAGTGCACTTTTAGGTATTTATGTGTATTTGCATTATACTCGATGCAATCACTTTGTAGTATAAAACCCATTATCTTTAATCCACTCTTGGAGAGCTTTAGCTTGAGCAACTACTTCGTCTGCTTCGGCTGCGAGTCGGAAAAGATCGTCTGAAGTTTGCTGAGGAAGTGCGATGGTGCTGGAAGCGGTTGCATCAGGTCCGCTGATACTTGCGGCTTTGGGTCCACTGGCAGGGGCTTTACCACAAGCTGCTGTGATGTACAGGCGCTGAGTAGGCTTACTAGAATTAGTAATGGCAGCATCGCGCTCAGCCTCGATCTTAGATTTCTCTGTTTGGTAATCATTTGATACCTTTCTATTAGTTTCCGTGTAAGCCTGTTGTAACTGTTCAACTCGTGCAGCATTGTCTGCTATGATTTTATTTGTTTCAGCTAGTTGAACTACTTTCGCTGCATCCCATTCACCTTGAACTGACTTAGCTCCCTGATGATGCCCTGCCATGAATATTGCTAATACAAACAGTAATGTTGCTATACCCTTAATTGCTAATGGGTTCATTTTATTTCTCCTTTTGTTCTACAGGCTCCATAGATTCTTTTAATTTCAATCCGCCTGCTACCGACAAGAAGCTTGTCATTAAGGCTCCAAAGCCTATTCCGAAGCCTTCAGCACTAAATGCTGTGCCATGCATTGCTGTCCATGTTTCACAGAAAATAAATCCCACTACTCCTAGAATGCATAGACTATACCCAACTACTCTGCCCGGATCATATGTCTCTCCATCAACTCCTGTTGAAAGATCTTTCAGTACTCTATGTAGGAGCTTCATGCATTTAAAACAGCTTTGGCTAACATGTAAATCTGTTCCCTCTCTGCTTCTCCTGTAGTTCCACCATTAATTCGTTTAGTGATAGAGATAAATTCCTCTGCATCGGCTAATTCGTTGAGTCCGTGCTTCTTCCAGAAATAACCGGCAGATCTGCATGCGCATACTGGAGCTTGCAATAGATGTGGGTTATTTACACAGTCAATATCTAATGCTTTTCCAACTTCTGCATAATTAGCTCTTCCAGTAATCTGGATAAGACCTCTTCCTTTAAACCTAATCCCATCTCCCGGATATATATTTCCTAAATCTTTTCTTCCCTCGTAGTCATTTCCTGATGCCAATTCTATCGTGTATCTAAATTCACCTGACTCATGGCCGACTTGAGCCACGAATGCAGCTTGTCTAAGTGGTGTGTTAATTTCAAACTCAGCCATAGCCGCACAAAATGAATCGTAGAAGGTACTAATGGTAATATCACTTGCATATTTATAAATCTGTTTCAATTGTTCTTCTGTCATATTGTTTCTCCGTGGGCAAGCTTGTTATTGATTGAACTTATTTGATGGCTTCAAGACTTCTATCATCAGCTTGATTTGTGCCAAAATATTTGATTCAGAATTTCTTATTTGGTCCCCGAGGCGAATTGACATTTGATCTAGATCACGCTCGTGTCGTCTGTCTTGATTCACGAGGAGTTCTTTATGATTCTCTCGCACAGTGTTAAGTTCTTCTCTCCATCTGCCCTCTACTTCGTGCAATCTCTCTTGGTCGGCTTTCTTTTCAATAGCTTCTGCTTGCTTCTTAGATTCGTCTCGTAACATCTTCCAAATGGTGGCGCTTAAAACTGTCACAAGTGACATTACTCCTGTTAGACACCAAACCCAAACTTCAGTAGACATTTTGTCCCCTTAAATATTTTATCAATCACTGGTTTAGAAAACACTATACATGCCAATATCTCCATATACTCTAGATATGGTTCAATCGTTTGATACACAATACTCGCATAAGTACTAGTGTCAAATCCACTAAAATACCATCCAAGTAAATGGCACAGGACTAGAAGTCCGCACATGCATCCGACAGCTTTAGTTGCTTGTGTCTGTAAGTACAAAGCAATAGAAAGCACAGTGAGTTCAGATACAATACAAGCCGCTACCCACAACGGCCTAGATGTGATAAGCTCCACAGGGAGGAAATAACTACAGCCCACAGCAAGTGTGAGCAGCAGAGAATTCCTATCCCATATAGTTAGGGCAAGTGCTATTGCCAACAATATGTAGGCAAGAAGCATTTAGTCTTCAGTGTTTTCCAGATCTTCTGGTTTGAGAGGTTTTACTGGAGGTTCTACTGGAAGTACTGGAGCATGCCCTGTTGGAATATGACCGCCACCTGTGTCTAGTGTTAACTTCATTTTGTTTTCCTTATGTTAAGGGTTGATAAATTATTACATGTCTAGGGAGATACTTATATTTGAAAGTGCTATATTTGCAACTGTACCAAATGCGCCTCCAGCGGCACCAACTTCCATTGCTTGGATATAATGTAATCCTAATGAAGCTTGAAAAAATTCTTCGGCGGATACTGATGGACCTGAACCGCTGGAATCGACAGTACCACCTACATATAAAGGAGTGGCAGAAGTGCTGTCAAAATTTAATCCTATCCCTTTAGCTGCGCCACTTGAACCTGTGGCAGTAGTAACGTATTTAGATACAATAGGAGATTGTGCAAGCCCATCTACAAATGAAATCCTGTTTGAGCTGCTTCCGTGCGCACTGCGCCAAGTATTTGTGGTATAAGACCAAGCACTACTGTCTGTGCAGACTGATACAGTCTTGACTCTGTTATATGAATTGTATAAACCTAGAAAGCAACTATTACCACTGCTAACTCCAGCAGGCTTAAATGCCATTCCTGTTTGTCCGTCTGCTGTGGCATACATCGTACCAACATATGTAGCTTGATTGGCCGCAACAACAGTTGTATTACCTGATACGCTTCCGAAGCGCAGTGTAATGGAATTCTTATTAGTCCAGATTCCTAGCAGCATCTGCAATTCTGTTGTTCCTGCGCCAGTGCCACGAGCTGTGCTAGATGTCCAAGCAGGGCCTGTACCAAGTCTAATTGTACCACTGTCACTATACATATACAAATCAAACAGCTTACCAGATTGATGATAGTTTGTATGTCCTGCATTACTGTCAAGCGCAAGAGATGTCTCTGCAAATACAGTGCTAACAAAAGCAGTACCATTATATAATTGAAATTCATTTCCAATGTATGGAGTGTAGTATACTGTGGATTGTGCAGTGGCGTCTGCTACCATGATCGGTGTAAGCGTCGTGAGTGTAAGTCTTCCTTGTGCAGTTGGCAGCCCTATAGTAGAAGCCCATTGATAGCTTGTTCCAGTGCTCTGTAAGAACTGATTCGTATGACTCGCAGGAGATGGTAAACTAACTAGTAGCCAATTTGTAGTGTCTGCCGAAGGATCTGTAGCAGTTGTACCACTGATTAGCCTGCGGTAAGTCCCATAGGTTATTGGACTAATTACATTTTGTCCTGCTGTGTATGCTGTAGCTCCAGCCCAGATTGTAGCATTTGCTGTAGACAAAGCAGCAGTGGCAGAAGCTGCAGCAGCACTAGCACTCGTAGCAGCAGCAGTGGCACTTGCTGCAGCATTCGTAGCATTTGTGCTAACCTCCCCTGCCACTGTGTTCATCTGGGTAGCCACTGTATTCATCTGTGTGCCAAATGTAGGTAACGCAGCTACCCATGCATCAGCAGTTGGCACATACACTGTAGCCACCATACTTCTATTAGGGGCGGTTGGTAGTGCAGCGATAACCTGTGTTATAGTTGTCATTAATTTAGTCCTTCAATTTGTAGGTCACACTGAGAATATAATGGGTAAGCAATTGTTGTCGTGAAGTCTTTCCAGAAACCATAAATAGCTGCCACTTGGAATTGTTGGGGAGTGCTGCTTCCAGCGATGCTGTCAGTTGAGTTAGATCCAACATACACAACTGGAGTGTTCCTGTATGTAGCAAGCAGATTCTGGAAGAAGTCTACAGAAGTGTTAGGCACTTGAATATAAAACTCAGCGCGCTTACTAAAGCTTCTTGGAACAATATTGTAATTTCCAAACACATCTTGTGTTTTTACACTATAGTCTGTTATACTGAAAGTAGATCCGTATTCTGTGAATCCTAACTCTTTAGACAGTCCGAGTACTAACTCTCCACACTCTGCTGTTCCAGATGGTGCAGAGAAGCACACAGTGACTGTTGAATGTGGATAAGTGATTGGCATATCTTCTACAACAAAGTCCACTAAGAATACAATAGGTTCGAAATAATATGCAAACCAATCCGTGATACCTGAAGTAGACACCATTGACACTGTATTGCTATAAACATTACCGTATGTAGGGTCAACCATGTTCACAGTGACTGAGGTAGCAGAGCAATTGAATCCTGCAACAGAATCAAATCTCTCTAGGACAGAGTTCACTGGAGTTATAGCAGCACAGATACTGGTAGCTTGTGTGCTTTGATTCGATACAACATTGTCAAATAACTTCCATCTATTATCAGAACTTACTAACGTCCACTTAGCTGTGTTTGTAAGGGCATTACCAGTGTTACTCGCTGCAGCAGATTGGTAAATGTTATGTGCTGTTGGCGCTGTCAGAGAAAGAACGAAATCCCCTAACGCATAAGTTGTTCCTGCATTATACAAAGCATAATCAGTCTCTGGTACATTAGAGACAAACATCTCTGTGTTCACATCTGCAGCTCTAGCCACTGTGGCAGAGGTGGTTACAATATAACTTGTGGCAACACTTCCTGTTTCTAGTTGACTGCCCCAAATATATAGGCCACTAACTCCGTCGCCTGCGTAAGAAGCTGCACCATTGTACAGCCCGAGGGACATATCTAGAGTGATGGTAGCGACAGTAGTAAATGTCATTGCACATAAATACCACCCTGTGACAGCAATAGCTGTTAGAGTTCCAGTAGCGCCGCCAGCAGTTGGTGTGAAAGTTAATGCCACCAGATCAAACACTCCACCGTATGTAGTGGTGGCTGTTTGTTGCGCTAAAATCTGACTTCTTGTGCTTGCCTTAGCATAAAAGCTGAAAGTGTATGTTCCAGCCGCTTGACTTCCTGCAGCTTGATCAACTGTGTGCACATTAGTTGTGTTGTCTTCAGCTAATAATTCTCCAGTGGTTGTACCATCTGGAGCTGATGTAGATGCTGCTGTAGCTGTTGCATGAGTCTTAGCCCAAGCAGCATTATCAAATGTTTGACTGCGTAGCAGAAGATTCGTAGCTGCAGCTTCTTGTAGTAGTGTCGGGCCAGCGGCAAGATTCGCAGGATTGTACCCAAACCTAGGTGTATCTGTTGTTGCTGATTGTATAACACCAAGACTGTCGAAATACCTTGCTGCTGATGCTCGTGTAAATGAACCCGTATCAATGACATCAATAGGACGAATTATTCGCATTTTATTTCCTTTTTATAAATGATGTCGTCTAATGGTAATTATATCATACATATCATATCCTGTCAATAGAAAAGCCCCACTCTGAGAGTGGGGCTTGCTTTATTACAATACAGCTCTTGTTGGAGGCATGCCATTATTTTCCCATTGCCTAACAATTCGATACATATCGTTAGATTTTCTTACATTAGCGGCATCTCCAATTTGCATAACTTCAATTAACTCTTGTACTTTAGCCATCAACTCTGGATCATTAGCAGCCTCACCAGAAGACTTCAGCCTGCGAGTTATCTCAATGTTATCTGAAGCTGGAATAATACGTTCACCCTTATGCACCATTGCTACAGTATCAGCAGTGACAAATGGTGTTCCAACATCATAATGAGGAATATTCAAATTCATCATATCTGGAGCACTTGGGGTGTTACCAACAGCACTTCTGAATGTTAGCATAGCAGCCCCTAAAGATACTACTGAGCTGTTAACTTGACCTATCGCATTAACTTCCATCTGTGCAATGTTAAGCTGCTGATCTAATACTGCTATTTGTGCATCGTGTTGTGTCTGCAATGCGCTCTGGGCAGTGTTAAATCTATCATTCTCAGCAGCTTGTTGAATAGCTGTTTGAGCAGCTACAGCAGCTTTATCAGATGCAGATACATTCAACAAAGATGTTTGGAGTGCTGCAGATTCTGCAGTAATGGCATCTTTAGTGGCTGTGTCTGCAGCAAGTTGCTGTTGCAGAGCTGTCAATTGTACAGCACCTTTGTCCTTTATGGTCTGTAATGCGCTAGACGCCTCGGCTTGACTATGCTGGTATTCTGCAAAAGTCTTATACAGATTCTCAGACGGCTTCTGGATTTCCTTGATAGCATCGGCAAGACCCGGTACATTGGCAATATCTGCGGATGTTGTAGCTGTTTGCAGAGTTGACTGCGCATTCTCTCTCAGTTGAGATTGTGTCAAAGTTGTAGTAGCAGTGATTGCAGTGTTCAAAGATCCTAAGATGGATTGGAGTCCAGACACAGCTAAAGTCTCAGCAGCTACATTAGCAGTGACAATAGCTAACTTCTGCTGCTCTTGTGCCATGTACTCCATCATAGCTGCTGTTCTGGCTTCTCTTGTTTGATCAAGAGCCGTCATTTCAGCAGTAGCACTTTGAGCGATGCTTCCCATTGCTATAGCATGTTGTGTGCTGAGCGCTGTAGAAGCTGTCGAAAAGTTAGCCTCAATGGTGGACTTCTGTGCAGCTACAACATCCTTAAGCTTCTGGAATGCTATAGCTACTTCAGAGGTAAGACCATTGACACTACCCATCGCTGTAAACAATTTATCAAAGTTACCTGTCAGGGCAAGTAATTGCCCAACCATCTTTTGATCGCCAATCTTCTCAGCAGCTTCAATCCAGCTTCTCAATTGGTCACGACTTGTTGGAAGTTGCTTACCTAGATCGGCAAACTGCTTACTCACATCATTTGTCTCAGATTGCAATTGCTCAGCAGTTGTGAAGTATTTAGACTGATAGTCAGTTAATGCTGTGGTTAAGTTTGCTAATCCTCCAGCACCCTGAACTGTGGCAGCATTGAGTCCTCCACCAAGCCCCATATTTTGCATGGCTTGTCTTGCAGCCACTAATTGCTGATACTGAGTAATCAAATCTGCAGCAGTTCCAGTGAAAGCTTGCACAATCTCATTTACTCCAGTTGTGCCCTCTTTCAATGCAATACTCTGCTGTTCAATCTGAAGTGCCACATCTCCTGATTTATTCACAATGTCATTGAAGTTAATGGCAGTGATTCCGAGGGTCTTTAATGCGGTAGTGGCTATCTCTGTATCAGAGGCCACACGCAATACAGTTTGTGCATAGCCTTCACCAACTTGCTGGAAAGCTCCCATAGATGGGAATGCAGCTTGTGCAATCGTATCCATCGTAGCAGAGATAACATTGTTAATTGCCGTCTGCAGCTCTGGGCCTTTCAGTCCATTCAGTGATGCTGTCTGTGTGCTAATGACCAAGTTGTTAAGAGTATTAGAAACATCAGTCGCGTTCTTTCCAAGTCCTGCGGCAACAGAGACTAATGTAGTCTGCAAGTTCTTGAATATTAATCCAAACTGATTTGATACTTCTGCACTTAGTGCTGCAGTTTGAGTGCTGTCAGAGCTACTATGGACAAGGCCAAATAATGAAGACGACTGTGTGTTCACGTTAGCGTATTGTTGATAACCCTTACCTTGCTGCAAGTTAGCTAATGAACCACCGAATTGAATGCCAGAGTCAGTAATCGACGTTGTTGAAGACCCAAATAACATTCTCATTAGAGGATCTTGAAGTGGTGTCAGATTCAATAACTTTCCAAGTGCTCCGGTGAGATTAGACTTCTTGCCAGTTTCAATACCCATGTTAGTACCACTAGCAATACCCGCAGTTCTGATAATCAAATTAGTCAGCCCTGTCATTGATGTCTCAATATTCTTCAATGAGCCAGTCATGCTTTGAGTCAATGGCAACATCAGGTTTGAATTAGCTTGCAATAATTTCAGAGAGTCGGCGATAGAGTTAGATTTAGCTGTAGTGTCTCCAAATACTGTACCAGTTCCTTGAGCTGCTTGAACTTGTGCTGCAGCATGTGAGTCTGGAGCATTGCCACCACCTCCAGCACCACCTATTGCAACTCCTAGCCCTGCAACAATTGCAGCCATTGCAGCCATACGTGCAAATGCAGAATATGGATCACCTTGGCCTTGATTCAAGACAGCAGTAATACCCAATTGAATCATTCTCTCAGCGTTCATAATAGCCTCAGCTATATGGAACACTTTAGAGATTGCACCCATTGCAGCGTAACCCTTAGAGTTACTATCGAACATTCCTTGAGCCGCTTGAGCGATATTAGCATATCCAGTGATTTGTGCATCTGCTGTTGCAGCTTGTAAATCGGCCTTAGCTTTGCCAGACGCAATATCTTCCTTAGAAGCTTTCAAGAACTGCTGATGTGCAATATCCTGATCTTTAGCAAGCTGCTGGAATGCAACTGACATTGCACCAATTGCTTTGCCAACACTTCCAAATGCAGCAGTCATTCCTTTTTCAAAACGCTTAGCATTAGCGAGAGCATCGTCAATATCTTTGGTCATCCGTGCAGAAGCCTCTACACCTTGTTCAAGTCCTACCTGCTTACCAAGAGATGTGATAATTTCTTCACGCACTCCTAGTAGCTTCTGCATAGCTGCAATTTGTGTATTGGTTTCAGATATCTCATTTTGAGATAACTTACCATTCAAAATTGCCTCTTCTTGCGCAAATTTTGCAATCTCTATTCTAAATGCTAAGTCTTTGTTCTGAGTAATTTCCATCTCTTGACGAGCAGCTAATTGCACACTCTTGAGTTGCCCAATACTTTGTTCCTTGAGCTTGTCATTCTTAAGTTCTTCTTCAAGTTTCTTCTGCTCAGCTCCAGTGGTAGACTCAATGTGCTTCATGGCTTGGTCATGCCTCTGAGTTTCTTTAGCAGCCACAGAGTCTTCATCAGCTTGTCTACGAGCCTCCACAGCGTCATTTGCAGCTTGGAATATGCTAAGTTCACGCTCAGCCTTAAGGGCATTCTGAGCAAGTTCTACAGGAGTGTGTTTCTCATTAGCATAGGCATCAGTGATAGCTTTCTCTTTATCGTGCATTGTTTTTAAATCTTCAATGCGCTTATCGTACAATGCTTCACGTTGTGTGAGTTCGTACTCTTGGTCGCCATGCTGTTTGTTTGCGACAGAAAGGGAGTGAGCAATATCCATATCCTCTTGACGGGCAATTTCTGCAAAGTATTGCTTATTGCGCTCAAGTTCTATATCGCGGAGAGCCTTAGAATCGTCCATTCCCTTTTCTTTAGCTACTTTGTGAGCAGCATCGTATCGCTTGAGTTGCTCTCTAAGGTACTCTTGTTTCTGAAAGGCTGTTAGTGCTCCAGTGTCCTCTTTATCCAGCTCTGTATTTATCCGCTTCATCAAATCAACTCTGGTTTCTAGATCTAGGTTTCTCTTATCTTCAGCAGTTCGTACTTTGCCAGCTATGTCTAGTGCCTCTTTTTTATGGGCCGTTTCATCTGCAATCAAGGCGTTTAGCACGCCCTGTCCATCTATCTGATCCTGCATATTCGAGATACTATCTTTAGCAGCACTTGCTAATTTAGTCGACACATCACTAAACTTTATTCCAAATGTATAATATCCATCTGCAAGCTTTTTAGCTCTATCAAGTTGTTTTTCTAAAGAGTCATCATTTGTGAGGTCTTTCATACCTTGCCACAAATCTTTAAACATATCGGCGACAAATTTTACAGCTTCTCCAAAAGCATTTAGTTTAGGTTTGTTCTTCTCTACAAAATCGCCCATCTCAGTCATAGCTAACTCTACAGCCTTAGCATGTTCGCCAAGTTTCTCAAGATCCATTACTTTAGCAAGAGTGGTAGCAGTGAAAGCAGGAACAGTTTTCTCCTCCTCCATCATCCACTTAGCGACGCCATCTTTCATGCCAGCAAAATGTGCCACTACTTCTTCCTCTGTTTTGCCAGAGAGTCTTGCATATGTAGTTAGAGCCCCCATACCGACTTTGATACTGGACTCAGTGAACACACCAGTTTCAGCCATTGCCATGCCCATCTTACGCACATCTACAGTGGACTCTCCAGTACGCAAGGAAATAGTTTTAGCCATTTCAGCAATTCCGCTGGCAGTGACTCCTGCATAATTTCCAGTGAGGGCCAAGTGGTCATTGAATGTTTTTAATTCAGAATAACCTTTGTATGCTGCAAAAGCAAATAAGCCGATTGCTGCAGCTATTGCCACGAATGCACCTATTGTGACTACTCCGAATGTTGCTACTGCAGCGCCCAAAAGCCCAAACTGATTAGCAAGCACCATTAAAGTGCCACCTAGCCGTTTAAATGACCCTATAGCAATTTCATGCACAGATACCATCACTTCTCTAGTGACTCCAGCCAGAGAGGTATGCCCTTTAGCGGCAGCGTCAATAGCCGCGTTCATTTTATAAGCTTCAGCAGCTTCTGCTGCATAGGCTTTCCCGGCGAGATTATGGAGTTCTATATCCCTCGCCTGCTGAATAGCCTGCTGTCGTAATACCTCTGTAGAAGCTTGTACAGCCGCTGTAGCAGATGTTTGAGCAGCAGTGGCACCCTTGGTAGCAGCTCCAGCAGAAATAGTTGTAGAGGCCAGCTTATTAGCAGCCCCTTCAGCCAATGCAGCAGCCTTAGTGAGATCATTAAGTTGGCTAGTTCCATCCTTAATGCCATCACTTATTACGCGCATTATCAGCGTTGAGATGTCCTCGCTCATGTAAGCTCCTTATATATCTCTGTGATTAATATTTCTAGCTCAGTTAAATTTACATCTACAAAACACTCTGTATGGCCGTCAAATCTATTTATGGGGTTATCATGAGTTGCTCTTAACTTCTTAAGTACCCTCTTTTCTAACTCAAATATCTTATTACCATCTTCACATGTGATAGATGATATAACTGCAAAATCAAGTTTGCTGCTTCTATTTATTTGCCAGAGACGTTTTGGTAGCAATCTGTTAGTAATTCCAACTTTTACAATATTACCAGACTCAAGTACATAGAATGTCGCTGGTTTCTCTTTCTTGTATCCGCACTTCTCGCAGCCTCCACACCCAGAAAACCCTCTTAAATGGCTACAAGGTCTAATTAGAAACTCTCCATGTAAGTTGCAGATAACCTTTACTGGTATTTTATCTCCTAGGTATACAGATGAGTTATATTCGTATTTATTCCCATGGATCTTTGTAGCTTCAGAAATAAACCACTCAGTTGTGTTTATTTTTCTTCCGCCTCTTTTAGAGTAAGCACAAATACTACATTCAGAACCACTTGCATGATCTTGAGGGGTCTGAAAGAAATCTCCATGTAATGGACAACCTATTAATATAGGAGATTTTGCTCTGGCATACACAGACTTGCTGTAATCATATTTCTTTCCGTGTACTGTGATAGACTTTTCAATCCAAACTTGCAAATTTCCACGCCTAGCCATTTTATTTCCTATTATTTAGTAGGTTGTGCTGCAATCATACCTGCAAAAATATCATCAATGCTGTCACTCACAACATCGCGCATTTCTTCAAGCTGTTCTTTTTCAATTGGTGGTGAATAAGGAGGTTTTGCTCCCTCTTGAGTAGCTGCTGTGCATTCATTTGCATAAGCTCTGCTCAATGTGAATACCGTTTGTAAATCTCTTGGCGTAACTGTATCCCATAGATCACAGCAATCTGCCCAAGCTTTAATATCTGTCCAATCAAGTCCAACAAGTCCCATTCCTGTAGGCTTAGCCTGTCCAGCAGAATGTAAAAGAGAGACAAGATATTCCGCGCCTGAAGTGATCTCTGGCATAGGAATTTCTTGTCTCTCTAGTATTGTAACTTTTGGAGCATTGATTTCTTCCTCGAAGTCGTCGTCGCTCTTTTTTTCTATTGTTTCTTCTAATCCATTATTCAGGCGCTCTATTTGCTCCGCACGAGTTATTTTACATTTGTGAGGAATAGAGTTATAATACGCCTCCTGCCTCACATAGAGAATTAACTCATCAACAACTAGCCGATGAAAAGCTCTTTATCTCCAAGAGCATTATCTACTTGCTCTTTGATCCAGCTTACTGTATCATCGCTAAGCAATGCACGGAAGTCAGCCTCTGTTTGCACAGGCTGTTTATTGTAGACAAGATTTTCAGAGCTGATACAGACGGCTACCAAGAGTTCTACACCTTCTGCGCGCTTCTCTTCTGCAGACTGCTTCTTAACGCCGCGCTTGATTGCACGTTCATGCATTGCATTCACGAATTTGCGATATGCTTTAGAGGCCGTAGAAGACAGTGTGATAGTGATAGGTTGTTTCTTAGCTTCATCTGCATAGAGGTTATCCTCTGTGACAGGGTGTTTCAAATGAAGAACAAATGTGTCACGAATGGCTAGACTTTTTACATCAAACATGTTATATTTCCTTATGGTAATTTAGCTTATGCTAATGTTATTTTATGATTGTAACTTTGTTAGTATAACACAAGTAAGGTTATGTGTCAAGTAGATAAAATAAAAGCCACCAATTTAATGGTGGCTTAGAGATTAATTTAATAAGTTTATAGCATCAAGCGATTTGTGCGCCTAAGACCACGGAATTGTCAAGCTCCAAATCTACACTCTGTTCAGTAATAACATCCACTGTACCAATGGTTGTCACTGTGCTCAGAATCTGCGCAGTGAAGTAGTACGTACTACCAGACTGAGTAACAACTTTAAACGAACTGGATGTGTCCGAAGCAAGACCTGTCGCTAATGCTAGTTGGCCTGCATCAGTGACGCTCTGGCCCATTTTAAGAGACATAGAGCCATTATTATATGAACCTCTGCGCTTAATTACCTGACGACTACCAAGCGGCATAAATGTTACGAGATTATATTTCTTACCAAATGCACCCAGATCAGAAATCTCATTGATAAGTGTGTAAGTTAAAGCTGCAAAACCTGTCAAATCATATGTCGCCGGAAGTGTAGCAGCGCAAATAGAGATGGTGCTACCAGCACTGGTGCGGACCAATGAAGCTGTCATTTAATACTCCTTGTTATATGTTAAATTATTGGCCTTTGACGCAAACTGCCGTCATACCGCTTGCTGTAGATGTTAGTGTCACTGCTCCTTGGAGGTATGCCTGAATCTTATCCAATTCCACCCAATACTTTGCACCAGCAGCTACAACAACTGCCAAACCTGCTGCAGCATTGATCGTAGTTGCACCAGCTCCCGGAACTGAATATGTAGCACTAGATGTAGAGCCAAGCAGTGTAGTAGTGATGCTACCAACTGTGGTGTTCTCCAACTCTAGGATCATCCCGTTACCAGCAACATACGCCAGAGTATCTGGACCAGTGGTAAGGGTAGTGTTTGTTACTGCAAACGGACCAGCACCACGTGCCGTAATTGCTACTGCGACTGTCATGTCTATTTCCTTTTAGTGATAGCCTTACGGCTTGTTAGCGGCTTCATGCCTAATTTAATATTCAATGCGATACTTCCCTGTAATCGGCATACATACCGAAGTTCCAATTGTTGTGATCAAAGGTGCTGGACTAAGAGGCTGTTCAATACTCACTGTTCCAATCTTAGGAATGACAGGGAAGATATTCACAATCTCATTTGCCAACTCCTCTATTCCTCCAGCCCCTATTCCTGCAGGGCCATATATATTTATCTGGAATTGGCCTCGTAGCCTATAACCTGCTGCTGCAACATTTCTATTTGTAGGAACACCATTCAGCATCACAAATTCTAACCATGAGCCATCTGTTGGCTTCTTGAACTTAGAATTCTCAGATGCAATAGGAATTGGAGGGGATTTACTATTGGCCCAAGCAAGCAGCCTATTCTCAATTTCACTTCGTGCTGTCATGCTTGATTTACTCCTTTATATTTGGTAGCCACTTCAAGCAGGCTATTTCTCACCATTGCATATGGTCCAACTCTTCCAGACCACTGTGGTGTTGGCCAACCAAGATACTCAGCATTTCTGCCATATGGCGTAGAGTTTGTGAAACTCACTTCACCATCTTTACCTAAGAACTCTGTGACATTTCGCAAGAGAGAAATTTGATTCCTACTCTGCACACCATCTTTGTTAGTGGACATCGAATAAGAGTAGTTATAGTTTCCAGAGCCTAAACCTACATACCAATTGTTAGATAAGTTGCCAGTTAATATTGGGGATTTGTTAACAATTGTGGTGAATAGATCTGTAGCCACTTCGTCTATCTTGGCGTTAACTTGGGATTGCATCTTGCTTGCAGCAAGCTTGATTGAATCGGCAAATCCCATACTATTCTCTTATAAACATTTCAGTGTACACTGTAGTGCTGCCAGAAGGGTTTAACTCCTTAACAGTGACAATGGAGTACACTCTGCTGTTATAGACTATCTCGTCAACTCCTGCTATTGGTCTAGGAACCCAACTGCCTGCAGACATATAAATTTGCTTGTCGCCACTTTGAATAAGAGTGTTCTGCATTGGCCTATCTCCATCCTTCTTTTGCAGGAAGTCAAATGCCAGCATTCTCAAAGGATAACAGTCTTCACGTTGTTCTTGAGTGGAAGTAGAGTAATTGTAGGGAGTATCACCTCTCGATATAAGCACTCCGTCTCCTCCATATCGAGAGAGCATATTGGAAACTACTCTTAGGAAAGGGTCATATGCTGCCATATAAGCTCCTTAGAAGTAAGTTCCACTTGGTACTCCGAATCCGGGGTAGCTTGGGTAAGCTGTCCAGCGGAGAGCTTGGGATTGAGTTCCCCCAACGTAATTGGCCTCCCAATCCTTCTGAAACTGAATGAAAGGAACTTCAATTTTATTACCCCATGCATCTACTGTGATTGGTGTGTATGGAAGAGGACAGTACTCCATGTAATTCGGATTGAGAATCGTAGCTTTTACAAATGCTAGATAGTTATCAAACCACTCACCACCAAAGACCTCGATTTGTGCGAGTTTTTGATGTGTCTGTGCAGTTAGTGCACCAAGGATATATTGGGCCACAAGTTTCGCTGTTCGTGGCAGATTATTGGAGCAATCTGTTAGTGCGCCTGTGTAAACGGCTGAAGGAAAGATTTGAAGATCTCCTGCGTCGCCTACCCGGAGTCTAACTTTTCCCTCATTAGTACTGTAGTCTATTGCCATAATTTCTCCGGTAGTAAATTTATTCGCTAAAGCAGCCTCTGCGAAAAGCTGCTTCGACTAATAAATTAGTATTAGGTAGAGCTAGTTGATGCAGAAACCAAGAGTGGTTTGAGCAGTGCCGAAATATGATTGGACTCACTCTCCAACTTGTAAGCTGTGCCATTCATCTCCATAGACTCAAACACATACACTTGCTCACCAACTGTGTTAACTAGGCCAAAACGATTAGCAGGCGAGAAGTAAGTCTTGAAGAACTCAGTACCAGTTGGCAAGAAGTAGCAATCTGCAGCACCAATCAAGGCAGTGCCAGCATACTTATCACGCATTTCAATGAACAGAGCACCACCGAAGTTGAACATACGGTGCTGCGGTGCATTAACACCAGTAGCCATACGATCACGTAGAGGTTGAGCATTGCCTGCTTGGTTAGTGGCTGCATAATACTGATATGCAGTTTTCACTGTTGCATGAGTGATCAACCTCTGGAAGAATGTTGGTCCACAAAGGGCAACAATACCAGTGATGGTAACAGAGCCAGAGTTATCCTGAATAGCGGCGATATTAGCTTCAATCTTGCCCATCACATCAGTGGTGCTTGTACCAAACAGGAAGTCAATAGTAGTTGGGCGAGTAGTCTGAGTAAACTCTTGATACCAGTCCTGAACCACTGTCAAGTTAGGCGCATATACTGTACCCAACACGATAGCTTGTGCACGAGCAGCTTCCAATGTCCAAGCATGATTCTGACGAATACGTTCCAGCTTACGGCCACGCACTGCATCAAATGTTTCTGCCTCAGTAGGAGAACCATAGGCGCGCTTGCCTTGGATATCCTGCGGGTAGATTGCATCTTCCATTGGGAAGTGAGGCACATTGAACGAATGGATTTTACGTTTGTAATCACGTCCAACATTAGCACGTTCACCACGAATGCGGTCAACGATCAATGCACCATCTTTGATAACTTCATCAAATTGGATGACGTGTTCTGCAACGCCTTCTTCGGCAAAGATGCCAAGGCTGTTGATAGTTCCCCATTGGTTAGGGATGATGTTAAGTTCTTCGGTCCAATCCGATACTCCGAAACCTGAGCCGGTGAAGTCGCGTGTAATCAAGGTAATACTCCTTATTATGTAGTTAGATTAGTTACTTGCTTCAACAAGGATACCTTGGACGCCCAGAGCAGCATAAGCATTATTCTTAGCTGCAGTAGTGCTGTAGGACGTATCCAGAACGAGGGCATCTTTCGAGACAATAACTTTGCCACGATTAATAACCATAATATTGGTAGCAGTGGTAGCAACCATCACAGTGTCTTTGATAGCGCCGAACGAATCGCCCATGTACAATGCAACAGGGATTTGTGAACCATCAGTAGCAGTTGCGACAGCGGCTTTGTATTGCACAGTGCCAGTGACGACGATTGGAATTGTGTCACCAACCACGAAGTCCGAAGAACCATCGGCCAATGTGAATGCAAATGCATCTTGAGCAAACGCCACAGCAACAGTACCATTACCAACTAATTTGCCAGAGGGTGAACGCAATTGGAAATCACCGGCATTAGTATTGGCCTTGATGATCTTCAGTGTATAAGTACCAAGCTCTAGGCCGGGAACAGAGGTTACAGTGATGGCACCCATCACGCCATTACCAGTACCTACGGTTGTACCAGCAGTGCCAACTGGAGTATCTACATAAGCTCCCATAACAGTGCCAAGGGTGTAGGTTGGAGTACCTGATTCATAGGCTACTACAGCCTTTGTGTGAAATTGAAAATATTCAGGTGTATCACTGAATTTTACCAGAGACGCAAGACGCGAATACTGGCTTTCGGTAGCAAGAACAGTCATTATTTATTCCTTTGTGTATTGAGTTGATTAAGCAGCTTTTTGATATTTGGACTTCAGATATTTAGCTGTGTCATTGTTCAATGTGTCAGCAGCTACTTTTTCAGCATCAGCTTTACCATCTACGCCTTTTTCGGCGAACATTTTACTTTTACCTTCAGCAGCATTTGCACTAGCATAGCTCTTGACAATAATCTCGAAGGATGCGTCATCCAGAGATTTAAGAGCATTGAAAGTCTCTTCAGCTTTAGCGTCGCCAACAACAGCTTTCAATTGACTCTTACGAACAGCTTCAGTGCGTGCCATTTCTGCAGCCTTCAGAACTGCGAGTTCTTTCTTCAGTGGTTCTGTGGCAGCTTCCACAGCCTTGAGAATCAATGCGTCTGCTGCACTCTTTTCAATCATTTCACTCATTACATTTCCTTTCCCGTTAGGGTCGTTGTTTGCCCCAACAGGGGATAAAGATTTAAGGGTAAGAACGGACCTACCGTTTGCTGGACCTCCAAGCGATGGCCCAACTAATGAGATATGTGCGCCCTTCTTACTAAAATCAAATTCACTAAGTTTTCGTTTAGGTTCCAATTATAATTCCTCCGTCTTAGCCCATGCCCCGATTGAAAGGCCACTATATTTTCCATCCTTAGCTGACTTCCACAATTCTTCATTGAATTGCACAACAGCTAACCACGTACCTTTTGAAACTGTGTTTCCATCGATATTCAAATCTGTTGGAGCGATGTAACTTTCAACAATTGATGCTTGATCAGTTTCTGTTGCGTGATCCAAGAAAGCTTTTCTGCATTCAGTGTTGAAATTGTGACATCCTTTAGCTACTTCGGCTGCATCATATATATCACCTTGAAGATCTGTCTTATTAGGCTCTAGGACGACATATGTACCTTGACGCTTCTCTTCGTTAAGAGACTTCATCACAGGTTCATCTTCAGTAGCTTCACTAGGATCAATTAGCCCTGCCTCTTCAAGCTGCTCTTCAACATACTCTTCGCAGTCGTCAATGTAGTCATCTTCCCACTCTTGATTCTTAAAGAAACTTGACAGGGCTGAGATCACTGCATTGTATAAGCTGCCATCAAGTTCTTGGTCATTGACTTTAATATCAAGGGATTTGAGGATTGGTGGGAGATCTTTGTCGGGGAAGAATTTCTTATAGGCTGATGCAATCTTTCGTTTCACTCCAGCTAAATCTGCTGCAGGAATTTTCGCCTTCTTGCCTCGGAATCCCTTACCAATCGCGCTAACGGCTGCTGCTGCATGTCTCGCATCAAAGATTGGAAGTTTCCAAGTGGATGGTTCAGAGGGATCTGGAACATATGCAAAATCACTTGCACCGTGCTCTGATCCTCCTACTGTTTTAGTTACCATAATTATCCTTATTCATATTTAAGCTGCATTGTCTGCATTGGCTGCTGACCTGTCTACTTTACTTCCCTCGCCGCCGATAACTGACGTTCCGTCTCCAGATCTTCCGGCCTCAAGGCCATCACTGGCGCGGGTGGTATTAGCAGACAGGTCCTCGAAGTTAACAGGTTCATCGTCTGGCTTAGGGTCAACTCCGAGTACTGTACGAATCTTATTAAGAATCTCACGATCAATCTCAATCATTCCAACAGATGCCATACGCTGAATGGCCTTAGAAAATTCTTCTTGCCCTGTGTCAACAATATCTCCATACTCAAATGTTGGAAGCCTATCTTGGCTCCAGCCATTCAGTGCAAATATCTGCGGCACTAGATCCCCATTCAGCACATCTCTGATTTCATTCAGCCTGTGCTCCACAGCAATTGCGAGCAAATTGGTGGAATTGTCCTTAATCGAAAAAGATCCTTGCGTATCAGCTACGGCTGTGATAACATCAGCCGATAATGCCACAAGTATATCCGTCTGGATTGCTTTGATAACAGCCGGGATATCAAATTTACTCTGCCCCTTAGCCTCAAGTAGCTCGAATGAGTAGGATGCAGCTTTAGTCTCAGGATCTACATCAGAGGGAATTACTACTCCGCGCTGAACCCCATCTGCGACATTATTAACCAATGTCTGATATGCTGTGTAGGCTGCAATCTCTTCTGCAGAACCAGCAGGATTCATAACTTTAGAAGGAAGCTTGACGATTGGCACTGCGGCTAAATCTTTTGCTATGCCCAAGAATAGCTGATCTTTCAGCATTGTAAGCTGTTTGTAAGGAAGATAAACACTCTTCAGAATGCTTCTTCCTTCGGGATTACCTTTTACACTGTCTGCTGTAAACAGTAGAAATTTATCTCTATCAATATTCAGCAAACCGTCTTTTGAAGCTGCACCTTGATCAATAAGCACTTGGTATCTGTAGCCATTCTCCATGTTACGGAGACTCTGCCCAACACCTTCTAATTCTCTGCCATCATCCGAGAAGTACCAATGCCGAATAGTGTCTTGACCACGAGGTGCAATTGTGCGCAGGCCAATCAATCCATCATTGTGTTTACTTCCGTTGATATTTAATCTTCTTCGATATACTTTCTCTTCTACTGCGAAGCCATATTCAAGATATGTCAATGTTTCAGAGATAAATTGTTTCCAAGTTGTCTCCATATCGTCCATGCAGCTTTGGACAAACTTCGCACGGTCGATTTCTGCAGGAGTGGGGTCAACTGGAGGGGTTACTGTCCAAGGTACTCTTGTGAGCATCATGCGGTAGACGTTGAGAACTGCGCAGATTGTTGCATCTGTGCGCATTTCTTGGACTGTCTTCAAAAAAGCAGGGAAGCGAAACGCGCGGTTGGACTCTTCTAATATAGCTTTATTTAATACCCTTAAACCTGTGAATCCAACCTCACTCTTACTAAGCCTAGGAATTGGAATTCCGATATCAGGATCCAAGCTTTTAGTATTTTTTCTAGTCATAAACTTTTCTCCGCATCAGTTTTAAATTCCACCCAAGCGGGATCTTTTTCAGGCCACCAACCTGCTCTTGCCATATCTATGACCCTGCCTGTAGAGCCATTAAATATCTTGTCGAGCCTTTTGTAACTCCACTTAGGATTTTGTCTGACTAGCACAGCTATTTCTGCAGCTTTTAACCAGATGTGTTTTCTAGCTTTACAGTTTTGCCAAGGTTTCTTTCCACTGTTAGCAATTCTTATTCTATTTTTAAACTCTTCTGAATGCGGTTTTCTTATTCTGTGAGAACTGTCACTCATCTTTTTTCGAGTGTAATCTGAATGTTTCCTGCCAGTCATTGGAGGCTGCTCACCGCCTCTAGCAATATTCCATCCGATATTTATCTCAGGACGGAGCTTTCTTTCTAAATCGTAGCAATACTGCAAATCTGCCACAACTAAAGTTTGGAGTTTTATACTGTCGCCATATTTTCTAATAGCGTTATTTATTACATAAATACCTTTTCCGCTTGTGGCAAGATGTTTATGAACCTTAAACCTATCTTTAGCCGTATTCTTACTAACTCCAATATATCCTTGCGTGAACATGTCAGTATGTTCTGCTAAATGTATCCAGTAGACAACTGCCATATTACTCCTTATTATAGGTTATGCAAACATTGTACACCATTAACAACAATTTGTCAAGAAAATACTTGACAAAGATTGTTTTGTATGCTAAATGGAGGGAACAGGGTTTGGTTTGGTCATTGAGGGAGGGGCTATGACAGGAGTATTAACCTGCCTAGACAATGTTATGAACGCATCTGCTACAGCATCAACTTGGTCATCCTTCTGATTTCTACTTCCACAGAAATACTCTAACTCTGTTAAAAAGTCGTCATTCCAATCGGCTTTAACCATTGTAAGTGATCCAGATTCTGCATATGTACAAAATGGCAAGAATCTCTGCATTTTACTGCTGTGGTTAGTAATAGGAATTCCTCGCACATTTATTCCAGCCTCTCCAAACATGCGCAGGAAAATAGAAGAAGCAGCTTTACCACCACCATTATCTTTTGGGATAGTGACTGGAATATCTTGTCCATCATCAATAGAGGTCTTGATTATCTCCTTGACAACACCATCTGTAAGCTTCCTGAACCTCTTCACATCTTCAATACAATATGTGCCAAACCTATCTCTTGATACTAATACCCCTACTGTCCAATCGGGATTAGGGTATGACTCAGAAGGCACGCTGTACGCCAAGTCCCACGACCTGACCTTGGAAGTAGGATTAACTGGAGGGTTGTCAACAAATTGTACCCAAGATCTGTTGAATACACTATTACCTTCAATAACTGCTGTCCAAGAACCTTTCAGAAATCGCTGCTGGTTCACTCTAGACATTGATAAAAGATTTGCAAGATACCCCGGATTATTCTTCATCAGAACAGGGTTATCGTAAATATTCATTGCAATAAATCTTAGAGAGCTAGGAATAAAATCTACTCCCTCTGTATAACCCATTCCATGCTCTTTATAGAGTTCCTCTTTAGAGTTCGCCCAATATATTTTATTGTTCAATACAACAAACCATCGTAATATTTTCTCAGTGCCAGACTTAGGAATCCCTGTTTCTTCGTCTAGTGAGTATTTGACCCAATCATATAAATAGCTCTGACGATCTGGATTACATGTTATAACTAATTGCATCACACCTTTGAATCTTGCTCCACGAAGGCGAGATTTTAACATGAGAATACCTTCGACAGAAAGTTCCGTACCTTCATCGCAGATAATTAAGGTTGCAGCAGCCCCTTGTAATTCTGACAAGTCGTCTGGCATTGCCATAAATTTTATTACTGCACCATTAGGCCAACGCCACTCCAATTGCTGAGAATTAAACACTGCACCAAATTGTTTGTACATATTCTTTGATTCGTCCACAAGCCCACCGACTACTTTAAGTGTTGGGTATGAACGTCTGACAATTAATACACGTGCTGCAGGATCGGAACAGTGGTCTAATGCCTTTAAAAGTGCCATATAGGATTTAGATGCCCCGGCTGCACCACCAACTATAAGAATATCGCTCCTGTCCAATAATGCCATCTGTTGCTTAAGGCTACATGGCCCTAGCACTACTTGTTTTTCTTCTGCCATATTATTTTCCGTGATATAAACAACAAAGCCCCGTATTCATAGAATACGGGGCCACATAATAGAGGCTGAGCAGTCCACAAGATTCGCATACTTACATTATGCTTAGTACAGAATTAATTACTCCGTAATTGCCCATACGAATTATCTTATGATTTACCTACTCAGCATGCATAGTCGCCAGCCAACCGATGCTCTATGCCGACAAGCCTTGCTGCTTGCCCTCTCCGTCTTATGCAGAAACACACCCACGACACACTAAGTTCTAAAGGGTTTCTGCTATTTCAGCTTTGCACTGAAATTTCTACTTTCTGGTCTAGGTAGTAGTGGACCTATCTCTTGCATGTAACCACTCGTGAACGATAGCCGTCTGTGGAAAGATGCAAATCTTTAAGTATTTAATTAGCTGCTGGTCCCTCTTCAGGTACGCCGATTCCCGTGCTAACTTGAGCGCTACACCTATCCGAATACTTGTAGCGATTTGACACTAGGGAAGAAATCCGCCAAGAAAACTGAACCTAGTGAACGGACAAAAATTCTTTATGCAAACATCTTCGCAACAAGCTCACGGCCTTTTGCCACGAGAACTTTCAACTCTGCTTCAGCTTCTCCACCCCATTTCACTGCATGTGCTTCTACTTCTTGCCACACTGTCAGATGAGGCTGTGCTGCATCATATGCTGCTTGGTCGGATGCCAGCTTCACTGTTGCATCTTGGAGGGCTTGCTTATCTGCGTCTAATTGTGCTTGATCAATCATATTGTTTTCCTTTGGTAAAATTAATAATTTTTGTACGCAAGTGCAGGATTCAAACCTGCGGGCTATGTCAATAGCCTCCGGGGATCAGCCTTTGCAATAATTCACTCTGCCAACTTGCATGACTTTGGAGCAGCCTGTGATTACCGATATCACGTCCTTGTGTTTGGAAAACACTCGCTCCACCATTGAGCTAAGACTGCTTTATTATAAGTTGATAGCTTACCTATCAGCAACGTTCCGGGAGGTGATCAGTTATTCACGAGGTAGGATCACTCCACGGAACCCTTTCGGGTTTCTGCCTTTTGGCTTCATCAGCCGTGTTAGTCCTCGTTCAGATGTGTGCTGCCCCAACGTGTTGCACACCCACGGTTGTTACTACTTCAATTCTTATAAGTACTATGTGCAGTGCCCACTTTTCGGCTAAGGGGCACACTGCATGCTACCGAGTGCCAAGCATTACATAGTATCTACATTATTACACACAAACTCTTATTTGTCAACCCCTACACATCCTGTATCTCAGTGAAATTAATCCTAGCTCTCTTCTCACTAATCTCTAGGTTATTAGGCAAACCTTTAACTTTCACTTCAGCAATCTGCCTTGCAAACTGATCTCTAGAAATAACATCCGCCACTTTAACTTGCAGATTAAGCAATGCTTGGGCGCACTCTAGTCTCCTTGTAAGAGGAATGAACCCTTTTTGAGATTCATCCTCCACTTCACTGTTCATTGTATTCACAAGGAGTTCTACTGCGTCAACACTACCTTTCTCAATAGCCTTAAGCACTTTATCAAGTTCGTGCTTCTTCTTGATAAACACAGGCTGCACAACAGCCGTCAATCTTGGTCGCCCCGGTCCAGCCATTATGCCTCCTTAAAGAATACATAATAGCATGAGATGACTATTTTGTCAAGCTTTGGCCTTCATTTAAGCTCCAAACAAGATGTGATGAAGGCTTGTTTCAGCTATACCAATCGTTGTAATATCCTGAGTTACAGAGTGAACAGCTAACACATCTGCAGCATAATGTGAGCCATCATCTTGATATGTGATTGCACCAGTTAGTGAGACGATAGATGCATTAGTGAAGAATTGATGTGCAAGGAGATCAGTAGAGTGATCACGCACACATGCAATAATTCCGCCCATGACAACATCACGCCCACTCGTCTTCAACACATTGTCCCAATATGCCAATCCTCCAGCATCCACTGTGCGACCTAGCACATTATGATAGAATAATCCTACGAAGTCTGAATCAGAGAGATTGCCGTAGAGATTTTTATACTCTTGACTGCCCATCATGAAGCCAATTGCTTGTGTCTCTGTAATAAGACCTTTGGTCATAGCATCTCCAAAATAAACAGCTCCACCATGATCAGCGCTACGCCCAAACACTGCTACATAATCACTAGCTGCTTTTTCACGCCCCTGAGTTACCATTTGATCTAATCCATCATTACCACCCATTGTGTATAGTCCGTTAAGACTCCACGATGGAAAATTAGGATCTTTTGAGATATTCAACATATCAGATACATAAATCCTATATGTCATTCCTGCTTGCCATGATTGCACATCGAAGATAGCCTTACCTGTAGAATCAAATTCTACACCGCTGATTTCTGCATCATGTCTTCCTAGTAAATTTCCAAGGCATGCGCCAGTGGGATCTCCGATTGGCGCTGTCTGACGCTCAAGTCCCTCAAACACCATAAAGTCCATCATCACTGGATGGCCTTCGTAAAGATTCGTTGCCACAATAGCTGCTAATGTGCTCGGACTCTGACACGTATCAAAAGTTGTCCAGCCTGTCAACAACTGATGCGACGCTTGAGCCTGAGAGTCTGCTGATGGCGCGAGAAATAAATTACTTGGGTCATATTTAAAACCAATCTTCTGATCTGATGTACCTGTGTGCATCATCACATTAAATGTGTCTTGTGTGTTGCTTCCAGTATCTTTATTAATATATCCCGGCCCAAGGTGTGTACGTTCATTATAATACAATGCATTTCTGTCAATGTCATTATAATTACCTGTCACAACAGTTTGGCCTTGCATTGCAACACCATTTACAGTGAATCCTGCCTCACGCGCCATGATTGGCAGCATGTTGTAAATAGCATTCTCGTCACAAGATCCTTCTTGCCCTTGATATGCTGTAGGACTTGCGTAATACGTAATATCTACGCTGTATGGCGCAGATGGCGCGATAAGTAATACTGGCATAGGTGGTGGTGGTGGGATGATAATTGTTCCCGCTAATCCAAGTGGCATCGTGTTCTCCTTTAATGAGTTTGCGTACATGTAAACTATACGTGTTATAATAGCAGCCATGTGAGTACATGTCAAGCACTAATTTAGCTTGACAAATCTATATTTATAAAGTATGATGTGTAAATACAACAAAAAGGAGGAAACTTTACAATGGGACAATCTTGTGATATAATTCCTGTATATTTTCGTAAACAAGATAAAACTCTTGGCAGGATTGATGTAAATGACTGCATCTTACATGAAGAGGCCATAGAGCTTGTTAAGGAAAGTTTGACACAATCGGGTGAGGGCTGGAACCTTCCAGTACTAGCTTTTATAAAAGGAGAAAAGAATAATGGGAACACAGGAAATCTTGAAAAAATTCGTGCGTGAAGATGGTACTATTGGATATATTTTGACAAATGAGGAAGTGGCTGACACATTAGCAGACATTCCAGAGTTGGCAGAGATTGCACATGATAGTAATCCAGTGGAACTGGTTATTCCAGCTAAGGGTGAATAATGGAAACTATTTTTATTGATATTGTAGAAAGTCACATGGAAACTTTCTTGAATGAGATCGCAGACAGGATTCTAGATGGATGGGAAATTAATCCTGCAGGGCCGGGAGAGTCTAGCCCATTTGCAAATGTCTTCACTGTGTCTTTGATGCGAAATGAAGACTCTGTGGCTAACTTAAAAAAACTTGCTAATTCATGTAATCCTACCAAGCTTCGTCAGACTAGGGCTGAGATTCTTGAAAATGCTAGGGCTGCTAAGAGAGCTAAGATTGAAATGGGGATTGCTGTTTAAAGGAGACTTATATGTGTGCAGTATCAATGGTGACAGATTACTACAGAGAGAAGATTTGGCCTCAGCCTTGGACTTCTCCGACTTTTCCTCCATATGCCCCAATGGTTCCTGACGATTACGACTGGCATATGACAATAAGTAGAAAAGATTGGGAACATTATCAAGAGCTTAAGAGGTGTATGGAGGAATATGATCGTAAGACAGGTCAACCAGATTGTGTTAAGCCAGAAGTTGCAGAGTGGGAAAGGATTGTCGAAGGTGTATTAATTAAAAAGGGGCTTATTCATATAAACTATTGACATCTACATTTTATAGTGATATAGTTCTTCCATCGTAGACATTTGGAGGAATTATGAAAGAGCTAGTATGCTACTTGAGGGTTTCGACTGAAGATCAAGGTAAAGCAGGAAATGGTCTTGAAGCTCAACAAGCAGCTATTGAAAAATTCGCAGCAGACAACAACTACAAGATTATTGAAGTTGTCACAGAAGTGGCTAGTGGAAAACTAGGACTTACTGAACGGCCAGTGTTAAATGCAGCAATATCTAAGGCGCTAAAAGCTGGAGCCACGGTTGTTGTTAGCAAACTGGACCGTCTGTCACGAAATGCTGCTTTCATTTTGAACTTGATGGAAACTAAGGTTAGGTTTATTGTTACAGAGCTTGGAGAAGATGTTCAAAATCTCACACTACATATTTTTGCATGTATGGCAGAACATGAACGCAAGATTATCGGTGAGCGTACTAAGGCGGCTCTTGCAGTATTGAAGGCTAAAGGTGTGAAGTTAGGAAATCCAAAAAGCCTTTCACAAGCAGGGTTAATCGGAAGAGCTGCTAATACGGCTAAGGCTGACGAGTTTGCCACACGAATGAAAACATCTGTCCAGCGTATGCTAGAAGCTGGAATGAGTTATAATGCAATTGCGAAGGAGTTTAATATGAATGGAACAAAAACAGCACGTGGTGGAGTTTGGAGTGCTTGCACAGTGTCTAATCTTGTTGTACGATTCTAGTGTACAAATTATATGCAGGCCACCAATGCACACTGTGTGGAAGTAATCTACACTCAACTTTGAAATGTCCTTGGAGGAATCGTGGCTGATGTATATAAATTTGAACCGCATAGCTTCGAGCACAGAGTGGGTGGTAAACAATACTGCTCGTATTGTGGGCTTGTTGCGCTAAATAATGAATTTACTGACTGGAGCGTAAAGATGGGATGTAATCATAAAGATCATCCACAGTACCAAAGCAAACGCTACGAATTTACAAAACTTGGGAGAAACTAATGCTAGTTAAAAACTCAATCGGATGGGAAGTGCAATTCCTCACAAAGAAGGGCTGGAAGAATTGCCTTGATGATGGGAGCAAACCTCAAGTGTACAAAACTCGTGAAGCTGCAGAATTATCTATGCAAAGTTGTAAGAAGATGTGCGATAAAGTTGGAATGGAAATTAGAGTGTATGAAAGTCTTCACTGAAACAACAAAGCCCCTATCTCACGATAGGGGCTTTTCTTTTACACTAAAGTGTTTCTCACTCCACCTACGCTAAAGTACAAATGGGTGCCATCATACTCAAATGTGCCATTCTCTACGACTGTGAGATTTGTACCACTTGTTAGCTTTAATGGGGCTGTACCTGCTGTGGCTGTACCTGCTGTAAGAGTAACCTTTGCCAATGTCGGACCTGTTGCAAATGCCACTTTACCTGTTCCTGTTTCATCATTAATCACTGTTGCAAATTGTGAAGATGATGTAGCAGCAAACTGATTAAGTGGATTTGCAACTAGTGCATCTCCTGTGCCTGCTCCCGCAGGCTGTGGTGGATTTGGTCTAACTGACATGATTAATCCTGCACCAAAATAGACGTTCCACTTGCACTATATGCCCACAAGCCACTCTCGCCTGCTGTTACATGTAAGTAGTTATGACCTGCTCCTACTTCAATAGGAATCCCAATAGAAATCCCCGATGGAATTGTTGCTTTCACACATATGTTTGCGGGGTAAGACCCCTTGTTGAAGAGGTCCACTGCTGTACCAACTGTGATAGTAGAGCCTGCGTATAAATCCGTCCATACGCCAGCAGGAACTGCCACATCACTTCTTGTATCTGCCATTATAGGCTCCTTATCTTATTTGACATACTAACAGGTATGAACGTTCATCCACTCTAGCTTTACTGGTTGTTATCGTGTTTGTGGCGCGATAGGTTGTTCCAGCAGTACCTCCTTGTATGAAGGTGTAGCTTGTGGTGCTATTCCACCCGGCATTATTTCCAGTGATTCCGGGGTCTAATGTCCAAGTGGAGTTGACGATAGTTTCATTTCCTGTTAGCCAATGGCTCCAATCGAATCCATAATCTAGGTTAGCACCCTGAGCATGAATTGTCTGATAGCCAGTTTGCACTATTAAAATCATTTTAATACTCCTAGAATGAAAGTCTTGTATCAGGCCAGATTTTCACAGTTCTTCCAATATTGAGAACAAACACATCTCCACCAGAGGCTACTAATATTCCAGTGTTTGTCATACTAGAATTTCCAGTGATAGGTAATGTCACAGGGTTATTACTACTCACATTTCCAATAGAACTTGTAGAAAGATT
>Ga0210404_10000071_pt1 | contig 78996 bp, 77 predicted proteins | sample IncBWH28MmetaG_FD_155455 | JGI IMG/M metagenome (GOLD analysis project Ga0210404, IMG submission 155455) | Forest soil microbial communities from Barre Woods Harvard Forest LTER site, Petersham, Massachusetts, United States - Inc-BW-H-28-M | ecosystem: Environmental > Terrestrial > Soil >... | reverse complement strand
TTGTTGTTTAGGGAGCCTAGTATAACCAAAAGTGTAAAGCTATTACAGGATTAAAATAAAGTGTAAATTCACAACAGGATTATTAACAAAAAGTGTAAACTTTTTTTAGGACGACACAGGTTGTCGCACTGTCGCAGTGCGACACCTGGTCAGACATCGTCGACCGCCATACTTATTAAGAGCTCCTGCAGTAAACCGGATAAACTCACTGATGCGCAAGCGATCAGTTCATCGGCAGCGCCATAATAAATGTACAGTTTATCATCAAACAGCGCCGTGCCTGTCGGGAAACACACATCATCCACGTCACCTTTCAATTCGTAATCCAGTTCGGGCTTAAACAGGGGGTACGGCAGGCGTGCGATCTCTTTTCGCGGGTCATCAATATCAAGCAGTGCAACGCAGCATGAGTACTCAAACTTGTTTTCGATAGCTTTTACACCATGATAGATGAGCAGCCAGCCATGTTCAGTTTCAATGGGCGGGCAGCCGCTGCCGAGGTAGCATATTTCGTGCGGATATTTTGGTGCAAGGGCGATGTTTTCGGCGAAATTGGAGAAGTAATTTTCCCAAAACTGATCCGTCAGGTCTCCCAGGTCATTTATGGCCGTTATTTGAATATCCGGCTTTATCCTGTGCAAAAAGGTCAATTTCCCGTTTATCCGGCGCGGAAAGAACACCAGGTCTTTATCTGCCAGGTAATTGGCCCCTTCGTTATAGCTCAGGTATTTTTCGTTCAGTTCTTTATTGTTTTTTGTAAGCCGGTCGAAGTCGGTGTATTTTATTTTTGGTACGATTATTCCCGCTTTTTTGAAATGCAACAGGTCGACCGATGTCGCGAGGGCACCCAACGCGTTTACGCCATCGAAAGCGACATAGGTTAAATAATAAGTCCCGTCTATCTTTACGATACGGGGGTCCTCCATCCCGTGCGATTCGTAATCAAATTCGGACTTTAAAAAAGGTTTATCATCACGTTCGGCTACATGCAAAGGACTGTCGAGCCGGCAATAACCGATGGTGGAATAGTTGCGAAAATGCACCGCCCGGTAAAAGAAATGTATGCTATCGCCCTCCCTGATCGCTGCCGGGTTCAGCACACTTTCATTTTCAAAATCAAGCCCGCTTTTATTCAGTATTACACCTTCTTTTTTTACTTCGATCATATGTTAAAACGGCCTTTGTTTAAATTGTCATCAATCAAACCCCTGGCCAAAATGCCCGTTATCCAAAGTTCCTATTATACCTTCAACCACTCTTTTGGTTTCGTTAGGGTCGCTTACGCGGATTGAAAAAGTGCCGGCTTCCCTGGCAGGATAGTCATTACCACCCGGAAAGAGGGCATCACCTATAAATATCATATCGCTGATGGGAATACCCAGGATATCGCGCAATTTGCGCATTCCATAAGCTTTATCAATACCTTTTTTGGTCACATCAACAGAAGTTGCACCGCCCATGTTTATAGCAAATTCAGGGATTTCCTTGTCGAGGATCTCTTTGATCTTGTTGCGTTTTGCAAAATCAGGGTCCCAGTTTTTCTTTTCGTCATAAGGCGCCTGTTGCCCTAATGCCGAGTAGGTAACCTGGCTGCCGCGGTCTTCAATTAATTCGCCCCATGTTTGTTTGGGTTTATAGCCCAATGTGTCAACTGCTTTATCGAGCGAGGTGATAATTTTTTTCTTTTCGTCGGGTGTAAAATTTTCGGCATACAATTGTTTCCATTCGGATTCATATTGGTAAAACTTTGTACCGCATGTAGGAAGAATATACAAATTTTTAAGGTTGGCATCCTGCGGTAAATTCGCCAGCACTTGCTTTTCGAACTGGGGCCAGTCGCCGCCCGAAATTAACGCTACTTTAGCGACTGTTAACAGGGCGGCCAACCGGGTGGCCATTTCTTTATCAATAGCAGATTTACTTTCGGCAAGGGTGCCATCAAGATCAAAGGCAATTAGTTTTTTCATTTGATTGTAGAAGATATGTTCATGTATTTTTAAATCATAGCATAAATGCTCAGTTTGAATAATTGTTTTATCAGCAAAAAATTTTAGAAGAAAAAAGCTTGTTATTTCTCGGGAATGGCGATTTCTAAAAGTATAATTCTTCCGGCGGGTACAAGCGGGCAAGCACCAACGATAGCGGGCAAAAGCATCACATCGCCTTTGGTAAGCTTGTATTTATCCCCGTTAAATTCAACTTCTCCATCACCTTCAATGCCAACCAAAATTCTAGGCGTCTTTTTTTTCCCTACTGTAAAAGAAGTTGTCCCGGTATAACGCCAGACAGTAAAGTGCGGGTCTTCGATCAATTTTTCGCAAAGTATCCTTTCAGCAACCTGGATAACCGGAGTTACGGGTTTTATGGCCGTTTTTGTGAAGTCGATACAGGCGAGGGCCTGCTCTACCTGCAGGTCGCGGGGCTTGCCGGTTTTTTCGTCCACGCGGTCCCAATCATACAGGCGGTAAGTTACGTCGCTGTTTTCCTGCACCTCAAAAACCACAACGTCGCCCAGGGTATGTACGGTGCCGGCTTTTATCAGCACACTATCGCCAACGGCTGGTTTAAAGCTTGCAAGGTCGTCGGCTACAGTGTGTTTTTCAAGCGAGTTTCGCAGCTTTTCTTCATTGGTACCGGGTTTTAGCCCTGCGTAGATAATGGCTTCTTTACCGGTTTGCAGCACCACCCAGGCTTCGGTTTTCCCGCTTTCGCCGGCAGGTATATATTTCTTTTGGTCATCAGTAGGATGGACCTGTACCGACAGCACTTTCCGGCAATCTAAAAATTTTAAAAGTAAAGGAAACCGCTTGAAATGGCCGGACATTTTCCCCATTAACCCTTCATATGAATGTTCAAACAGCTGACAGATGGTTTGCCCTTTCAATGGCCCGTCAGTCACTTTGCTTGGATGGTCGTCGCGGTCGCTTAATATCCAAGCCTCGCCGATAAGGTCATCCGGAGGCAGGGGCTTTGTTAATAGATCAGCAAGTCGCCTGCCGCCCCAAATGCGGTACTGGTAAATTGGCTCGAATTTTAAAGGGTAGAGTTTTGAAAGGCTCATGTTCAGGCTTTTTATCAAAACCCGGAACTAAGCCATATTGTTTTCCATATCAGGGGTATATTCTCCGCGTCGAGCCGCATTATTCAAGCACGCACGATGACGAAGCTTTTGCTGGGCGGCGGGTACATTTTCATCTTTTCCTTTCCATGTTTCAAGCGCCGGCGCTTGTATGGCCCTTGCGTATGAAAAAGTTAAAGCCCAGGGAAGTTTATCATCATATTTTAGGTGCATGGCATTTAAATGAGCTGTCGCCATTTCGGGTGACTGCCCGCCGGATAAGAAAACGACACCTGGTACTTCTGCCGGAACCGTGTTTAGCAGGCAGGTAACCGTAGCTTCGGCCACCGTATCTACACTGGCCTGTCTTGGGCAGTTTAGCCCGGGCAGCACCATGTTAGGCTTTAAAATTACCGCCTTTAGGTTTACATTTTGTTTAGCCAGGTTTTCGAAAAGCACATGTAATACTTTTTCGGTTACGTCATAACATTTCTTAAGGTCGTGCGGGCCATCCATCAGCACTTCGGGTTCAACAATGGGCACCAGGCCGGCTTGCTGGCACATGCCAGCGTATAAAGCCAGCTCGTGCATATTGGCCTCTATACATTCGGTCGTTGGGATATGTGGTCCTATAGTAATAACTGCACGCCATTTGGCAAACCGCGCGCCAAGGGCATAATATTTATTTAAACGGTCCGGCAGGCCATCAAGGCCCCGGGTTATTTTTTCGCCGGGCGAACCGGGAAGATCGGTTGTACCCTCGTCTACTTTGATGCCGGGAATTATGCCGGCCTGCTTTAGCATATCGATAAATAAAATGCCGCTTTTGGTAGACTGGTAGATTGTTTCGTCGAATAAAATGGCCCCGCTTATGCAGTCGCCCAGGCCGGGGGTAGTAACAATCAGCTCGCGGTAAGCCCGGCGGTATTCGATAGTTTGCGGGATACCGGCCTCTTCGAACCGTTTGTTACAGGTGGGGGTGCTTTCGTCCATGGCCAGCAATCCTTTGCTGCCGGCTAACAGGCTATTAACCGTATTAATAAGCTCTTTTGTGTTCATCACGTTCCCTGTAATGGCTGTATGCCGATGGCAGGTTGTTTGTGTATGACAAATTTAAGAGATAATTGTTGTAAACGGCAATATTTGAGCAATACTTAATATTAAGGAAATATTGGGAAAATCTGCAAGGGATTAACGCCTTTAGGTATTTTCGGTAATATTAATAGTTTTAGGCGATGCAAAAGCTTTGACATATTTCAAATTCCTGTTTCTTAGCATGACGGCTCCGCCGTCGCTGTCGCTGCCCACGCTAGTATTCCCTTCATAACTTTGAAAAGAGACGCCTTCTTCAAACCATTGATAAAATATACCTGTATGGTCGCAGTGACCGTCTTCATTCCAGTCGAATAAAACGATATCAGCAATTTGAGGCGCATCTGTTAATTCACCAGTTCCTTTCCAGTGGTTATATCCTGACTGACAACTGCTGAATCCCTTATCGGTATCTATATCACCCAACGGATAACCAGCCTCCCAGTAGACCCAGCTTACGAAAATTGCACACCATTTTTCCCCATTTAAACCGAACCATTCGCCATATTTTGTGCAATTTGAACCGGGTGGGTTTTCTTTAGTGCCTACTTGCGAGGCGGCAAGATCAATTATTGTTTGTCGTGACATGTTTGATGGTTTTTAAATGTATGGATTAAAGAACGGGAAAAAGCAAAGCGAACCTGGTGCGCTAAATCCGCCAAGTTCGTGCATGTGTTTTATTTACATACCCGGCTCGAAATGGCATCGCCGGCTGAAATGAGTACCTCAATAGATGCCTTAACAATAGGGTTTTTAATAAACCCTTCCAGCAATTGAAGTCCCTCCTTAACGGTTGGCCATAATTCGCAGAACTTTCCCTGGCTTTCAAACGCGGCCTTCTCAAGGCTGATGTTGTTCGCATTTTTCAAAATTTCCTGTGTATTCATGATTTTGAATTTTTATTGTGATTTAAATATCCAAATCTCAATAGGATATGAAAACATCATTACCGTAACATATACCTTTTTAACAAGGTGTTTTTACGGTAATAAAAAGGTGTAAATACGTTGTTAATGTGAGAGTTAATACAGAATTTAGTGTTACTAAACTTTTATTAATTAACACTTAAACCTTATCATTATGAAAAAATTGGCATTAATCATTGTTGTTGGCCTAGTTATAAATGCTTGTAAACAACCGAAAAGCAATCAAAAAGTAAGCAATGTATTATTAGAACCCACCTCCGGTGTAACGTTAAACGGCATTGATTCGGCCGCTGCAAGAGCTATGATTGACACGTTTAAAAAATATAAAGGAAGTGAAACGGCCCCATTGCCAACATCTGTTTGGTTTAGTAAAGAGACTATTCATAGCATAGATAGCTTATTGCATGCAGAGATTGTTACTCAAAAAAAATCAGATAGCACAAGAAAAGATACAACAGACGGTATTCGTCTTTATTTTGCGTGTGATCCAACTGTATTAAAACCTCATCTTAAAACGACGGTGTTATTTGTTTCAACATTTGATAGCTTAATTTATCCAAAAGGTAAAAGTCCACATCGAGATTATTATAGCCACAATGCGTCTTTCCTAGCTGCTAAAACCGGTGAAGTAAGTCATGATAAAAATTTGACTGGGGCTTTATTATACCAAACTAAATATACATGCCCTCCTAAACCGGCGAATTGTAGCATATCTCCTGATCATCTTATTACTTGTGAGCAAGCTCACAGGTGGGTACAAAATCACGGAAAAAATTCTATCAATACAACAAGTGAATGGTTTGATCTAAAACTGCTTGATTATTTCGATAAAGAAATTCATAACAATAAAAATAATCCCGATGGATTAAGAATCTATTTCGCGTTTAGAGATAAAGACGACGACCATCCAAGTATTATTAACAGAAATATTTTTTTATTTATTACAACTAAAGATGTCAATAAAGTTCACACAGACTATTTTGAATGTGAAGAGATTCATCATATAGTCGGCGACAATGGTGAATTATGCCCGGATGTTTGCAATTAAAAAAGTTAACTTATTAACAATCAAAAATGTTAAACTACTTGACCTTTTTTACAGGCTTTGAGCTACAATGTTTATTTGTAGCTCTATTTTGTTTAATTAAAGACAGGGAATATCCCTGGAAGAGTATGTGCCTATATCTTTTAATAACTTGTATTACTGAGTTGACGGGGATATACTTAAAAAGACAACATCATGTCAACCAATGGCCCTATAACATTTTATTGGTGTTCCAAATAACCCTGATAAGTTATATGTTTTATGGTTTATTAAAAAGAAGCGCTAAGGGCGGGCCCGTAGTTATAGGCGGGTTTGTCTTTCTTGCTATATTTTATATTATTGATATTGTTCAACATGGTTTTTTTCGATTTAATGTATTGACATATAATGCGATGTCGGTTTTTTTTGTAATATATTCCTTATTTTATTTTTATCAGCTACTTAAAGAAGATCAGTATATAAACTTAAAATACTCTGCAGCTTTTTGGTGGGTTTGCGGTGTTCTATTCTTTTATTTTGGCGATACCGCTGTTAACTTGTTCCGTGGAAAACTATCGATGATTATGATTACGCCGAAACATGCGCTGCCTTATTATATATTAATTGTACTTAACATTATTTTATATAGCTGCTGGAGCTATTCCTTTATATGTCGAAAATGGGCAACGAAGAGATCAGAAATATTGTAATATTAACCACTGTCATTTTTTTAATTGCCCCTACATTTTTAGTGGTCTATATTTTCGTTTATAACAGCCGCAAAAAAAGACACATTGAAGAAAAAGCCCAGATGAAGCTGACATTTGAAGCGGAAATATCAAAAACCCAGCTCGAAGTGCAGGAGCAAACTATGCAAACCATCGGCGCCGACCTGCATGATAATATCGGGCAATTGTTGAGCCTTACTTCGCTGACGTTAAATTCCATTGAGGTTGATAAACCTGTAAAGGCGAGGGAAAAGATCGACGCGGCGATCGACCTTACACTGCGCTCGATCAAGGAAATGCGGCTGCTGGGGAAGTTGCTGCAGGGCGATCAACTGGTGGTTTTGGGCTTGTCGGCGGCTATCCGGCATGAGATTGCCTGGATGGAGAGATCGGGCAAGTATAAGGTGAGCTATGAGGACGACGGTGAATTGCCCGCTGTAAATAACCCTGACAAGGACCTGATCATTTTCAGGATATTACAGGAGATCTTGAATAACATTATTAAGCACGCCGGGGCCTCTCGTATCCGGATCAAATTGGGATACCTCGATGGGGCGTTACAATTGCAGGTGAACGATAACGGGAGGGGCTTTGACGCTGGGAACCCGGATGAGGGACAGCATGGAATGGGCCTGTTGAACATCCAAAAACGGGCGGGAATTATCGGCGGCGAAGTTGCGATAGCGTCGCGGCCCGGGAAGGGAACAAGCATTACTATTATTACACCATATCCCTGAAGATGGAAAGAGATCAGATAAATATTGCTATTGTTGACGACCATACGCTTTTCAGGAATGGCGTTGCCGCCCTGATGAGTGAGTTTGAGGAATTGAACGTGGTTTTTGAAGCCGAAAATGGCGAGCAGCTTCAGCGGATGCTTGTTAAACACCCGTTGCCGCAGGTTATTTTAATGGATATTAATATGCCGGTTATGGACGGCTACGCGGCCACCAAATGGGTTAAAGAAACCTATCCCGAAATAAAAGTGTTAGCCCTCAGCATGTTTGAGGATGATAAGGCCGTCATCCGGATGATCAGGTGCGGGGCCGGGGGCTATGTGTTGAAGGAGTCAAGGCCGAGCGAACTGCTGGAAGCGATAAAAACCATAGCAGAAAAAGGCGTTTATATCAACGAAATGGTCTCTGGGAAATTGATCCGTTCCGTTTCGGGCAGAGAAGAGTTACCGGCCTTTACCGTTAAAGAGCTTGAATTTTTAAAATTAAGCTGCTCCGAATTAACTTACAAGGAAATTGCCGACCAGATGTTTGTAAGCCCCCGCACGGTTGATAATTACCGTGAATCGCTATTTCAAAAACTTAACCTGAAATCAAGAACCGGGCTGGTGCTGTACGCCATCCAAAATGAGATATTTAAATTTTAATTATACCCTTTTTAAAGTAAAATAAAACCTGCTTCCTTCGCCCTGTTCACTTTCAACGCCAATTTTACCGGACTGCGCTTCGATGAAATCTTTTGCAATAGCCAGCCCCAACCCTGTGCCGGTTTGCTCGGCTGAGGCGCCGGGGACTTTGAAATATCTTTCAAAGATACGCGGTAAGTATCGCTGATCAATGCCCTGACCGTGGTCCTGTACGGAGAACTCTATTTCTTCGCCATTACTCTTTTTTACGGTAAGGTCAACCACCGCTTTTTCATGGCTATATTTTATTGCGTTCGAAAGCAGGTTGATCAGCACCCAGGTAGTTTTATCCAAATCGGCCCGCACATCAGGCAGGTCTTTGGCGCAATCGATATTCAGCGTTATTTGTTTTTGCTCAGCCGTTGTTTTGAGCGCCTTAACGGCGTAATCCACTATATTTTTAGGGTGGGTGCTGCCGAAGTTAAGCTGCAGTTTACCGGTTTCAACCTGTGCCATGTCGAGGAGCTCACTGGTTATCTGGAGCAGCCTGCGGGCATCTTCATCAATATTTTCCAATAGTTGCTTTTGCTCGGTGTTTACCTGGCCTATCCGGTTATCTTCCAATAGCTTAAGGCTCATTTTTATGGATGAGATCGGTGTTTTCAATTCATGCGATATGGTAGCTATAAAATTGGTTTTCGCCTCATCCAGCTGCTGAAATTCTGTGATGTTTTTAAGGATGATAACACTGCCTATAACTTTATCCTTGTTAACAACCGACAATACTTCTTTGGAGTAGTAGCTTTCGCGGTTGTCGGCGTAGATTTTCATTTTGTGCTGATCATTTACGAGCAGGTTTCGCACCAGGTCGTTTTCGTGAGAAATGTCGGGGGCGAGCCTGCCAACCAGGTCTTTCGCCGGCAAGCCTATCAGCGTGCAGGCCACCTCGTTGGCAAAAATAATAAACGACTTTTCGTCCAAACCTAAAATGGCATCGTGCATCGAATTGATAATTGTTTCGATCCGCTTTTTTTCAAATAATATGCTCGCCAGGTTGCTGTTTTCATATTCGTCGAGCTTTCGGGTCATCGTATTAAATGCCTGCCCAAGTTCGCCAAACTCATCATTCGACCTGAAGTTAAGCTGCTGGTGGTAATTGCGGTTTGAAACCTCTTTTATTCTTTCAGTCAATTCTTTTATGGGGTTGGCAATGTAACCAGGAAAATTTACAACGAAACTGAACGCCACCAAAAACAGGAATGAGCCTGTGAATGCTACCAGCAATTTTGCGCTGCCGGCGGTATTGATGGCCGTAGTGTATTTATGTTCAACCGCGCTCATGTTCAGCTGCATGATCTCGCTCAGCAGCTTTCTGATCTCAATATGAAGCTGCGCCGCCTCTGCGGAATTTAATTTCAATGATTTAAGCGTTTCATATTTTGAGCGCAACGAAGCAGTAAGCTGACGCTCGCCGCGTTCGGTAATATTGTGCTCCTGGTTAACCAGGTTTTCGTCTATCTGCTTAACCTGTGCCGGGCTTAAAACACCTGGGCCGGCGTCAAGGGCATCTGCCATATTTTTGGCGTATTGAACAGATTTATAGTTGTCCTTCAGGATTTCCCTGGCATCCGCTGAAAGGCGGTTTAAAAAATAGATCGATAATCCGCAGCTGACTAAAGCCAGCAGGAACAAAAAGCCGAAACCGGCGCGAAGTTTATTTTTAATGGTCATGATAGTATTACAAGATCAATGTGTGTTTTGGACATCTTATTCAGCAACTGGGTGAAAATAGCCGTTTTCATTACCAGCTGATAAAATTTAAAGTGGGGCTTTCCGATGCAGATCGTCGTAATATCAAACTTATCGGCTGTTTCCCATATAGTTTTGGCTACGTTATCGCTTTTTATTTTTAAAACCTCGGCGCCTAACTGCGTGGCTAATTTCATATTATTGATCAAATGTCTTTGCGAGGCCAGATTTATTTTATCGCTGCTTTCGTTCGAGGTTTGTACATACAGTACATACCATTTTGAGCGGTAGTACGACGCGAGCCGGGCCGTTTTCCGGATGATAACCTTTGCCGATTCTTCACTTGTGCTGATACAGGCCAGAAAAAGCTCCGGGCGCAGTTTAATGTTTTTGGGTACGTCGGTATCTATTTTACGCTCCACCTGGTTGGCAACTTCTCTCAGCGCCAGCTCACGGAGCTGCAGTATCCGTTCGGACTGAAAAAAATTATTTAATGCCTGCGGTATCTTTTGCTCATCGTATATTTTCCCTTCCTTTAAACGGTCCACCAATTCATCGGCAGTTAAATCGATATTCACCACTTCGTCCGCCATTTGCAAAACCTTATCGGGGATACGTTCATTGATCGATGCGCCGGTTATTTTCTGCACCTCTTCATTCAAACTCTCGATATGCTGAATGTTGACCGCACTGATCACATTGATACCGGCATTCAATATATCCATTACGTCCTGCCAGCGCTTTTCGTTCTTGCTGCCTTCAATATTCGTATGCGCCAGCTCGTCGACGATCACAACTTCGGGCCTGAGGTTTATAATGGCGTTCAGGTCCATCTCTTCCAGTTCCTTACCTTTGTAAAAGAGCTTCCGCCGCGGGATAACGGGCAAACTTTCCAGCAAAGCTTCGGTTTCCTTCCGCTTATGGGTTTCGATATAGCCGATTTTCGCATCTATGCCGTTGCGTATTAACGACCGCACTTCGAGCAGCATGCGATAGGTTTTGCCCACACCGGCGCTCATGCCGATATAGATCTTAAACTTGCCCCGTTTTGACCGTTTTATCAGCTCCAGGAAATGTTCAACCGATTGCTCCTTTGTTTCTTCGATCATACCGTTTGGATCATATTTTCAAATTCCATAAAACTTATAAAAGGGAGATATAAATATCCCCCTTTTTACGCGAACCTCAATCAAACTAAAACTTATAATTATCAACCAAAATAATTATAAAAAAAAGTCCGCGCGTATCTTTACCTATCTAAGACTTTCTGTGTATAGCTCCTTAATTTTATATTCATTGGCCTGGCTGTCATAGGCATCGAGTTTTATATCTGTTTTTGATGCCACTTCAACCATATACCTGAACTTGTGATTTTTTGGGAATGCTTTTGCGATATTATCAGCTGTAAGCGGTAGTACCTCGGTAGTAATTTTTTTACTAAAGTAATACGCTCTTGTTGGCTTTGGGCCTTTACCTTGCTGCACTAACTTATCGAAACTGTAAATGTAAAACCCGGTTGTATCAATAATTTGATAGGCTTTTGCGCCGTAAAACCGGTAGTCGTTATTGTTGTCATGATATCCAAATAAATCATTTTTTGAAATGGATTGCTTTTTACCATCGCTGATCACGGTTACATTATTCTGCCCGATAAATTCGTGTATATGTATTGCGTTTTTGCCCGGATTAGCCGGATCGGTGAGATAGCTTAGCTTATGATTGAGATAATCCCCGGATGTTAAGTATAGTCCTTTTGATGTTTGTGCTTGTGATGTGTGAATAAATGCAATGGCCAGCACAAGTGTGATCATTGATAATTTTAACTTTTTCATTGTAGTAATATTTATTGTTATGTAAAAATCTTAAATAGGTATTCATTCAATTGTCGATCTGATTAGTAAAATTAAAAGCGAACCAGCATAGCGAAAATAAATCTTGACTCGCCGTTAACCAGATCTGGTTTCCAGTTGGGGTACGCTGTGCCGGGTCCGTATGGCGTATTGCTGTAACCATCAGGTGAAGTCACACCACCGGGTCCGTTAAAATACGGCACATTAACATGGCGATGTACATACTCGAGCCGAAAGGTTAAATTTTCATTGGGCATTAAGTCAATAGTTGTTGACATGTCGTATCCCTTAAATTGATCACCAGGATTGTAAGTGAACGCATAAGGACCAACTCCTGTTGTTCCTGTTGTGGTTGACGATCCTGGTATATTGCTGTTGATAGCCGGTATAGGGCTGGCTGCTCCTGAAGGCGGTAGTACAAGATAACGACCAGGGTTATTGATAAAGCCTCCTCCGATTGTCCAGCCGATATGATTATTTAAAATCTCAAGGCGATGATAAATCATGCCGCTAACAAAATATTGCGCAGGATTATTAGGCCCCCCGTTAGTGCTAAAGCCGTTTACTGCGCTTACTCCATTTTCAGCAGGACCTTTTTCCCAACCAAAATCCGATGTTACTGAAAATGCTTCCCTGCTAATAAATGTCTTTGGATTATTGTACAAGCGTACTTCTACGCTGTTATCAGTGTGATACCTTGCCCGATGAGGGGCATCCTGGGTATCATGGCCCCAGTAGTTGTTGCTCACTAAATTAAGCCATTCGTACGGCCTGTAGTTTATCTGTCCGCCCAGGCCAAAGCCGTTATTAAACTTACCATAGGTTTGCCATCCATTGGTAATCCAGGGTTCAATCTTTAACTTATCAGAAGGGAATATCTGTATCCTGATACCTGTAAAGTCCCATGGCGTATTATCGGAAGTATAAGAAGGCTGGTACGACCAGTTATCCTGGTTATAGTACGAGAATAAGCCCACATACGACATGAACAGACCGGCATCAACATTTATACCATGCCATATATTAAAGTGATATCCTGCATTCGCTTCACTAAAATACCGATAGGCATTGGCAAGGTCAAACTGGCCGTGTAAAACACTGTAGTCATTTCGGGGAACTTCTGTTGCACGTGTTCCAAATTGAGTTAAGATGCTGGCGCGAATGTTATTGTAATGGAAATCGCCTCCAAGAGCTGCAAGCGAGATCTCAAATTCATTATCACGTGCAAGTGCAGTTGAACCAACCACGGTATGATCTATCGGATGCTGATTGGATATCGTATAATTAACATCGACCAGTATCCTCGGTGTAAAGTATTTGGTATCAAGCGGGTCAGAATGCCTGCGGTCGTTACCATTCATCCAGGTGAAATCGCCCCAGGCAAATGGCACGCTCGCAGTCGAAACAGTATCGAATATCGAAGTCCTTTTGGTTACAGGCATAGTTTTAGGCATTTCCATTTTAGCCTTGGCCGTGTCTTGTTGTGCGTACACATTTAGGGCAATAGCGCCCATGGCCGCTATTGTTAGCAGTTGTTTTTTCATTTTTTTAGGGGTATTAAATAACTATGTTGTGATTTATTTTTTAAGCTCGTCCAGCGCCACGTTCAGTTTCAAAACGTTAATTTTCGGTGGGCCGAATAAGCCGAATAAAGGATTTTCAGTATTGTCATCAATTATTTTGACAACCTGTTCTGCGGGGATGTTGCGGGTTTTGGCAATCCGGGCTACTTGCACTTTTGCCCCTGCTGGGGATAAGTCAGGATCCAGCCCGCTGCCCGATGCCGTTACCAGCTCGGCGGGAATCTCTTCGCGTTTTACATCGGGGTTATGTTTTAAAAAGGTGTCGATACGTGCCTTCACGTCTTTCAGGTAGTCGGGATTTGAAGGGCCTTTGTTTGAGCCCGCGCCTGCGTCAGCCTGGTAATTGGCAGCCGAAGGCCGTGACCAGAAATACTGGTCTTTTGTAAACTTTTGACCAATGTTGGCATAACCAACCACGCGCCCTTTGTAGCTAACGGTTTCGCCGTCGCCATGGCCTGGTGTAAATTTCCCGATGGCTGCTATAGCGAGCGGGTATAAGCCTGACAGTATCACTAACAGTATGAGAGATAACTTTAAGGCCGGTGCTATGTATGTTTTCATTTTTTTAAGATTTAAATGTTTAAAAAGATTTGAGATGCGAGACATGAGATGTGAGATTTTAACATTTGAGTTTTTTATCTCAAATCTCAATACTCATATCTATATCATTATACCTACAACCAAATCAATTAATTTGATGCCTATAAATGGAACCAGTATGCCACCCAGGCCGTAGATCAACAGGTTGCGGCGCAATAATGCGCTTGCACCGATCGGCTTGTATTCAACGCCCCGTAAGGCTAATGGGATCAGCATAGGAATGATTATCGCGTTAAATATTACAGCCGATAATATGGCCGATTGCGGACTATGAAGATCCATTATGTTTAGCGCCCTTAATGCGGGGATCGAAACCATAAACAAGGCCGGAACAATGGCGAAGTATTTGGCAACGTCGTTCGCGATGGAGAAAGTGGTTAATGTTCCGCGGGTCATCAGTAACTGCTTGCCTATCTCCACGATCTCGATCAGCTTGGTTGGGTCGTTGTCCAGGTCCACCATGTTGCCTGCTTCTTTGGCTGCCTGTGTTCCGCTGTTCATGGCCACACCCACATCAGCCTGGGCAAGCGCAGGGGCGTCATTTGTACCGTCGCCCATCATGGCTACCAGTTTTCCACCCTGCTGTTCTTTTTTAATGTAGTTCATTTTATCCTCGGGCTTTGCCTCGGCAATAAAATCATCAACACCTGCTTTTTCGGCAATGAACTTGGCAGTTAAAGGGTTATCGCCTGTCACCATTACGGTTTTAACACCCATCTTGCGCAGACGTTCGAAACGCTCGGCTATGCCCGGCTTAATAATATCCTGCAATTCTATAACGCCCAGTACTTGTTCGTTTTGTGATACGACCAAGGGCGTACCGCCGTTTGATGCAATAATCTTAACCCTTTCTTCTACCTCGTCCGGGAATTTGTTACCGGCTTTAAGCACAATGTTGCGGATAGAGTCAAAGGCTCCCTTGCGTACCCGCAAACCGTCGAGCGTATCCAGTCCGCTCGAGCGTGTTTCAGCTGTAAATTTGATAAATACCGAATCTGCGGGTGCTTTAACCGATGGCGAGGTCTTTCCATGTTCGGCAAGCTCAATAATTGATTTACCTTCGGGGGTCTCGTCAGCCAGCGAAGCCAGCACACATGCTTTCATTAATTCTTCTGGCGCAACACCTGTTGCAGGCCAAAATTGAGTGGCCTTACGGTTTCCTATAGTAATGGTCCCTGTTTTATCCAGGAGCAATGTATCAAGGTCGCCGGCAGTTTCAACCGCTTTGCCCGATTTGGTTATAACATTAGCACGCAATGCCCTGTCCATACCCGCAATACCGATGGCCGATAACAGGCCGCCGATAGTTGTGGGGATCAAACAAACAAACAATGAGATGAATGCTGCTATAGTGATAGGGGTATTTGCATAGTCGCCGAAAGGCTTCAGGGTAACACACACAATAACAAATATGAGTGTGAAACCAGCCAGCAGGATGGTTAAGGCTATCTCGTTGGGCGTTTTCTGACGTGATGCGCCTTCAACCAGGGCTATCATCTTATCCAGGAAGCTTTCGCCCGGTTGGGTGGTAACCATTACTTTAATGCGGTCGGATAATACCCTGGTACCGCCGGTTACGGATGATTTGTCACCGCCGGATTCACGGATAACCGGTGCAGATTCTCCGGTAATAGCCGACTCATCAATAGTAGCGATACCTTCAACGATCTCGCCGTCGGTAGGGATATTATCACCGGTTTCGCAGATAAATACATCACCTTTTTTTAATTGGGATGACATTACCCGTGTTTCCTTGCCGTTTACAAGCAGCCTAGCGGGTGTTTCTTCGCGTGTTTTGCGCAGACTTTCTGCCTGTGCCTTACCACGTGCTTCGGCAATAGCTTCGGCAAAGTTGGCGAAAAGCACTGTCAGCAACAGCACTATAAATACGGTAAGGTTATAACCAAAGCTTCCCTGGCCTTTGTTTGAAAAGGAGAAGATGGTTACGATAAGCATGACTACTGTGCCGATCTCCACGGTGAACATCACCGGGTTGCGGAATAGTATGCGGGGATCCAGTTTGATAAAGGATTGCCTGAAGGCATCTTTTACCTGGTCGCCCTGGAATAATATATTGTTTTCAGATTTCATGATCGTACTTATAAATTATTTGATAGAAAAATGTTCGGCAATAGGGCCTAATGTTAAAGCAGGGAAGAATGATAACGCTGCCACAATAATGATGACAGCAAATATCATGATGCCAAACGTGGCCGTATCAGTTTTTAAAGTACCGGCAGATTCCGGAACGAACTTTTTGTTAGCTAAAATCCCCGCAATGGCAACCGGCCCTATAATAGGCAGAAAGCGGCCGATAAATATGACAAAGCCCGTGCTTACGTTCCAAAAGATGTTATTGGCAGTAAGGCCTGCGTAGCCCGATCCGTTATTGGCAGAGCTTGAGGTAACCTGGTACAGCATCTCCGAAAATCCGTGGAAGCCCGGGTTGTTTAACCATGCCGACGGTTTAGTAGCCCATGCCGCATTCGGGAAGTGAACCAGCACATAGGTTGCGAGAGCTGTGCCCACTAAAATGAGAAACGGGTGCAGCAAAGCGATAAGCGAGGCTATCTTCATTTCCCGCGCCTCAATTTTGCGGCCCATAAACTCGGGTGTCCGGCCAACCATAAGGCCCGAAATAAATACCGCGATAATGATAAAGATGTAAAAGTTAAGGTAACCTACGCCCACCCCGCCGTAAAAGGCGTTTATCATCATATCAAACATCTGCGCCATACCGGATATGGGCATCATGCTGTCGTGCATCGAATTGACTGAACCATTTGAAGTTACGGTAGTTGTTATGCCCCAGTAAGCTGACGCTGCCGGGCCAAAACGCACTTCCTTGCCTTCCATTGAGCCCCCTGGCTGATTAATACCTAAGTGCGTGATTGCAGGGTTGCCGCCGACCTCAGCGGTTACGGACGGAAATACCATGATGAGGAACCCTACTGTCATCACACCAAAAATTACCCAGGCCAGTTTCTTTTTATTGAGATAGTAGCCTAGTGCAAATACCAGCGAAATTGAAATAAGAATAATGCTGATGTTTTCGACAATATTGGTAGTATAGTTTGGGTTTTCAAACGGGTGTGCCGAGTTGACGCCAAACCAGCCGCCGCCATTGGTGCCTGTTTGTTTGATAGCGATCATAGCCGCTGCCGGTCCGCGCGAAACGTGTGTAGTATCGCCCTGCAGGGTAATCACTGTATCTTTGCCCTTGTAGCTTGTTGGCGTGCCGTTGAAAGCTAAAATAATAGCTACCACAAAGCTTAGGGGAAGCAATAATCTGGTGATTGACTTTACCAGGTAATCCCAGAAGTTACCGAGCTTATCGGTTATTTTATCCCTCATGGCCCTAAACACCACCATCATGGCGGCGATGCCTGTTGCTGCGCTTACAAAGTGCAGGAACATAAACACAAATAATTGTGTGTAGTAGGTTGCGCCTGATTCGCCTGAATAATCCTGCAGGTTGGTGTTGGTTAAGAAGCTTAAGGCAGTATTAAAGGCCAGGTCGGGCGTTTGATTCGGGTTATGGTCGGGGTTTAATGGTAAGCGGCCCTGGAACAACAAGCAGAAGAAAGCATAAAATAACCATAAACAATTAATGGTTAACAAAGCTTTTAAATGCTGTTTCCAGTTCATTTCCCTATTGGGGTCGATGCCGCTGAATTTATAGATCATCCGCTCAAGCGGGGCCATAAAATCCAGCCATGTTTTTTCGCCGTTAAATACCTTAGCAATGTATTTACCCAGTGGTATGGCTAAGGCAACAGTGGCCAGGTACATGAAAATTATACCTATATATTCAGTATTCATGATTCTTTAATTTGATTGTGATTAAAATTTTTCGGGTTTGAGGAGCACATAAACCATATAGATAAATACGGCGATGGCGACGATGAATAATGCTAACATGATGGTTAAATTTTTTCGAAGTAATTAACTGATTTGAAGAAAAGCCAGAATACGACTATGAATGATAGTACGTAAGCGATGGTGAGCAGAATGTCCATTTTGGTTGATTTTAGGGTTAGTGATTAGATGATTTAAAAGCGCGGCTATTATAAAATTACCGCATTTTTGATGATTAGTTATGATAAAATAGTTTGATTTTTAAATAGACTACATAAACCATACAGATCGCGAAAAGCCAAAAAAGGACGATAGTTAATATCTCTTTAGCGGTGTATTTTATTTGCTGCCTTTTCATAAATGAAGACTTTATCGCGTACTGATTTGCGACAGATAGGCCAACGAGATGCCACAAATGCGAATAAAATTACAACGTATTGATAATTAGTTTACTACGAAGCTTGATAACGAAATGTAATTGTTACACGAGCCTATTAAAATGATAGGGTTTTATCAAAATAGCATTAATAGAGTATTGTTAAATGATAAGATAACAAATCGCGCAGGCTATTTAAATTATGGTTGTCAGGCGATGCCAGCGTGCAATGTCAATAGCCTGTTCATCAATAGCTTATCATTATAAGGGAGTTTTCAAAGATGATGATTTACCGTTAAAAGTAACGGTCGGCAAAAGCTTTTAGATGTGGCTTAAGATGCACTCTTACGAAAATCCAATGCTATGGCATTCTTTTGGCACGTGTATATTTAAATACAGGACTAAAAAATGGCGCAAAAATTAAATGAACTCATAACCTCGGAAAGCGAATCTGCCTTTCAATTTTTAAGTGAACAAGCACAGGTCAGGCTGGATCAAGCTGATGCCAACCGGTTTGTGAGAATTTGTACCCCGGACAAAGTCATTCCGTTTATTGTGACGACAGATGGTGGGGTTATTGCCGATATTACTGCGAATAATCCTAAAACGATTGTCGAAAACCTTAAATCGATTATTCCTGCCGCTGTTTTACGCGGCGGAGCTGGTTTTATCGAGGTGTTCCATGGCAATAAACTATTGGTATTGCGGCATGTTGAAAGCAGTGTTTTCGAAAAAAAATGGCTGGCAGATGATATCGCTTCGGCCCTGCAATTTGAATTTGATGTATACTACCCGGGATACCGGATACGGTCGCGTTAAATAAAGCTATTCTAATTTACGGTGTTTCACCCTGTTTCAGGTTGTTTCAATCTGTTTCATGAAACACCTTCAGCTAAAACTCCAGTTCCAGCAGCACCGGGCAATGGTCGGAGTGCCGCGCTTCGGGTAATATAGCCGACCGCTTGATATTCCCTTCGAGCGCTTTGGTGGCCATATTATAATCGATACGCCAGCCCAGGTTCTTAGCACGGGAATTGGCGCGGAAGCTCCACCAGGTGTAGTTATGCGGCTCCGGGTTTACATGCCTGAAGGTATCAACATAGCCCGAATTAATAAAGTTTTCCATCCACTCGCGTTCAGCCGGAAGAAACCCGGAAGAATTGGCATTTGATTTTGGGTTATGAATATCGATCGGCCGGTGGCAAATATGGTAATCGCCCGATACAACCAGTTTGGGGTGTTCGGTTTTTAATTGATCGAGATATGCGCCAAACTCGTCTAAAAAACGGTACTTAAATCCCTGCCGTTCCTCGCCGCTGGAACCGGATGGAAAGTAAGCGCTCATCACAGATACTTCGTCAAAATCAACACGGATATTGCGGCCCTCGCGGTCGTACTCGGTTATGCCGCACCCGTACTCAACATGTTTGGGTGTTTTTTTGGTGAAGATAGCCGTGCCGCTATAGCCTTTCTTTTCAGCAGGGAACCAGTAATGCTCGTAGCCCAGTTGCTCAACAAGCAACAGGTCGGTCAGCACATCGGGCGTAGCTTTTATTTCCTGCAGGCAAACCACATCAGCATCGGTAGCCTGGAGCCAGGCCAGCCAGTTTTTGCTCATTGCCGAGCGGATACCGTTTACGTTGTAGGTAATAATTTTCATTTTGGATGTAAATATTTTATTATTTCGAATTTCGAATGTTCAATTTCGGATTTAAGGGATCAAACAACACTATACTAAGTTATGTCATTTCGAACGTAGTGAAAAAACTATACACAATGCCTGCCGCCATGCACGGTGAACAAGCTGATGTATAGTTTTCTCCTCGTTCCTCGTCGAAATGACATGGTAGCCGAACCCGGTTTAATGCGCCTCCGGAAAAAGAATTTTATCCAATTGCTTACATTCCTTTTTACTCAGTAACTCAACCGTCATAGGCACATCTTCCAGCGGCCGGTCCTTGTTGTCTTTTTTTACGGCTGCTATCCGGTCAACCATATCAATGCCGGATACTACCTCGCCATATACCGTGTAGTTTTGGTCGAGATGCGGGGCGCCGCCTACCGATCTGTAATATTCGCGCTGCCAGGCGGGGATTTTGCGGCCCTTTAAGCGGGTTTGCTCAAGGGTATCCAGTTTGCCGTCGGTAAACCGTTTTCCTTCAACAATATAAAACTGGCACCCGCTGGACGCTTTTGCCGGGTTGTCGTCGCGTGCGGCGGCCAGTACGCCCCTTTTATGAAAAAGACTGTCTCTGAATTCAGCCGGAACGGTATAGCCTACATCGCCGTTACCGAGTGCCGCACCAGGCTTTGCTTTTTGCTTGTCTTTTGAATCCGGGTCGCCGCCCTGTATCATAAAGTTTTGTATCACCCGGTGAAATAAGGTACCGTTGTAAAATCCCTGCTTTGCCAACTTGATAAAATTATCCCGGTGCTTCGGTGTTTCATTATATAAACGAATAATGCATTCGCCGTAGCTGGTTTTTATGCGGACGTACTGGTTTTTTGGCGATTTCGCGAATGCTATGGCCAGCGTAAGAAGTAACAGCCCCGTGGTGAATAGTTTTTTCATTGTTATGTTGTAAAAGTTGCAATTGTTGTAAAGTATTGCGATAATAAGATGTTACGTTTATAACTACTACAACCCTTACAACATATTTCAGCCAAGCTCCTCAAAATAATTTATGATCAACGATTTCAATACCATTTCCTGCTCCAGCAGGGTGTAGTTGGGAATGGTTTTTACCAGTTTCCAGTGCGGCCAGCCGTCCTGGTCCAGGCCTTCCAGTTCGTAGAAGCCCATCATGCTGAACAACTTGCAATTGGCAATGTGCATCAGCTCTTCCTTTTGACGTTTGCTGAATTTTTTGGCCCCCTGTCCGAGCTCCTGCACGCCGATGAGGAAGAGCATCACTTTTAGATCAGGTTTTTCATTTTCAAATTCATCGGCTATCCGCTGCTGCAGCGCGCTCCATTTCAAATTGATCTCAGCGGGTTTCATGGCGGCAAATATACGTGAGGAAGTTGATAGTTCATGGTTCATAGAGCTGCAAATCACTCTGATAAGGCACATCTAAATAAAACTTTGTTGCATTTAAAACAATAATGTTACATTGCGAAGGTTTAAAAAACATTATATTCTTTACTTTTGTTCCATCTTGTAAAAAGGCACTGCTGATTTGAAAAGAAGTAAATATCATATCGCCTGTTCGTGGATACTGCTAACCTGTTTTGTTGCGGGGCAGTATATGATATATGCACATCAGCATAATATCACTGCAAACACTTTCCCCAAATATAGCATTTCCAAAAACTTGTCGCAACCAACCGTTACTGACAAGTGCACGCTGTGCGATGCCATGCACCATAACGTTATGGTGAAAGCGGCGCCGGCTTATTTTGCGGACGTTAAAACTACAAGATATATTTTTAAAAGCTGCGAATACAATTTTACCAGCATATCCCTCATCCTCTCCGGCGGACGGGCGCCCCCTGCCTTCGTTTACCAGGCGTAATTAAGGCACTGACACCTTTACGTATCATTATCGAAACGATTGTTTACTATTTGCGTCTTATCAGGCATTAAAAGTTTACAAAGAACTTACTATGATAGTTATTGGCTATCCTTATTTAAAGCACAAATTTCAACTAAAATTATTATGAAAACCAATATACGATTATCACTACTCACGGCGATTCTTTTTCTTGTATCTGCAATATCCGTTGCAGCCGTGAAACCCAGTCCTGAAAAAGATGTTATAGGAACTCTAACCGGCACAGTAACAGACAAGGCGGATGGTAAGCCAATTCCCGGCGCAACCGTTTCTATTCCGGACTTAAGGTTAGTTACGGTTACCGACGAGAAAGGACATTATACGCTAACCCGTTTGCCAAGGGGGATTTACTTGTTCCAGGTTAAGTTTTTAGGATATGCCGCTTTTAGCCAACGTGTTGATTTTACGAAAACGACCGTTCTTAATGCCCAATTACAAGCGTCGGCAATTGAAACCGGCGAAGTGGTTATTACCGGGGTTAGTAAAGCTACTGAAATTAAACGAGACCCTGTTCCGATGGTCGCCGTAGGTAAGGCCTATATCGACCAACGCGCCGGGGCTACCAACATCATTGACGCAATAGCCAATATTCCAGGCATAAGCGCGGTTACTACCGGACCTAACGTTTCGAAACCGTTTATCCATGGATTAGGTTATAACCGGATAGTTACCGCAGAAGACGGCATACGCCAGGAGGGCCAGCAGTGGGGCGATGAGCATGGAATTGAAGTAGACCAGAATTCAATCGACCGCATAGAAGTTATTAAAGGCCCTGCAAGTTTAAGCTACGGCTCTGATGCCATCGGTGGCGTAGTTAACCTGCTTACCCCTATACCGGTGCCAGATGGGAAAATCTTAGGATCTGTACTGGGCCTCTATGGAACAAACCAGGGATTGCTTAACGGCTCATTCAGATTACAGGGAAATCAAAACGGCTTGGTTTGGGGAACCATCATATCAGCCAAGGAAGCTAAAGATTTTCAAAATCCTCACGATGGAAGAGTTTTCCATACCGGCTACCAGGAGAAGGATGCGCGGGTAATGGTAGGCTTAAATAAATCATGGGGCTACTCTTACCTGAATGCATCGGTGTTTGACGATCTCCAGGAAATTCCTGACGGCAGCAGGGATTCAACTACCCGTAAATTCACTCAGCAAATTACAGATGACGATGCTTTCCGGCCCATTGTTCCCGCTTCGATATTAAATTCTTACGCTATAACACCCCTGCACCAGCATGTTCAGCTTTACCGCATTTATGACAACAGCAACTTTATATTGGGCAATGGCAACCTTATAGTAAACCTGGGTTACCAGTTTAGCCACCGGCGCGAGTATACTCATTATACGCAGCCTGATATTCCGGGCCTGAATTTGCAGCTGGCCACGTATACCTATGATGTTAAATATAATTTTAACTGGGGAAATGAATACGAAACCACTTTCGGTGTTAACGGGCAATACCAAAACAACAATATAGGTGGGGCCACCGTTTTCCCGATCCCGGCTTATCACCAGTTTGATATAGGCCCATTCTTCATCATCAAAAAGAGTTTCGGGAAATTGGATCTTTCAGCGGGCGCAAGGTATGACAGCCGGTCATTTACCGGGCAGGCAGCCTATGTGGATTCGACTAATGTATTTTACCCAACCCTTGTAGGTCAAAGCCCAACAACAGGGCCTAATGTGTACCAGCATTTTGCCGCGTTGAGCAAAACTTTTTCAGGCGCGACCGGAAGTTTCGGCGCGACCTACAACTTTTCTGATCAATTTTTGCTAAAAGGTAATATTGCGCGGGGTTTCAGGGCGCCAAGCATCGCGGAGCTATCTGCCAATGGGCCCGACCCCGGTTCCTCGATCTATCACGTGGGTAACAGCGCTTTTAAGCCGGAATTTAGCGTACAAGGCGACATCGGTGCATTTCTTACTTTGCCCAATGTAACAGCTAGTGTTGAAGTTTTTGACAATAACATACAAAACTATATTTTCCAGGAACAACTACTGGATGCACAAGGCAACCCTGCGCGCGCAAACCCTGACGGCTCCCCAAATCCCAATGGTCAATATAGTAAGTTTACGTATGTGCAAAGCACGGCGCGCATAACCGGCGGTGAGTTTTACCTGGATATTCACCCGTTGTCGTGGTTGCATTTTGCCAATTCATTAACCTTAACTTATGGTACAAATCTTGGTAATGGCGGTCATCAGCCGGACAGTTTGAAATATCTGCCTTTCATCCCGCCGCTGCATACGCATTCAGAATTGCGCGGCACTTTTTCAAAAGGATTTGGTGGGGTTAAAAATGTTTACGCTTTTGTAGGCTTCGACCATTATAATGCGCAAGATCACTTTTTTTCAGCTTACGGAACGGAAACCTATACTGCAGGATATAATTTGTTAAGCGCAGGCATAGGCGGTAACATAGTAAACGCAGCGGGAAAGAAGGTTATTGAGCTGTTTATTGAAGGCACCAACCTTGCCAATGTCGCTTATCAGTCGAACATGAGCAGGCTTAAGTATTTTGACAACGCTAATGTGCCCGCCGGTGTACAACCGGGTATTTTTAACATGGGCCGAAATATTAGCTTTAAGGCTGTGGTGCCTTTCGACCTGTCGCCACATGCAAAACCGGTTACCGGTCCCTAAAATAAAGAGGCCCTGCTTTTCGGTAGGGCCTCTTTTATTATCAATCACTTACTTTTCCAGGCGCCTGCAATCAGCTCAGTTAATACAATATTAAATTTTGGAATTGTCGCAGTTTGAATTTAGGGATGTGGATATTCTATCTGATAATGTTTGCACAGTTGTTAATAAAGTCTTATGGAATCGCAACCAGCAAACCAGCACTCATACCGATAGATTGTTCATGAGCTTGACCAAAATCTACTCATAGGCGGGTTCAAGATACCAGCCAAACTGATGTTTCAACGATGGCCAGAACATGAAATCTAATGCGATTTCGCCGCCCATAGAGTTGGTTGTCACGCCATGGTCGACTGCGTGAGTCCTTGTCACACCAGCTCCGAACATAAACTCAACTTTTGAGGAGAATGTCCAGGGTTTTTTGAACAGAAGGTCTGCATCCCATTCCCTTGAGTGAGCACCGTAAGTAGGGCTAACCCCTAATTCAAGTTCAAGCCAGTTTTCTATTGGCGTAACCTCGGCTGCAATGCTATAACCGAAACTTAATTTACCATTGCCGCGATTCCAGGAAGCAGCACCGCCAAGTTCAACGACAGCAATTGGTTCCTTTTCGCCGATGCTATCTTTTAGAGCTTTTTGTCCAATGGCAACATCCGTAAAGCACAGCAATAATATGAAGGTTAAAAAGAATTTCACGCTGTAGAAATGTATCATGCCGGCAATATTACAAAATCTCTTAAGCAATCTGGCTGATGCCGGCATTACGGACAATTATTACCTGCTTTAGCAAAATCGCCAAAAAGAAAGATTCAAACTGAGACACTACTTAAATTATCAATAAGCTGAAATATACGGTCATATTGTTGCCAAGTGTTATTTTTCCTGTTTCATTATGCTGTATTGGTCAACCAGGTGATGGACAATGTCGCCGATGAAGAGAAAAATGCCATATCCAATCCATTCCGCTACATTATATAAGTGTGAGACCGAAGTTCCGCCTATTTTTCCAAGCGATATCCCTATAAACCAGGTACATGTTACCGCAACGAAACAAGCAAGTATCTTTATATAATTATTTGTTATAACAGGCTGTAACATTGCCCAGAGTATAATGTACAGCACCGGTTGCCGAATTGCTTCGTGTCCCGCTACTGCGCTGATCCAATAAATAAAAGATTGACCAATAAAACTGATTCCATCAATAAATGAATGCACTATATTCATAAGAATAAAAACTATGAGCGTGATTCCTAAACTCATGTTTTTCAGATGAACACTACATGTGATTTTTCCAAGGTAATAACCCGCACAAAGGAGTGCAAGTATTAGGAGTGGATTAGAAAAATGCTGCTTACTCTCTAATAATAAAAGAACCACTGCTGAAATGATACACACAGCTTTTGCGAAATAGAATCTTTCCGAAGAAAATAGTCGGACAGTCATAATAATAGTGTTTTGAATTTTCAGGCGGCTTTTTTAAAGTTTATCAGTTTAATGCCTGAAGCTTTGATCAATTGAGCAGCCCAGCTTGTAATTACGATAGCTCCAATAATTCCGCTGAATGCATCGAGCCAGTATAAATGGAAGAACAAACCCAGTGTTAATGCGATAATAGCCGTTAAACTTGTTAATCCATCGGCAAGTACATGAATGTAGGCAGCCCTGATGTTATGGTCGTGAGTGTCGTGGTCATGATGCAACAGCAGCGCGCTGATTGCATTGACTATTAAACCTATTATTGCTACGATAATTGCTTCGCCAAATTTAATGGGCTGCGGATGGATCAAACGACCGATGGACTCAACCGCCATAATTATGGCAATAATTTGTAGAACGATGGCACTTGTAAAGCCTGAAAGCGACAGTAACAAATCGCTTTGAAAAGAAATTTTTTGCGACTGTGCATATTTACGGGTAAAGAAATAAGCAGCCCACGTTAAGCCAATGGCAAAAACGTGTGTCGACATGTGCCAGCCCTCGGCGGTTAGTGCCATTGAATTGCTGTAATAGCCAATAACAATTTCAAGGAGCATGGTAATTATGGTTAAAATAACCACCCAGCGCGTCTGGCTTTCATGGTCGTGCGCTTTTAACTCATCGTTGTTAGCTGCTAAAAGGTTTATATCATTACTATTTGCCGTGTGTAGTTGGCCCCCACCCCTATACTCGTTTATCCACTCAACTTTGGTTTGAATGGGACTCCTTTTTGAAAGGCTTTTATACGGGATCGCGATATAGCCAATATAAAAGAAACCCATCAGTTTATCCTTCTCGCCGAGGTCAAAGTATGACTTTGATTGTTCAAAATAGGTGATCCCGGCAGTGGTCCAATATGAGCCCAAACCGTATGCGGTAACTGTTAGAAACATATTTTCAACTGCACACGCCACCGCCTGTATCTCCTCATTTTCGGGTAATACCTCTTTTTCATTCCTCCGCATGCCAATCGAAATGACATGGGATGCCAGCATCGGGTATTCGAGCAATTTTTGATAACGAATTTCGTTATACTCTTCACCAGCATATTCCTGGTAAATACGTCCCTGCAGTTCAGCAAAATAACGGCGGCCTTCGGCTGAAAATACTTTAAAACGCCACGGTTCAGTTTGCTTGTGATTTGGCGCGCGGTTAGCATTTTCCAATATCTGCCAGATCACTTCGTCGGGGACCGTCTTGTCTTTTTCGTACTGCCGCGGGTAAACGCTTCTCCGGTTAAGAATAATATCGTTCAGCTGGTCAACATCGTATTTTGAAATAATATCGTTCATTGGCTTCCTGTCAAAACTATAGTGCGTGAAGTTATTTTATTTGTGAAAAAATAAACAGGTAAAAAACCGTTGATTTTCGGTACTTTAGCGCATGCGATTATTCCAGGATATAGAAATTACTATTCGCGATATTCAATCATCTGTTTCCCCACCGCACCGCCATCATTACTTTGAATTATTATATATCCTGGAAGGCGCCGGCAGCCATACGATCAATAATAATCAATACCCATACAGTAAGGGGAACTTGTTTCTGCTGACGCCTGACGATACCCATAGCTTCGAAATTAGTTCGGATACCCGGTGCTGTATCATTGACTTTACAAAAGGATTGTTCGCCAAACGACACCGCAGCCAAATGGACCGTGCTGAAATAACCGAGTTTTTCGTAAGCATGGAGTATATTTTTCATAATCATCAAAACCTGAAAGGATATATTGCAATGAATCAGCAAGAGTCGGGTCTAACAAACGGCTTGGTCGCGCAGCTGATCATGGAAAAGGATCAGCCAAGGATTTATAGCGGCATTATAACCCAAAACATCGTTTTTTTACTATTAAATATAATCGCAAGGTCAATACAGGAAAACATCGCCGGCGAACTGAAGAACAAGGGCGCCAAAAACATCATTCACGAGCTAACGACCTATATTCAGCAAAATATTTACAAAAAGGAATTACTGAAAATTGATAGCCTGGCAAAACACTTCAATAAAACGCCGGACCATTTGAACCGTTACTTTAAGCAGCAAACGGGCATTACACTCAAGACATATATTAATCGTTATAAATTAAGGCTCGTAGAAACACGCCTGCGCTACAGCGACCTGAATATTTCAGAGATCGCGAATGAGCTGGGATACACGGACGAAAGCCATTTAAACAAGATTTTTAAAAGCGCATTCGGGCAAACAGCCAAGGAATACAGAAAAATCGGTAAATAGATATCAGAAGAATTACCGACTAAAACTGCCGATGACCTGCTCAACGGTAAGCTTTTCCTGTACGCCGGTTTCCATATTTTTTATGGTTAGCAGGCCGGTTTGCATTTCCTGGCTACCGATGATAATGGTGTAGGGGATATTATTATTGTTGGCATAGTCCAACTGTTTTTTGAGTTTGGCGCCTGCCGGGTAAAGCTCGGCATTAACATCCTGCCGCCGCAGCTGCTGCAAAATAGGGAAGGCGAATTGTTCGCCTTCCTTATCCATGCAACAGATAAGCAGCTGTGTTGCCTGGTCGGCTGCAGCCGGAAAAATGTTCAATTCTTCCATCACATCATAAATGCGGTCGGCGCCAAAGGATATGCCAACACCGGTAAGCCCTTTTAACCCGAACATACCCGTAAGGTCGTCATAACGCCCGCCGCCGCCGATGCTGCCCATGGCCACCTCGTTGGTTTTTACTTCGAATATGGCGCCGGTATAATAGTTTAAGCCGCGGGCAAGGGTGATGTCCAGTTCGCAGTTCGCAGTTTGCAGCTGGCAGTTGGCAAGGTAGTTTAAAACTTCCTCTATCTCATCGCACCCTTTTAACCCTATCGGCGAATTGGCAAGGGCGTTGCGCAGCTTTTCGAGCTTTTCGGTATTTGAGCCTTCCAGCAAAATTACCGGCTCAATTATCTTAATATCATTCTCCGTAAAACCTTTTCCAAGCAGTTCATTTATCACACCATTCAAACCGATCTTATCCAGTTTATCAATGGCTACGGTCATGTCAATTATGTTATCGATTTTATCTATAAGTTCGGCTATTCCTGATAGAATTTTTCTATTATTTATTTTTATCGTGAAATCCTTTAACCCAAGCTTGGTTAAAGCTTCATCATAAATGAGTACAAACTCCGCCTCGTTGATGAGCGAATCGGAGCCCACTACATCCGCATCGCATTGATAAAATTCGCGGTAACGGCCCTTTTGCGGTCTGTCGGCACGCCAAACCGGCTGCACCTGGAAACGTTTGAACGGGAAAGTAATTTCGTTTTGGTGCATCACCACGTAGCGTGCGAAGGGGACTGTTAAATCGTAACGAAGTGCTTTTTCGGAAATAACGGGGGTTAGTGCTTTTGAGTTAAATTCAAAGCTTTCCGACCGCTGCTTTTTGTTTTCAGCTTCGTTCCAGAAATCGCCGCTGTTCAATATCTTAAATATCAGTTTGTCACCCTCATCGCCATACTTGCCCGTTAAAGTTGACAGGTTTTCCATCGCCGGCGTTTCGATCTGCCGGTAACCATATTTGCGAAAAACGTCTTTTATCGTATCAAAAATAAAATTGCGGCGCACCATTTCGGTTGGTGAAAAATCGCGGGTGCCTTTTGGTACAGATGGTTTGATGGATGCCATGGGGGACAAATGTAACAGGATTTAAGGATTTTAATGATTCTCATGATAAAATCAACGAAATCCATAGATCATTTAAATCAACGGTTCGGACAAAAATGGATTGATGATAGTGAGCTTGTTTTCAATGATCATTTTATGCTGCATGTCTTCTGAATAAAGCGTGTTGCAATTGGCATCAAGTGCGGAAGCAACTATTAATGCGTCAAAAAGTTGGAAGTTATACTTTTTTGTAAGTGCTATCGCGGTGTGAAATGTGGTTTTAGTTGAAGGAACAAAGAAACAATCTGACAATAGGTCATCCCATAACCTTAATATTTGTTCCTTTTCATACTTGAATCTACGCTTGCATACATTAGCAACTTCTGTCAGAACCTGGGAGTTTATACATGGTTTCTTTAAAAGGATGTTCTGGGCAATCGACCGTTTATGTTCATCGCTGTCCATTAGGTATAAAATTATGTTTGAATCAATAAAGATTTCATTCATAATCGTTTGCGTCATCCCGGTTAAACCGGTAATTATCGTGAGAGATAACAGGGTAACTGGCGTACCTTTTTTTAATATCCAGTATACTTTGAGCCGATTTTAGTTCTATGGGTTGGCTTTCATCGTTATCTATCTCAAATGCAATGATTTCAACCGTTTTGCCAACCATTTCATCCGGGAGGTTGAGAATGTAAGTATTATCGACGGGTTTAATTAGCTCTCGTATCATAACTTTTTCATCAATTAAACAAAATTAATAAATTAAATCAGGAATACTAAATTTGAGCTATGAGCATAGTAGCCCAAACATCCCGCATCATTATCCGTGAGTTTTTACCAGACGAGGAAAATATCTATCTAAACCATTTTAACGATGAAATGGTTATCCGATACCTGCCCGTACGTAGCCGCGAGGAACGCATTAATTTTTTCCGCAAAGTATTGGAACAATATACTATCAATAAAAAATTAGGCACGTGGGGCATATTCAACAAAGCCGGCGGCGAATTTATAGGGAGCTGCCTGCTGCGTCTTTTTAATACTGAGCCGGGAATAGTTGAGCTGGGCTATAGCATGGAAAAAAAATACTGGGGTATGGGCATCGGAACCGAAATGGCTGCGGCGATGTTGGCTCATGGTTTTGCCGACCCCGCTACACTACAAATTGTGGCGGTTACCACCCTGGAAAATATAGGTTCGCAGCGTGTGCTTGAAAAGGCTGGCCTGAAGCGTATGGACAACCTGATGAGAGACGGGATAGAGTTGGCTTATTTCAAAATTCTGCCAGGCAAATCTTAAGCCTTGTTACTTATTGTGCTGTTTAATGATTTCCCGGCAGCCTTCTTCGATCAGTTTAAACACGGGCTCAAACTGGGCATCGTCGTAATAGGGGTCGGGTACGATCTTGTCACCTAATAAAAGCTTTACTTTTTTAGCATCTTCTTCGTTGCGCGCTTTGGCCAGTATGTCGCTGAGGTTATTTTTATCCATTACAAGAATGAGGTCGAAATCGTCGAAATCACTTATTTTAAAAAGCCTGCAAACCTGCCGGCTGATGTCGATACCGTGGCCCATAGCCGCGCGGGTCGACCGCCGGTCGGGGCCCTCGCCTACGTGCCAGTCGCCGGTTCCGGCTGAGTCGATATGCCAGTCGAGGCCGTGTTCCTTAGCCAGGTGCCGCATTATACCTTCCGCCAGCGGCGAACGGCAAATATTGCCCAGGCAAACCATCAGGAGTTTCATTGAGTTAGTTGATTTGGTGAGTTGTTGATTGGTTGATTAAGTTTTAGGAATGGTTGACAGAATTTTCTAACTCAATCAACCATTCACTCAATCAACATAATCAACCAAATAGCTGATTCAATATCCCCGCCAACCGTACGCCGGCCTGTAGCAGGCGCTGGTTTACGATATCGATATGTGTGAAATTATATTTGTAGTTCAGCGTATCGCCGGGCTTTATTTCGGTATAAAGCTTTTCGGTGATCTGGTTCGACTCAAATATCCATTTGGTTACAGGGGCAGCCTGCCATTCGGCGCGCTGCGCGGCCGTGGTATGGTTAATGGCCGAAGCATATTCGGTATAGCTTAATTGCTGAAATTCTATCAGCTGCGAATCCCAAACCGAGTGCAGGTTAGTTGGGTTGTTAAACCAGTTCAATTTAAAGTCGTTGCCGCCTTTATCATCCGCGTGGGCGGCATGCATAGGCTGGTGCACATCCTCAACAAGATGGATCAGCATGTGCAGGTACAGCAGCTTGTTTTCTTTGCTGATATCCTTCTTTTTTAGCTCGCCGATCAGGAATTGCAATTTGGTATATGCATCTACATTTTTATCGTTGTTCAAATAATCTACCATTTCGGGATAGGTATATGCCTTATCGAAATCAACATAATGCCAGGGCGCTAAATAGCTGTAATTGGCGTCGGACCGGATGAAATCGGCCCAGTTGCCGGCCAGTGCCAGTGATTCATTGCCCAAAATCTGCGCTATCGCCAACCGGGCTTTCGGGGTTAAATACGTACTGGCTATTTGCCCGCAAATGCGGTGGCCCTGGGTGCCCCAGGCCATGGATTGCAGCGGGAAATAAAAGATAACGGCTAATAAAGTGAGTTTCTTTAAAAAATTTGCTTTCATACTATAAGGGTTTTGGGTGACAAGTAGTGCGTTTTATTAAATGAGCATTTATAGGGATAACGTCAGAAGTGCCGGCAAATTGAACGTTCAAACTATCTTTTTTGATGACCTTGAAAAATTCCTCATAATCGCCCGAGCGGAAACAGCCCTTATCGTCTTTTATGGTCATATCCGGGTTGCAAAACTGACCCTTTAAATTCAGGGTATCGTGGCTTTGCTCATACGTTCCGCGCACGTACTCGGCCCAATGGCCCGACCGCATACAGGTATCAGGACCGATATTTATTTTGCTGTACGACTTGATCGACACAAAAAAAGAATCGCAGCTAAATTTAAGATGATATAATGAATAAGTGAGCAGCCGTTTTTGCCCCGGCACCGAATCCTGCTGCCATTCGCCCTGCAGGAAGCTTTCTCCCCGCGTTTGCACGTTTGGGTTGAACCAGCAGGATGAGAAGCTTAAAGCGGAAAGCAGAAAGCCGAGAGCTAATAGGTAAAAGGCAAAAGGCGAAAGGCGAAAGGTTGTGTGCATGTTGATTTTCAAAAGTCCCTCTCCTTTGGAGAGGGATTTAGGGTGAGGCCGGCTCTATTTCAATCCGCCTATCATATCTTCGGGGCGCACCCATTGGTCAAACTGCTCATTGGTCAGTAAGCCCAGTTCGGTGGCGGCCTCGCGTAATGATTTATTTTCTTTTAGTGCCTTTTTTGCGATTTTGGCAGCGTTCTCATAACCGATATGCGGGTTTAGCGCTGTAACCAACATCAGCGAATTTTCGAGGTGCTTTTTAATGCCGTCGTAGTTTGGTTCGATGCCAACGGCGCAATGGTCGTTAAAGGATACGCAGGCATCGCCGATCAATCTTGCCGACTGTAAAAAGTTAGCGGCCATGAGTGGTTTGAACACATTCAGCTCGTAATGCCCGTTTGATCCGCCTATTGAAATGGCTACGTCGTTACCCATTACCTGTGCCGCAACCATGGTTACCGCTTCGTTTTGGGTAGGATTGACCTTGCCGGGCATGATGGATGAGCCAGGCTCGTTATCCGGAATATGTATTTCGCCGATACCCGAGCGCGGGCCGGAAGCCAGCATGCGGATATCGTTCGCAATTTTCATTAAGGACACGGCTATCTGTTTTAATGCGCCGTGTGTTTCAACGATGGCATCGTGCGCGGCCAGTGCCTCGAATTTATTTTCGGCCGTGCGGAACGGCAGATGTGTGAATTTAGCGATATAGTTAGCCACCATCACATCATAACCCTTAGGGGTATTGATACCGGTGCCTACGGCTGTGCCGCCCAGTGCCAGTTCGGCAAGATGGTCGAGCGTGTTGCGTAGCGCGCGTAAGCCGTGGTCCAACTGCGATACATAGCCGGAAAATTCCTGGCCGAGGGTAAGCGGCGTAGCATCCATCAGGTGGGTGCGGCCGATCTTAACAACGCCTTTAAAAGCTTCTGATTTCTTTTTGAGTGTATTACGCAGTTTTTCAACGCCCGGTATGGTCACATCGATCAGCATTTTATAGGCCGCAATGTGCATAGCAGTTGGGTAGGTATCGTTTGACGACTGCGATTTATTGACGTCATCATTCGCGTGGATAAATGTTTTGCCATCGCCCAGCTTGTTGCCCTGCAGCACATGAGCGCGGTTAGCAATTACTTCGTTCACGTTCATGTTTGATTGCGTGCCCGAACCTGTTTGCCATATTACGAGCGGGAACTCGCTATCCAGGTTACCCTGCAATATCTCGTCGCATACCTGGGCGATGAGGTTGCGCTTTTCGACAGGTAAAACGCCGAGGTCCATATTGGTATAGGCAGCCGCCTTTTTGAGATAGGCGAACGCGTATATGATCTCCTTCGGCATGGAAGCCTCGGGCCCTATTTTAAAATTATTGCGCGAACGCTCGGTTTGTGCCCCCCAGTATTTGTCGGCGGGTACTTGTACCTCGCCCATGGTATCGTGTTCCGTTCTGAAACTCATGAAATGTGTGTTTTTTTGCAGCGCAAAGTTAGGGTTTTATGTGAAGTTAGCTAAACGAAGATGGTAATTTACGGCTATGAAGATTATTTAACGTCGGTTATTTTTATAGCGCGGTAAATTATATCCAGATATGCAGCATTTTGTTCAACCGTAGTAGGAAATCCAGCTTTTTTGCGACGTTCATTTACTGATCCGGCATCTTTAATTGGCCAGATGAAGCAATCAATACCCAATCCGTTTTTAAGATTGCGGCAAACAGCCTGAGTGCCATATATTTGTTCTTCGCCCTTATTAAGTAATGCCCTATCGAGCATCTTGGCATATAGCATGAAAGGCAGTTCTTTATTTTCAGCCGCCTTTTTAATGATAGCAATATATTTATCTATTTTTTTGGAGTGTTGGATTATATTCCAGGCCGCTTCATTAGTTGGCTCACCAACCAATGTTTTACCCGGATAACCATATTTTTTAAATACAGCTTCGATAAAAACAACATTCATTGAATCAATATTATTTTGTAGGCCCCAGTAGCGTTTATTAGCCTGTTGCACTGTAAGTGATAAACTTTTGGCTACTGAGTCTCTTTTTAATGGATCACTCAAGAAATTTAACGTTTCCCTGTATTCCTGGTCAAGCACCATTACACTATCAAGCTGTCGTTTAAGCGTATAATTTAGTCTATGTTGACCTGATGCTGAATCGACCGTAAAAAGCAATAAAATTATAATGAGATTTTTCATCGTATGGATGTTGGTCAGAATAAACTTGTACACATTATTTAATTTATCAAAATCCTCTCTCCGTCGTTTTAACCCAGGTATACAAATCATTCATATACTGCGGATGATCCTTTATCCATGCTGCGTTTTCGGTGGGGTTCGGGTTTATGGCGCGCGTAAAGGCAGGCATGTTGCTGCTCTGCGCCAGCTTATAAAAGTAATCGGCGAAAAACTTGTCGAAGAAGGTTTTATCTTTTTTCTTTTCAGATAGTTCGCCTGTGATAGTAAAGATGCTTTTCAATTCGTCTTCGAGCAGGCCCGTTCCCGTTAGCTTTTTTTGCTGGGCGGATATCACGCTCATCGATATACTTAAATTTTGTGAGCTTGTTTCAGTGTTATCTTTTGGAGAAAGCGTTATGGTTGTGTTGCCATTGTTATCCTTTAGCGCGCCACCCTGGAGTATATGCTGTATGTTGTTATAAGCTTCAGCCGAACGCGCTGTATTCGGCTCCAGCAAAATAAAGCTGCAAAAACCAAGAAGCGCCGGAACGCGCTTGTTTTGGTGGAAGGTAACCAATGCGTACATGCGCTGGCTGCTGGCATGTTTTGGATCGAGCTTTATAGCTTCTATGGCGCACTTCTCAGCCTCTGGGTATTGTTTATACCTGGAGTACACAATGCCCAGGTTGTAATAAAGACGCTGATAGCCGGGATTAGCTTTGATACCCGCGTTGTACGCTTCAATGGCCTTGTCTTTTTGATTGTCCTTATCGTAAATGGTACCCAATAGGTCGTAAGCCCCGGCCGTTAGGGAAGTATTAGCGGCAACTACTTTTTGGAGATATGGGATGCCGTCGGTTCCTTTGCCCGAAACAAAAAGCGTGTAAGCCAATTCAAAATTAGCATATACATTCCCCGAGTCGATCTTTAATGCCTGGTTATATTTTTCGATGGCTTCGGCATATTTACCCTGGTCGTTTAGCTGAACGCCGTCGTGTACCAGTGCCTTTGCATCCCCGTTATTTTGCGCGAGTGCTGCGTTGCAAAAAATCAGCAAAATGGATGCGAGAATTTTTATCGTTTTCATGTAATAAACATACAAATGTTATTAACAAAGACGAAAAATTTAAACATTCCGTTATAGTTCAAGTTTAATTTTCCCATTTTCGCGTTTTGTTAACCTGTGATAATTTGCCCATGAGATTTGTGTATAAAACTGCATTAACACTTGTTGCCAACTTGTTTTTTTTAGCCTCCTGCTCTTCAAAACATGCCGATCATATCGATCCGCCAGCTCCGCCGCCGGCCCCTTTCAATGCCAAAGCTTTACTGGCTTACAATCCTAAAGATGCCGATAAACGGATAGACGCTTTTATCCAGCAGCTGCATAAAACGCGTGCCTTTAACGGCAACGTACTGGTGGCCAAACACGGTAAGATCATTTACGAAAAGGCACTGGGCTGGGCCGATTACCTGCGCCGTGACAGCCTGAAGATCAGTTCGCAGTTTGAACTGGCATCGGTTAGCAAAACCATGACCTCGACCGCTATCCTCATGCTGATGGAACGTGGCAAGTTGCGGCTGGACCAAAATGTAAAGGAGTTTTTCCCGGATTTCCCGTACGATGGCATCACTATCCGCCTACTGCTTACGCATCGTTCGGGACTGATGAACTACGTATACTTTACAGACGACCTGTACCGCGCCCAGCACTGGAACCAGCGCAAGGGCATTTCAAATACCGAGGAAATGGCCCTGATAGCCAAATATAAACCGCATCCGTTCAATAAACCTGATAAAAGGTTCCTGTATAATAACTCGAACTTTATGGTGCTTGGCTCCATTATCGAAAAGGTAAGCGGGCAGTCGTACGCCGATTTTATGAAGCAAAACGTGTTTAAACCGGCAGGTATGGAACATACGGCGGTTTATTCGAAGGCGGTTTATGATAAGATACCGGTTGATGTAGTGGGCCACGACAGGGGCCAGTGGCGCTATTCGGTCGCGCAAAACTTCCTCGACGGGCCTGTGGGCGATAAAGGGATCTACAGTACCGTTGGCGACCTGTATTTATTCGACCGCGCTTTGCGTGCAGGGCGGCTGTTAAAACAAGCTACCATGGATTCGGCTTATGTGCCGCGCAACCCCATTATCCACGGGCATTTTAGCTATGGATACGGCTGGCGTATTTTTGAAGCGCCGGGCCAGCAGGTGATCTATCATACCGGCTGGTGGCATGGTTTCCGCCATATTTATTTGCGCGATATAAAAGATGATATCACGATTGTGATGCTATCAAATTTATCAAACGGAAGCTTGCTCAAGCTGGACGAGCTGTTTAAAATAACCGGCATGCCTATCGTACGCAAAAGCGCCTACAAGGGCAATGGGGATACGAGTGAGGACTAGAGGATGTGCAAATGTGCAGATTACAAATGTGCAGATTGGCAATGCGGAAAATAGTCAGTTAGCAAATTTTTAAAACATAATCCTGTTATATAAATTATATTATAAAATTTGCACATCTGCATATTTGCACATCCACACATCATAAAAAACTATGTTCGATAAATTAATGCAGGCCCAGCAAAAGGCGGGCGAAGTAAAGAAACGGCTGGAGGGCATAACGGTTTCCGGCTCGGCCGAGGGCGGTAAAATTACTGTTACAGCCAATGGCAATAAGGAGATCCAATCGGTTATGATAGACGACGATTTTTTTAAGGATGCCGATAAGGAACAATTGGGAGAACTGCTGGTTATTGCCATAAATAAGGCGATGGAACAGGCTGATAATGTGAGCCAAAGCGAAATGGCTGCTATGACCAAAGAAATGTTTGGCGGCCTGGGCAACCTGTTTTGAATCGATTTCAATATCGAACATCGAATATCCAATTTAGAATGATGAAGGGAGCGGAAGGAAATCTTGACATTTCAGTGTTTGACGTTGGATATTGATTATTCGATATTCGCAAATAAAACATCATCCATATGAAAACTACCTATTACGGACAATCCACTTTTGAGATTGAAACCGGCGGAAAAAAGTTATTATTTGACCCATTTATTTCGCCGAATCCGATGGCAAAAGCTATCGACATCAATAGTTTAAAACCTGATTATATCCTGGTATCGCATGGCCACGGCGACCATGTTGCCGATTTGCTGGCCATTCAAAAAAACAGCGGCGCAGTGATCATTTGTATCGCCGAGATCGCAGGCTGGCTTGAAAAGCAGGGCGTTAAAAACGCGCATGGCATGAACATTGGCGGTGGGTTTGATTTTGATTTCGGCCGTGTAAAAATGGTTAACGCCGTGCATTCAAGCACTATGCCCGACGGTTCGGCCGGCGGCAACCCTGCAGGTTTTTTAATCAAAGCTGAAGGCAAGAGCATTTATTATGCCGGCGATACTGCCCTTACCTACGATATGAAGCTGCTGGCTGATGAAAAGCTGGACTGGGCCTTTTTACCTATCGGGGATAATTACACAATGGGCGCCGATGACGCGGTTAAAGCATGCGATTTTATCAATTGCAGAAATGTGATCGGTATGCATTACGACACCTTCCCGGTAATAAAGATCGATAAAGCTGAAGTGAAGCAGAAGTTTATACAGGCCCAGCTCAATTTGAAGCTGCCGGAGATAGGCGAGGCTATTGCACTTTAAAACAAAACGCTCCAGACAACCGGAGCGTTTTGTTTTAGCTATTTCACCGTGTCTTTCTTTCGTTTAAACATGGTGTCTTTTTTTCTTATCGTATCGCGCCTTACGGGCTTTGTGCGTTTTTTCTTCATCGTATCCTGCTGAGCGGATGCTTTAATAGCCGGAACGCCGTAAGCATAGATGCTTCCTAAGCTGATCGCCGCTAAGGCGATCATACAAATAGCTTTTTTCATAATCGCAGAATTGGTCTATTAACGGTAATTAAAATAATTATCTAATTGATCAACCTTCGTGGTTTCCTATTGTTTGCTGAAATATCAAAATGAGCCGGCCCGGAAAAACAGCGCAAAAAAACACCCGCCGAAGCGGGTGTTTTTTGATTAGCGATACTAGTATTTTTTGGTTGTATCTTTTATTTTGGTTTTGATTTTGGAAGTCGGCGTTTTAGCCTTCTGCTTTACATTACCATGCTTCATTTTAGTTTTCACTTTAACGGTATCTGTTTTTAATGCAGATGCAGAAACAGTACCAATAGCGATTGCGGCAAGGGCAATCATACAAATTACTTTTTTCATAATTAACAAATTTTAGTTTTTAGTTTATAATTAGATATAAACAAACTATTTTAAAATTGTTTTTATTTATGAAAAAGGAGACTTACGAAGTTTAACAAGCTTCGTAAGTCTGTTGATATGTTAAATAATTGTCCCGCTTGGTATAACAGCGCGTTTTTTGATGATCACAATACCATCCTGTACGGTGTAAGTGCCATAATCGCCATCTTCCAGCTTTTCGCCACAATTTATCTGCACATCATCGCCTATATAGGTGTTTTTATCGATAATGGCATTTTTGATATGGCACCTGTCGCCGATACCCATGATTGGGGATTTGCTGAGGTGTGATTCCTGTATTTGCGTCAGTGTTTGATAGTTATCCGACCCCATTACATAGCAGTTTTCGATAATGGTGCCAAAACCTACGCGGGTACGGATACCGATGATCGACCTGCTGATGTGGCTGGCGTTAATGATACAGCCATCAGCGATGATGGCCTTATCAACCTGGGTACCCGACATTTTTGACGGAGGCAGCATACGCGCACGGGTATAAATAAAGTTCTCGTCGAAAAGGTTAAACTGCGGGATGTCATCCGTTAAGCCGAGGTTGGCTTCAAAGAAAGATGGAATGGTCCCGATATCGGTCCAATAGCCTTCATACTGGTAGCTAACTACCTTGTGCTCGGTGATGGATTGCGGTATTATTTCTTTACCGAAATCGGTGCGCTCATTTCCCTGCAACAGCTCGTACAGCAATTTGCGATTAAAGATATAAATACCCATTGATGCCAGGTAAATACGGCCCTCGGCCTTCATTTGCGGGCTTACATCCGATACCCAATTTTCAAAACCGCTTTTTGGCTTTTCAATAAACGAGGTAATGGTACCCTCTTTATCGGTTTTTAATATCCCGAAACCAGGCACGTCGTTCACATGTACCGGGATCGTAGCGATAGATATTTCGGCATTTTTTCGAATGTGCTCCTCAATCATCGCTTCAAAATCCATCTGGTAAAGCTGGTCGCCCGAAAGGATGAGCACATACTCAAACTCGTGTACCGCCAGGTGGTGCAGGCTTTGCCTTACCGCGTCGGCAGTTCCCTGGAACCAGGCCACGCTCGACGGCGTTTGCTCGGCGGCCAGTATATCCACAAAAGCCTCGCTGAAACTGCTGAAATGGTAGGTGTTTTTTATGTGCTTGTTGAGCGATGCCGAGTTAAATTGCGTGAGCACATATATCCGGTCGATACCCGAGTGCAGGCAATTTGAAATAGGAATATCAACCAGCCGGTATTTACCTGCTATAGGTACGGCCGGTTTTGAGCGTGTTGCGGTTAACGGAGATAACCGGCTTCCCTGGCCGCCGCCAAGTACGATGCAAATTACTTTTGAGGTCATATTACAGGGTTTAAACTTTTATATAAATCAATATACTCTTTAGCCGAACGGTCCCACGAAAAATCGAGCGCCATCATAAACTTACGCAAAGTTTGCAAGTGTTTGGTATTGCTATAAAGAACTATTGCCCGGCTAACCGCATGGCAAATATCCTCCACATCTGCGTTGTTAAACCTGATGCCGTAGCCGCCTTCTTCACCAAAATCAATTACCGAATCCCTCAAGCCGCCGGTGCTTCTTACCATGGGCATAGTGCCATAGCGCATAGCGTACATTTGGTTTAAGCCGCAGGGCTCAACACGCGAGGGCATTAGCAATAAATCGGACCCGGCGTAAATTAAATGCGCAAGCGCCTCGTCATACCCAATGAAAACAGCACAGCTTTCAGGATAGAAGGCCTGCAGGTCGAGCAGCTCTTTTTCGGTTTCTTTTTCGCCGGCGCCCAGCACCAGGAAATTGAACCCGCCGGGATGCTCATTGAAGCTTTCTTCCATCGCGGTAGTCAGCAGGTCGGCGCCTTTTTCAAATACCAGCCTGCCGATGAACGAGATAAGCGGCTTATCCGGCGACAGGTTGAACCGGGTGCATAAAGCTTCCTTATTGGCCTGCTTGCCTTTGGTTATTTGTGTTTTGAATATCTTATTGGCAAGCATCGGGTCGGTGGCCGGGTTCCAGATATCGGTGTCGATCCCGTTAAGGATACCTACACCTTTTGCATGCTCCAGGTAAAATAAAAACTCGAGGCCGTTCGACTGTATAGTAAGTTCATGGAGGTAAGTAGGCGAAACTGTGGTATAACGCCAGCAGCATTTTACCGCGCTTGCCAGCGGATTAATGCCGCCGGCCCAATCGAGCAGGCCGGTTTGTGTGAGGTCGATCTCCGGCAGGTATGATAGCTTATCCCAGCCAAAAGCACCATGGTACTGCCCGTTATGGATGGTAAAAATAGTAGGCGTATTTTCAAGTCGCGTATAAAGGCGCGAGTGGTATAGTAAAAATGGCACCAGGCCCGAATGATGGTCGTGGCAATGGATGAGGTCGGGCGATTGCTGCGAATAGTTGATCCAATCCAAAAAAGCGAGCTGGAAAGCGACGAATTGTTCGGTTTCATCCGGGTAACTGTAAATTTCTTCGCGATCGAGCAGCCCGGGTATTTTAACCAGGAACAACTCAAAACCAAGTTTATCGGTTGTTTCCTTTAATATCTCAAAATATAGCCTGCGGATGCCCAGCAGCGTCGATCCCCTGAAAACGGTTTCAAACTCATTTTCCCGGGTAAATTTGCGGTCGTAAAACGGCATAACCACAGCCGACTGCAGGCCGGCCAAATTTTGATATTTGGGCAGCGCACCAACAACATCGGCCAGCCCGCCCACTTTTGCTACGGGATAACACTCGGCACTCAGATGGAAAATTTTCATTTAGGTTTATGAATGGTTTAAGGTACTAAACATTTACCTAAATGAACAAACACATAATTTGAAAAATGTGTTGACAATTGTAAAATAATTTAATAAAAAATGCCGATAGGTTGTTATATCGGCATTTTTACTGTTCAGCGTATAATTCGCTGTGAGCTTGTTTTATTTTTTTCCATCCACAACCGGGCGGGTATTTGCATTCACCAGGTCCCAGGCGGTGTAAAATACCAGTTGCGCGCGTTTGGCCAGCAAGGGGAAATTGATCTTGCTTACTTCATCGCCAACCTGGTGGTAATCGGGGTGTACGCCGTTAAAATAGAATATGATGGGCACACCGTGTTTTGCAAAATTGTAATGATCTGAGCGGTAATAGAAACGGTTAGGGTCTTTCGGGTCGTCGTATTTATAATCCAGGTCGAGTTTGGTGTAGGTGCTGTTGGCATTTTCGTTTACCTTATGCAGGTCGGTGCTTAGCATCGATGAGCCTATCACATACACATAATTCGCTGAATCAGGTTTGCCGTTATACTCGTTGCCTATGCGGCCTATCATGTCAATATTCAAATCGGCAATGGTATTGTCTAAGGGGATAACCGGGTGATCGGTATAATATTCAGAACCAAGCAGGCCTTTTTCTTCGCCCACATTGCCTAAAAACAGAATGCTGCGGCGCGGGCCGTGACCCTCTTTTTTAGCCTGGGTAAATGCTTTCGCGATCTCGAGAATCCCGGTTGTGCCTGAGCCGTCGTCATCAGCGCCGTTGTTAACACGGTCGCCTTTTGTCCCTTCGGGGAGCATGCCGATATGGTCGTAATGCGCCGAGATCACCAGCACTTCGTCTTTTAGCTTTGGATCGGATCCCGGAAGGAGGCCGACCACATCAACGGCTTTAACATCTTTTGTCTCGGTTGCATACGAAGTCGAAATCGTAGCACTAACAACCTGCGTTTTTGGCTCGCCCGATTCATCAATTGCAGATCTTAGCTGTTCATAGGTTTTGCCGGAGTTTTTCAGTATAGCAGTGGCTAATTCAGGTGTAATGTTGAATATCACGGCCTGGGAATGAGTTGTTGACGGTGCATCCTTTTTTATCGATAAACGGCCGGCGCCTATTTGTGACCCAAACCTTTTTAGGTTAGCCGCAACATTCGATGCGACAGCTAAAACCAAAGCCGGATTTTTACTCATGATAAACTGCATACGTTTACCGCGTTCGGTGGTCCATGCAGATCTGGCAGCGGTACCGGTTATTTTTGATACGCCGTTGGCAAATGGCTCGCCATCTGTTATCACCATCACCACCTTGCCGGTAATGTCCATGCCTTTCAGGTCGTCGTAATTATCGGCGCCTATGCCATAGCCTATAAAGACGATCTCGTTTGCATTGATCGTGCCGGCAGTAGCTGAGCCGGTCGCATAAAACTCTTTTCCGCTAATAAAGGATGTGCCGTTTACGATAAATGAATTTACTCTGAAAGCATTTTCAACCAATGGCACATCAAAAAAATACGATCCGTTCGCAGCCGGCTGAAGTCCCAGCCGCTTAAATTCACCGGCAACGTAATTGGCGGCTTTATCGGCGCCCGGCTTACCGGTTTCGCGGCCCTCGAACTCATCCGAGGCCAGGATGCTTAAATGTTTACGGGCCAGTTCGGGCGTAATTTCCCGTGCATACTTCATTGCCGTTTTGTTCTCCTGGGCATACACGCCTATCGTTATTCCTGTTAAAGCGAGTGCTAAAATTGTCTTTCTCATATTTTGGTCATTGGTTATTAGTCAGTTGTCATTGGGTTGGTTTTTTGCCTTTCGCCTTTTACCTTTCAGCTTTCACCTCTCCTTCAGCAGGCTATTTTGTTTACCCGGTTGGCATGGCGGCCGCCTTCAAATTGAGTGCTTAAAAATGTGTGTACGATTTTCTTTGCCTCGTCGAGGGAAATAAAACGGGCGGGGATACAAACGATATTTGCGTTGTTATGGCTGCGGGCAAGGGTAGCTAATTCTTCGTTCCAGCAGATGGCGGCGCGTATACCCTGGTGTTTATTAGCTGTTATGGCCACGCCGTTTGCGCTTCCGCAGATGAGAATGCCAAAGTCAAATTCGCCGCTTTCAACGGCCGACGCTACGGGGTGGGCAAAATCGGGGTAATCAACCGAGGCGGAAGAGTATGTGCCGAAATCCTTTAGCTCTTTTACATCCAGGCTATCTGCAATCTGCTGTTTATACTCAAACCCTGCATGGTCGGCGCCGATAGCGATCTTTAACCCGTTGTTCATCTCTTTATTTGAAAATTTGTTGATTTGAAAATTTGAAGATAGGGATTTTGATGAAAAGATACACTAAGTAGTAGACCGCAATCAAAATATTACAAAAATAGCGATGGGTTTTAAACCCATCGCTATGGAAGCCGGTCAATTCATTTTCAAATTAATCAATTTTCAAATTATCTTACCATCAACTCATCATTTTCCCTTTTCTTCTTCCTTCGCTGTACAAAGGCCGAAACCCAAATGCTGCATTCGTACAATAAGAATAAGGGCATGGCAACGACCAACATCGTAAGTGCATCAGGAGATGGCGTTATGATCGCCGCTAATATTAAAATGAGCACGATAGCATAACGACGCTTTTCGCGCATGAATTTTGGTGTGAGTATATCCAGGCTCGAGAGGATGTATACAACGATGGGTAATTGAAAAACAATCCCCGCAAGGAGGGTTAACATCGTTTCGGATGATATAAACGAGTCGATACTGAACATATTTGTTATGGCATCGCTCACGGTGTAATTGGCAAAAAACCGGATAGATAACGGCGTTACCACGTAATAGCCAAAAAGTACACCCAGCGCGAACAGCATCGAGCAATAAAACACGAATCCGCTTGCTGCCCGCCGTTCCTTCTCGTGCAGGGCGGGCCGTATAAACCGCCATATCTCGTACAACAGGTACGGGATGCCCAAAATAAGCCCGATCATTATTGAGGAATTGAGTTGAAGGTTAAACTGGCCTGCCAGGTCGGTATTGATCAGCTGGAACTTTATGCTCTTTACACAAAAGCCTTCGGCGCTGATGGATGAGAATAGTTTGTGAACAGATGCACCGGCGTTGCACATCATCCGGTAGGTCCAGAAATCGACGCGCGTGGGGGCCAGGATAATACTGTAGAATATACGGTCGTAAAAAGCAAAGGCAAGTATGGCAAATACCAGCACAGCCAGAGCGGCCCGGATGATGTGCCACCTTAAGGCTTCCAGGTGCTGAAAAAAGGACATTTCGGCGCCCATTTTTTCGCCTTTTTCCTTTATTGAATCGGTTAACTTGCTAAATATGCCCATTTTTCAAAAAACTCCCGGTGTATCGGGTCGACTGTATATACGCTTAACCTGTCCGATCCGTTTTATTTATTCACTGTATTCGAAAGTTTCCATAAACTTCGTAGTAAAATTACCCGCACGGAAGTTTGGATCCTGCAATAATTTTAAGTGGAAAGGTATGGTGGTTTTAACGCCTTCGATCACAAACTCGCTTAAAGCCCGCTCCATAGTCGCCAACGCCTCATCGCGGGTTTGCGCCACGCAAATAACCTTGGCTATCATTGAATCGTAATTTGGCGGGATAACGTAGCCGGTGTAAACATGTGTATCAATACGTACGCCATGGCCGCCGGGGGAATGGAAATTGGTGATCTTTCCCGGTGAGGGGCGGAAGTTATTAAACGGGTCCTCAGCATTGATACGGCACTCGATGGCGTGCAGCATTGGTTCGTAGTTCTTTCCCGAGATCGGGATGCCTGCGGCCACCTTTATTTGTTCCTTTATCAGGTCGAAGTTGATCACCTCTTCGGTTACGGGATGTTCTACCTGTATCCGGGTGTTCATCTCCATAAAATAAAAGTTCCTGTTCTTATCAACCAAAAACTCTACTGTTCCGGCGCCTTCATATTTTACCGCTTTCGCACCTTTGATGGCGGCCTCGCCCATTCTTTTACGCAGTTTTTCTGTCATAAACGGGGATGGCGATTCCTCAACCAGTTTTTGGTGGCGGCGCTGAATGGAACAATCCCTTTCGGAGAGATGGCAAACTTTGCCGTACTGATCGCCCACAACCTGTATCTCGATGTGACGCGGATCTTCTACGTATTTTTCGAGGTACATACCATCGTTGCCGAACGCGGCGCCCGACTCAGCACGTGCTGAATCCCAGGCTGCTTCAAACTCGGCATCCTTCCAAACCACGCGCATACCCCTGCCGCCACCACCGGCGGTTGCCTTTAAAATAACGGGATAGCCAATTTTTTTCGCGATCTCCGTCCCCTGCTTTACGCTTTGCAGCAAGCCTTCGGAGCCGGGGATAGTAGGCACGCCGGCTTTTTTCATGGTTTCCTTAGCCGAAGCTTTGTCGCCCATGGCGTTGATCTGGTCGGCGGTGGCACCGATAAACTTAATGCCATACTCAGCGCAGATAGCCGAAAACTTAGCGTTCTCGGATAAAAACCCGTAACCGGGGTGTATCGCGTCGGCGTTGGTTAACTCGGCAGCAGATATGATATTCGGAATATTTAAGTAGGAATCGCGACTTGGCGGCGGGCCGATACAAACCGCTTCATCGGCAAACCGAACATGCAGGCTGTCGCGGTCGGCCGTGGAATATACAGCTATGGTTTTGATGCCCATTTCCTTACAGGTGCGAATAATTCGCAGGGCGATCTCACCACGGTTAGCTATCAATATTTTTTTAAACATAGTTTTAAATGTGCAGATTATAAATGTGCAAATGTGCAGATGGTTTGAATGTGCAAGTCATCCGCACATTTGAAATCCGCACATCCGCACATCTACATAGGTTCAACCAAAAACAAAGGCTGGTCGTATTCAACCGGCGATGCATTATCAACCAGTACCTTTACAATGCGGCCCGATACTTCTGATTCAATTTCGTTGAACAGTTTCATGGCTTCAATGATGCAAAGTACAGCGCCGGGCTTGATCTCGTCGCCAACATTAACAAATATTGGTTTTTCGGGACTTGCGGAACGATAAAACGTGCCTATCATAGGCGATTTTATCGTTATATATTTCGACGTATCCTCTACAGGTGCAGCAGGCGCCACGGGAGCGGCTGGTGCAGCAGCAGGGGCGGCGGCCGGTGCAGCGTGTACTGCGGGTTGTGCAGCCGGTATGGTCGCATTAACAACGGTAGCAGCCTGGTTAGTTTTTATCGTGATCTTAAAATCCTTCTGTTCAATTGCAACTTCGTTTACTCCTGATTTGGAAACAAAGCGTATAAGTTCCTGTATTTGTTTAATATCCATGCTCGGGGGTTAATTGGTTTTGGATAAAGTTACTATTTAAGATGTGCAAATGATTAATGTGCAGATTACAAATGTGCAAATTTCAAATGCAAGTGTAATTTAAATATTTGATTAATTAGATTAGGGTTTCTTAAGGGCAAATAAACAAAACTTATTTAACAAATCTATGTGCAAATATGCAAATTTCAAATGTGCAAAAGCCTGGAATCGCCGACTCGCAAAGTGTGTGTTAAACAATCATTTGCACATTTGTAATTTGCACATCAATAGGCCCACTTTAAGTAAATGGATCCCCAGGTAAACCCGCCGCCAAATGCAGCAAGTATCAGGTTGTCGCCTTTTTTGAATTTATCTTCCCATTCCCACAGGCACAAGGGGATAGTGCCGTTAGTGGTATTGCCGTATTTTTCAATATTAATGATCACCTTATCGGCAGTTACGCCGGTGCGGTTAGCTGTTGCATCAATAATGCGTTTGTTGGCCTGGTGCGGTACCAGCCAGGCAATATCTTCTGATTTCAGGTTATTACGTTCCATTACTTCGGCAGCCACATCGGCCATATTGGTAACGGCGAATTTAAATACCGCCTGGCCTTCCTGGTAAGCAAAATGCTCGCGGGCGTCAACAGTTTCGTGTGAGGCGGGTTTTACGGAGCCGCCTGCTTTCTGGTGCAGGTAAGCAACACCAGAGCCATCGCTCCTTAAAATTGAATCCATAATGCCGTAACCATCTTCATTGGGTTCAAGCAATACTGCGCCGCAGCCATCGCCAAAAATAATGCAGGTGGCGCGGTCCTGGTAGTTGGTTATCGACGACATTTTGTCGCCGCCTACTACCAAAACTTTTTTATGCTTGCCGCTCTCGATGAATTGTGCGCCCGTGGCTAACCCGAACAGGAACCCTGAGCATGCTGCCGAAAGATCATAACCCCAGGCATTTTTCGCGCCGATCTTATCAGCCAGTATATTCGCTGTAGCCGGAAATACAAAGTCGGGGGTGGTGGTACAAAAGATGATGAGGTCAATTTCATCAGCGCCTATGCCACGCTTTTCGAGCAGAGCCTTTACAGCCGGAACGGCAAGGTCGGAAGTGCCCAAACCCTCGCCTTTTAAAATGCGGCGCTCTTTGATACCGGTACGTGTGGTTATCCATTCATCGTTGGTATCAACCATTGATTCCAGCTCGTGATTGGTCAGGATATAATCGGGTACATAACCGTGCACAGCGGTAATAGCGGCATGAATTTTACTCATTTTTTTATTTTTTATTGAAAAGCGAGTTTGATTTTATCTACAAGCGAATTTTCAACCATGGTTTTTGACAAAAGCACCATATTTTTGATCGCTTCGGGAGTTGATATGCCATGGCCTACCACCACGGGCGCGTTAACACCCAAAATAGGGCTGCCGCCGTATCTCTCATAGTTAAAACGGTCAAAAAAATCGTCTTTTATTCCTTTTGAATGTGTTACCTCGTAAAACGTTTCGGCCAGCTTTAATATCACGTTGCCGGTAAAGCCATCGCAAACGTATACGTCGGCAGCGTCGCCGAACAGGTCGCGGCCCTCAACATTACCTATAAAATTAAAAGCAGTGGATTCCTTCATTAAGGGATAAGCGGCCTGGCAAAGTATATTGCCTTTTTCCTCTTCTTCGCCAATATTCATTAAGGCAACCCGGGGTTCCGGTATGTTGTAAACGTATTTGGCCAGCAGGTTGCCGAGGATACCAAATTGCAATAAAAATTCGGGCTTGCAATCGGCGTTGGCGCCTACATCAACTAAAATACCCAAACCCCCATTGAGCTTAGGTATAAAACTTGTTATGGCCGGGCGCAAAATACCGGGAACGGCTTTTACGCTGAACATGGCGCCAACCAGCATAGCCCCGCTATTGCCGGCTGAAGAAAATGCCTGTATATAACCTTCTTTCAGCAGCCTGAAACCAACTGAAATGCTGGAATCAGGTTTATTAACGATGGCTTTTGTGGGATGTTCGCCCATGGCGATCACTTCGGTTGTGTGTACAAACTCAAAATGACCGGGATCGGTATTGTTTTCGCGGAGAATGCTTAGCGCCAGTTCCTTATCGCCGATAAGCACCAGCCGGTGTTCGGCAGGCAGGGTATTATAAGCTGCAATTGCACCTAAGATTGTCGCCTGGGGTGCAAAATCACCGCCCATAATATCTAAGCCAATCTTCATACAATGAGATAAGATGGTATCAAGTAGTTAGTATCAAGCAGCAAGTATTTGTTTTTTGGTGATTGCGTTATCATAATCTTGCTACTTGCTGCTAATTACGAGACGGTATCAAGTATTTGTTTTTTGGTGACTGCGCTACCATAATCCTGATACTGGTTACTTGCTACTATTAAGCTACCGCTGCTTTTTCGATCAGTAATTTACCGTTGTAGTAAACGTTACCGTCAACAGTATAGGCCCTGTGCGGCAAATGTACGGCACCGGTAGTTTTGCATGTAGTTAAGGTAGGCGCTTCAGCTTTATAGTGCGTACGGCGTTTATCTCTTCTCGATTTGGATATTTTTCGCTTTGGATGTGGCATAAATCCTGTTTATTTATTGTTCATTTAATTTTTTGAGTACATCCCATCGCGGGTCTGTTTTCTCATTTTGTTCTGTATTTGCTGTGAGCTTATTCAGGCTTTCGAGCATTTCTTTATCGCAATAGGGCGTATTTCCCTCGTTGCCGCATACCGTTATAAAGGGCATGGCTACGTTTATATATTCGTATATCAACCCTGCTATATTGATCTCGTGATCATTTTTAGTCAGGACGATGATTTCTTCATCTTCGCCCAGCGGTTCTTCGCTAAACTTGGCCACCTGCTGCTCGTGTATATCCACCTGCTGCGGATATTGTGACAAACATTTGTCGCAGTTGGCGTCAATTGTGCCGCTGATATCGAAGTTCAGGATGAGCATAGTCTCCTGTCTTTCGAGTTCCACTTTGCATTGCAGGTTTGCTTTTTTTACCAGCGAATATTCAAACTGGTCGAAAAAGGCATCTGTAACAGCGTACTCAAACTGGTGCTTCCCCAGTTTAAGGCCGGTAAAAGGAATCGAAAAATCTTTTAGCGATTTCAATGAGCAACAATTAGCCCGCAAATGTAGGGATAAATATCAAATTTGAAAAGTGTTTTTTGGGATTAAATTTTGGGGGGAACCGGACAGCTTATTGATAACGGCAACAGAGGCGATTTGGATTTGCCAAAATATACTGAACTTTAATTATTACGCAACCAAATCACTGAGAACCAATTTACCTGCTGCTATTTATTCCGCTTTTTTGTTTTACTCAGAACGTCTTAGTGCCGCCGGAAATTGCTACTTACTGACAAAAAATTGTCAGCGTTCCAGATGTTCCAAGTGTTCCAGATGTTCAACTCTCAAAAATTGGAACAATTGAAATTTAACTAAATAGCCTTTCGCCTTTATCCTTTCAGCTTTCACCTCAATTAATCCCTGTCGCGGCTTAACTTAGTGATGAGCAATGGGTTTTCCTCCAGTTCGGCGGTTTCACGGCGGTGCTTTACGATATGGATGGCAGTAAACAGGGCCTCGCGGAATGATATTTCGGAAGCGAGATTTTTGCCTGCGATATCGTAGGCGGTACCATGGTCGGGCGAGGTGCGTACAAAATTCAACCCCGCCGTAAAATTTACCCCCGACTCGAAGGCGATCTGTTTGAACGGGATGAGGCCCTGGTCGTGGTACATGGCCAGCACGGCATCAAACTGCAGGTAAGTGCCATTGGCGAAAAAGCCATCAGCAGGGTATGGGCCAAAGGCCAGTATGTCGTTGTTCCTGGCTTCCTCAATAGCCGGGATGATCACTTTTTGCTCTTCATCGCCGATAAGGCCGTTGTCGCTGGCATGGGGGTTAAGGCCCAGTACTGCAATTTTGGGCTTGCGTATCCAGAAGTCGTTTCGCAGGCTGGCGTCCATCAGCTTCAGCTTGGCAACTATCTTTTCGGCGGTAACGCTTTCGGATACTTTGTTGAGCGGAATGTGGCCGGTAACCACGCCTACACGCAGGGTATCGCTAACCAAAAACATCAACGATTCGGCAGCGCCGTCGCGTTCCTGCAGGTATTCGGTATGGCCGGGGAAATTGAACTGGTCGCTTTGGATATTGTCTTTATTGATCGGTGCGGTAACCAGGGCGTCGATGTCGCCGCGCAGCAGGTCGTTTGTTGCTCTTTCGAGCGAGATAAAAGAATACTTGCCAACCCCGGCATTTACCAGGCCCGGCTCGATCTTCACATCCTCTTCCCAGCAGTTGATCATGTTAGGCTTGCGGTGATCCTTTTTGCCGGTCAGCTCACCGGGGTGATCGATCACGAAAAAGTTAATCTCATCTAAATGGGTAAGGCGGCGGTAAAATGACGCTACTTTGGTATGCCCGTAAACGATGGGCATGCAGTAATCATATATGCGGCTGTCTGCCAGGGTTTTCAGGACTATCTCTAAACCTATCCCGTTTACATCGCCTATGCTTATCCCTATTTTTAGTTTCTCGCTCATGTTGTATAATGATTTCACCGATGATGATATGATTTCACCGATTTTTTGGTCATTGGTCGGTCGTCATTGGTCATTAGTTGCTTTGGCGTTGACCATCAGCTTTACCTTATTAATGCAAATAAAAGATTTTAAGCTGATTAAAGGACAAATATGTATTAATTTGCTCAATAATTGAACATAAATGACATTGGTAAGAGCAAAAAAGCACCTGGGTCAGCATTTCCTTACTGATAAAAATATAGCTGCCAAAATTGTAGATAGCCTTCGGCCTGAGCGGTACAAACAGATATTAGAGGTTGGGCCGGGCATGGGGATATTGTCGGATTTCCTGCTTCAAAAACCGGAGTATGAGGTATATATGATCGATATTGATACCGAGTCGTACCAGTACCTTCAAAAGAAATATCCGCAACTGGGCGGCCGCCTAATTAACGCCGATTTTTTGGATATGGACTTTGCCGCTTATTTTACGGGGCCGCTGGGCATCATTGGCAATTTCCCGTATAATATATCGTCGCAAATCCTATTCAAAGTGCTGGATAACCGCCAGCAGGTAGTTGAAGTTGTGGGCATGTTTCAGAAGGAAGTAGCCGAGCGGTGCTCAGCCAAACCGGGCAGTAAGGAATACGGTATCCTGAGTGTTTTCTTACAGGCGTATTATAAAGTTGAATATTTGTTTACCGTAAAAGCCGGTGTTTTTAACCCGCCGCCAAAGGTGCTTTCGGCAGTCATCCGCTTAACACGTAACGAAACAGGGGAGCTTAACTGCGATGAAAAATTATTCTGGCAGGTGGTAAAGGCCGGGTTTAACCAGCGTAGGAAAACACTAAGAAATGCCTTGTCGTCGCTTATCAACAAAGAAAAAATGACAGACGATAAAATGCTCGACCTGCGGGCTGAACGTTTAAGCGTTGACGATTTTGTGCAGTTAACGAATGAGATTACCCGTACCAGGTAAATACATTGGTTAAAACACCTGGATCGGATCCGGCTGGCCAATACCCTGCATTTCCTTTACCGATTTGGCCATTCGTTTAATAAACAGGTAATTGGCTGTGCCGCCTATTGCCGCGCCGATGATTGGCACCATTCTTTCGGCAGTACGCGTGCCCAAAAGCAGCAATAGCTTTTCGGCAATGCCTTCCATCATGGTTTTGGTTAGGGTTACACCAGCATCTACTTTAAGGGAAGTGGCAACCAGTTTCATGAATTCTTCAAACCCCATTTGGTAACTGCCGCGGTGATAATACATAATAGCCATGGTTACCCTGAATTGCTGGGTGATCAGGTTCATAAAGTCCAGCGGCACCCCCACTATCATTGTGATTATGCCGCCGCTGCCCGATATAACGCCCGAGCCGGCTGCCAGGTAAGCGCATTGGTCGATAAATTTATCCAGGCCCATTGTATCAACCCCCTTTTTAATATTAAGCTGGTCAATATGGTCAAATATCTGTTTAAAACCATCCTGCGAAAGCTTTATCGCCTGACGCTTTATACCCGATTGCAGTTTATTAAATCTTGTTAATTTCATTTGTCGTAGTTATAACTGATATAATAGCCGGATTAGTATAGGCTAAACCCGTGCCAGTTTTATAAAACCTGACAAATCCGGCAAACGTTCGGTGCAGAATTAGAATAGTTCCCTTCATTTTGTAAATTCGCCGGATAATAAAGATCTAACCAAACATTTGAAAAATAACATACTCATCGTTGACGATATCCATCCGGTTTTTATAGAACGGGTGGAAGCCATGGGCTACAAATGCGATTATCGGCCGGCAATAAAACCTGCTGAGGCGCTTGAAATTTTGGGAGGATATGCGGGCCTGGTAATGCGGTCGAAGTTTAAACTCGATAAGCAGTATATAGATGCCGGGAAAAATCTGCGTTTTGTATGCCGGGCCGGTGCGGGAATGGATAATATTGACGAGCGCTATGCTATCAGCAAGGGGATTGAACTGATCAATGCGCCCGAGGGAAATGCCGATGCCGTGGGCGAGCATGCCATTGGTATGCTGTTGTCGCTGATGAACAACCTGAATAACGCCGATGCCCAGGTACGTTCGGAAATATGGGACCGCGAAGGAAACCGCGGTTACGAACTGAAAGGAAAAACCGTGGGTATTATCGGTTACGGGTTTATGGGTAAAAGCTTTGCGCGGAAATTGTCGGGGTTCGGGGTAAATGTTATCGCTTATGATAAATATAAGACCGGCTTTAGCGACGCATACGCCCGCGAAGTGAGCATGGAGGAAATTGTGAAGCATAGCGATGTACTTAGCCTGCACATTCCCTTAACTGCTGAAACGTCCGGAATGGTGAATGAAGAGTACCTGTTCCATTTCAAAAAACAGATATTCCTGATCAATACATCCCGTGGTAAGGCTGTGAAAACCACTGCGGTACTGAATGCTATTGCGCAAGGCCGGATTTTAGGGGCAGCGCTGGATGTGCTCGAGATCGAAAAATTCCCCGCATTGGCCGAACAGCAATGGTTTGATCAGTTGCGGCAATCGGGCAAGGTCATATTAACCCCGCATGTTGCCGGCTGGACATTTGAATCATACCGTAAAATAAGCGAGGTAATGGCAGAGAAGTTGTTAGTCTGGAGTTCTAAATCTTGAGTCTAAAGTCTTTTAAATCAAAATCATATTATCTATCAATCTCGTTTTTCCCGCGCGCGCCGCTACCAGGGCAACAATTTTCTTTGAATCTTCAGCGGCGGGCAGCAGCGTTTCTCCATCCACTATTTCAAAGTATTCCAATGCTATGCCGGGTACCTGGCTGATCATGGATTCTGCTTCGTTTTTTAAGGTTTTGATCTTGGCGCGATCAAAATTGGATTTAACCCATTCGAGTGTTTTTGATAATATCAAAGCGTGCTCATGATCATCCGCCGTCAGGTGAATATTCCTTGAGCTCATGGCCAGGCCGTCCGGTTCGCGCTTTATCGGGCACATTACGAGTTCAACCGGGATTTTAAGCAGTTCAACCATTTTGCTGATGATCAGGAATTGCTGGTAGTCCTTTTGGCCAAAAAAAGCCGTATCGGGCTTAACCAGCGAAAATAGTTTGTACACAATCTGGGTAACGCCCTGGTAGTGCCCGGGCCTGAATTTTCCTTCGAGCAAATTCTCCAGTGAGCCTATGTTCAAATGCCATTGTTCATTATCATCATACATCTCTTTTTCGTCAGGACTAAACAAAACATCGCAGTTTGCGTGCTCCAGCATCCGGATATCAGCTTCTATTGTCCGTGGGTATTTTTCGAGGTCCTTTGGGTCGTTAAACTGGGTTGGGTTAACAAAAATAGTGCATACGATTTCGTCGTTATATTCCTGTGCCTGCTTGATCAGCGAAATATGCCCCTCGTGCAATGCGCCCAGCGTTGGTACCAGGCCAATGGTTTTATTGGCATCGCGGGTTAGCAATAAATGTTTCTGAAGAGCTTTCCTGGTAGTAAAAATTTTCATTAAAAAGTGGATGTTTTTGGCGGCTATACTATAGCCCCTGGATTAAAGTTTTTTGCAATTTTATTAACGGTTGCGCATAAATTTCAGCGTTTTTCGATTGCAAAATCCGGCAAAGGTGTAAAATCAGTTAAAATTTACCAAAAGTAACTTGCATAATTGGTTGCCAGTTCATATAATAATGCTTATATTTGCACACTCAATTTTTTTATACTTCTTATAATAATTTAATACTGATATAGTGATGGGTAAATCTAAGCTTTTGTTTATAACTCACGAAATGTCTCCGTTCCTTGAACTCTCAAAAATTTCCGAAATTACACGCCAGCTTCCGCAGGCTATGCAGGAAAAAGGTTACGAAATCCGTATCCTTATGCCCCGCTTCGGAAACATCAATGAGCGCAGGAACCGCCTGCATGAAGTGATCCGCTTATCGGGAATGAATATTATCATTAACGATAACGATAATCCGCTGATCATCAAAGTTGCCTCGATCCCTTCTGCACGTATGCAGGTTTATTTTTTAGACAATGAAGAGTATTTTCAGCGTAAACATGTATTTACCGACAAAGACGGTAAATTTTATGCTGACAACGACGAACGCATGATCTTCTTTTGCAAAGGTGCGTTGGAAACCGTAAAAAAATTAGGCTGGGCGCCGGATGTGATCCACTGCCACGGCTGGATGAGCGCCCTTATACCGGCTTATTTAAAAACGACCTATAAGGACGATCCGACATTTAAAAATTCGAAGGTAATTTACTCTGTTTATGAGAATGATTTTACCGGCGCAATGGATCCTGATCTTGCTCAAAAAGCAGTGATGGGTGATATGACCGAACAGCATACCGCGGCTTACAAACCGGGAACAAATTCAGCCTTGTATGCCGGCGCAATTCAATACAGCGACGGGATAGTTTTGGGTAGTGCCGAGATCGACGATGATGTGTTAAATAATGTTAAAAACAGCAATAAATCGGTTTTAGAGTTCGATTCCACCTCAGATTTCGAAAATTATTACAATTTTTACGACGAAATTGCCAACGAAGAACTGGCACATGTTGTATAAGCTTTGAGATCATATATGAAATTTTTCCGGTTAGACTTATTGACCCTGTTAATAAGTCTTTTTATTTTAAATAGTTGTAAGAACCAGGGTACGGTGGGTTTAGGTTTAAATCCGTCTGCACAGTTAAACGGTGCCCTTGTTGATAGCGCAACTATTTTAACAAATACTGTTTTAGACGATACAGTTGCAACTACAGGTTTGGCTAAAACGCCGCTAGCCTATTTTAATGACCCGGTATTCGGTTTAACCGAATCGAGCATAGCAAGCGACCTGAATTTACCGTCATCGGCTGCTTATACTCCGCCAACCGGCACGATAGTTATCGACTCGGCCCGGCTTGTGCTTCAGTATGCCGATGGTTTTTACGGCGACTCTACTGCATCAAGTTATACCGTAAACGTTTTTCAGCTGAAAGAAAAATATAATAGTAACAGCACTTATTATAATAAAAAGCAGTGGAATTATGATCAAAATGCCTTGTTGGGCTCGCTAACCTTTAACTCCAGGACGCATACCACGATAAAGATTTATAATATTATCGTAGGAAAGCCTGACACATTGATCAAAGCGGTTCCGCAAATCAGGATCCCGATCAGCACCAATTTTGTGAATTCCAATCTTTTCAGCGCCAGCAGCACAACGCTTGCCAATAATAGTCTTTTTCAAAATGCAGTGAAAGGGTTATATATTACGCTTGATAAGACTAAAACTACCGGCCCCGGCGGTGTGTTCATGATTAAATCTGATACATTGGCCGTGTATTACCGGGCCAATAACGGGACTACCATTGATACCAATATGGTAAAGCTACCTATAACGCGTATGGCGGCACAGGTAAATCATACATATTCGGCAACTATACAGGCCGAGTTAAATAATACATTCTCATCAAGGGGTACGGTTTATTTAGAGGGGCTTGCAGGCTTACGTGCTAAGATCAGCTTTCCTAATCTGTTGGTAAACCTCAGGAATAATTTATTAAAAAAGGATAGCGATATTGTATTGAATAGGGCGGAATTGGTTGTTACCCCCGTGGCAGGCTCAGATATACCTTACAAGCCGTCGCCCAAATTAACAATGTACCGGCTCGACCTGGCGCATCAGCGCATGCCGGTAGAAGATGCGAATCCTGGTGATGCACGTTCGGGCGGGGTTGCTGTTTTTGGAGGGTATTATAACCCCACGTTAAAAAATTATCATTTCATAGTGACCGCTTATTTGCAGGATCTGTTAAGCAATAAAACCGTAGATTACGGTACTTTTATAGCGCCGATAGATACGACGAAGACTTCGGGCGCTCCTTCACTCGATTATAGCCCTTCAATACAGGCGGGGTCTCGCGTAGTAGCGGGCGGTGGTGCAAATCCAACCTCACCATACCGGATAAAACTAAATATTATCTATACCAAAGTACACAGATAGGCCGATCTGAAAAATATTAAAAGGTCCAAAAGATGGGTTAAATTCCTTTCTTTCGGACCTTTTTGGTTTATGACCCTTTCAGCCCCCCGACTTTCCAACTTTCTTATTACTTTTGTTCAATTACACTTATCAATTTTTTATGTGCGGAATTGTCGGTTACATAGGTTACAGGGATGCTTATCCAATAATTATAAAAGGGCTTCACCGTTTGGAGTATCGCGGGTACGACAGTGCCGGGATCGCTTTATTTGACAAGCAGCTTAAGGTTTTTAAAAAAGCGGGAAAGGTTGCTGATCTGGAAAACTTTGTGAAAGGTGTCGACCTGGGGGGCAGTATCGGCATGGGCCATACGCGCTGGGCTACACACGGTGCACCAAGTGACCGGAACTCGCACCCCCATTCATCCGGCGACCGCAAGCTTACCATTATTCACAATGGTATAATCGAAAACTACGGCATTATTAAAGAAACGCTGATAAATAAAGGTCACGTTTTTAAAAGCGACACCGATACGGAAGTCCTGATCCATCTTGTTGAAGATATACAAGAAGAAACCGGCCTCGACCTTCGCGAAGCCGTTCGGGTTGCGTTAAACAAGGTGATTGGCGCCTATGCTATTGTGATCATGAGCGCTGATGAACCCGACCTGCTGATCGCCGCCCGAAAAGGCAGCCCAATGGTAATTGGTGTTGGTAAGGGCGAGTATTTTATCGCGTCGGACGCTACGCCGATTGTTGAATACACCAAAAATGTGATCTATTTAAATGATAATGAGATCGCGTTTGTACGGCGTGAAGACCTGCTGATCAAGAATATCGACAATACCGTACAAACCCCCTACATTCATGAGCTCGACTTGAAGCTGGAAATGCTGGAAAAGGGCGGGTATGACCACTTTATGCTCAAGGAGATATATGAGCAGCCCCGCTCGATACGCGACTGTATGCGCGGCCGTATCTATCCGCAGCAAGGTAAAGTGCAGCTTGGCGGGATCAAAGAGTATACCGAGAAATTAAAAAATATCGATCGTATCATCATCGTGGCCTGCGGCACCTCGTGGCATGCGGGCCTGGTTGGCGAATATTTGATCGAAGAATATGCCCGCGTTCCGGTAGAGGTAGAATATGCATCGGAGTTCAGGTACCGTAACCCTATCATTACCGAAAAGGACCTGGTTATTGCCATTTCGCAATCGGGCGAAACAGCGGATACCATGGCAGCCATTGAGCTGGCAAAGGAAAAGGGTGCGACCATTTTTGGTATTTGTAATGTGGTGGGCGCTTCAATACCCCGTACCACTCATGCCGGTGTATATACGCACGCCGGCCCCGAAATTGGTGTTGCTTCAACCAAGGCATTTACTGCGCAGGTAACCGTATTAACACTTATGGCCTTTTATATTGCCCAGCAACGCGGAGCCATTACACAAAGTAAACTCGTTGAGCTTTTAACAGGTTTAAATGAGATACCTGAGTTGGTTGAAAAAGCTTTAAGATCAGACGACCACATCAAAAAAATTGCGGCTAAGTTTAAAGACTCTACCAATTGCTTGTTTTTGGGTCGTGGCAGCTCGTTCCCGGTGGCACTTGAGGGCGCTTTAAAATTGAAAGAGATCTCTTACATCCATGCCGAGGGCTATCCCGCTGCCGAAATGAAACACGGCCCGATCGCGTTAATTGATGCTGATATGCCGGTCGTAGTTATCGCAACAAAAGATTCATCGTACGAAAAAGTGGTCAGCAATATACAGGAAGTAAAGGCCCGCAACGGACATGTGATCGCCATCGTAACTGAAGGCGACACCGAGGTGAAAAACATGGCCGATTACGTTATCGAGATTCCGCAAAGCGGCGAAGCTTTTGTGCCATTACTGGCGACAATCCCGCTGCAGCTATTGGCCTACCACATCGCGGTAATGCGCGGCTGTAATGTTGACCAGCCGCGGAACCTGGCGAAATCGGTGACGGTGGAGTAAGAAGACCATAGTCGATGGTCAATAGTCCATAGCAAATCTATTTTTAGGCAATTAAAAAGGGGTAATCATTTTATGAATTACCCCTTTTCTATGGACTATTGACTAGTGCTAGGCATGTGCCGGCATTGACTTCATCGCTTCATCCAAATCGAGCTCAAGGCCTTTCGCAACGGCCATTCCGAGGCCGATATCGGCCCTGAACCAGTGGCAAAGCTGCCTGTTGACGATCAGCTCACGTTTTGGACCGTCAATCCCGCTCATTGAATTGGTGATATTTTTGATGAGATCGTGCTTAGCCTGGTCGCTCATTAACCGATACAAATTACCCGGTTGCGTATAATGGTCGTTTTCTCCTTCGGCATTACGGTCGTACCAATCGGCAACGCCCGTACCCAGATCCCACGACGGTTCTTTATAAGCCGGATCAGCAACAATATCATCAAAGCTATTCGGGAAATAGTTCGGCGCCGAACCCTGGTTGCCATCAACACGCATCTGGCCGTCGCGCTCGTAGTTATTCACTGCAAACGGACACCTGTTCACCGGGATTTGCTCGTAGTTTCCGCCTAAACGGTGACGGTGCGCATCTGGGTAGGATAACAACCTGCCCTGCAGCATTTTGTCAGGCGAGTAACCGATGCCGTCAACCACATGGGCCGGCGCAAATGCAGCCTGTTCAACGTGAGCAAAGTAATTGTCAGGGTTTTGGTTTAATTCCAACACGCCAACGTCGATCAGCGGGAAATCAGCATGCGGCCACACTTTTGTCAGGTCGAATGGGTTCCATTTATAGGTTTTGGCCTGCTCTTCGGTCATCACCTGTATTTTCATTTCCCATTGCGGAAAATTTCCGCTATCGATAGCGGTCAGCAGGTCGCGCTGCGCAAAATCGGGCGCCTTGCCGCGCATTTCGCCGGCTTCCTCATCGGTAAAGTTCTTAATGCCCTGTTTGGTCAGGAAGTGGAATTTTACCCAATGCCTCTCATTATTGGCATTTATCATGGAAAAAGTGTGGCTTCCGAAACCGTGCATGTGCCTGTAACCGTAGGGCGTGCCCCTGTCAGACATCAGGATGGTTACCTGGTGCAGGCTTTCGGGGTTTAATGACCAAAAATCCCACATCATGGTTGCGCTTTTGCAGTTGGTGTACGGATCGCGTTTTTGAGTATGTATAAAGTCGCCGAATTTTTTCGGGTCTTTTACAAAAAACACCGGTGTGTTGTTGCCGACCAGGTCCCAGTTGCCTTCTTCGGTATAAAACTTTATGGCGAAGCCGCGCGGGTCGCGCTCGGTATCTGCCGAGCCTTTTTCTCCCCCTACAGTTGAAAAACGCAAAAAGGTCTTTGTTTCCTTGCCAATGGCATTGAAAAGTTTGGCGCGGGTATATTTCGAAATATCGTGCGTGACAGTAAAAGTGCCGTATGCGCCCGATCCTTTTGCGTGCACAACCCTTTCAGGAATGCGTTCGCGGTTAAAGTGCGCCATTTTTTCGTGCAGGATAAAGTCCTGCAATAAGATAGGGCCGCGCGGCCCTACGGTCATTGAGTTTTCGTTTTCCGCATAAGGTATCCCCGATGCGGTAGTCAGTTTCTTCTTAGTTTCCATCTGCGTAGTTTTAATATATCCAAACTTCATTATAAAAAATTAATAGAAAAAATCAATAATTACTATATTTGAATAGGAAAAATCTATATCTATTGAGAATTCAGAACCAAGAGTCAAGAATCACTTAACATGACTATAACCCAGCTTGAATACATTGTGGCTGTTGATACTTACCGGAGTTTTGTGCTGGCAGCCGAAAAATGTTTTGTTACCCAGCCTACCCTGAGCATGCAGGTACAAAAATTGGAAGATACCCTCGGCGTTAAACTGTTTGACCGCAGTAAGCAGCCAGTGGTTCCTACGGAAATCGGTATCGAAATTGTTACCCAGGCCCGGATACTGCTTTCGGAAAGTGAGAAGATCAGGGAAATTATCACCGACAGGAAAAAGGAATTGTCGGGTGAATTGAAAGTGGGTATAATTCCTACTGTGGCACCTTATATCCTGCCAAAGATACTTCGTGGATTTATTGAAAAATACCCCCAGGTGAAACTTATCGTATGGGAACAAACCACCGAGCAGATCATTCAGCAATTGAAATCGGGACAGATCGATTGCGGCATTCTGTCAACGCCTTTGCGTGAAGCTGCGTTAACGGAAATGCCTGTATTTTACGAGAACTTTGTGGCCTATGTATCCAAAAACAGCAGGTTGTCCAAAAAGAAAAATATAAGCCCGGAGGATATCGATATAGAGGAAATATGGATGTTAAACGAGGGCCATTGTATGCGCGAGCAGGTGTTAAATATCTGCCAGCGCCGCAAAGCAACCGAGGGGTTTAAACATTTTGAGTACAATACGGGCAGCGTTGAAACGCTGAAACGCATGGTTGACCAAAACAACGGGGCGACCATTTTGCCCGAGCTGGCACTTTCGGACCTGAGTGATAAACAGCTGGATAAGGTGCGTTATTTTAAGGCGCCAGAGCCGGCCAGGGAAGTGAGTATTGTTATACAACGTAATTTTTTGAAACGCAGGATGATAGAGGCGCTAAAAAACGAGATACTCGACTTGCTGCCCAAACGGATGAAAACCAAGAAGAAAAAAGAACTGATGGATATTTGAAGCAGGGAAAGTCCGGAAGAAGAATTTGTACTTCCGCAATCGGCATTCCCTGCCTGCGGCAGGCAGGCGCATTTCGCAGTCAATAATTTCCGTATTTTTGCCGCATGGCCAGCATCCAATACTTTGAAAACAATCCTTACCAGGAAAACACCTACGTGCTATACGATGAAAGCGGTGAATGTGCGATTATTGACCCCGGCATGTATTCCGCCGCCGAACAAAACGTGGTGGTAAGTTTTATCAATGACAAAAATTTGAAACCTGTTTTATTGCTGAACACGCATTGCCATATCGACCATGTACTGGGCAATAAATTTGTTTTTGACCAATACGGGCTTAAACCACAATTCAATAGGGGTGAGCTGCCGGTACTGGAAGCGGTTGTCGCCTATGCGCCGATGATGGGGATACGGTACGATGTGTCGCCATTGCCGGATGAATACCTGCCCGAAACAGGTAGTATCAAATTTGGAAAAACGGAATTGGAATTGATATTTGCGCCCGGCCATTCGCCGGCACATCTTTGTTTTTATGATAAAAAGGACAATATACTGGTGGGCGGCGATGTATTGTTCCGGGGCAGCATAGGACGAACCGACCTTCCCGGTGGCAACCACAGCCTGCTGATAAAAAATATCGAAGAAAAGTTATTTACTTTACCCGGTAATTGCACGGTATATCCCGGCCACGGCCCTGAAACAACAATAGCTTACGAAAAGCAAACCAACCCCTTTTTTAATTAATTCAAAAGTTAAAAATCGCCAATTCACTAAATCAATAATTCACCAACTAATTGAACACTTCCGTTTACATAGCTAAGAGGTACCTGTTTTCGCGAAAGAAAATGCATGCCATTAATGTAATTTCGGGGATATCTATGGTTGGGGTGCTGATCGGGAGCGCGGCGCTGATCATTATCTTATCGGTGTTCAACGGGTTTGAGGATGTGATCCTGTCGCTATATAGCAATTTCTCGCCCGAAATTAAAATTGAGCCCCGGCTGGGGAAAACGTTTGACCCCAACACGGTTTATTTTAATGAGTTGCGTCGTGATCCGAAAGTGTTTTCATATACTGAAGTTCTGCAGGAAAAAGCCCTGATCAAATACGGCGGCAAGCCTTTTATCGGCACGGTAATGGGCGTGAGTGACGATTTTTTGAAGAACCCGCAATTAGACAGCACCATTCAAAGCGGGTCGTTCACATTAAAAACGGATAACCAGGATTTCGCTGTTGTGGGTTCGGCTGTACAGGGCAGTCTTGGTGTAAATGTGCACGACCAGTTTTCGGCGCTTGAGGTTTATTCGCCCCGCCGCGAGGCCGGAGGCGGGTCAAACCCGTTAAATGAGTTTGTGGTACGCACCATTGCCCCGGCCGGCGTATTTGCCATTGAACAGGAGTTTGATGATATCGTTATTACGCCTATTGAATTTGTTCGCGGGCTGCTTGATCAGCCAAAAAATGTATCGTCGATCCAGGTCAATTTCCGCAAAGGCACCAACATAGCGGCTGTTCAGTCGGCCATGCAGGATAAAATAGGCGGTAGCTTTATCATTAAAAACCGCAGGCAACAAAACACTGAGCTATATAAAACATTAAACTACGAACGGTGGTTTATTTTTATGATACTGACGTTTGTGCTGATAATTGCCATTTTTAATATCATTGGCTCGTTAACCATGCTGGTAATCGACAAACGGAAGGACATTGCCATTTTAACCAGTTTGGGCGCGGATAAAAAATTGATCAAAAGCATTTTCTTTTTTGAAGGAATGATGATATCCGAAATTGGGTGTTTTGCAGGAATTGTTTTGGGTTTGCTATTTTGTATATTGCAGCAACATTTTGGCCTGGTGAAAATGGGAAGTAAAATATCTATGCTGGATGCTTACCCCATATCGTTAAGGCTTACTGATTTTATACTGGTTTTTATAACGGTAAGCATAATTGCCGTTATCGCATCGGTAATAAGTTCCCGTCTTAGCATTAAAGGGCTGGATGATATTAAACAGGACCTATAGATTTTTCAAATGCGATTAAGATTTACCGCCTTTTTAATGTGCTTAGTGATCGTTGGCCTGTGGTCGTGCAGCGGCAATTCAGGTAAAAATGCTAAAAATACCGTTTATAAAGGCGTGTACAGTTTTGGCCCCGAGGTAAAATCATTTAAGGATTGCGAAACCGGCCGCGAATTTTGGGCAACCGACAGCTCGAAGCAGCTGGAGCTAAAATATTCGCAATTGAACTTTGAAAAACCTTATGTGCCCGTTTATGTTGAAGTAGAGGGCGTAAAGGTACATTCGGGAAAAGAGGGTATGGGATCAGAGTATGACAGTACGCTGGTGGTAAAAAAATTGATTAAGATCACGAAAGAAATTCCGCAGGATATGTGTAATTGATGCTTAAAGCCAAAAACTTAAAGCAATCTGTTAAGGAATTAAAAATAAACTATTGACAAACACCAGCTTTTAGCTTTATGCTTTAAGCTTTCAGCTAAAAAACTATGGAATCAAAACGTCAGCAAAAATTTGCAGGAGTAATACAACAGGATCTGGCTGCTATATTTCAGCGCGAGGCCATAAATTATTTGCCGAATACGTTGATCACCATCACCAAGGTGAGGGTTACGCCCGATCTGGCCATTGCGCGGGTATTTTTAAGCTTCTTCAATAATACAAACCCGCAAACGGCCTTACAAACCATTAAATCTCATGCTTCCGAAATACGGTACAAGCTGGGCGCACGTATAAAAGACCAGGTAAGGATCATTCCCCAGCTTGAGTTTTTTGTTGACGATACCGGCGAATACGTAGAGCGTATGGATAAAATTTTTGATAAGATAAGCAAGGAAGACCGGCAGGCGGAGTCGTGAGGGAGGTTGCCTTGAGTCGATTGGATTTGTATTTTGCGCGATGAACTTGTCTGGTCAATTATCTGCTTATTTAAGCGCCCATCCAAATGCTGCCGGAAAAGTAATTGACTTTGATCCCCAAACCGACAGGCTGTACCATTTTGATTTTACTGCTGCCAATACCGAACTGGATAGCCAAACCATCTCAGATACTTCAGGTTTCAGCCGCTGGATAAACAACAAATTACAAGTTAATAATTGCCGGTATGGCATCGGCGGCTATATGGAGCACCGCACCCTTTATGCACGGAGCACATTGTTTGATACGGCCAGTGAGCCCCGCCGCCTGCATTTGGGCATAGATGTTTGGGGAAAGGCTGGTGCGCCCGTTTACGCGCCCTTGCCGGGGATAGTTCATAGCTTTAAGGACAACGATAATTTTGGCGACTACGGCCCCACTATCATTTTAGAGCACGACCTGGATGGGCTGATACTATACAGCCTTTACGGTCACCTAAGCCGAAGGAGCCTGCACGGGTTAGCCATCGGAAAACCAGTCGGCAAAGAACAGCAGATCGGCTGGTTAGGCGCTGAAGGTGAAAATGGGCACTGGCCGCCGCACCTGCATTTTCAGCTGATGTTTGATATGGAAGGTATGCTGGGCGATTATCCCGGCGTTTGCCGCTTTTCAGAAAAACAGAAATACCTCAAAAACATACCCGACCCGCAATTGATATTGCAATTTCCGAAAGCGGTGAACGATTAGTTTCCTTGTCAGCGGGTTATTAAACCCTATCAAAATGATAATAACCTATCAAAATGATAGTCAAAATGCTTGGTGTAGTTAATACACTATTTATGTAAATTTCTGTATCCTAACCGGTTACTTGCCAAATACCTTGTATGGCATGGCTATTGTTTTGCGCCATTGATTAATTACATCGAATGGTTATTTCTACGTATTCGTATTTACCCGGCCGGGCATCCCGGCAACAATCCCCTTTATTTTTTATTTATGGATTCACATATTAAGCGGCTTTCCTTTGCGGGAGCGCTGGTTACTTTAGGTATTATTTTTGGCGATATCGGTACATCTCCCCTTTATGTTTTTCAAACCTTACTAGTTGAAGGCGGTAAGATCAATGAGGCGCTTGTGCTTGGGTCTATTTCCTGTATCTTTTGGACACTAACCCTGCAAACCACTTTCAAATATATTTTTATCACCCTGCAGGCCGATAATCATGGCGAGGGCGGGATATTCTCGTTATATGCTTTGGTACGCCGTTACGGTAAATGGCTCGCTATCCCGGCTATAATAGGCGCTGGTACCCTGCTTGCGGATGGCATTATAACGCCGCCCATCTCGGTTACATCGGCAATAGAAGGGTTAAATAATGTGCCCGCGCTTAGCAACCCTAAGCTGCACCCCGAATTTATTCCGGGCAGCCACCTTATCCTGGGGCTTGTCATCGGTATTATGGTGGCTTTGTTTTTCTTTCAGCAGTTTGGCACCAAGGTGGTTGGTTCGGCGTTCGGGCCTATCATGTTGTTATGGTTTTTGATGATAGGCACTTTGGGTTTCCTGCAGGTAATGCATTATCCAAGCATATTTAAGGCATTTAACCCCTATTACGGGTATAAGCTGCTAACCGAACACCCCGGGGGGTTCTGGCTGCTGGGCGCGGTATTTTTATGTACCACCGGTGCCGAAGCATTATACTCCGACCTGGGGCATTGCGGCCGCAAAAACATCCAGGCAAGCTGGATATTTGTAAAGATCACGCTTTTATTAAGTTATTGCGGGCAGGGCGCCTGGGTGCTGCTTCAACCTAAAGGTACCAATTTCGAAGGTGTAAACCCATTTTATGCTATCGTGCCTAACCCGCATTTATTCATGATCCCCTGCGTGGCGCTGGCAACTATAGCTACAATAATAGCCAGCCAGGCATTGATCAGCGGCTCATTTACGTTGATCAGCGAGGCAGTAAGCATGAATTTTTGGCCGCGGATCACAATAAAATATCCATCAAACATACGCGGGCAAATTTATATACCAAGTATCAATTGGATACTATGTATCGGCTGTATCCTTGTGTCACTCTATTTCGAAACTTCTGAACATATGACCGCGGCCTACGGATTTTCCATAACAATCGCGATGCTGATGACCACCATACTCATGTATTACTTTATGCGGTATGTGAAGCATTGGCCGTTTTGGCTTGTTATTATTATTGTATGCGTGTTTTTGACGGTTGAATCGTCTTTCTTTATCACAAATGCTGCGAAATTGTTAAAGCGGATATTCTTTGTTGTGTTCGAGATCGGCCTGATATTTACCATGTATATCTGGTTCAAAGCCCGTAAGATCAATAACCGGTTTTTGCACTTTATCGATCTCAAGGATCAAATTCCGATGCTGCTTGCGCTAAGCGCGGATGAAACGGTGAGCAAGTACTCAACGCATTTAATTTATCTGACCAAAGCCAACAACTCCAAGCAGATAGAGGAAAAGGTGATCTACTCGATCATCAGCCGCAAGCCGAAACGGGCCGATACCTACTGGTTTATCCATGTGGAAACGACCAACGAACCTTATACCATGGAATACAGCGTAGACCAGATTGAACCGGGTAAAGTGATCCGGGTTGAGTTCAGGCTTGGGTTCAGGATACAGCCACGGGTAAATGTACTGTTCCGCAAGGTAATTGAAGATATGGTGTCCCGTAAGGAGATCGACATTACAAGTCATTACGAATCATTGCATAAATTTAAGGTCACCGCCGATTTCCGGTTTGTGATCATGGAAAAGTTCTTGTCGTACAATAACCTGTTCCGGACCCGGGAAGGGTTTATATTAAACAGCTATTTCGCGATCAAAAAACTGGCCCTGTCGGAAGCCAAGGCTTTTGGTTTGGATACCAGCGAAACATACGTAGAAAAAATACCACTTATCGTAAAACCGCTTGGAAACGTTGTGCTGAAGCGGGTGGATGCAGTATAACTCATGTGAATACCATAACTCATGTGAATACCCGATCCGAAATCGATATTCCGAAATGGAATATTTTTATCACTTTTGATTATCATGCAAAAGGACAAGCTTTTAATTATTGATGACGAGGAGCGTTTGCGCAGCCTGCTGGCCCGTATCCTTCAATTGGAAGGGTATGATGTGCTTGTAGCCTCAACTGGAAAAGAGGGCTTGAAAAAATTGCAGCACGATACCATACCGGTCGTCATCAGTGATGTTAAGCTGCCCGACATAAACGGTATCGAGCTCACTGCACAAATAAAGGCCGGGTGGCCCGCTACTGAAATTATTGTGTTAACGGCTTTCGGTACCATTAACGACGGCGTAAAAGCCATTAAATCGGGCGCGTTTGATTACATCACCAAGGGCGACGATAACGAAAAAATAATTCCCCTTGTAAGCAAGGCAATGGACAAGGCATTGTTGCAGCAGCGGGTTTTTGAACTGGAGAAAAAATTAAACAATAAGTTTGGTTTTGACCGGTTGATCGGCAAGTCGACTGCGATAACCGATGTTATAAAACTGGCCCAAAAAGTGGCACTGACTGATACCACTGTATTATTGCTGGGCGAAACAGGCACCGGCAAGGAACTGTTTGCCGAAGCTATTCACCAGGCCAGTCCGCGCAACGCCAAAACATTTGTGGCCGTCAATTGCAGCGCTTTTACAAAAGAGCTGCTCGAAAGCGAGCTGTTCGGACATAAAGCCGGCTCGTTTACCGGAGCGGTGCGGGATAAAAAAGGACTTTTTGAAGAGGCCAACGGCGGTACCATTTTTTTGGATGAGATAGGCGAACTGGACCACGACCTGCAGGCTAAGCTGCTGCGGGTGCTGGAGTCGCAGCAGTTTTTAAAAATAGGCGATACCAGGCCGACGCAGGTAAATGTGCGCATATTAGCCGCTACCAATCGTAATTTGCTGGACGAAGTAAACCAGGGCAGTTTCCGGTCGGACCTGTACTATCGCCTTTCGGTTTTTACCATAACCCTGCCCGCGTTGCGCCATCGCAAAAAGGATATCGCGCCGCTGGCTGAATATTTTATGAATTATTTTGGCTTGAAGGTAAAAAAGCAATTCAGCGGCCTGAGTAGCACAGTTATCGAAAAGCTTGAAACTTATGATTGGCCGGGAAATATCCGCGAGTTAAAAAATATTATTGAACGCGCCGTAATATTGGCTGACGATAATACCATTGATGAAACGCTTCTTCCTTATGAAATGCAGCAGCCGCGAGCATCTAAACCGGGCAGCGCGCTTTCCGCTTTCGACCTGTCGACCGTAGAAAAATTGCATATACAGCGGGTGCTTAACTATACCCACGGCAATCGCGCCGAAACAGCCCGTTTATTAAATATAGGCATCGCTACCTTGTACCGCAAGCTGAAGGACTACGGGCTGGAATAAAAATATGGCTATCCCTTTACACGCTCAACATAAGCGCCGGTAGCGGTATCCACCTTTACTTTATCGCCGATATTGATAAACAGCGGCACTTTTATTTCGGCGCCGGTTTCAACGGTTGCATTTTTTAACGCGCCGCTTGAGGTGTCGCCTTTAACGGCAGGTTCGGTATAGGTGATCTCTAATTCGGCCGAGCCGGGTATCTGGCCCATAATTGGTTCGTCGCTTTCAAAAGCGACGATTACATTCATCCCTTCTTTCAGGAATTTCACCGCGTTGCCGAATAATGATTTTGGCACATTATGCTGATCGAAAGTGGTGTTATCCATTACCACCAGCGAGCCCGCGTCTTCATATAAATACTGGTAGTCGTTTGTTTCAACCCGTGCTATGGTTACATCTTCATCCGTACGGAAACGGTACTCAACCAGTTTGCCGGTTTTTACATTGCGCATGCGTGCCTGGTAAAATGCGCGCAAGTTGCCGGGTGTGCGGTGTAAAAATTCTTCAACCTGTAACAACTCGCCGTTGAAGCGAATGATGTTGCCATTCTTTATTTCGGATGCTTTTGACATAACGCTAATTATTGAGGCGCAAACTTAGGCACTTATAGGGAAAGAAACAAGAGGGGAGCTGAAAGCCGAAAGCTAAAAGCGGAAAGTCAAACAAGTCAAACCGGTCGTCTTTAAGCTTTCCGCTTTGGTCTTTCAGCTTTCAGCTAAATTCCGCACCTTTGCACATCAAAAATTTGCACATCTAACATGAGCGTATCTGTATTATCCCAAAACCTGCATGGGTCTGAAATTATCAAAATAGCAGGCGAGATCAACGAATTAAAAAGACAGGGACAAAATATCGCCAACTTAACCATTGGCGATTTCGATTCAAATATTTACCCGATCCCCGACGCATTGAAGCAAGGGATCATTGATGCATACAACGATAACCAAACCAATTACCCCGCGGCCGACGGCATGCTCGGCCTCCGCGAAAGCGTTTCGGCATTTTTGAAAAGCAGGTACAATTTAGACTATGCTTCAAACGAGATTTTGATTTCCGGCGGTTCACGGCCTCTAATTTATTCCACCTATTTAGCGCTTGTTGACCCGGGCGACAAAGTAGTATTCCCGGCCCCGTCATGGAACAATAACCACTATTGCGACCTTACCGGCGCCGAAGCGATCATTATCCAAACCCGGCCCGAACATAATTTTATGCCGACTGCCGACGAGATACGCCCGCATTTAAAGGGAGCTACCTTGCTTGCACTTTGCTCGCCGCTTAACCCCACCGGCACCATGTTCGACAAAAAGGACCTGGAGGAAATTTGCGACCTGGTTATTGCCGAGAACAAAACCCGCAAAGCAGGCGAAAAACCGCTTTATATTTTATACGACCAGATATACTCGCAGCTAACCTTTGGCCACCACCAGCATTTTGACCCGGTTAGCCTGCGCCCCGAATTAAAAGACGTGGTGATATTTGTTGACGGCGCCTCGAAATGTTTTGCCGCAACCGGTGTACGGGTAGGATGGGGCTTTGGCCCGGCCAACGTGATCAGCCACATGAAGGCCATAGTGGGCCACATGGGCGCGTGGTCGCCAAAGCCTGAGCAGGTAGCAATGGCGAAGTTCCTGAAACAGGATGATGATGTAAACAGCTACCTGGCCAAACTCAAATCAAACATTCAAAACAGCCTCAATACCCTGTACCAGGGATTCAAGCAATTGCAAGCCGAAGGGCTCAACGTGGATGCTATTGAGCCTATGGGCGCCATTTACCTGACTGTAAAGGTAGATTACGCCGGTAAAACCACCCCGGATGGTACCCTGCTTAAAACATCAACTGACATCAACTTCTATCTCATCAAAGAAGCAAAAGTTGCCTTTGTGCCATTCTCGGCGTTTGGCACGGACGATAATGTAAACTGGTTCCGCGTGTCAGTAGGAGCGAGCACTTTGCAGGATATTGAGCAAATGATCCCACGGATACAGGACGCACTGTCGAAATTGAAATAATCCGGTGCTTTAGATTTGTCAACTTTTAAAAAGTTGACAAATCTAAAAAAATCCAACGATCTCTATTTTTTCTCGGGCATCAAAATAAATTTGATAAGGTTATTGCCGCTTAAGTATTTATTGGCGGCATCCTTTGTGCTTTGCACGGTAACATTGTTCAGGCTGTTTACGTGGTTTAAAATATCGTCCGGGTTGTCCTGGTTTTGCGAAGCGGCGCCCAAATAGCCGGCCCAAAAGATATTTTCTTTCAGTTGTACCTGTGTCGACCGCGCCTCCTGGGCTTTAAACTTCTCCACGTCGGTAACTGTAGCCCCGTTTTGTTTGATCTTGCCGATCTCGTCTAAGGCCGCATTTAGCAGCTTGTCTACATTAGCCGGGGCGCATTCAAACGAAATGGTAAAACTATACCGGCTATTCGGGATCTTTTTATAGCTTGCCCTTACGCCCGGTGAGTATGTACCGCTTTCCTGCTCGCGCAAACGCTCATCGAGCTTGATCTGCAGAATTTCTTCCAGCGCATCGATCTGGATGTTGTTCGCTTCGTTATAGTCGTAATCGCCGCTGAATACCAGTTGCACGCTGCTTTTATCTCCAATACCTTTGGTTACCGTTTTGGTGATCTGGCCCGGCGGCGGCTGGATATGCAGGTTGTTGTAAGTTTCCTTTCCGTTTGCCGACGGCAGGCTGCCGAGGTAAGCTTCGAGATATGGTTTTATCGTCTCCACTTTAAAGCTCCCCACTATCGTGAAAACAAAACCATTCGCGTCGGCAAAACGGTCCTTGTAAAAAGCGAATGCTTTATCAAGACTCGCCGCATTTAACCTGGCCATATTTACCACCATTCCCCTAAAGTTATGGTTACTCAGCGTGGCCGAAATGGTATCCTGGAAAACGCTCCCGGGATCGAGGCTGCGGTTGGCCAGTAGCGATTTGGTTTGGCTGATATTTGATTGCCAGATATCGGGATCCTTGCGGGGATGGGTAAAATATAAATATATCAGCTGCATAGCCGTTTCAAAATCCTTTGGCGTTGCGTTAGCCGAAATACCCTCGGTTATATCGCTGATATAAGGCGATACACTCACGTTTTTGCCACTTAGCATTTTATCCAACTGGATCTGTGTAAATTCTTCGATACCGCTGCTGCCGACGATGCCGCCCGCCATTGAGGCAGAGGAATAATCCTGGTCGTTTGCCAGCGAGGTGCCGCCAAAACGGTAGCCATTTATCAGTACCTGGTCGTTTTTAAACTCGGTGGGTTTTAATATCACTTTTACACCGTTGCTCAGCATAACGGTTGTGGTCGCAATGGCGCTATCGGCCTGCTCGCTTATAATTTTACCCGGAGCAGGCAGCTTTTCTAACAGCGGCTTATCAACGGTATTATCGATATAGGGTTTTATATTTTTTCCGCCCGCGCTTATCCAATCCAATAAAGTTTTTTCGTTTGGCAGCTTGTCCTTTTCTTTATCGGGCGCTTCAACAATCACCACCCGGTTCTGGTCGCTGATGAATTTACCGGCCATGGCGTTAATTTCGGCAAGGGTTATCCGGCCGATATTGTTCACATAAAAGTTGTATTCATAGGATATACCGGGTATTGCTTCGCCGGTTAAAAAGTTTCGCTGGTATTCGTTTACAAAGTTCACCGAAGCAGTTTTGTCGCGCTCCCGGTAGGCATTATCTATCCCCAGCAGGGCGTTTTGCTTTGCCCGTTCAAGCTCGGTGAGTGTAAAGCCGAACAACCGCGCCCTTTCGGTTTCGGCCACGACGGCTTTTACCGCTGTTTCCAGTTCGCCCGGTTTAGCCACCGCCAACGAAGTGAAGGCATCCTGCTTGCCGATAAATCCGCCATAACTGGCCTGCCCGAACAGGAACGGCGGGTTGGGCTTTTGCAGCAGTTCGCCCAGGCGGGCATTCAGCATCTGGTTAAAAAGCTGCACCCTGATGCTTTGCATATAATCTGTCGTTGTTTTATCTACCGTTCCGGGATGTTTTACAATAATTTCGGCAATGGTATAAGGGTACTCTTTGTCAGTCGCTATCTTTACCGCAGTACCGGGAGTAGCGGGCACGGTGTATTTTATGCGCGGCTTTTCGCCGGGAGGGTTGGTAAGCGATGAAAAGTTTTCCCTGATCAGTTGTTCAACACGTTTGGGGTCAAAATCACCGACCGCTATTACCGCTTCCAGGTCGGGGCGGTACCAGTCGTGATAAAAGCTTTTAATGGTTTCGGGTTTAAACGTTTTCAGAATATCTTCCTTACCGATCGGTAAACGCTGGGCATATCTTGAATTGTTAAGCAATACCGGCAGTGTTTGCAGGCTTAAACGCTCCTGGGCGTTTTTTCCGCGAAGGCGGGCCTCTTCTAATACCACGCCGCGTTCCGCATCTATCTCTTTTGGATCGAATGCCTGGTAGCCAGCCCAGTTTGCCAGTATATTGAAACCTTTCTCGAACGTTTTGATACTATCGGTTGGGATAGGGAGCTGGTAAACCGTTTCATCAAACGAGGTAAAAGCGTTCAGGTCGGCGCCGAATTTGATGCCGGATTTTTGCAGGTAATCTACCAGCTGATTTTTGGGATAGTCGCGCGTACCGTTAAAGGCCATGTGTTCGGTAAAGTGCGCCAGCCCCTGCTGGTCATCAGCTTCCAGTACCGACCCGGCTTTACTTACCAGGTATAGCTCGGCCCTGTTTTTAGGCTCGGCGTTTTTACGAATATAATAAGTGAGGCCATTGGGCAGCTTGCCGATGATCACGTTCGCGTCGACCGGTAAAATATTGCCGCTCAGTTGTTCGGACGTGGAAACGGGTTTGCTTTTGTGTGATGGAACCGGCTTTCTTTTTACCTGAGCAAATACGCCGAAGGTTGAAAAAATTAATGCCAGCGCCGTTATGGCTATTTTTTTGTTTAAATACATTTTACCAGGGGATAATATTCCGCTAAGATGCTAAACGGCCGGCTTAGTTACAAATTGTATTTATCACCGCAATGCGGGGGTTTTGTCTTTATCGGTATTCCTGTATTTTATTGATGCTTTTCAAGATCGTTTCCTTATCGGGTGTCGATTTAGATAGTTTTAACGCCGCTTGCAAGTGGGTTAAAGCTTGTTGGTTATCAATATCTGTATACAAATAACCCAGCAGGGCGTAGTACAAATGATTGGTGGTAAGTTTCAATTTTTCAGCCTCGATAATGGCCGTTTGCTTGCCGCGCGCCTTTGCCAGGGCAAATGTGCGGTTCAATGCGGCAATTGGCGAATATTCAACCTGAAGCAATTGGTTATAGAGTTGTAAAATGCTTTCCCATTTTTCGGCGGTGTCGTCCTTTTTGGTATGCCAATAGGCAATGGCCGCCTCCAGGTGGTATTTGGATAGTTTGTCGCCGGTAGCTGCTCTATTTAGATAGAATTCGCCTTGTGTGATGAGGTTTTCATCCCATAGGGCTGTATCCTGGTCGTCATATAAAATGATCTCGCCGTTTTGGTTCAGCCGGGCATCAAACCTGGAAGCGTGGAAACACATCAGCGAAAGCAAAGCATTTACCGGTGGCTTATTGGTGTGCGGATCGTCCGCCAAAAGATAATTTAACCGCATGGCCTCCATGCAAAGGTCTTTTCGCAACGTGGTATTTTGCGATAACGAATAATAGCCCTCGTTGAAAAGCAGGTACAGGGTGGTTAGTACCGTTTCCAGCCTGGCATCGATTTCAGATATGCCCGGAAATTCGATCCTGACCTTTTCCTTTCTTAACTTTTCCTTCGCTCTGAACAGGCGTTTATTTATGGTTTCCTTATTGCTTAAAAACGCGTCTGCGATCTCTTCGATCCCAAACCCGCAAAGGATGCGCAGCGATAATCCGATCTGCGCCTCCGCCGGTATCAAAGGGTGACAAATGGCGAACATCATTTGCAGCTGGCTGTCAATAATGTTTTTGTTTGAGAGGTCGATCTCTATTTCATGGAGTTCGGAATTGGATCGTTGTATGCCGGGTTTAACTTTTTCAAAAAATATATTGTTCCGCTTTAAATGGTCCTTCGCCCTGTTTTTAGCAACAGTATAAAGCCACGCCGCCGGGTTTTCGGGCAAACCTTTTATGCTCCATGTTTCAGTAGCCAGCAAAAAGGTGTCGCCGGCTATATCCTCAGCAATTTCGATGTGCTCAAAACCAACCAATTTACCCAATACCGATACAATTTTACTGTATTCGGTCCTGAATAAATGGGGTATCATTTCCTGGTGTTCCATTGATTAACAAAAGCCCCTGTAAAAGTACAGAGGCTTTCCGGCAAATTAGTAAAGTTCATTACATCTGATCGATCGGCCGCACTTCAACAGTTCCGCCAACGGAAAAGATCGGGCATCCTTTTGCCAGTTCAACGGCTTCCTCGAAAGAGTTGGCTTTAACCAATGTGTACCCACCCAGTGTCTCTTTAATTTCGGTGTAGGGGCCATCGGTAACCACATTATTGGGCCGCAACACTTTGCCCTCTTCGCCTAAGCGGTTTCCACGGTCGACCAGTTTGTTTTGCGCGGCAATACTGCCGATCCAATCCATCCATTGCTTGGTCATGCTTTGCATTTCTTCCGGTGAGCCCGTTGGCATGGCTGCGGAAGCTCTTCTGAATAAGAATAAGTAGTCTTTCATTTTTTTATTTTTTAATGTTTATGACCCGATGACGATTGGGTTTTTTCAAATTGGACATGCTGGTTAAACTTTTTCTACCTTTCACCTTTTGCCTTTCAGCTTTCACCTCCTCAAAGCACCCTGCATAACAAGCCCTTCAAATACTCGCCTTCCGGGAATGAGGCCCTCACGGGATGATCTTCGGGCTGGCAAAACTGGTGGATGAATTGTACCTGTTTTCCTGCGTCCAGCGCGGCCCAGGCCAGCACTTGTTTAAATGTTTCCATATCCATGGCGCCCGAGCAGGAAAAAGTTGCCAGCAGCCCGCCTTTATTGAGCAGCAGCATGGCCAGGCGGTTCAGGTCTTTATACGCCCGTGACGCCCGGTCGAGTGCGGAGCGCGAGGGGGCGTATTTCGGCGGATCGAGCACGATGATGTCAAACAGCTCGCCGTCATCCCTGAATTGACGGAGTTGTTTGTTAACGTCGGATTGTATCGCGGTAAGCTTCGCCGGATCGAAGCCGTTCAGTTTAATATTTTCCTTTAATGTCTCGATGGCCAGTGCCGAGCTGTCGACGCTGGTGACTGAGGCCGCGCCGTTTTTCAGTGAGGCCAGCGTGAAACCGCCGGTATAGCAAAAGCAGTCCAGCACTTTTTTACCTTTTGCATGGGCGGCAAGCAGCTTGCGGTTGTCGCGCTGGTCGCAATAGAAGCCCGATTTTTGCCCTTCGGCGATATTGATGTTGTAAACGATGCCATTTTCGCGCACCTCAACACGCTCCGGCGGGTGGCTGCCGGCCAGTACAACGTTCGTGGTTTTCAATCCTTCATGCTCACGCGACGCGGCATCACTTTTATCAAAAATGCTTTCAGGTTTTAGCAGGCGCTGCAACTCGTCGATAATCACCGGCAATACGTTTTCAATGCCAGAGGTAAGCACCTGTACGGCCAGGTGCCCGGCGTATTTGTCGACGATAAGGCCGGGCAAATAATCAGATTCGCTGAAAATAAGGCGGCAGGTATTTGTGTTCTCATCCAAAACATTACTTCGGCTTGCCACTGCTACTGCCACTTTCTCCCTGAACCAATCTTCATTCACCTCAACAGCTTCATCCCACTCCAGCAGCCGCACGGCCACCCTCGACTTATCGTTATAAAAACCATAGGCCATAAATGCGCCTTTGACGTCCACCAGCCGCACGATGTCGCCATTCGCGGGTTTGCCTTTGGCCCCTTCGATAGCGCCCGAAAACACCCAGGGATGGCGGTGCAAAGCAGCTTTTTCCTTACCTTTTTTTAATACGACGTCGATCATGGGGCAAAGGTAAAATAATACCTCTGAAAAATTTGGCGTAGAGACGCAATGCATTGCGTCTCTACATTTCTTTGCAATGACGCGTGTGATTTTAAAAAGGCAGCGACAGCTGGTCGGTTGCTTTTTCTTCTTTTTGTTTCGGCACGGGCTCGTTGAAATTGGAGAGGGAAATACCCAGCAGGCGTACCTTTTTATCGTCGGGTTCGGTGGCGGCAAGCAGGCGTTTGGCGGTGGCGCATACGGTTTCCAGGTCGTTGAAGCCGGTGGGAAACGATTGGTTGCGGGTGATCTGTTTAAAATCGCTGTATTTAATTTTGAGGGTAAGGGTGCGGCCCTTTAGCTGGTAGTTTTGCAGGCGGTTGCAAACCGTTTGGGCTATCTTGTCCAGCTCGGCTTCCATTTCTTCGGTGGTGGTCAGATCGTAAGGAAAAGTATCTTCGGCGGCGAGGGATTTTGTTTCGCGATGGGGCTGTACCTCGCGGTTGTCAATGCCGCGCACGATCTGGTAATAAAAGCGGCCGGTTTTGCCAAAGTGCCTGGTCAGTTCGTCCTCGGTCAGTTTTTTGAGGTCCTCGCCGGTGTGCAGGCCCATGTTCTTCATTTTTTGCGCGGTAACCTTGCCCACGCCAAAAAACTTTTCGACAGGCAGCTTTTCCATAAACCCTTCGATAGCCGAGGGGCCAATAAAGGTCAGGCCATCGGGCTTGTTGATATCGGAAGCGGTTTTGGCGACGAATTTATTGATAGATACACCCGCAGAAGCGGTGAGCTGCAACTCGTCCTTAATGGCCTGTTTTATTTGTTTGGCGATGTCGATGGCCGAGCCGATGTTGAGCTTGTCGCTTGTGACATCCAGGTAGGCTTCATCCAGCGAAAGCGGCTCGATCAAATCGGTATAGCGGCTGAATATTTCGCGGATCTTTTGCGAAACTTCTTTATACGCGGCAAACCGCGGACGTACAAATAGCGCGTGGGGGCAAAGCTGCAGCGCCTTTTTCGACGGCATGGCCGAGCGGATGCCAAACTTGCGCGCCTCATAACTGGCCGTGGCCACCACGCCGCCGCGCCCCTCGGGCAGCCCGCCGACTACCAGCGGCTTGCCCCGGTACTCGGGATTGTCGCGCTGCTCAACCGATGCGTAAAACGCGTCCATATCAATATGGATGATCTTACGGTGCGGGTGAGCGGGGGATTGGTACATCTATGGTTTGTGGATACACAAAGATACAAAGCCTGGCGGTTTTTACCCGCCGAATTGGCGGTGTCGCAGTGCGACACCGCGACAACCTGTGTCGTCCTAAAAAAAGTTTACACTTTTTGTTAATAATCCTGTTGTGAATTTACACTTTATTTTAATCCTGTAATAGCTTTACACTTTTGGTTATACTAGGCTCCCTAAACAACAA